>ENA-UEPV01000742-UEPV01000742.1-human-gut-metagenome-genome-assembly--contig:-NODE-742-length-21851-cov-6.482227_pt1 | contig 21851 bp, 16 predicted proteins | sample MGYA00242942_ERZ507925 | MGnify/ENA primary metagenome ERZ507925 (study PRJEB26167, sample SAMN06115453) | human gut metagenome | host: Homo sapiens | place: China:Fujian | collected 2015-08-26... | reverse complement strand
ATAAATATATTTTTCTAAAATAGATCAGACATTTTTCAGCATTTCCTGCATAACCGGGTAAATCTGCTCCGCCATGCGCAGGAAACCCAGAGTATTCGGGTGGCAGCCGTCGACGGTGCATTCAGACCGTCCTATCTTGCCGAAGAGTTCATGTCCGTCGACAAACCAAACCTTCTCATCGCCTCTGCGTTTCGCCGCCTCGTAGGTAGCGCAAACGACATCTCTACGGCGGATGCTGTCCTCTGGCTCCGCATCGGTATCGGGACGGCTGAGGAAGAGCACCGGAACGTCAGGATGCGCTTTCCGGAGGATTTCAAAAAACGGTGCATGGGTCTCCGCCAGATGCTCCGGACTCGGCGAATTGTGGTCATAATCCATGACAAAGAGACTCATCTCGGGAAATCCCGCAAGATATTCCGCGAAATCCTCTTCGCCCCGTGCGCTGCCGGAAAAACCCATGTTACGGTAGTCCGCATCCAGCCATCTGCTGACGATACTGGTGTAAGCATTGCCGGGTCGGGGTGCGCATCCACCCTCTGTAATCGAGGAACCGTAAAATACGATCGGCTTCTCCACGGTATACGCGGGTGTTTCCCATAGCTTCGCTCTCTCCTCGATGCCGATCTGCATCCCGAGGAGATGATCGTTTCTCGGCAGATTGATCGTTACGAGTACCTCCTCTCCCGTGAGGTCAAAAGTCTTCTCCACTGTAATCTCGCCCTCGGTATGGATCTTTGGCGCAATGTAACCGAGATATGTCGCTTCTGTACCCTTTCCGAGATAAATATCTGCGCCCGCCGAGCCGGACAGCGGAATATTGATATCCTCTTTCGTACCCGCAAGAGTCATTTTTACATATAATTTCTTTGCATCCGTCTGAAAGCGGACTCTGCCGCCGGCAGCTCTTCTTCCGAGGTAGCCATACTGTGGGAAGCGCTCCAGTGCCTCTTCGGACAGCTTGAAAAACTGTCTTTTCTCACTGTCTGCCACAGCAAGACCATAGATTTTCAATGGGGTCTCCGTGATATCATATAATTTCATCATGTCTTTTTCCTCTCATCCACTCAATAGTATCATTCGCTAAGGTTTAATGCTGGCTCCGGCGGAACTGCCCCGGTGTCATGCCGTATTTTTTCTTAAAGCTGGTCGTAAAATAGGATGCATTGCTGTAGCCGACAAGCTCACAGATCTCCTGTATGCTGAGGTTCTCCCGCTCGAGGAGTAGTTCTCTCGCCCGCTCGATGCGGAGCGCCGCCAGATAGTCAGGAAAGGTGCAGCCGCATTTTTCATGGAAGAGGCGGCTGAAATACGACGGTGTAATATGATAGTTGTCCGCAAGATACTGGGCACTGATGTTCGGATCGCCATAATTGCTCTGCAAATACGCTATCGCCTTCTCCACAACGTCCTCTCTGCCCGTCTGCCGATTCCGCTCGAGGATCAGCCAGATTTCTTCTGCCATCCGGAAAAACCATTCCTCCACATCGTCCATATATTCATAGGATGCCAGTTGTCCCGCCAGCACCTCGTAATCCTTCTTCGTCAACGGTTCAAAACGGTATTGCAACGAATTCCGGTAGGTCTGCATCTGCCCAGCGATCTCCATCAGTGCATCCTGAGCTTTCTGGATCGACAGCTTTTTGAGCTCCCCGACAATCTTGCGGTACTCCGCCGAAAAGCCTGTCCGGTCACTCTGCCGGAGTCTCTGGATCAATTCTTCTGATGACGGTGCCTGTTCTCCATTTAACGCCCTCTGCGCCATCTCTCCTTCCGTAACCACCGCACCCATACCATAGATAAAACGGTATGCTGTCGCTGCCCGCGCCATCTGATACATGAGATTTAGCTCCGTAAAGCCCTCTGTTTCGCCCTTTTCTTCGCTGATCCCTACATCCATGCCGATATGGATCAGCTCTCCGGTGACTTCAAGGATATGCTGCGACGCCACCGTCACACGTTCCTCCGTTACGCTCTCCTCACTGAACAGAATCGCCGCGATAAACTCATGGTCTACCGGCAAAACGAGGACGTTGCCCAACTCACGGAGCGTCTGCTCGACGATCGTCTTGATCGTCTCCATCTCAAAAGCGATCGCTTCTTCCGTGTTATTACTGTGGAGATCCTGGATATCACTGAGGCGCATGACCACGACACGAATCCGGACACCCGGCTTGGCGTAAGTCTCTTCCACCCACTCCGGCAATTTTGCGGTTTTCTCTCTGCTGATTAGATACGCGGCAAGATCCTCCTGCTCTTTGCGCAGGTTGATATGGTTCAGTCTCTGCACCATCGTCTGATAGGTCTGGGCGATGCTGTACAGCTCCGTATTCTCCAGCTGTCTCGCCATTGCCTCGGAGGGCAGTCCCTCCTCGCTGGCAGTCCGCACCATCTCGCCGATCGGATTGTATACACGGTTCGACATCAGCAGTGCGAGAAGCAGTACGATGATCGCCACAAGCAGACCAATTCCCAAAAAGAGGAAGCCAACCCGGGTCATCGATCCGGTGAGCTGTCGGTAGGAAATCAGCCATACCAGCGTAAATTCGTCATCAATCTCCGCAGCTACGGACAGGAATCTCCCCTGCGCCGTGCGCACAATTTCGGCGGAAGCCTCGGTCAGATTTCTGTTTTTCCACAGAATATCCTCCAGACGTTCCCCGACCCGATATATCTCCCTCGTTCCCTGCTCATAAACGATATTCCCGTCCCTGTCAATCAGCAGGAACTGTTCCTCCTCCGTCTTCGGCAGAGTTAAGGTCATGATCTTGTCGAGATCCATGTTGACTTGGATGCCGCTGCGTTTGCCCCCAGTGGTGGGATCCATCGATCCGCTGGTCAGGCAGAGGAGGCTCTGGCTCTTTCCGTAGATATCCAGATATGGAATGACCGCACTCTCGTGAAACGTGCTCATCCGGAAAATATCCAGCATCCGCGCATCCCCGTTCTGGTCGATGGGATAGGAGGGATTTGTGCTTTTGATCAGATAATCGTCCTCGAGCCAGACATAGGCGGAGTGGATCATCGGATTCACAGAAACAAGATTCGTAACCTCCTGCGCCGCGATCCCCGCGGTGTTGTCCCATGTAAATGTATTCCGGTTGATCAGCTTGCGGATATAGACGTCATTTTCGAGCACTGTTACCACATTCTCCATGGATTTGCCGTAATTCTGCAATACCAGTACATAGGTATCCATCCGGTTCTCGTAATCGCTCTCCTGTTGCTGGATCTGTGACACACGGAACCACCCAAAGCCGAGAATACACGACAGCAGAATGCAGACTGCAGCCAGTCCGAAGCTCACCGCAAATATTCTCCTCAGAATGATCTTTCCTCTGTATTTCTGAAATATCTTCATCGTATACTAAGGTTAATGCTTCCACACTTCTTTTTCTGCTACTGCGCTTTCTTGAAATTTTTGGTACGTTTTCTTCTTTTTTTGGTTCTTTCTTTACATCACTTGCTTTTGTACCTCTTGGTGTTTTGGTGCTCACTTCTTTGGTTTCCTCTGTTACTTTTTTTCTTGGCATAATCATATCCTCCTTTGTTATTTTATTGATTGCCAATAAGATAATATATACCCAATGGGTAAAAGTAAAAATACTTTCACCCTTTGGTAGTTAAAATTTGATGAGTCTGGAAATTCCTTCGGTCTTTCGATTGATTGTACCTCGTGTTTTTCCTTCCTCTAATGATTTAAACTTGAAGATCTTTAATACTGGTAAAAAGGGTGCTAGAATATTATTTACCATTGTGGTCATATCGATATAGGGAATGCACCACTCTGGTATTTGCTGATTTGGTGGGATTGCGAGTACCGCCATTCCTTTAGAGCTATACTCATAATGTCCCGCATCACTAATTTCACCGTTGTATTCCGTATCCACCCATTTGTTCCAGGCTTTCCAAGTTTTCGTTTTAAATTCTTTTTGATATTTCTTTGGAATAAACTTCCACCATTCTTTGGATTTTCGTTCTTTTTGATCCATAATTTTTTGAACTCCATCTTGCACCCAAGTCGATTTTACGAACATCTCCGAATTGTCTTCAAAGATTTCTTTACAAATTCGTTCATAAATATCTGGATGCGTTTTACGAAGTGGTTCAATGTCATCCACTGTGAAGATATTCATCTTTAACATTCCAACTTTCGATGGAAGCTCAATTAAGTTATCTGGATAAATGCGGTTCCATGCTTCTACTGCTCGTACTGATGCCTGTCTGGATGGATCTGCATATCCATTTAACTCTTTCGCATTTCCGTTTGGTAAAAATCGATTGTCCCCACTTTCAATCGATCGAATGATCTCATCCCGGAACGCATAAATTTCTCCTATGATATCTTTTAATTCAATCTCCTCACTCATCAACACGTGTTGTTTAATGATGTTGGTAAAGACTTTCTCTGCATATTCTGAACAGGTTGCCTTCTTAAAATCGAATCCTTTGATATCGGTTTTTGGAGGATTGATGACATTTCCTTCTCGTAATAGAATGGAACTTAAGTATCGCTTTTTGGTTTCTCCAATAACCAAAAGTCCAAACATAAACTCATTCTTCATTGCATAACGAGTTCGATGTTCCGCTGGAATATTCGAATGAATTCCATAGGAATCTAAAATGGCTGCAACGGCAGTGGTAATCCAATACGTAATCATATTGATACCAATGTAAACGTTGTTGTTATAAGATCTTGCATAATACTTTCTTTGTTTTCCTTCTGGAAAGAACCGACTGATGATAAATCGCATCAAGGTATCCAAAGAAAGAATATTGGAATCGGTATCGATGACCGTAACCGTATCTCGTTTGAGGTTCTTCAATCGATAGATACGATCGAACGCCATATAATCTACGTATACATAGGTCATCATCCAATTGGTCAGTTTCTTTAGGGATGGGATGATTTCTTCTGGTGGATCATTTGGGTCGATAAAGTATTTGTGATTGACAAATTTATTCCAATCCGCTGGGCTTTTTAACCCTTTTCCATAGTCTTTTCGGAACTCTTCCGGAATTCGATCCAGCCAATACTTATCTTTTGGAGTTCCATCTTTTGCAATTTCTAAATAGTTTAAATTGTCGACGGATTTATAAAGTTCGTCGATTTCTTTGGTTACAAAGTCATGATCCTGAATAAATGGGATCATGTTGTTCTTGTAATAGAGATAAGACACGACTTCTTCTGGTAAATGAGAGACCATAGAAGAGATCATTTCTTGCTCCGTTTCCGTTAGATCGAGAATGTGTATGATAAATCTCGCAGTTAAATCTTCTCGATCAATGGGATGTAAAATACTAAGATCAATTTGATCTTCTCGTTCCTCTAGGTCATCCATAACGACCTGAATCCAGTCACAAAACTCCTGATAGTTTAAGAAGTTATAATTTCCAGCTAAGAAAGATTCGAATAAGTTCTCCGTAGTAGAAATAACAGATTGAGCGGATAATGTTGTTGCCGGTCCACTCCATGTGGAGTAGAAAGAGCTAGTTTTAGCACCGGAACCACCATAATCATGTGCAGACTATATCTTCATCTTGGTTTCCCAAGAGCTATCCGTTTCGGTTTTACCCTACCTTTCGTCCTTAAAGGACCTACTCGCTTCGTGTAAGTATTTCAACTTACCTTATTTTCAAACCACCTGAATCATAGATTCATTTTGATAGTTCTATCTACATGGTTGTCTAGCTTTCCCTAGTCGTTGAGCGTTCTTCTCATCGTTGTGAGATACTTCGCTGCGGATTATCCAAATACAACCTTTTTACGATACCTTTGGCATTACCCATTGCCCCAAGACTATCACTAGCTTGGTTCGTAGTTATATTCTTTAAGGAACTTCCCGCAAAAGGATAGATTTTCTACGTATGTCACCATACGCACTCCCATTATGGTTTAGGAGTTTGCTCCTATCTTCTTATTCTGCTGCTTGATATCCAAATCTTTATATAGTCTGGATGTGACATCTGGAACGGTAAACATCTTCTTTTTGATCTTCTTTCGATCAGACAAGAAGCCTCGTAACATATGATCGGCTGGATTTGCTTGTTCGTCTTGTGTTTTATAGAAAGTCCCATTCCCAGCCATAATGGGTTTTCGTTCATAGGTCCAGTCTAGGACCGAAAGAAGAGTCGTTTCCCGATACTCTTCGGTGTAGTTATTGTCAAGTCCGACTCCCGGACTCATTCCATATTGTAATAAATATTCATCGACCACTTTATCGATTTTATTCGGTTTGATTCCTGGGTCGATTCTTAAAATTGCGTCCCGCATCTGTTCCTTGTATTTCTCAATGAACTCGCTATCTGCGATCATTTCTTTATTAATCTTACTTGGACGCTGGGATACTTCAATTCTTTCCATATTCCAATTCTCCTTTGTTATTAGGTTACTTTTTTGTCTTCCAATTAATCTCTTCCCATTTTCAATTTCCAGACATTCTTTTAATGATTTCTAAGAGAATTCTAATCGAAAACCGAAAATAGAAAGGGGAAAATAGAATGAATGCATTTGATGATATGCTGGATCAGATGATGGCAAATGCTATGGCTGAATCCGCTACCGAACCCGTATCTGAAGAGGAAACCGTTGTTCAGGAATCTGAGGAAGATCTTGGCGGATCTCTTGGAGATGATATGGGTACTGTAAAAGAGCGTCTGCAGCTGGAAGACAGTGATGACGACGACGATGACGACATCGAAAATGATGACGATGAGGATGATGAAGTAGACGACGATGATTTAGATGACATTGCAGATGACATTGAAAATATGTCCGATGACGACCTGGCAAGTATTGCAAGCGGATTAAAAGATGCAGCCGATGCTGGAGTAGATGGAGATGAACCAGAAGTTTCCTTAACACCAGATGAAGAGATGCATGCAGATGATCTGATGCAGGTGGCTGGTACCGCTGCGTTAATTCGTGGGGAGATGAATGCCGAGGAACGTACATCTCTTTTAGAGTCTGTTTCTGATTGCCGTGTTGGACTGGCAGAAGGATTCTTAAACGATGCGATGCTTGCAGATATCAAAGAATCTACAGAAGATAGTGACCTTGGAGATGCTTTCACCGAAGCAAAGATCTTCAATAAGACAACTGTTCGTATGAGCAAATCCGCTCGCCTGAACCAGCTGTTTGAGATCGCAGTTACTACCTGTGCAAGAGCACACAATGACCCAGACTATGCAAAATACAAGAAAGCTTGTAAGATTAAGAAATTCTATCGTGCAAAGATGCGTATTCGTTATCGTGCGGAAGCAACTAAGCGTATGAAAGTTCTTTTTGCTCGTCTGCGTCAGTCTAAGAGTCCAATTATCAAAAGCCTTGCTAAGAAAGCAGAGTAAATTGATCCGTGGAGATCCTAAAATAGGGTTTCCACGGGTCTTCTTTTCCTCATCCCAAAAATAATATATTATGGTATCCGTAAACTGATTCTAGGTGATGATATAATATTTCCGTGAATCAGTAAATTAAAATACCAATGTAACCCTTAACATGCTGATTCATACAAAAGAAAAATTGAATAGCGCTGAAATAAATGGGCGCAAACAGGTCAGATCGATCATCCTGCTCAGGGGAGAAAAATGTATGATCCGGGTAGAGGGGCTCGTTAAGAAAGGTCATAATATGGCTAAATTTGTTAAGTTCAATAATAATGCAACTATCAACCAGACACCGGTTGAGGAGCAGAATAGTAGTAAACTCGGATGGTTCAAGACGGGTCTCCTTATAGCTGGTGGAGCAGCGGCTACCATCGGAGGAATTGTTGGTGCTCGTAAATTATACGAGCACTTTACAGAACTCGATGGAGAGTTGGACGGAGACCAGCTCGAAGAAGATCCGGAAGATGGTTCCGGAATGGAGTCTGAGGAACCAGCCGAGAATACAACCGATGACTCCTTAGATCAGGACGAAACTTCCTTCAAGGAAGTTGAACCTGAAAGTAACTCTGATGAATCAATCTTCGTATCTGCGGAAGAACTTGCAGATACAAAAGATACAACCTTATCAGTTCCAAAACCAGAACTTGATGAGAACGGAAATTACGTCTTGCCGAAAGGCAAGTGTTGGAATGATTTAGTCCGCAAGGATATCATGAGTACTTTTGCCGATCTGGAAAAGTACTTCATGAATGTAAGTGACACGGACATGGGTGACCCTATCTGGGTTATTCGATCATCCGTATCTATTTTCAATAAGGCAGAAACCTTTGCAAATAAAACTGCATGGGAATACGCTTATATTGAAAGTATGCGTAAAGACCTCTACGCATACTTAATGTATTATATGAGAGGTCTTGAACCAAGATTTGTTGATACTCATCGTGTGAGCGATCTTATTTATATGAGACGCTTGTTTGATGAGTACCTTGCATCACCTTTCTATCTATATCCTGTTGGAAGTGAGATGCGAGACATTTTAAACACTATTGAGAGCGAGTACAAGAAGTACAAAGCTCGCAAATATTCTCCAGCTCCGCAGAAAGATGAGCTGGATGAGGAGTTGGAATCCTCTAATGGTTCCAAGGAAGAATCTGAAGTAGTGTCTGCTTCAGATTCTTCTGTACCATCAACTCCGGTAGAGGATGATGTTGCTAAAGCTGAAACAGCGGCATCATCTGAGCAGACTCAGAAGGAGGAATCGTCTTCAGAAGAGACTGCAAATAAACCGGAGGGGACAGATATCATCGATCAGTTCAAAAAGGACATGACGTTCCTTGGAGGACTGATGAAATCTGGGAAGTATGCAGACTCCCAGAAGTTCTTCAGAGAGAACCTGTCAACATATTTGACAGATTCAAATATCTCTGAAGAAACCCGTTCTGAATTGGAACAGGTCCAGCAGCAGATCACAAACTTCCTGATCGCTGAGAAGCAGGCAGCTGCAATTGAAGAAGCCAATAACTGCAGCCGCCGTACTAATAAGAAGAAAGGAGGAAAGAGAAACTATAAGAAGAATGGTCGCAAATGATCATTCTTCTCGACACTGATTATGAAAAGAACGTCTAATATAGACGTTCTTTTTTTATCTTTTTTTGGACAGTTTGGTATTACGAATAAGGAGGATATACTATGTTTGAAAAATTAAAGCAAAGATTTCAAAAGAAAACGAAACCTATAACAGAAGCGGAAGAAGAGGAGATCTATGAAAACACGTATACGGATTATACTCGCATGCTTCGATGTATGTACTATAATCCCATCATATTTTCACCCTATACTAGAGCGGAAGCATACATCATTGCAGTTGAGCATGATATTAGAATCTTGGGGCGTGAATTAGAGCCGCTCTCGGTATTAAATACCAAAGATTCGTTTGTTTATTGGTGTGATCATTATGAAACGATCTGTAATATTTTAGACAGACTCATTGCTCTAAGAGGGGAACTCAGACATGATTTGCATCTGTTACCGGAAGTTGAGAACTGGTTAAACAACGGACGAGAAGGATGGATACCAATTGAAGCAACTATATTCGTTCCTATTCTAGCAAAGTTTTCAAGTCTTTTAGTAAAATTTAAAGAAGCTATAAGAATTTCAGAAATTAGCTATCAATTATTGTACCATTCCATGGAAGATGCGAAAACGATACGGGACGACTACTTAGCAACCGCAAGAATACTGTTTCAAGTATTCAATGAGATTCCAGAACCAGATTATGTCACACCAGACGATCCCACTTTGTGGACAGATAATGAGATACAACGAATGAAACAGATAAACACTCGAGCAAGAGAAATAGCACAATCATCCAATTGAAAGATTATAAATAAGGAGGAACAAAATGATGTTTCAAAAATTAGTAAAATGGATTCAAGAGAAAAGAAAATCCTATACCCCGTTACAAAACCCGATCGAGGACCATAACACTTACATGACTGAAAATATAGAACAACAGGTCGATTTAATGTATAAGAAAGTAACAGGAGAGCTTGAAGTTCGGTCAGAGTCATTAATTCCATTAGAAAACACCAAAGAATCCTTGGAGGCTTATCATACAGTGTGGTCAGACAAGATGTATATCGTCACGCTTCTCAATACGTATGTTGAGTTACTAGATCGATACTATCATGAGTTACATAAAGAGGATTTCATCACGTTACAATACAGTCATCCTCTCATTGATAATCATATCGAGGAAGCTCACACAAAACGTGTACAAAAGGTCGATGATATGTTAAAAGAAGTTCCGATTCTTTTTGACAAGTTAAAAACATCTACTTGTATTTTAGATTTGATTGCTATCCTCTATGATATGCCTGATAATCAAGCAAACATCATGCCGATACTCTATATAAACTTGTCAAAAGATCTCACAAAACTCGTGAATTTTCATTGGAATCCAACACTTGAAAATGGGACAATTTTTGAAGGACCTGTTGGAAATCCGATCTTCACGGAAGACGACGAATTTAAAATTATGGTGATTCAACATCGAGCCAATCACTTTATCGATGAGTTTGTGACTACAACGGGGACAGTGAGTTAATACCAACGAAAGTGAGGAAAAATCTATGAGAGAATTTGAGAAGTCCGAGTTGTTTCGTCACAAATGTCATATTTGTGGATCCTTAAATAAACGTATGATTCCGGTTGTCTATAATCGTAAAAACAGTGCAATTGGAGAAGTTCCATATGGATATCTCGTTCACTGTTGTAATTGTGGACATGTGGAGCAGTTTTATACACCACCAAAGAACTTAAACATGCTACTTTGTGGTTGTCTGCAGGTTGCGAAATTAACAGAACAAAAATGCTATGCAATCAATGCTTGCCCACATACAGAGTGTCCGCTCTATGGAACTTACGTCCCAGATAAGAATTCTGGATATGAAGATGAGCAAGGAAAAGGCGATGACAACTCCGGTAATTCTAACAACAAACACAACTGTGGAATGCCAAATTGTGGTTGTGGAGAGGATTGCAACTGTAAATCTAACTTAGGGGTATATGAAGATAGTAAATCAAATGGCCAGGAACTGACTGTTAAGGTTGATCCACCGAGACCAAAATTTGTTTAACACGGAGGAATAATTAAATGGCTTACTTTATACCCGAATTTGAACCTTCTGAAATTGAGGGAGAAAAACTTTTAGCAGATGCTCCCTTGTCCTTAATTATGCAAGGAATCGAAACACAGTTTGATGATCCTTTAGAATATCGAAAGAAAGATTATATCCAAACATTTATTACCAAATACGACTACTGTAGAGAAAATCAGGATGAGGAGACCAAAGATGAAATTGATGAGTATCTGGCGAATTTTCTCTCCTTTATTGCAGAGTTAATGGATAATGAATTGGGAATTGGGTTTCCAAATCTAAACGATATGAAGGATTCCAAAGCCCTAGAGCTGGTTCATCTTACGTATCGTTTCTTCATCTCCAACATCAAACGAAATTTTATAAATCTGGTAACCAATTATCTGGATTTACATAAAGAAGAACTCGTTTCCGATTTGGAGGAACGTAGGGATATTACAACCTTAAACTTTAAAGATCAAATTGAGGATCATGATGATATTTTACTTCTTTCGAACCTGGACAAGGTAGTAAGAGAAATTCTATCTACGGAATTTGATGTAGATGGATTCTTGGAATTGGTACAAGATCCGGATAATATGGAATTGGAATTTGTTTCCGAGCAATACGAGCAGTTTGAAATTACGGGTAATTTTGTACCGAACTATATAGAAATGGTGGATGATGATTTCCGTCATACATTAGAAACTAAACTCAGAAACCAAATATTAAAGAAATATGGAAACCGAAAAAAACTGAAGAAAATTATAAAAGACGGCGAGGATGATGAATCTATGAATGAAGAAATACCCGAGGACGATTTAGATGATTAATTTGTAACTTTTGGTTATAGTGTTATATTATTTGACTGATAGTACATAAAAATTTATTTTATATAAAGGAGGAAGCATAATTATGGCTTATCAAAACAATCAGCAAAACGGACCTAGTGTAAACACCCCACTTACCTCAATCTTTTCTGAGGAGGCTATGCTTAACTTAAAAGCATGGAATCGTAACTTGTCCTTAGAGTTCGCTCTCGCAGTCGGAACAAATCCAGATGGAGTTTCCGAATACGACAAAGACCAGGCACATCACATTCGTACGACTTTGACTTACGAAAAATGCCTGGCACTTACAAAAGCATATGACGAGGTCTTAAGACCTGCTATGGAGCATGAAGAAGCAAATTCCATTTCCGTAGACATTCGTGGTACGAGCGGTGATAAGAAAGCCCTGACACTTGGATATGATGGAAAAGTTCCATTCATTCGCATTGCTTGGGGAATCAAGGAAGGCGGAGAAGCAGATCCAGCCAACAACGTTATTACCATGCATTTAAGACCGATCGAAGTAAAAGTGGATTACAATATCGTAGATGGCTCTTACGAGCGAGCAGAAGAAAAACAGGTTGACTTAGATAAGTTCGTAGAGTGTATGCGGGCAGTTGGAGTTCGTGCAACTATGGCATCTCATGCGATTCGTTTTGGAGAAGCGATTTCTAATGCGTATGCTAAGAATCGTGTAAATGGAAATTATGCTGGTTACGGACGTGCTCCGTTTAGCATCAATGGTGCTTCCTATGGTGGTCAGTCACAGTATAATGCTAACAATGCATTTATGCCGTCCGGATCCGAGTATAATCTTGGAAGTGAAATGGACGATTTGCCGTTTAAGTAATCTTTATGGAATGGACTAGGTGAAAACTTAGTCCATTCTTTTTTATCGAAAAGGAGGAGTTCCCTATGCAAAATCCAGTAACAAAAGTTTATCGAGCCTATGATCATTTATTTTTAAATAGCTCTGCAATGGTTATCGAATATCATGATGTCATTCGAATGAACTGGTTCAACATCCTATATTTCTTGGCACATGAGCATGTTGCAGATGAGTACTTTGACACTTCGATCTTCGAGGGGATGAGTAACGTAGAACTTATGGAGTGGTATGTCATGCGACCCTATCGAAATATTTTGATGAATATTCCAACAAAGTTACATCTTCCAGAAGATTTGATAAAGCGAGAAGCAATTTTAGATAAGTTCTTATTTGATATGAGCCGGATTCCACAACTCTATGCTCTTCCAGCGGAATTAAATTTTCATGAAATCTTTTTAAAATTTTTATCCGATGGAAAAGATCTGGTATCGCATTACTATATCTATGGAGGATTGTATAAAGATGATTTGATGGAAGCGCAGATCAAACAAACCTATGGAAAAACTGGAAAAATTAGTTTTCTGTATGGAGATTTTCAAACCGCATTAGAAGGGGTCAACAAAGATGCTACTTATATCATATCCGATATTGAAAAACTGGCAGATTTGGTAGAATTAGATCGTTTGGAATGTGCTTCTGTTTTAATTGCAGATGGATTTCGATACAACTTCTTACCAGAAGATGACAGTGAGTTGAAAATGGATATTAATTTACTTCTTCAAGAGCATACTTGCCGGATTTCCTTTTTTAATAACTTGGAAGAAACCCAAACGTTTGATGAATATGGGAATCGAGTCGATCCCATATCAGGAAGGCCTATCCCACAAGAAATTATCGAAGTTTTGGAGGAGTAAAGTTTTAAATTCAGATTGACAATTATAACTCTTAAAACACCACTTTAACGATTTTAAAAAGGAGGACACATATGTTTGGAACAAAAGTAACACCAGATCCACAGTATATTTCAAAGGAAACCCCTGTTGTACAACAGGTAAAACCGATCGTAACGACTGAAGCGGTAATCGTGGATCCGGTAAAAAATGTTGGCTTAAATGTCATTAGCAAAGAAGAATTTGAACGCCATACCAAAGAGGTATTTGCAGCTCTTGGAAAGACTCTCGCAAAATCCTTTGGTCCTTATGGTGCTCCAACGATTATTTATAAACATCCATTCTCTCATGTAACAAAGGATGGATTTACAATCGCAATGAGTCTATCTACCAACGTTGCAAAATCATACACCAACCAGGCGGTTGCAAATATGGCAACTGATATCTGCGGACGTATGAATAATGCGGTTGGAGACGGTACCACAACGGCAATTGTGGCTACCAATAATATTTATCAATCCTATATGGAAAAACGAGATTGGTTTGAATCCAATGGAGTTCTTCCAAGAAATATTTTAACCGAATTTATTCAGGCAAAGAAGAATATTCGAGAAGAGTTAGAGAAACATGCAGTTCCGATTCATTTAGAAGGAGATAAAGATGATGAGAAAATGGTAAATGCCATTCGAAAAGTTGTCAGCATCTCTTCGAATGATGATGAGCAGATCACGGAGACTTTGACAAATCTGTACAAAGAATTTGGATATCCTTCTATTACCTGTGAAAAGTCTGTCGACGGAATCGAACATGTAGAAATTGTAAATGGATACCGGCTTCCGTTATTTATCACTGACGAGATGTATATTAACGCTGATGATCAGACGATGCGGCTAGTGGAAGCAGATGTACTGGTGTTTACATGTAAAGTGACGGATTCCCTGTACGACAATATCATTGCACCAGCGCTTCTAAATGCAAAGTATTTAGGACATCACTTACTCCTTTGCTGTCCATCTATTGATGAAGTACTGTTAGACCGTGTCATTGCACCAATGCTGCGTGCAGAATATAAGCAGTGTAAGGATGTTTCTCTGGTAATTTGCTGTTACAAAGCAGCCAGCTCTTATCAGAGAAAGACCATTGATGATTTTGCGATGCTTTGTCACACCACTCCGATTGACCGTGCGTTGGCAACCGCTATGATTCGTGCAACCTCTGTACAGGAAACCGGAACGGATCCAAAATACAGTATGGTGGAACTTTTGAAGTTTTATCGTCCATGGGCACCTACTACGTATCCCCAGATTAACACAAATGGGAAGACAGTCCAGCTCGTTTCCCATCTTGGAAAAATAGAAGATAAAGCTTCTATCGAAACAGAATTAAAGAAAATTGCGGAACTTCGGGATATGGGTATTCTGGTTCCAGGTGTTCCAGTTCGAGACGGTGCAGTCGTAGATGAAGCACTTATTTTGGACGTCGGATACTGTAGAGATCTGGAACTTGGAAAGAAGACTTCTATCATCCATACGTTCTTCTACGACAAAGATGCTTATAATCTGCATTATCGAGAAGCAACGAATCAGTTAAAAGAAATCGAAGCCAAGTATAAGAAACTGGCGACATTCAATACCGAAACAACCAAGGCACAGGAACGCCTTTTCAGCCTTGGATTAAAATTGGCACATATTGAAGTTGGTGGAGATACTGAGATGGCAATTGGCATGCGAAAAGACATCTACGACGATGCGATTAAAGCAGCTTCCTCTGCTTACAAATATGGTATCATTAATGGATGTAATGTTTCTACCATTATTGCAATCGAATCTCTATTAAGTGAACTGCGTCTTCGTGACGAAGATGATACCTCACAGGATGTATATGAGCGAGTGCTGCTTCTTATCCAGGATGGCTTTATCGAAACCTACAAAACGGTACTTCGAAACTGGATTCCGGAAGAGAAGATGCTCCTTGAGGGGTACTATGACGCTGATACGATAGCAGGAGATGAGGTACATTTCTATCAGCTGGTTGAAGAGAAGTTACAAAAATACACCAAGCAGAAACTTCATACTGTTATGCAGTGTAATGCATCGGATGCATTGGAGAAGTTTACATCCGTATTCTTATCCATGGTAAATCGTGCAGCAAGAAGATCCTACATGTTCGAGACAACGGATGGTAAAAGTGCTTCCATGAAATTCTCTTTGTATGATTTCTTGATTGAGTGGTCGATCCAGCACAATGTGGTGTTCGATGTGGTGCAGAAAAAGTTCTCTTCGGATATCGTCAACAGCTTCCAGACCGATGATGAAATCTTAACGGCAACTACGGATTTGATCAGTCTTTTGATTTCTGGTAACCAGATGATTGTCACTCAGAGAAATAGTTTCGAGGTATAATTTATGCAGCAGACGTTACAAGAGTTCCTGCACGCCCCTTTCGGGCGTCAGGATCTTGAACTAAAGAAGCAAGATTATGAGAAACGCTATCAGGAATATTTACGAGACAATAAGATTGTCTTTGAGGCATTCACAGAAGTAGAAGGATCATACTATTACCATTTGACCGTTCCATCGGAAAGTGCGAAGGACAAAGATTATCGGTACGATGTCGTGATACGTTTCTACACGCCTGATAAAAAGATTGCAAGTGAGAATACGTTAAAGAACTACTATGTGCAGTTCTTTTCCAACTCTCCTAGTTTTATCTATAAATACGCAGTTCTATATAAGCGTAACGGCTTTCTGATTGAGTCGTTGTATGATAAGCTGAATCCGGAATATGCAGATACCTTACCAGAAACGACTAATAAAACCTTAGAAGTGAGTTTCGATAAGTCGATTTATTTTTGTGTACGGTACCTCTTAGATCATACCTTCCGGTTCTTAACGAAGATTGGTATGATTGTGCGAAAAAAGAAAACCATGCATACGTTCTTTACTGGAATTCGAGATGTGGAGACGGTACGATTAGAACGAATGCTGATTTCCGAAGAAAAACGGTTGCAAAAAGAAGAGGCAAAATACAAAACCGGTCGAGGAGATAAGGCTCCTGCTAATCCTTCTAAGAAGAACGCCATCAAAGATACCTTAGCGGATAAATCTAATTCTGGAGTTCGGGTAATTAATGCTAAGAGAGCAACCAAACGAACATCTGGAATTACACCGACAAGGAGAACCGGGAAGAAAACAGCAAAACGTACAACGTATCGCCCGTTTTAGCCATAGGTTGATATACTATCTTCTTGGTATCAACCAAATACAAACAAAGGAGATGTAATTATGAAAAGGAAAGCAATGCAAGTTGTCGAGGATGAAGTTCCAGTTGTAGATCCACCATCTTCTGATAAGGGGATAACAGAAGTTATGGATCCTGGAAAACGGACGTCCAAAATCAATACCTGGCGTCCTGGAAAAAATACCACCTATGTCGATCGAGATGGGAAGATCTTTGTGGTAAACTTTGACAAGATTTTTGGTATTCCAAAACTGAAAAAATATAACCGGTTTGTCATCAATAAAACCAGCTATGAGAATCAGTTGGATATCATCACTCGTTACACCAACTTCTTTATTCATTTCTATGATAAAGAACAGGAATTGATCAATGCGTATCTGAAATTACAGATGACCATGGATCCAGAGGTATGTGGAGATTTATATGGACCAGATGATATGAAGGCATTTATTGACTTCCTCTATCAGATCATGTTTACTCCAACGATGGTTCAAAAAATCAAACAGATGGTAGAGGACAACTATCTGGATGATATTGAGAACAATTCCGATGAGAAAAAGAAATACTATAAAGCCAATGAAAAGAAACATCTGGAAAGTCTGGAATTTACCAACCAGCACATTAAGATTCTTCTTGCTATCTCTTTTGGCATGAAGATTCTTTGTCCCGTGATGTTTCATTTTTGTGCATCAAACGGAATTAAGATCGACAAAACCAATCTTGTGATCTTTACGTTTTATGAACCTCTTTTTGATTTATTCAATGAGGATTGTAATATGTACAACAAACTGTACGTCTACGTAAAAACCAAGGTTCTGGAAAGTAATGCGAACAACTCTACGATTTTCGAACAACGTGAAATCTTTGGAGTAGATTTGTATTCGGTCATTAGTCAGTTTACCAAAGTGGTCTTAATTTCCGAGAATTGTGCAAAATACAAATTTAACGAACACTGGAATGCAAAACAGAAGAAGTATGCTGAGAACGTTGTTGGGTTAACACCATGGCTCAACTAAAACTCCTTTTTATGCGGGGATAAAACTCGGTGATTCTTAACTACCAACTGTAAGTGGCGACATTTACAGGGCAAGGGGTAATGCCTAAGAGATGGTAACAAGGTTAAGATAGAGAGGATCCGCAGTGAAGCATCTCACAACGATGAGATGAACGCTCAACGACTAGAGAAAGCTAGACAACTGCATCGGTAGAAATACCAAAATAGGAAACTAGGCAGTTTGAAAATAAGGTAAGTTGAAATACTTACACGAAGCGAGTATTGTAGGGTAAAACCGAAAAGGGGAGCTTTTTCCTATCCGGTAACAGGATAGGAGAAATGAAGATATAGTCTATCAAGAAATTGATGTCAACAAAACCATGAACAATTGTGGCAAAATCGCGTAAGCGATTGGACAAACCTCTCTAATTGCGGGGACATCTCGTTAAATATTATCTACCAACCACTTATCAGTAATGATGTGGGGCAAAGGGTAACTCCGGAGATATGGTAATCAAGGATAATAGTATGAGACAATCGACGCAGCAAAGTAACGAAGTATAATTACCTTATAAAATATTATATTTTAGGAGGTGATACTATGGAATTTGATTTTCCAGAAGTAAAACGAAAATATGTTTTTGATGGGGAAGAAACGGATTACATAGTTAGTAACTACGGATATATTGAAAGTATAAAAATTTCCAATAAAAACAAGAAAGATTCTAATTATATACTAAAACCTCATGTAATGGAGAGTGGATATAATATCGTCTGCTTATACATTAATAGGAAAGCATACTGGAAATATGTTCATAGGGTAGTCGCAGAAACTTTTATAGAAGTTCCTGAAAAATATATCAAGCAAGGATATACCATAAAAACTCTTGAAGTCAATCATATAGACGGAAGTTTTACTGGTAAATCTAAAAATGATGTATCTAATCTGGAATGGGCCACATCATCTGATAATAAATATCATGCATATAGGCATCGATTGAAATTAGATGGAGAAGAACATCCAGAATCAATTTATACAGCAGAACAAATCCACAAAGTCTGCAGGTTATTAGAAGATGATCAGTGTGGGAATCGTCTTATATGGAAAAAGACTGGAGTTAGTGTTACTACGATTCAAGCTATTTTATCCGGTACACAATGGAAGTCTATTTCACAATATTACGATTTTTCCAATCACCATAAAAGACACTGTCTTTACATGCCCTATGAAATACAGAGGGCTACTGAATTACTAAAAACTAGTGATTTATCTTGTAAAGATATTGGCGATATGGTTGGAATGACACGCAACGCAGTATGGTCATTAAACAAACGACTATCAATCAGGTAATTATACTATCGCTATCGAGTTCAACGACTAGGGAAAGCTAGACAACCATATTTGTAGAAATACATAAATGAGTAATCAGGTGGTTTGAAAATAAGGTAAGTTGAAATACTTACACGAAGCGAGTAGGTCCTTTATGGATGAAAGGTAGGGTAAAACCGAAATGGGAGGCTCCGTATTATATGGTAAAAGTATATTGCGGATGGACATATAGTCTGTCTATATATGTGAGTATGTAGATGAATTAAGTATCAGCTTAACTACTTCTTGAAAGACCAGTATGAAAAGACTTTAACAGAAGTCACAAATACAAAGAACAATGATGGACTTTCTGGTATCGATAAGATGGCGATGAACCTGGATAAGTATGATGAGGGTACCGTTATTTTAGCAGATATCAACATCGAAGATACGATGAAACGTATCATGCAGATGGTTGATATTCCGATTGCTGAAGAGGAAGTCAATTACTATATGGAGCACTTTCATATTGCTCCGATGCAGCTGGAATACATTCACCAGTTTTATGCAAAATACTTTGGAAATTGTCAGGATCTGGCACTTATTCCGAAGAGACAGTTAATCATCTTAGCTTTGATTATGAAGAAAATCTTACTCATTGATCTCGGATACGATCCAGATACCAAAGAGATGAAAGAAGCAGCGCTTCCGTATATCTTAACTGGAAATCTGGAAGATCGTTCTGTGAATCGCATGATCCGAGCACAGAAGTTTGTGGATTCTTTGGAGGAATCCTATAAGTACCAGAGACTCGTGAATGAGGATTATAAGATGCTTCTTGAGATTCCTGGTAAGGAAGACAGTATCAAAGCAAAGTTATCAACAATTGTAAATACCAAATTTACATATGTTACTTATGAAGCTCCGGAACTTACTGGAACTGAGATCACTTACGATGTGGAAAGCATCGCAGATGAACTCTTGAGCTTCTTAGAATATATTTAACTTTTAGAATCTGGGAAGTCTTCGGATTTTCCAGATTCGTTTTTACCCAAATAAAATACATATATTATTTTAGTGACGCGACAAACATCGAAGATAGTATTAGCGTCGACAAAAAATTGAATAGGGAGGACATTGATATGAAATCAGTGGCAAACGCAACAGAAAAATTGAATATGGAACAGAATGATTTATTTGGGAATCACAAACGACTCCGGTTGTTTGTGAAAGCGAAATACGATAAAGGTTTTCTCGCAACGTCGTTAAACCTGTATCCGATTAATGCTAATCCGGACACACCTCCAGTTGTTAGTTTATTTACAACTGGAGGACGCCGTTATGAATTGCCAGAAATGAGAACGAAAAAGGCGTCTCATTATCTGGAGGGGAGAGGAGGTATGAAAATGTCTCTGATCACCCGTAGGTTTAAAGGATGTCACCAGTTTTATACGGTGAACATCCAGGATGATGATATCTTCCTTATCGAGGTTGAAAGACTATATCCAGATGGGGAAGAGTTTTACGGGGCTCGGGAACCATATTTCGAGCTTCGTAGCATTAGAAGAAAAACGGATTCTATAGAGGATCAAATCGAATATCTTCTTCAGTATTGCAGAATCCGAAAAGTCTTCACCCAGGATACGGTTCGCATCGATCCTAAAGTGCAATGTTCTGGAGTGATGCTATATTCCAGAGCATATCATTGTTTTGATCTTTTTGTGAAACCTTGTCTCCAAAAAGAAGAAAAACTATTTGAATATCTATCAACCTATGTGGTTCCTCAGAGGGATAAAAATATCTGGGGAATTACAAAAGATACAATTGGGGATTGTATGCTGGATTATCCACCAACATCTTTCCCAGATGTAAGAATAACAGAAGAATGGAAAGGAGAATGGAAAACATGGGAGAATTAGGACTCCGTTATGTTTTCAAAGTAGTCGTCTTCAATATCAAAAATATGAAGACGAGACGAAACGCCATCCTTCCTGTATCTATCTTAGGATTAGGTATAAAAACTTGTCCTTTGATGGAGCAAGAATCTACACTCTGCCAACTCATGCGTAGATTTATTGAAGGAAATCCTGGAATCGTAAAACCGATTGCGAAACCACAGGATTTAAGTGAGTTGGTCATTGCTCTGGAAAATCCCGGACGGAATAATCGTCTGCTGTATTCCTGTATTTCCAGTGCAATGAATAATCTGATTGTAGAGGTTCCGGATGAGGATTACTTAAATACGCATTTTGTATTTAGTATAAATCGGGAATGGAACTTTCGAATACTGGATTATGCAATACAACCACAACTTTCCAAAGATTTCCAAAGCAATCCATTCATAGATGAGATGAATGATTCTTTGGGAAATTGTGTCAAGGAGTTATCTGGTTATACTTGGGATAATGAAATGGTAGATCATTTCTATCAAAAGTTTCAGATCGAACCAAAGTTTTATCCTGTTGGTACAGATCGGTTTGATCTAAGAAACCAGATATCACCAAAAGCTACAGAACCAAAAGTTGTGGAAGACATTGATCGGAGTTCTTTGTACCGATCTACCATGATCTCCCATACTTTGTATGGAACTGGGAAAATTCCTGGAAAGATTGATATCCCAGATAGTATTCCGATCGAGGATCGATCGAAGGAAAAATTGGAAGTGCTAACAAAAATTTTATATCCTTCAATCGATTCCTCTTCCATAGTACTAGTTGGAAGTGAATATACTAGTACAC
>ENA-UEPV01000706-UEPV01000706.1-human-gut-metagenome-genome-assembly--contig:-NODE-706-length-22414-cov-4.136679_pt1 | contig 22414 bp, 16 predicted proteins | sample MGYA00242942_ERZ507925 | MGnify/ENA primary metagenome ERZ507925 (study PRJEB26167, sample SAMN06115453) | human gut metagenome | host: Homo sapiens | place: China:Fujian | collected 2015-08-26... | reverse complement strand
AGCGAGAACAACTATATGAAAAATCAGATTTGGAAGTGGCTCCGTAGCTTAACTGAATAGAGCATCTGACTACGGATCAGAAGGTTACAGGTTTGAATCCTGTCGGAGTCACAAAAAGGGTCCCATATAATCTATATGAGACCCTTTCTTTTTGGAATTCTGTCCTTATTTTTAGCTCTCTTATTTCCGATTTCGTCGGAATAAGAGGGGATTTAATGTTCGTCTAAAATCTCGTTACTATCTTCTTCGCTATTTCCGTCGTCTTTTTGAGAAGCCGGTTTAACCACCCATGCGCTCAATTCATATAATGCATATAAGGGAACGAATACGACAGACAAAGTAAATGGGTCGCTCGATGGTGTGATAAACGCAGCTAATATAAGTAGTATGACGATAGCATGTCGGCGATAAGTTTTGAAAAAACGTCTTGTGATAAGCCCCATGTTCGACAACAACCAGCACAGCAGGGGTAATTCGAATACGAGTCCCATAATAAAATTAAGTGTGAGGAAGTTGCTCATGTATGAGTCCAGTGAGATTTGGTTAGGAACCATTTCGCTCACTTGGTACTCTGCCAAAAAACGCAACGTTAACGGAAATACAAGAAAATATCCCACTCCGATACCGATAAAGAACATGATATTTCCTGCGAGAAATGCCCCTCTGGCATGTCGTTTTTCGCCGGCGTATAATCCCGGACTGACGAAAGTCCACAGTTGATAGATGACATATGGAAACGCAAACAACAAGGCAATCCACATGGACGTGCTCATGTGGATAAAAAACTGGGAAGCTAATTGTATATTGATAAGTTTTACCTCGAAATGGTCGTTGCAAAAATCCGGTAAGATGGACGTGTGTTGGCTCAGGTCACAAAGTAGCCGATATAATATTAAATCAGAATGACAGGGCGCAAGGATAATGCTGTCGAATATTCGAGGCATGAGAGTAAAAAACACGACCGATAAGAGGATAATTGCACCGACCGAGCGTAGTATGACTCTGCGCAGGTCATCGACATGATCCCAAAAACTCATCTCTTTCAGCTCGTTATCCATGAATGTGTCGTGGCTCTACAAGTGTGGTAAAACCGTAAAATATCATTTATACATGAGAATGCAGAAATGATAATGATTATAATTATAGTGAACGATCGAGTAATTATTTCCCTTCTTCCTTTTTCTGTTCCTCGTTTTTGGAGACCGGAGCATTTATTTCCTCTTCGATTTCGTTCATTCCCTTTTTGAAACTACGTACACCCTTCCCGATACCGTGCATCAATTCCGGTATTTTTCTACCTCCAAAAAGAAGTAAAACCACTACCAATATAACAATAAGCTCTGTCGTACCGAGGTTCCCGAAGAGTAAAAGTATCGCAGAAAATGTGTTCATTTATTTTATCGTTTAAGTATTATTTCGTTCAATGGGAACAAAATAAGAAAGAATATTTGTATAATACAACAAATCTATATCAAAATTGATTAACTTTGCAGCGATTTTTGAATAAGGAAAATTTTCCGTAATTAAAAAAGAAGAAAATGAAAGCATTTGTATTTCCCGGACAAGGGGCGCAATTTGTAGGTATGGGAAAAGACCTCTACGAAAATAACCCCGTAGCCAAAGAGATGTTCGATAAGGCCAACGAGATATTGGGCTTCAATATCACCGACCTGATGTTTAACGGAACAGACGAAGATTTGCGTCAAACCAAAGTTACCCAGCCTGCTATATTCTTGCACTCGGTAATTTTGGCAAAAACGATGGGTGACGATTTTAATCCCGATATGGTAGCCGGTCACTCGTTGGGTGAATTTTCGGCATTGGTAGCCGCCGGAGCACTTTCTTTCGAGGACGGTTTGCGTCTTGTCTCGGCACGTGCGCAGGCTATGCAGAAAGCTTGTGAAAAAACACCGTCGACAATGGCGGCTGTGTTGGCTTTACCCGATGCGAGAGTCGAGGAATTGTGCGCTTCGGTAACCGAAGGTGTCGTGGTTCCTGCCAATTATAATTGCCCGGGACAAATTGTTATATCGGGTTCTATCGAAGGTGTAGATGCTGCCTGTGCAAAGATGTTGGAGGCCGGTGCAAAACGGGCTTTGAAACTCAAAGTGGGTGGTGCTTTCCATTCTCCTCTGATGGAGCCGGCTCGTGCTGAATTGGCAGATGCCATCGCTCATACCGATTTCCATGCTCCGAAATGTCCTGTTTATCAGAATGTGAATGCAGAACCTCAAACCGATCCTGAAACGATCAAGAAGAACCTTATCGCTCAATTGACCGCTCCGGTACGTTGGACACAAACTATCCAAAACATGATCGCCGCCGGAGCCGATACGTTTGTCGAGGTAGGACCGGGAGCTGTGCTGCAAGGTTTGGTAAAGAAAATTTCGTCGGAAGTAGCGACTTCGGGAATCCAGTAAGTCGTACTACAATATTAGTAAAAGAGCGGTAACTTTCGTTATCGCTCTTTTTTTGTTTCCGGTTTATCGGGAAAATCGCTTTCTGATAAATTTGTTTTGTTCATTAAGCTGTGAGGGAGTTTGGCGAGAAAAGTAAACATGTTTGCTTTGTCTTTCTCTCACCTTGTACTATCTTTGCAAAGTTGCGAAGACGGGCTGTGGTTCGGCATAATCAAATAAATTTGCTTCTGCGCTCACCTTGCACTATCTTTGCATAATCAAAAGAATTGTGATATGAACCTCTTCAATGATTTTCTGAATACTATTTCGGATACAGAGGTTACGACGACCTCGGCTATATTCAAGTTGATGCTGAGTTTGTTGTTGGGGGGTATCGTGGGCTTTGAGCGAAAGCGGAAAGGCCAAGTAGCCGGTGCTCGTACATTTGCGCTCATCTCTATGGGTGCAACGTTGGCGATGATTATCTCTATCTATATTCCACAGGTTTATTTGGGATTGAAAAACGGAGACCCGGGACGAGTTGCCGCACAAGTGATTACAGGTGTCGGTTTCTTGGGTGCGGGAGCCATCATTCAAACAAAAGGTTCGATACGAGGTCTGACCACAGCTGCCGGTATTTGGATGGTGGCGGCTTTGGGTTTGGCGGTAGGTGTAGGTCTTTATGTTATTGCGATTATTTCGACCATATTGATATTGTTCACGTTGGTGAGTTTGGAACAATATGAACGTCGGACGAATTTAGACCGGGAAGGAAAAATTATACATTTGAAAGCGACCGAGATTGTCGAGGATTTGACCCGGTATGAAAAATTATTGGGTGAGTATAAGGTTTCGTTACACAATGTGTTGGTAGAATATAATTATTCGGAACAGAAGACCGATTTGAAATTTATCGTTTTGTCTCGGTCTACGACCGATTTTGTTTCTCTTTTTTCCCATATGCGTAATATTTACCGAACGGAATATATTTCACTTCAAAACGAGATTTGATTATGGAATTGGATGCCCTCATTACCGATTTGGCTCTTATTTTGATTGTGGCTGGGGTAGTGACATTGCTTTTCAAGAAATTGAAACAGCCCGTTGTATTGGGTTATATTGTCGCCGGTTTTTTAGTGGGTCCCAATTTCGTTTTTTTCCCTACCATAGTAGATGAGGGTGATATAAATTTATGGGCAGAACTAGGTATCATTGTACTTCTGTTTTCTTTGGGATTGGAATTCAGCTTTAAAAAACTTTTTCAAGTAGGGGCATCGGCCGTTCTTACAGCGCTAGTCATTGTATTGGGTATGATGCTGGCAGGTTACGGAGCCGGTCGGTTATTACATTTCACGTATCTCGACAGTATCTTTTTGGGAGCGATGTTATCTATGTCGTCGACGACGATTATCATCAAGGCCTTTACCGATTTGAATTTACGCAAGAAGGCTTTTACGAATTTAGTTTTTGGTGTGTTGATCGTGGAAGATTTGTTTGCCGTGGTGATGATGGTGATACTTTCTTCTATTGCCGTGAAGAACTCGTTCGAAGGGGCGGAACTGTTGGAGAGTATCGCTAAATTGGTCTTTTTCCTGATTATTTGGTTTGTTGTGGGAATCTCCATATTACCTCTGATTCTGAAAAAAACACGTAAGTTTTTAAATGACGAGACTTTGTTGGTCGTTTCTATGGGGCTCTGTCTGGGTATGGTCGTTTTGGCTACTTATGCCGGATTTTCTTCGGCTTTGGGCGCTTTTGTCATGGGATCTATATTAGCCGGTACGAACGAAGCCGAACGGATAGAGAAAGTCGTTCAACCGGTAAAGGACCTGTTTGGAGCCATATTTTTCGTATCGGTAGGTATGTTGGTCAGCCCGGCGTCTCTCAGTCAATATGCATTGCCTATCTGTTTGCTCTCTATTGTTGTTATTGTAGGACAGATATTCTTCGGTACGGTGGGTATGTTGGCTTCGGGACAGACTTTGAAAATATCGATACAATCGGGGTTTAGTTTATCTCAAATCGGTGAGTTCGCTTTTATTATAGCCTCGTTGGGAATGTCGTTGAATGTGATCGACAAATTTCTGTATCCGATAGTTGTGGCAGTATCGGTGATAACTACTTTTTTGACTCCTTATTGTATTCGGTTGGCCGACCCTGCTTATAGTTGGATTGAGCGACGTTTGCCGGAGAGGTGGCTTGCAGCTATCGACCGTTATAGTCAGAGCCGAACCGAAATAAAGCCTCATAAGGCAGTATGGAAAGAGGCTATTGCACAATATTTGTGGAGAGTACTGCTTTATTCGTCGCTGATCGTAGCGATAATTATGGTCTCTAAAATGTGGTTTATACCGTTGATGGTGGAAATTTTGCCTGAGTGGGGGCGTATGATCGCCGCTATCGTAACTTTGGTAGTGATGTCGCCGTTCTTGTGGGCTTTGATGGTTAAGGAGGTAAGCATGTCCTTGATAAGGAAATTGGGAGAGGGGAGTGTAAACCGGGTTCCATTGACTTTGATGATAGTTTTCCGCATATTGCTAGCTTTGTTTTTCGTTATATATTATCTTTCTATCGTCCACTCTCAACGTACCGGCGTGTTGTTGGGACTGGGTATATTCATTGTTGTTCTCATTTTATTGTCTAAGCGCATACAGAAGCAGTTCATGCGTATCGAAAATATATTTATGGATAACTTGAACGAAAGGGAATTGCGAAAGACAGGACGGAATACGAGCTTGGTGAGCGATATGCATTTGGCCTATATGGATGTAAATGCAGACTGTCCGTTTGCCGGACGTCGCTTAATGGATTCCGATTTACGCAAAGAATATGGAATCAATGTCGTAAGTATTCAGAGGGGAACTCGGCGAATCAATATCCCGAAGGGGGAAACCCGAATTTTTCCGGGAGATACGATCGGTGTTATTGGAACAGATGATCAGATTCAATCTTTGCTTACCGTAGTGGAAGGTAGTGAATCGCCCGAAGAGGAAACCGATAACAGGGAAGTCACATTTACGCATGTTGTTGTTCCCGGGAATTCGCCGTTGATCGGGCAAACGAGCTCGTCGTTGAGCATTCGTAATAAGAATAATTGCCTCGTTGTGGGAATAGAACGTGCAGACGGAACATTTCATCAGCCCGACGGACAAACTTGTTTTGAGGCGCACGATGTGATTTGGCTTGTCGGGGAGCCGGATAATATCAAACAGTTGATTCAGGATAAAATAGAAAATCATATACAACATACATAAAGACCTACGATTATGCAGGAAAAAATTATTATTCTCGATTTCGGTTCTCAATACACGCAGTTGATTGCCCGTCGGTTGCGGGAGCTGAACACGTATTGCGAAATCTTGCCGTACAATAAATTCCCTTACGGAGAAGAGGGAATTAAAGGAGTGATTCTCTCGGGGAGTCCCTATTCGGTGAACGATCCTAATGCCCTTTTTGTCGATTTGAGTCGTATCCGTGGTGTTTATCCGGTACTTGGCGTTTGTTACGGGGCGCAATTTTTGGCTCATACGTCGGGGGGAAAGGTCGAGTCTGCCGATACCCGGGAATATGGTCGTGCCAATTTGGCTTGGCATGATGAGAACGATCCCCTCATGCGCGGTGTGCGGGAGAATTCCACCGTATGGATGTCGCATGGCGATTCTATTACGGTAATTCCCTCTACCTTCACCCTTGTGGCCAGTACCCATGAAGTAAAGACAGCGGCTTTTCATATCGAGGGAGAACTGACATGGGGTGTACAGTTCCACCCAGAGGTATATCATAGCGAAGACGGCACGCTTCTGCTGACGAATTTCGTACGTGATATCTGCCACTGTGATATGGACTGGACACCGGCATCGTTTATCGAACATACAGTAGCGGAATTAAGTACGAAGTTGGGAGACGATAAAGTGGTATTGGCTTTGTCGGGAGGTGTCGATTCTACTGTGGCTGCCGTGTTGCTTAACAAGGCGATCGGTAATCACCTTACCTGTATCTTCGTCGATAACGGTTTGTTGCGGAAAAACGAGTTTGAGAGCGTCCTTGCCAACTACAAGGATATGGGGCTCAATGTCTTGGGCATAGATGCTAAGGATTATTTTTACGAACAGTTGAAGGGGGTGACCGAGCCGGAAAAGAAACGGAAAATTATCGGCAAAGGTTTTATCGATATTTTCGATCGTGAGGCTCGTAAGCTGACCGATATAAAATGGCTGGCGCAAGGGACTATTTATCCCGACGTGATCGAATCGCTTTCGATTACGGGTATGACTATCAAATCGCACCATAATGTAGGTGGATTGCCCGAGAAAATGAATTTGAAACTGGTGGAGCCGTTGCGTCTGCTGTTTAAAGACGAGGTGCGCCGGGTCGGTCGGGAACTGGGTATCAGCGAGAAACTCATCGGACGTCACCCTTTCCCCGGTCCCGGATTGGCTGTCCGTATACTTGGAGATATCACACCCGAGAAGGTACATATCTTGCAGGAGGCAGATCATATTTTCATACAGGGACTTATCGACAACGACCTGTATAATAAAGTGTGGCAGGCGGGAGTCGTTTTGTTGCCGGTACAGTCGGTAGGGGTGATGGGCGACGAACGGACATACGAGCGGGCTGTCGCCCTCCGAGCCGTTCTTTCGACCGACGGCATGACTGCCGATTGGGCTCATTTGCCTTATGAGTTCCTTGCCAAAGTATCTAACGACATTATTAACAAGGTGCGTGGCGTGAATCGGGTGGTTTACGACATCAGTTCTAAACCGCCTTCGACTATCGAGTGGGAATAGTCGATAGATTTCGGAATTTATAAAACAAGCGGAGCCAATTTCCTCAAATGGAAATTGGCTCCGTTTCTGCATTATGGAGAAAGATCGGATTTATTTTTTCTCGGTAAGAGTGAACCGGATTGTACCGGCATTGACTAAATTTTCGTGGGAAATGAATCGTCCTTTATGTTTTTTCCCGTTTACCGTGATACGGTCGGTGTAGATAGCCTTCGGAGAAGGCCGTTCGCACTCGATGACCAAAGAGTCTTGGGTATAATAACGAGGATCGAGATGGAGTATAATCTTGTCGAAGGCAGGAGCTACGAGGGTATAACGGGGTATTCCCGGACAATCGGGATAAAGTCCCATCATACTGAATACGGCCCATGCGGACATCGTTCCTGTGTCGTCATTGCCGGGTATGCCATCGGGTTGATTTTTGAAGTATTTTTTCAAGAGCGAGTTGACCAGCGAGTCAGTTCTCCATTCTTCACCTTTGACTTGGGCAAAAAGGTAGGGGTAAGTGATGTCTGGCTCATTTGCCGGATCGTAGAAGTTTTCATCGAATACTTTTCGCAACTTGGCGGCGAATTTCTTTTCTCCTCCCATCAATCGTTTTAGCCCGTCGATGTCGTGGGGGACATAGAAGGTGTAATTCCATGCGTTGCCTTCGTGGAATCCGGGAGCTGGTTCGAAGTTGAGACCTTGCAGGGGATCGAACGGCGTGTAGAACGAGCCGTCTGGCAGTATGGGACGCAGTGTCCCGAATTCTTTGCAATAGTAGTGTTTGTAGCCCAACGAACGTTTGGCGAAGGTTTGGGCATCTTCTTTGTGCCCTAAACTTTCGGCGAAGCGGGAGAGTGCGAAATCTGCCAGATAGTATTCGAGGGCGTGGGATACGGAGTTGTCGAATTGCTCGCGTAAGGGTACATATCCCAGTTTCATGTAGTCGTCGTTATCGGTGCGTAAAATATTTTCGCTACTGGGAGCAGTCGCCGATTTTACCATCGCCTCATAGGCTGTTTCTGCATCGAAGTTTTTAAGTCCTCGCAACCATGTGTCCGCCAACATAATGATAGCCGGATCTCCCGACATGGTGAGCGTTTCGTTTCCATAAAGTTCCCAGCGAGGTAACCAACCCCATTCTTTGTACATGTCGATGAGGGTCTGTACCATGTCGAGTTGCTTTTGGGGATAAGCGAGGGTAAAGAATGGGTGTACGTTGCGGAATGTATCCCATAGCGAGAAGACGGTGTAGCGATCGTGCCGGGTGGTGAGTATCTTGTCGCTCTCCATAGCGGGATATTGCCCATTGACATCTTGGAGAATGTTGGGGTGAATAAACATGTGGTATAGTGCCGTATAGAAGATGGTTTTTTGTTCATCGGAACCTCCTTCTACTTCTATTCGGGAGAGTATGTCGTTCCATTGATTCCGGGCATCGAGGCACACTTTGTCGAATTGGAATCCTTGCTGCTCACTGTCGAGGTTTTGGCGGGCATTCTCGATGCTGACGAACGATACGCCCATTTGTACTTGAATCTGTTCTCCGGATTTGGTATCGTAGGAGAAGAATACTCCTATGTCATCGCCCGACATTTCTTTGGTGTACCGGGTGTAGATTTTGTACTTCCCGTTATCGGGATCCCATTCGGCCTCTACACCGGTCATAGGTCTTTGTTTTTTCCAGTATCCCGATTGTAGGGGTTTTTTGTCGACCCGTATCACGAAATAGATAGGGAATACTCCCTGCCGGTTGTAGTAACAAAATCCACCGAGGAGCTTGCTACCTTCGTATTCGGTATCGCTTACTTTACGGACGGTCGCTCCACTCTCGTTGGTGAGTCCTTCTCCTAAATTGAGCAATATGTGGCTTTCACCGCCCGGGTAGGTGAATCGGGCGATGGAGGTGCGGGGGGTAGCACTCACTTCTGTATCGATACCGTAGCGAGTGAGCCGGTTGGCATAGTAGCCCGGGTGAGCTTCTTCCAAAGCGTATTCACTACCGTATTGCTTGTAATCGACATTGAGTTCTCCGCTTGTCGGCATTAATAGGAGGGAGCCTAATTCGGGGCAGCCCACGCCGCTAAGGTTTACATGAGAAAATCCGGTAAAAAATGTGTTGTGGTATTCGTAGGGGGTGGACCACCAGCGCGCATCTTTGTCATATACGTTTTTGTCGGAACCCATTACATTGAATGGTGTGACCGACATAAGGCCGTTAGGACAGATTGCACCCGGATTCGTCGTTCCGAAGTTCGTTGTTCCGATGAAGGGATTTACATAAGCGACAGGCTCGTCTGCCGATAGTGTGGCGGACGAGACTGTCATTATGATTCCCGCAACGATGAGATTGCGAATGTTCATAAAAAAATCAGATTGTTGAGTTCTTTTTGGTAAATTCGATGATTTCCGAAATGTATCCGAATGCCATTCCCACGACCGTGTCGGCCGCACCGTAATAGACCGCTACTCGATCTTCGTCGTGAAGGGCTGCACAAGGAAATATAACGTTGGGTACGTCGCCTTGCATTTCGTAGGGCATTGCCGGGGCAAGGAGATAGGGTTGTGTACGATAAAGTACTTTGGAGGGGTCTTCACGGTCGAGAATTGCCGCTCCCATAGAGTAACGGAATCCGTTACAAGTGGTAATGACACCGTGGTAGAACATGAGCCAGCCTTCGTCGGTGAGGATAGGGATAGGGCCAGCACCTACTTTGGTACATTGCCAAGCGCTCACGGGGAAAGGTGTGGGAGAGAGTACGTGCCGATGTTCGCCCCAAAACTTCATGTCGGGGCTGTAACTGATATAAATATCGCCGAACGGAGTGTGTCCGCTGTCACTCGGGCGGCTCAACAAGGCGTATTTCCCGTTGATCTTTTGCGGAAACAATACTCCATTGCGATTAAAAGGCAGAAGGGCGTTTTCACATTGGAAAAACTCTTTGAAATCGAATGTGTAGCCTACACCGATGGTCGGACCGTAGTAGCCGTTACACCATGTGATCCAGTAGCGGTCTTCGATCCAAGTGACACGGGGATCATACTTGTATTCAGATTCTATCATATCGGTATTTCCTGCTTTGAATTTAATGGGATCATGTTCGATGTCCCAATGAATACCGTCTTTGCTGAATCCTGCAAAGATATTCATTTGCACGGCTTTGTTATCGCAACGGAACACTCCGGCGAACCCGTCTTCAAAAGGTACTACGGCACTGTTGAAAATGCTGTTGGAAGAGGGGATATGGTAGCGGTCGATTACTGGATTTTTCGAATAACGCCACATGACGTCCGCACATCCTGCCGGACGGTCTTCCCAGGGCATAACCATTTTTTTTGTCATATCGTTTTTTCTTTTTTAATGTATATGTGTTTAATGTTTAATCGCGATTGAACGTGGATCTGTTTTTTGTCATCGATTACTTTCTTTCTTCGAATCATCGTAGGTGAATGGAATGAAGTAGGTGATTAGTAACGATGGTATTGTAGCCAACAATACATAGATAAAGAATCTTTCATAGCCTAGCCAATCACTGAAAAATCCACTCATCATACCTGGAAGCATGACACCGAGGTTCATAATACCCGAAGCGAAAGCGTAGTGTGACATTTGGTGTTTGCCCGGCGCTATCTGTTGCATCATGAAGAGTGTGAGACCCACGAATCCGAATCCATAACCAAAATATTCGATAACGATACCGGTTCCTATCAGATAGAGATTTTCGGGCTGGAATATGGCTAATAATGTGTAGGCTACGAATGGAAAGTTGAATACGCAACAGAGGGTGAAAAGCGTTTTCTTCAATCCTCGACGCGAAACGTAAACTCCTGCTAACAATGATCCTAAAACAAACGCAGCTGAACCGAACACTCCATTCAATGTGCCGATTTCGGTAAGTGAAAGTCCCAATCCGCCGATATCGCGTGAAGAACGCAGAAATAGCGGAGCGATTTTCATGATAAATCCTTCGGCAAAGCGGTAGAGTATGATGAAACAGATATAGTAAAAGATGTGTTTCTTGGTAAAGAAGTTTTTAATGACCTCCCATAGCTCTTTCGCCACATCGGAACTTGAACGTTTTTCTTGGTTTGGTACTTGTGTGGAAGGGAGTACTTTTGAGTGGTATAGCCCCAATAGCAACAACAGTGCCGAAATGATGATAAAAATAATCATCCACGCTTCTTTATAGGCGGGCATATTCGCTTGAATAGAGGCTCCTTCGGATGCGCCGAAATGTTCGGCTAGCATTCCCGCCGCTGCTACCAATCCACCGTTGGCTACTAATTTCGCAATGTTGTAGAAAGCTCCTTGTACACCGATGTATTTTGCCTGATCTTCGGGAGATAGTTCGGCCATATAGACGCCGTCACAAGCTATGTCGTGCGTGGCTCCACTCAAAGCGATGACGGCCATCGTGGAGATACTGATCGCGAAAAAGTAGTCGAAGTTCAATGAGAGAGCTACTATACCGAATAATAATCCACTCAGTAACTGGGTGACGACAACAAAAAATTTTTTCGTACGGTACATTTCTAAAAAAGGACTCCAAAGGAACTTTAATGTCCACGGTAACATGATGACAGAAGTCCAAAAGGCAATTTGGGTGTCGGATATTCCTAAGTCCTTGAACATAAATGTGGAAACGAGATTTACCGCTATAAAAGGAAGCCCCATGGCAAAATATGCCGTGGGGACCCATGCAATAGGATTTATTGATTTTTCTTTACTAATTTTCTTCATTTTCCCGAATTGTGTCTTTTTCTGTTCTATAAATAGTGTATCGATTATTTGACTCTGATTTCATCGGTGAACAGCCAGCCTCCGGCAATGCCGTTCGATAATGCCTTGTAGCGGATATAGCGAGTTTTTGCATTACCTTCCCAACCGAATTCTTTGAATTGAAGCGTTTCGATGTCGGGTGAAATGTCATTGTCGACAGTCGCTAGGATATCGTAATGTTCTCCATCGACGGAGCTCGATATGATAACTTGTTTGGGTAACCATACGTAGGGACCTTTAAGCTGTATGAATTCGGCACAGACTTGTTTGATATCGGTTTCTTTACCGAGATCGATCGTTACATCGAAATCGCAATCGATAAAGCCTTGCCAACGGTCGTCGTTGTACATCCACCCCCCCCGGGCTCCATCGACCAATGTTTTCTCTCCCTGAGCTGCGTAATGATTGCTATAAGGATTGGCATAGGTTACTTTTTTCCCGATAGCCAGATGGTTTACCTTCTGGTATGATTCGGGTTTATCGCCTATTTCTTTTTCGAGCGGGAAAGGATTATAACCCTGTTCTCGAAGTATATTTACCGCTTGAAGGGCTCGGGTGTGGAAATTGTCCCACTTTTTGCCCCCGGAAGGTGACCACCCGATTTCGGCGAGTGCCAATATCCGGGGATATATCATGTATTCGAAGTGTTCGGGTGTGGGTATGTACTCGGTCCATACATTTCCTTGTACACCTAAAATAAGCTCGGCTTCTTTCGTGGAAAGCGAATCTGGGACCGGTTCGAAAGAGTAGACTTTTTCCAAGGTAAGATACCCGCCTATGGCCATAGGTTGAGTGTTGGGGGCATCTTGAAATGCATCGAGGTAGCAGTATTTACCGGGTGTCATGATGGCTTGGTTTCCAGCTTTTACAGCTTTGATGCCACCTTCTTCACCCCGCCATGACATGACTGTGGCCGTAGGAGATAGCCCGCCTTCTATGATTTCGTCCCACCCGATGATTTTACGACCGTGATCGTTTAAGAACTTTTCAATGCGGTGTATCATGTAACTTTGCAATTCGTCTACCGAATTTAAGTGTTCGTCGGCCATGCGCCTCTGACAACGGGGACATGTCTTCCAGCTACTTTTGCTTGCTTCGTCACCTCCGATGTGAATATATTCAGAGGGGAAAAGGTCGATTACTTCGAGTAAGACGTTTTCGAGGAATTCGAAAGTTTTTTCGGTTCCTATGCAAAAGTCGGCATTGACATAGGGTTTACCGGAACAAGATAACTCTGGGTAAGTGGCCAATACTTCTTCGGAGTGTCCCGGCATTTCGATTTCGGGAATGATGGTGATATGACGGTCGGCAGCGTAAGCGACAACTTCCCGAATGTCGTCTTGTGTGTAATATCCGCCGACGGCACGAGGATCGTCTTGCTCACAGAAAGTGCGACCTCCTACCCACCAGTCGTTTAATTTATCGAAGGGTCTCCACGCAGCGAAAGAGGTGAGGCGGGGATATTTCTTTATTTCGATTCTCCAACCGGCACCGTCGGTCAAATGCCAATGCAACCGATTCATTTTGAAATAGGCCATCGCATTCAATTGTTTTTTGACAAATTCTTTATCAAAGAAGTGGCGCGAAACATCGAGGTGCAATCCCCGGTATGGGAAACGAGGGGAATCGTTGATCGTCAGAGCGGGAAGAGTTTTGTTATCGCCGTTGTTCAACAGTTGCAGAAGTGTTTGGAGACCGTAGAATATCCCGGTCTCGGTATTTGCCGACAGGCGAACACCTTTTTTATCGATTTCGATCCGATAGGCTTCATTTCCTGTCACGATGGAACTATCGCAGAGGTTCAATTCGATTCCGTTATTTCCGGTAGCCGATTCGGCAAAGGGAACGGGACTGAGCGATGTCCCTTCGAGATAGTCGGTTAGAGCTTGCCGGCTTTCAGCGGAGAGGTTTGTATAGAACTTGGTCTCGGTTGAAATTGTAAAATTTCCGCTGTGGTACTCTACCGATCGAGGCATGGGTATAACATCAATTTCTTTTCGCTCAGAACAACTGTTTCCGATAAGTAACAGAGTAGAGAAGAGAACGGCTTTGAATATATTGTGTCTATTCATGTGTTTCGGTAATAATCATTAGTTGACAGATATTTCATCGACAAAAAGCCAACCTTTTTCACCTTTGGCTCCGTGCCATGCCGGTATTTTATCGGTGGTATCGACAACCACCCGGATTTTCGAGGCGGGGACGGCAGGAAATTCGCAGGTATATTCCCGTACTCCGTCTTGGTCTTGTTTTTGTGTTACCGGAATTTCGAGTTTTCCGATTTCGGTCATCGGGTTGTCTCCATTAGTCGCATAGACCTTTATTTGGGTGGGCGGGAAAATGTACTCGGAATATTGTACGAGCGACCCTATTTTGACTTGACTTATCGTTTGCGTTTTTCCTAAGTCGATTGTTGCATCTAACGGAGTATCGATGAATCCTAGCCAACAACCGTTGCTGTAATTGAAATCTCCATGTATGCCATCGGTGAGTACACCGGCTCCTCCGAAAGTATATTTTTCACTGGGTGCATCTTTCAGTCGGGGCATGTGTCCTGTGGCTTTATTGAATTTGAAGGGGCGCACGAGTGTGCGGGTTTCGATACCCTCGCGTACGACGATGGCTTTCAATGCGCAAGAATCATTTTCGGTACGGATTTCTATCGGCTCGGTATATCGGGTGCTGTTTGTCGTTGGTTCGGATCCATCGAGGGTATAATAGATGGGGGCATTGCCTTGTGTGCGGAGTGTCGCTTCTATACAGCCTTTGGTTTCATTTACCGAGTATTCGCCTTTAACTTCGAGTATATGTTTGGCGTAGTTGAGCCCCATTACATCGTAGATAGCAAAGATATGCCCGATATTATCGAGGAACCGGTCATAACTTTTGTTCTCGACTTGATCCCATTGTACTTCGCTCAGTGCTGCCAATCTGGGAAGTATCATGTATTCGAGATGTTCGGGAGTAGTGATATATTCTGTCCAGATGTTAGCTTGTGTACCTAATATGAATTTGGCTTGTTCTTCTGTGAGACTTTCGGGTACGGGATTGAAGTTGTAGACCATATCGACCGGATTATAACCACCGATAGCCAAAGGTTCGTTTTGTGTATCTTGTGATTGGTAATAGTCGAGATAAAGAGGTGCAGTCGGAGTCATGATGGCATAATGCCCTTGTTTCGCCGCTTCGACACCTCCGGCAACACCTCGCCATGACATGACTGTCGCATTGGTGGCGAGTCCGCCTTCGAGGATTTCGTCCCATCCAATGATTTTGCGTCCGTGTTCATTGAGGAATTTTTCCACGCGTTCGATTGTATAGCTTTGCAGATAGTGTTCGGCTTTACCATGTTCGTCGTCTTTGAGTCCTAATTTTTGGATACGGGCTTGGCAAGCAGGACATTTTTCCCATCGAATTTTGGGACATTCGTCACCTCCGATATGTATGTATTTCGAGGGAAATATATCTATGATTTCGAGCAAAACGTTTTCAATGAATTCGAATGTTTTTTCTTTTCCTACGCAGAGCACATCGTCACGAATACCCCACTGTCCGGAAACTTCGTACGAGCCACCCGTACAACCTAATTCGGGATAAGAGGCCAATGCCGCCATCATGTGTCCGGGAAGGTCTATTTCGGGAATAATGGTAATACCCAAATCGGCGGCGTATTTTACCATATCGCGTAATTCGTCCTGTGTATAGAATCCACCATAGGGGGTCGTGTCGTAGTTATCCCATTCTTTACGAATCATGGTTTTGTTGCGGATACTGCCCACTTCGGTCAATCGTGGATATTTTTTTATTTCTACGCGCCAGCCTTGATCGTCGGTGAGATGCCAATGCAATGTATTTAGTTTGTGAACAGCCATTACGTTGAGAATCCGTTTTACTTCGTCCAATGTGAAGAAATGACGGGCAACGTCGAGGTGCATTCCCCGATATCCGAAACGGGGAGCATCATTTATCGTGGCACAAGGAACCGACCAATTTTCATCTGCGGAGAGGCTTTCTCCATAGATCGCTACCGGAAGGAGTTGTTTAACGGTTTGTAGCGCATAGCGTACACCGTTGGGCGTAGCTGCGGTTATTTCGATTTTCTTTTTGCTTATGTTTAGCCGATAAGCCTCTTGGCTCATAGTCGTATCGATTTTTACGATCATCATATTTTTGCCTTCTTTTTCGGCTATTTTTAAGTCCTTGCCGGCTGTTTTACCGAATTGTTCTGCAAACTGAGCCAAGATTTCATTTACTTCGTCTCCACATTCCGGTGAAATAAAAATCTGTGTGTCGTCATCGAAAGAAAAGCGTCCCGACATCTGTTCCATGTCATTGGGATAGGGTATTAATTCATAACGATTTGGGTTGTCTTCACTTTGGCAGGAGATTAAGGAGATTATCAAGGCCACAAGTGCGAGATAACGATTCATATTTTTCATAACTGTTTGGATTATGTGATGTTAATATCTGATTCCGTTTATTGTTTGACCGGGGTGTTTCCCATTTCCATTACAATTTTTCCGCCTTTCATAATGTCGCTATGCATGAAGAAAGGAGATTCGAGCAAGATATTATCAAGGCGAATCCTCTGTATATATTTATTGGTTCGGGAATTGTTGTTGGCAATAATTTCGAATACTTTCCCATTGGGTAGATTTATGGTTACCTTATCGAAGATAGGACGACCGACAGAATATATGGGCGATCCGGGACATACTTGATAGAATCCCATCGCATTGAGCACATACCAAGCCGACATTTGACCGCAATCTTCGTTGCCCGACAATCCGTTGGGGTTGTTGAAGTATTGGGTATGGAGAATCGTATCGATCAACTGTTGGGCTTTCCACGATTGATTCACGTAGTTGTAAAGGTGAACAATGTGATGGCTTGGCTCGTTTCCATGAGCGTATTGTCCGATGAGTCCCGATATATCAGAAGATACGAGAGGTCCTTCTATCTTTGATTCGGCGACAAAGAGAGAATCGAGTCGACCAATGAATTTTTCCTGACCTCCCATCAAGGCGATAAGTCCTTCTATATCGTGAGGAACGAACCAAGCCCATTGCCAAGCTGTTCCTTCGCAATAATCGTCATTGCGGTGGTCGGAGTAACGGGGATTAAATGGAACGTGCCAATTCCCTTTCAAGTCTTTACCACGCATGAATCCGGTTTGCGGGTCGTAGTAATTGATGTATGATTTAGAGAGTGCCTTGTATTTTTCGTAAGTGGCCGTATCGCCAATTTCTTCTGCCAATCGAGCGATGCACCAATCGTTATAGGCGTATTCCAAACCTTTGGCTACCGACTCGTTTTCTTTTTCGTAGGGAACATAACCTATTTTATTTTTGTAGTATTTAGAAATGGGAACCAACCCGTTGACCATTCTGCTCGATGCGATAATACCGGTCGTGTCATATACCGAGCTGCGGATACAGGCTTCGAGCAATTCTTTTCCATCGATTTTGTCGAATCCCTTCATATATGCGTCGACAATTACGGGTATAGCATGATAACCAATCATCGTAGCTGTGTAATTTCCTGCTAATTCCCACATGGGCAGAATACCTCCTTCGTGGTATTTTTGCATAAGAGACATCACCAATTTTTCATTTAAATCGGGTTTGATGATGGTCAATAGTGGATGCAATGCACGAAAAGTATCCCATAGTGAATAAACCGTGTATATTTCTTTGCCGGGTTTGGTTTGATGTATCATTTGGTCGAGCCCACGATAGCGCCCGTCCGCATCGGAAAAAAGGCTGGGGTGTATAGCCGTGTGGTATAGTGCTGTGTAGAATATCTGTTTTTGGGTTTCGTTATTACCTTCGACTTGAATGGTTTCCAAGTAGTCGTTCCACTTATTTTGTGTAGCGGTCATTATACTGTCGAAGTCCCAAGATGGAATTTCGGTTTCGACATTCCGCTGTGCTCCTTTTATATCTACGGCCGATATACCTACTTTTACAAGCACTTCTTCGTTTTGTGCCGTCGGGAATTGGAGCAGTGCTTTTTTCTGTTCCAATTTACAGGATTTTCCATCGCGCACGATATCGATGACCGTGTCGACGATATGGCAAGTGAATGGTTTGGAAAATTTCATGTAAAAGCCTATACATTGATTTTCCGCCCAGCCTTTGGTCTTTTTCCACCCGACTATTTCGGTATCGCTGAGCGAGGCGAGCTTCATATCGATGTTTTCTTGTCCTTGTAGACTGTAATCCAAATCGACGATAAATCCTGCCTCTTTACTTTCGGGGAAACGATAACGGTGCAGGGCCGCCCGAGGTGTCGCCGTTAGTTCGGCTGTCACGTTGTAACGATCGAGTTCTACCGAATAGTATCCCGGTTTTGCCACTTCTTTGTAGTGCGAGAACGGTGAGGCATAGGCGGTTTGTTGGCAACCGTCTCCCAAGTAACGATAGTTTTGTTTTCCTACGGTGGGCATTAACAGAACGTCTCCGTAGTCTCCACAGCCCGTACCGCTCAGATGGGTATGAGAGAATCCGTTTATCGTGCTGTCGGAATAGTGATATCCCGAGCAGGCATCCCACCCGTATATACGGGTATCGGGACTGGGCTGTATCATTCCGTGGGGGGCGACGGGGCCGGGGAATGTGTGTCCGTGACCTCCCGTACCCACGAACGGGTTTACATAGTCGATGTATTGTAACTGCGTTTCTGTGAGGTTAGAACAGCTTGAAAAAAGCAGTAATCCCAAACCTATCCATAGCGTTGTTCGTTTCATGTCCTTTGTTTATATGTGATGATCTTTTTGTTCTATCTTTTTGCTTTTATCGTATTATTTTACAGGTCGATAAATCCCCGTTTGTATGCATAACTTGCACGATTAATATTTGTGGAATATTCGAGCCGAATGTTGTTTCAAAGATACATTTATTCACGTTAAAATGGTTTATTGTTTTTCCGTTTAAGTCGAATAAAATTATATTTTGTATCATATCGTCCGATTGTACGATCAGCCGATTATTGTTTGTATATATGGTTAGACCGTCTTTTTTTATGTTATTTATGGCGGTGGGTTTCCCCGGTTTTTCTACATAAGGAGTCCCAACGGGAAGTATTTCGTAAAGATTGGGAATATTCTCTTTGTTCCACTCTATTTTCACGGCTGTTACCGTATCTATTTCATGGGTGTCTATGACTGTGCACAACGGTTCCAAAGACCCTTTTTCGATCCATTCGGAGCCATTGTTGACATATATTGACGGGAGTTTGCGAGTGGAATCGAAGATGGTATTGTGGAAAATTTCAATCGACTCTATCGTTATATTTTCGATAAAACGGTGTTCGATATATCCTGCTTCGCCAGCTTGGTAGTTGGTCGAAAGGTCTTTGTCGGCGAGGGTGGCTATTTGCACTCCGCTTTGGTCGGTCGTTTGGGTGTATTTTTCAGACATATCCGCTTTAAATTCGGCTACTTGTAACCAATAGCTACCTACGGTATTACGAATGATAAAGCGAACATATCGTGCCATGAGTCCGTTGGCATTGCAAGTAAACGAACGGGTAGAGTCGAGATAGCCGTTTGTAAATTCGGTTACCGTTTGCCATTGGTTGTTATCGGCGGAGACTTCTATCGCTGCGGTTCCTGAGAGCTGGTCGGTCTCTGTAAATGTGATGCTTATCTCGTAAATGGGCTGAGCCGAAGGGTAGGTGAGAAGAATATAATCGCCTGCGGCTTGTGCTTCGCTGCTCCAAAAGAATGTCGAGGAATTTCCATCGACGACGTTGTTTATGGAGTAAGATTGATATTGTGACATATTGGTGGATGCCTCGGCTTTGACTTCTACGGAGGTGAGGATACGGGAAACCGATAGTTGGTTAAAATCTACGGCGACTTCTTCTTCCGAAATATTCTTAATTCGGATATATGCTATTTTTTGAACTTCCTTATATTCCATAATGCGCTTTTCCTTTACTCGTTCAATTGTAATTTATGAATTTTTAATCAACTCACAAAAATCCTTTATCTCTTCTTTTCTATCTTCTAAATATAAAACAAGTGATAGAGTTATTCTTGAGAATGATATTATTACGATAGACTTAAGCCCACAAAGGGAGAATATATGGGGAGATTATGCGAGAACCCTTATTATTGAGAATGGCATTGTAGTTGATGATGAGTTTGCGTCAAATGAAGAGTGGAAGAATGGTGTGCATATGGAAAAGCAGCTTTTAAATTAAACGGGCACCGGAGCATCGGAGTGTCTTAATCATGTGCGGCAGGAAGCGAAAGTGGATTGCGAATATTATTGAAATAAAAATGAAGGGAGCATATTATGCCTAAGTTTTATGAGCCGGAGCAGCTAAAGCATCTGCAAAAGCTTGAGATGGAGATTCTTACGGATTTCAAGAGAATATGCGATGAGAACAATCTGACATATTTTGGCTATGCCGGAACAGGAATAGGTGCATTGCGCCATAAGGGATATATACCATGGGATGACGATATAGATATCTCAATGCCACGAAAAGATTATGAGCGCTTTATGGAGCTTGTGACAGAGCAGATGGGTAACAAATATGAAGTGCTCAATACAGAGACGGATATCAATTATCCGCTCGCGACTACAAGACTGGTGCTTAAAGGTACGAAATTCAGGGAATACTCAATGAAGGATGTGGACTGCAACTGGGGAATTTTTCTTGATTTGTATGCACTTGACAATGCGGCTGATGGCAGGCTTGCATATTGGTGGAGAATCAGGAATGGGAGCATTAACATACAGACCGGAATGGGATATGCCAAAGCAGGAAAAACTCAGCAGTCTTGATGAATTATCTGAGCAATGTCAGAAAATTCTTAATACTGAATATTCGGACAAGCTTGATGAATTATACAGGCTTGGTGGAACAAGCGGTGGAGCAAGACCTAAAATTATGACTAAGATAGATGACGAGGATTGGATTATCAAGTTTCCTGCTCATGTAGATGGAAAGAATGCGGGGCTGATGGAATACCGATATTCACAGTGTGCAAAGCAGGGTGGAATTGATATGGAAGAGACCAGACTTTTTCCATCGGATATATGTGATGGATATTTTGGAACTAAAAGATTTGATCGTAAGAATGATTCGTTTGGAGAACACAGAATCCATATGCTTACAGCAGCAGCGCTTCTTGAACTGGATTTCAGGCAGCCCAATATGGATTATCACCAACTTATGAAATTAACAAAAATATTAACAAGGGACAATAAGCATGATATAGAAAATATGTACCGACGAATGTGTTTTAATGTGTTTGCACATAACAGAGATGACCATTCAAAGAATTTTACATTTATATATGATGAAAATAATGATGGCTGGAGACTAAGCCCGGCATATGACCTGACTTATAGTACGACATATTATGGAGAACATACTACTACAGGGATTAAGGAGCTGGCTGCTGTTGGAACAGCAGCAGGGATAGGAAAAGATATATGCACTGAGATTGCGTACGACATAGAAAAATGTGTTAAAAACGAGCTGAATGGTAATTAAACGTCCAGCTCGTTTTGTCAGGTATATATATTAATTAACAGCCCTTATCTCGCCATCAGTAATAAGTGGATAGCGAATCAGCTTATCACCGTCAAGGTTCTCCTTATGCATATCAACAGCACATATCTGATGGTTGTCATATGATGTGTAATAATATATGCCTTTAGTTGTATTGCAGCAGCAGGTATATATTGTTATCTCGTATTTGTCATCGTCTAGCTGGCAGTAGCCACGATGCTGGTCTACGCTGCCTAATATATGAAAGAACTGGCTTACGCTTGATTTCTCATCGTCACCTGAAACAGAATTCATCTTAGTAAAAGCAACTTTTACGAATCTTGACTGAGATGACAGATCCCCAGGAAGTCCGAGTGCACCCATACCACGGCTGTATCTGTTGAATTCAAGTCTGTCTGAGAAATTGCTCTCAGGCTGTTTTGCAGACAGACCCATGTAATTGTTAAGATTAAACATCTGTATGTTAAATGGCGGATTATTAGTAAGCACACCTACAGGGTTATCGTATATATGAAGTCCGTCTGACATGGATTCAACAGTTATGCAGTTTTCCTTGTCAGCAATAATCCAGTGAAGATTAGCACATGGAAACATATCATTAAACTGAGTGTTGGTAAGATTAATAAATTTAAGTCTTTCTTAAGCTTCTTGGTATTACCGCTTTCCGATACCACAATCCTATCCTCGACATTCTTAAATCTGATATCAAGTAACTTATTAAGTTTATCATAATCAAAATACTTCGTATAGCTGTTATTCAATTTATTTACGCAAATTTTACCATTTGAAGCATTCTCCGCCAATTCTTCGTCATTATCATTATTATCATAAACGGACATTTTGATACTTGCTGAATACATTTTATCATACTCCGGTATATATACTGTCTTATCTATATCAACAATTACTTCACTATCTTTACTACATTTAGT
>ENA-UEPV01000693-UEPV01000693.1-human-gut-metagenome-genome-assembly--contig:-NODE-693-length-22559-cov-10.436260_pt1 | contig 22559 bp, 20 predicted proteins | sample MGYA00242942_ERZ507925 | MGnify/ENA primary metagenome ERZ507925 (study PRJEB26167, sample SAMN06115453) | human gut metagenome | host: Homo sapiens | place: China:Fujian | collected 2015-08-26... | reverse complement strand
CATCGCCAGCCTCGGCGTGGAGCACTATCTCTGCCCTGATTTCGAGGAAATCAAGGCCATGACGCCGGAGCAGTTCGTGCTGGGCATCATCCGGGACTGCAACGCCCGGGCGCTGTTCTGCGGCGAGAACTTCACCTTCGGTGCCAGGGCGGCAGGCACACCGGAGCTGCTGCGTCAGCTCTGCGAGCCGCTGGGCGTGGAGGTAGTCGTCCTGCCGATGGCACAGTTTGAGGAGAAGCCTGTTTCCTCCACCCGCATCCGCACCGCGCTGGAAGGTGGTGACATCCCGGCGGCCAATGCCATGCTGGGGATGCCCTACGCCATCCGCTTCACAGTGCATCACGGGGCGGGCCTTGGCCGGACGCTGGGCGTGCCGACCATCAACCAGCTCTACCCGCAGGGCTTCCAGCTGCCCCGGTACGGCATCTATATCACCCGTACCAGAATAGGGGACAAGTGGTACCCCTCGGCCACCGGCCTTGGCACCCGGCCCACCGTCAACAGCGACGAGAGCAAGGTAACCTGCGAGACCTTCATCCCGGGCTTTACCGGCGACCTTTACGGCACCGACCCGGTGGTGGAGTTCCACGCCTACCTCAGCCCCAGCAAAAAGTTCGACACGCTGGATGAGCTGCGCGAGTGCATCGACCACGCAGCCCAGCGCGCGCAGGAATACTTTGCGGAGTGAACTTTATGAAAAAAACAAAACAGAAATGGTGCCTGCGCATCCTGGTCTGGCTGGTGGCGGTGCTGGTCCTTCTGGGGGTGGCAGACTCCTGCCGTGTTCAGGAAGACCCCCACCGCACACTGGTGCAGGGCAGTCTGCAGGAACTGAACGACAGCTGGACGCTGGAAACAGACCAGCAGGCCGTGTATGACATTCCGGAAAGCATGGGGGAAAGCCTGATGCTGAGCATCCGCAGCACGAAGCAGAAGTTCAGCCTCGGGCTGCGGGCGGCGGACGGTCAGGAGACGGTGTTCTATACCTATGACCCGGGCAGCGGCCCGGCAGAGATGCGGCTCTTTGCTGCTCTGCCGGAGGGCGCAGCCGGAAAGACGCTGGTGCTCCGCTGTGCGGAGCCGTCGGCCCTCAGCGCGATGCTGAGCAGCGAGCCGGTGCTGGCTGCCCAGACGAAACTGAGCGGCTATTACTTCAGGCGCAGCCTTTACGCGCTGGTGTTCTTCCTGCTCTGCGTCCTCTGCGCCGTGGAGCTTGGCGTTCTGATGGTGACGATGCGCAGCATCTTCACGCCGGAGGTCCGCCATCAGACCCGGGTGCTGATCGGGCTGATGCTGGACGCCGGCATCTGGATACTGACCGATTCCGAGCTGCTGGCACTGGTGACGGACAGGGCGAATCTCGTCGTGTTCGTCTCGCTGGTCACCTTCAGCCTCACAGCGCCTTTCACGCTGGAATTCGTCCGCTGTACCATAAGGAATGATGGCTGGCTCATCCGCCTCCCGCAGATGGCTGCGCTGGTACTGGTGGCAGCAGATGCTGCGGGTTGGCTGCTGGCCGGACAGCCCATGTTGTGGCTGCTCATGCCCATTCATATCACCGTCATTGCCAGCATTCTGGCAGCATTCCATACCCTCGTGGTCTCCTATAAAAAGAACCACAGCGGCGAGGTGAGGAACATCCTGCTGGCTTTCGGCGTGCTGGCAGCGGGTGCTCTGCTTGCGCTGGCGACCTTCTACAGCGGCTACCGGGGCCGGACTTACGCCGTGTGCTACTGCGCCGGTCTGCTGGGATTTCTGGTGATGCTGGGCCGCATCGTGCTCCACCGCATCCGGCAGGCTATCAACGAACAGGCCCAGCTGGAAAACTACAAGAAGCTGGCCTACGCCGACTCGCTGACCGGGCTTTTCAACTATACGGCCTTCAAGTATATGAAGTCCCGCTGGCCCGAGCGCACGGACTGGACCTACATCGTTATAGACGTCAACTGGCTCAAGCAGACCAACGACCAATACGGCCACCGTGCCGGTGACGAACTGCTCTGCTGTGCGGCCCGCTGCATCCGGGAGGCCTTTTACCGGGCCGAGGACTGCTTCCGCATCGGCGGCGACGAGTTCGCGGTCATTGCGGCTGCGACGGATGAGGAGGCTGTGAAGGCAGCAGTCGAAACGCTCCGGCGGCTGTGCGCGGAGTGGGATGCGAAGGAAGAGTATCCCGTCTCCATCGCAGTGGGCTATGCCATGCAGGCAGGCCGCACCATGACGGCGGACGAGCTGTTCATGGAGGCCGATGCTGCAATGTACCAGAACAAAGCCGAGATCAAAAAGGCTGTGGGCGGCATCAGCCGCTGAATAAAACAAGAACGCACCTCATCGATGAAAGTGATCGGTGAGGTGCGTTTTTGCTTCGTCAGAAAGAGAAACCGGAAAAATAGAGGTGCTCCACCGTTTCCTTTTCGGCGGCGGAGAGGGACGTGTCTGCGGCCATGGCGGCACGGATGCTTTCCTGGGTATCCGGGTAGGAGTTGAAGGTGATGCAGGCTGTTTCGCTGTCGGCATCGAAGTGGAGGACGTCGCGGTCTTGCGGCGTCCAGACGTCCCAGCCCGGGGAGCCGCTGGTCATGAAGCCGGCAAGCGCCTGCTTCAGCCGGGCCGAAAGGGCCTGCGCACCTGCCGAAGACAAATCAGCACAGGCAGAATAGCTGCTTTCGGACGAGAAGAGCGCCAGCGGCAGGCCGTGGAAGGAGCCGAGGCCCGGGATAGTCGTCTGACTGTCGGCTCCGCCGTAGTCGATGAGGCCAAGCCAGACCGGAGCACTGCCGCCCAGCGCTTCGGCGACGGCTTCGGTGCTGCTCCAGCGGCAGAGGGCTGAGCCGTATTTTACGGCATAGGCCCGAGCCGCGCTGGAAGCGGGCCGCAGGTCGTCCCGGACAAAGCCGCTGAATTCGGTGGCACTGCTGAGCAGCAGGAGAGGGACAGCACTCCGGGCGTCCCGTGAGAGCACCACATCGTCTGCGTAAAGGATGGCTGGTTTGCCGAGGGCCGCAATGCGGGCCGGTTCGAGGCCGCAGAGCCATTCCCGGACGTCCGCCCCCGGCGTCAGCAGCCATTCGGCGGCGGAAGCCGTGTCAGCGAACCGCCCGTCTTCTACGGCCAGCGGTGCGAAATTTTCAGCCAGCTTCTGGGCGGCGGCGTCCGGGTCGGCGAGGGACAGTCCGCCGGAGATGGCGACGGCTTTCTGGAAGCGTTCGCGGAAGAGCGGACTGCCCGCAAGGGCTGCTGCCATCCGCCCGCCGTCAGAGAAGCCGCAGAGGGTGATGTTGTCGGCATCGCCGCCAAAGCGGCAGATGTTGTCCCGCACCCAGTCCAGCGCCCGGGCGATGTCCAGCAGGGCGAAATTGCCGGCGGCGTCGGAGCCGGAAGTAAGAGCGGGCAGACAGTTCCACCCGAACAGCCCCAGCCGGTAGTTGAGCGCGACAAAGACGCAGCCCACGTCCCGCACGAGTTCGCTGCCGGGCAGCTCGAGAGATGAGCCTGTGGCGGCGCTGCCGTGCAGATAGACGAGGACGGGCCGCTTTTTGGCCTCGGCGGAAGAATAAATGTCCAGTGTCAGGCAGTCCTCGGTGCCGAGGGGGAAAGTGGTGTACTGGTACGCCGCCGGGGCGGGGCTGGTGCAGTCCCGCACAGTGAGCCAGCGGGCGGGTTCCTGCGGCGCTGTCCAGCGGCTTTCGCCCGTGGGCGCGGCACCGTAGGGGATGCCGTACCAGCAGAGCTGACCGTTTTCGCCCTCTCTGCCCTTCACCGGGCCGTACTGGGTCTGGCAGAGAGCAGAGACAGGGGAGAACAGGCCGTTTTCGGTTTCAGAAAAAGCCGCATCAGCCGGGAGGAGCGGGCTGGTGAGGGCCGCTGCGGCGGCTGCGCTTCCTTTGAGGAAGCTGCGGCGGGAAAAGCAATGTGTCATTTAATCTACCTCTTTATTACAATAGACAGATTATAACATGATTTGACAGGAAAACAACATCCTCATTTTTGCGGATCTGTAAAAATTTTTCTTGCTTTTTACGTTGGTTTCTGTTATACTAGCCCTGTTACCGCGATACGGGGCTGGGAGTATGCCCACTCGGGAGTACCGTTTTCCCGCTGCTGTGTCGCTGGCAAATAAAAATTTTATAAAGAGGTACTGTTACTATGAACAAGCAGGAAGTTATGGCCAAAGTCGCTCTGACCGAGAAGGACACTGGCTCTCCCGAAGTCCAGGTCGCTCTGCTGACCGCTCACATCAACGAGCTGAACGAGCACCTGAAGAAGAACCCTAACGATCACCACAGCCGCCGTGGTCTGATGAAGATGGTTGGCCGCCGCCGCAATCTGCTGGCCTACCTCCAGAAGAAGGACATCGAGCGTTACCGTGCTCTGATCGCAACTCTGGGTCTGCGTAAGTAATAGAAAACAGAGGGCAGGTACCGCAAATGGTGCCTGCCCTTTGCTCTTTTATGTTGGATTTTCCCTTGTATCCCAGGCACTGGAACAAATAGGCCGCTGCTGCGTGTTGCAGCAGTAAATCGAACGCCTGTGTGAAGCGGCACGGACGCTGGATTTATTGCTATGATGCGCGGCGGGCAGCCTTTTGGAATATCAAACGGACATAAGGAGGCAAACCAAATGGCAATCGAATTTGGTTCCCGCAAAGAAAACTTTGACAACTTCAAAGTTTACGAGACTACGCTGGCAGGCCGCCCCTTCAAGGTGGAGATGGGCAAGATGTGCGGCTTGTCCAACGCAAGCGCCCTCATCCGCTACGGCGAGACCTGCGTGATGTGCAACGTGGTCATGAGCCCCAAGCCCCGCGAGGGCGTCGATTTCTTCCCCCTGAACGTGGAGTACGAGGAAAAGCTCTACGCCGCAGGCCGCATCCCCGGCAGCTTCATGCGCCGTGAGGGCCGCCCCGGCGAGCGCGCCATCCTGACCAGCCGCGTCGTGGACCGTCCCATGCGCCCGCTGTTCCCGAAGGAGATGCGCAACGACGTCTGCATCACCATGACCGTCATGAGCCTTGACCCCGACTGCAGCCCTGAGATCGCCGGCATGATCGGCGCTTCTCTGGTCACCGCTGTGTCCGAGATCCCCTGGAACGGCCCCATCGGCGGCGTGCAGGTGGGTCTGGTGGACGGCGAGATCGTCCTGAACCCCACCCAGGAGCAGCGCAAGAAGAGCGACCTGGCCCTGACCGTCGCCGCTACCATGGACAAGATCGTCATGATCGAGGCCGGTGCCAATGAGGTCGATGAGGACACCATGCTGAACGCCATCAAGGCCGCTCACGTGGAGATCAAGAAGATCATCACCTTCATCAACAGCATCGTGGCCGAGCGCGGCAAGCCGAAGATCGATTTCCAGGTCGTGGGCCTCGATATGGACGTGTTCCACGCCATCAAGGAGAAGTATCTCGACGACTTCAAGGCCGCTATGGATACCGACGACAAGAATGTGCGTGATGCTGCTCTGTTGCCCATCATGGACAAGATCGCTGAGGAGTACCCCGACCTGACCGAGGCCGACCTCGACCTCGTCAGCTACAAGATGCAGAAGTACGTCGTCCGCCGCTGGCTGCTGGACGAGGGCAAGCGCGTGGATGGCCGCGGCATCAACGAGATCCGCCCGCTGGCTGCAGAAGTCGGCATCCTGCCCCGTGTGCATGGCTCCGGTATGTTCACCCGCGGCCAGACCCAGGTGCTCACCACCTGCACCCTCGGCGGCACCAAGGACAACCAGCTCATGGATGACCTGACCGACGAGCAGACCAAGCGCTACATCCATCACTACAATTTCCCGCCGTACTCCGTCGGCGAGGCCCGCGCACCCCGCAGCCCCGGCCGCCGCGAGATCGGCCACGGCGCACTGGCTGAGCGCGCTCTCGTGCCTGTGCTGCCCTCTCTGGAAGAGTTCCCCTACACCATCCGCTGCGTGTCTGAGGTCCTGAGCTCCAACGGCTCCACCTCTCAGGCTTCCATCTGCGGCTCCACGCTGGCTCTGATGGACGCAGGCGTCCCCATCAAGGCTCCTGTCGCCGGTATCTCCTGCGGCCTCATCACTGAGGGCGACCGCTGGATGACCATGCTGGACATTCAGGGCGTCGAGGACTTCCACGGCGATATGGACTTCAAGGTGGGCGGCACCCGCAAGGGCATCACCGCCATCCAGATGGATATTAAGATCGACGGCCTGACCTACGACATCATCGCCGAGGCCTTCGAGAAGTGCCGCAAGGGCCGTCTGTACATCCTCGATGAGATCATCAAGCCCGTCATCGCAGAGCCCCGCCACGAGCTGAGCCGCTGGGCCCCCAAGATGTTCAGCATGATGATCCCCACCGATAAGATCAAGGACGTCATCGGCAAGGGCGGAAAGGTCATTCAGGACATCTGCGCCACCTGCAACTGCAAGATCGACGTGCAGGAGGACGGTCATGTCTTCGTCTCCGCTGTGGACCAGGAGGACGCAAAGCGCGCCATCTTCACCATCAGGACCATCGTGGAAGACCCCGAGATCGGTGCTATCTACAAGGGCAAGGTCACCCGTCTGATGAACTTCGGTGCCTTCGTCGAGATCGCTCCGGGCAAGGAGGGCCTCGTCCACATCTCCAAGCTGGACACCAAGCGTGTCGAGCGCGTGGAAGATGTTGTTGCTGTGGGTGATGCCATTGTCGTCAAGGTGACGGACATCGACCAGCAGGGCCGCATCAACCTGAGCCGCCGCGACGCCATTCTGGCTCTCGAAGCCAAGAAGGCACAGCAGGAGCAGGGCTGATAGATAGCTTCTGAATATGCCCCCGTGCGTACAGCGCGGGGGCATATTTTGTCTCATGGGCGAAGGATCTTCAATTCCCTACTAAAAAAGTTTGTTTTAGGGGGTTGACAAATCCCGTCGAGGCGAGTACAATAAACGCAATATCACTAAAATGGCTGTGAAGAGAAGAGTAAGCTTTCGCATGAGCCTTACCAGAGAGCCCGGCAGGTGGAAAAGGGCAGGAAACAGGGAGCCGAAAATGGTCTCGGAGCTGCGCGGACGAAGAGCAAGAGCACTAGTCCGCGACGGGTGCGCCCGTTAAAGCGTCCGGCTGTAAGCAGAAAAAATTCTGCCGCAGTTTTGAGGCAGTGTCCGCGAGGATGCTGTGAACCAAGGTGGTACCACGGAAGTTTCAGGCCTCCGTCCTTGTGCAGCGCATGGCTGGCAGGGACGGAGGCTTTTTTGATGCTTCCGTTCAAGGCGGGCGCGGACTGTGCCGCGCCGCCGCTGTACATTATATCCAATAATAGAGAGGGAAAAAACTATGATTACTCGTCGTGATTTTCTGAAAGTTACCGGTGTCGCAGCCGCTGCTGCTGCCCTGACCGCCTGCGGCGGCTCTTCTTCCACCGCAAGCTCTGCTGCTTCCAGCACTGCCGCTTCTTCTGAGGCTGCTTCCGCTGTGGCAAAGCTGGACAAGGTGAAGGTCGCTGTCCCCAACGACACCACCAACGAGGCCCGCGCTCTGACCCTGCTGGAGAAGAACGGCTTCTTCAAGCTGAAGGCTGACGCCGGCCTGACCGCCACCAAGAATGACATCGAGGAGAACCCCCTGAACGTCACCGTCGATGAGGTCGAGGCTGCTCAGGTCCCCAACGTCCTGCAGGACGAGGACTACGCTGTCATCAACTCCAACTACGCCATCTCCGCTGGTCTGGACCCCATGACCGACGCTCTGGCAATGGAGGACGGCTCTTCTGCTTACGTCAATGTTCTGGTCTGCAAGGAGGGCAATGAGAACGAGCCCAAGATCAAGGCCCTCGTCGCCGCTCTGCAGAGCCAGCAGGTCAAGGACTTCATGGATGAGAACTACAAGGGCGCTGTCGTCTCCGTCGTCGAGAACCCGACCGATGGCTATGACGCTTCCATCGACTACGATGCACTGAACGGCGAGACCGTCAGCTGCGCTGCTACTCCCGCTCCCCACTGCGAGGTCCTGGAGGTCTGCAAGGACATTCTGGCCGCTAAGGGCATCACTCTGGACATCCAGGAGTACGACGACTATGTGATCCCCAACACCATCGTCGAGGACGGCCAGTGCGACACCAACTACTTCCAGCATCAGCCGTATCTGGACAACTTCAATGAGGAGAAGGGTACCCATCTGGTGACTGTCGCCGGCATCCATGTCGAGCCCATGGGCATCTACGGCGGCAAGCAGGACAGCCTGGCACCCATCGTGGGCTGAGCTTTACCAACTAAGGAGTAAATCGTGATCGAGATCAAACACCTTTCCAAGACCTTCCAGATGAAGGACGGCGCGGTGAATGCGCTGAAGAACATCGACCTGACCATCCCCGATGGCTCCATCTACGGCATCATCGGTATGTCGGGCGCGGGCAAATCCACGCTGGTGCGCTGCATCAATCTGCTGGAGCGCCCCACCGAGGGCAGTGTCGTCATCGACGGCACCGCGATGGAGACCCTGTCCCCCGCAGCCCTGCGTGAGCGCCGCCGCGACATCACCATGATCTTCCAGCAGTTCAATCTGCTGATGCAGCGCAGCTGCCTGAAGAACATCTGCTTCCCGATGGAGCTTGCGGGCGTGAAGAAGGCCGATGCCGAAAAGCGCGCCAGGGAGCTGCTGGAAATGGTGGGCCTGCCCGATAAGGCAAATGCCTACCCGGCCCAGCTCTCCGGCGGCCAGAAACAGCGCATCGCCATTGCCCGTGCGCTGGCCACCAACCCCAAAGTCCTGCTCTGCGATGAGGCCACCAGTGCGCTGGACCCCAACACGACCCACGCCATCCTGACCCTCATCAAGGACATCAACAAGAAGCTGGGCATCACCGTGGTGGTCATCACCCACCAGATGAGCGTCGTGGAAGAGATCTGCGACTCCGTCGCCATTCTGGACGGCGGCGTGGTCGTGGAGCAGGGGGAGGTGCGCGAGATCTTCGCGAATCCCAAGACGGCTGCGGCCAGGCGCCTCGTCGCCCCCAACGGCGGCAGCGCAGCCCGCGACCTCTCGAGCTTTGCGCCCGACGATCATGTGGTCCGTGTTACGTTCAATGGTTCGTCCGCCGCAAAGCCGCTGGTGGCGAGCCTCGCTGCGGAGAAGGGCATCCTCGTGTCTGTGCTCAGCGCCGACACCCGCGATCTGAGCGGCCAGTGCTACGGCTCCATGCTGCTCAAACTTCCCCGCGATACCGAACAGGCAAAGCAGGCTGCGGCCTATATGCGCAGCCAGAATGGTGTGACCGTTGAGGAGGTGACCGGAGAATGAGCTTTGCAGATTATGGCTTCGCCATTTGGGAGACGTTCTACGTGACCGTCCTCTCCACGGCATTTTCTCTGGTTCTGGGCCTGCCGCTGGGCGTTCTGCTGGTGGCTGGCGATAAGGACGGCGTCCTGCCCCTGCCGGGCTGGCTGATGCACATTCTGAACATCATCATCAACATTCTGCGCAGCGTGCCGTTCCTGATTTTGATGATCTGTGTCTTCCCGCTGACCCGTGCCATTGTGGGCACCACCGTCGGCACCAAGGCCACCATCGTTCCGCTGGTGGTCGCGGCCTTCCCCTTTGTGGCCCGTCTGGTGGAGACCAGTCTGCGTGAGCTGGACGAGGGCGTCGTGGAAGCTGCCCAGAGCATGGGCGCGACTCCCTTCCAGATCATCACCAAGGTCATGATCCCCGAGTGTCTGCCCGGCCTCATTTCCAGCATGACCACTGCCCTGACGACCATCCTCGGCTACTCGGCCATGTCCGGCGTCATCGGCGGCGGCGGTCTGGGTAAGATCGCTCTGTCCTACGGCTACTACCGCTACCAGACTAACATCATGATCGTCTGCGTCGTGCTGCTGGTGCTCATGGTGCAGGTGTTCCAGACCGTCGGCACCTTCTGGGCGACCAGGAGCGATAAGCGGCTGAGAAAGTAAGTTTCTGCTTCCTGCAGGGAATAAAATTTAACGAATCGATTCCCCGCAGGAGGCTCATGCTCCTGCGGGGAATTGTGCTATACAGACAAACCCAGTAAAGGAGTATGTTGCAATGAACCGTGATACCATCTGCGTGCAGGGCGGCTACACCCCCGGCAACGGCGAACCCCGCCAGATCCCCATCATCCAGTCCACTACGTTCAAGTACGCTACCAGCGAGGACATGGGCAAGCTGTTCGACCTCGAGGCCGACGGCTACTTCTACTCCCGCCTGCAGAACCCCACCTGCGATATGGTGGCGAAAAAGATCTGCGAGCTGGAAGGCGGCACCGCCGCCATGCTGACGTCCAGCGGTCAGGCGGCCAACTTCTTTGCGCTGTTCAATATCTGTGAGGCAGGCGACCACATCGTGGCGTCCAGCACCATCTACGGCGGCACCTTCAACCTCATCTCCGTCACCATGAAGAAGATGGGCATTACCGCCACCTTCGTGGACCCGCTGTGCAGCGAGGAAGAGCTGGATGCCGCCTTCCGGCCCAACACCAAGGTCGTGTTTGGTGAGACCATCGCCAACCCTGCCCTCACCGTGCTGGACATTGAAAAGTTCGCCAAGGCCGCACACGCCCACGGCGTACCGCTCATCGTGGACAACACGTTCCCCACGCCGGTCAACTGCCGCCCCTTCGAGTGGGGCGCTGACATCGTGACCCACTCCACCACCAAGTATATGGACGGCCATGGCGCTGTGCTGGGTGGTGCCATCGTGGACGGCGGCAAGTTCGACTGGATGGCCCACGCCGAGAAGTTCCCCGGCCTGTGTACTCCCGATGAGAGCTATCATGGCATCACCTACGCGGAGCGCTTCGGCAAAGAGGGGGCTTTCATCACCAAGGCCACCGCACAGCTCATGCGCGACTTCGGCTCGATGCAGTCCCCCATGAACGCCTATATGCTGAACCTCGGCCTTGAGAGCCTCCACGTCCGGATGCAGCGCCACTGCGCCAACGGCATGGCCGTCGCAAAGTTCCTTGAGGCTCACCCCAAGGTGGCTTACGTCAACTACTGCGGCCTCGAGTCCAGCCCCTACCATGCACTGGCCGAGAAGTATCTGCCGAACGGCAGCTGCGGCGTCGTTTCCTTTGGCCTGGCCGGCGGCCGCGAAGCCGCCAGCACCTTTATGAAGGAGCTGAAGCTTGCTGCCATTGAGACCCACGTTGCCGATGCCCGCACCTGCTGCCTGAACCCGGCTTCCAGCACCCATCGCCAGATGAACGACGAGCAGCTGGCCGCTGCCGGTGTGCCTGCTGAGCTGGTGCGGATGAGCTGCGGCCTCGAGAGCAGCGAAGACCTCATCGCCGATATTGCACAGGCGCTGGATAAGATTTAAGAAACACGGTCAGCGCCATCTGCCGGTTTCGGCCCCTTCCCGTGAAAAAAGCGTCTCCGGATGCAGATAAAAACTTCCCGCTAAAACCGTCAAAAGGAGCAACGATGCTATGCCGCTGATCATCCCCAAGACTCTTCCCGCCTACGATGCCCTCTACGAGGAAAACGTCTTCGTCATGCACCGGGAACGGGCGCTCTCCCAGCATATCCGCCCACTGGAGATCCTCATCCTGAACCTCATGCCGACCAAGATCGCCACTGAGACCCAGATCGCCCGCCTACTGGCCAATACGCCCATTCAGGTCCACATGACCCTGCTGCAGACGGCCAGCCATGCGGCGACCCATGTCTCTGCAGCCCACCTCGAGGCGTTTTATAAGACCTTCGACGAGGTGAAGAACAACCGCTACGACGGCATGATCATCACCGGTGCGCCGGTGGAGAAAATAGACTTTGAACAGGTGGACTACTGGCAGGAGCTGTGCGAGATCATGGACTTCAGTGAGACGAACGTCTACTCCACCCTTCATGTCTGCTGGGGCGCACAGGCGGGACTTTATTACCACTATGGCATCCGCAAGCAGCTTCTCGACCAGAAGATGTTCGGCGTCTTCGAGCATAAAGTCACCCGTCCCTCGAACCCGCTGGTGCGCGGCTTCGATGAGGTGTTCTACGCCCCTCACAGCCGCCACACCGGCATCAGCCGGGAGGATGTGCTGAACTGCAAGGCTCTGCGCATCCTCGCCGAGAGCGACGAGGCCGGCCCCTTCCTGATGAGCACCGAGAATGGACGGCAGATCTTCGTCACCGGCCACCCGGAGTACGACAAGTACACACTGGACGCCGAGTACAAGCGGGATGTCGGCAAGGGCCTGCCCATCGCGGTGCCAAAGAACTATTACCCCAACGACGACCCCGAGCAGCCGCCTCTCTTCCGCTGGCGTGCTCACGCACACCTGCTGTATGAGAACTGGCTGAACTACTACGTCTACCAGAATACGCCCTACGACCTGGGTGCTATCAGCAAGGTGGAGCACGAGGAAGAATAAAATCAGCCCTCTCCGTCTGGTGGGGAAGGGGCATTTTTGCAAGGAGAATACTTATGGGAATCGAAGCAAAATGGAAGAGCCGGGGCATCCGGGTGGGCAAACTGCCCTGCGGGCCGCTGGACAAGATAAGCGATGTGCCGGGCGTGACGGTGGGCCACTGCACACTGGCGGACGGCGAGGTCCAGACCGGCGTGACCGCGCTGCTGCCCCATCAGGGCGATATTTTCCACGATAAAGTGATGGCGGCCAGCCATGTCATCAACGGCTTCGGCAAGACCACCGGCCTTGTCCAGATCGACGAGCTGGGGACGCTGGAAACGCCCATCCTCTTCACCAATACCCTCAGCGTAGGTACTGTGGAGACAGCGCTGGTGAAGTATATGCTGGATAAGAACCCCGACATCTGCGAGACTACCGGAAGCGTCAACCCGGTGGTCTGCGAGTGCAACGACAGCGGCCTCAACGACATCCGGGGCCTCCACGTCACAGAAGAAAACGTGAGGGCCGCGCTGGCCGACTGCCGCGCTGATTTCGCTGAGGGCGCTGTAGGCGCGGGCCGGGGAATGCGCTGCCACGGCCTGAAGGGCGGCATCGGCTCGGCCTCCCGTGTGGTGGAACTGGACGGAAAACAGTACACCATCGGTGCGCTGGTGCTCTCCAACCACGCCGTCTTCGATGACCTCGTAGTGGCAGGCACCCCCATCCAGAGCCTGCTGGACGCCCACATCCCGCCCCACGAGGACAAGGGCTCCATCATCACAGTGCTGGCAACGGACATCCCCTTGAGTGAGCGCCAGCTGCGGCGGCTCTGCCACCGGGCGCTGGTGGGCCTGTCCCGCACCGGCTCTTTCTGCGGCAACGGCTCCGGCGAGATCGTCATTGCCTTCACCACCGCCAACCGGGTGCCGCACTACTCCGAAAAGGCCATCCTGCCGATGGGGATGCTCCACGACGACGCCATCAATCCGCTGTTCCGGGCGGTGGCCGAGTGCGTGGAGGAAAGTGTGCTGAGCAGTCTGCTCCATGCCGAGACGGTCACAGGCTATCATGGCCGGACGGTCAGATGTCTGAGTGATCTGCTCGACGAGAAATAAAAAAATGGGAAGCGCTTTAGTGCTTCCCATTTTTCATAGTATTATCTGCGGGGCTTCCGCGTCGGCTTTTTCTTCCGCACGCTGTAGCCGAAGGTCCCCAGCTTTTTGCCCAGAGCCAGATATTCGCCGTGGCTGTAGACGATGAGTTTAGCCTTGTCGAGGCAGAGCTTACCGTTCTCGTCCAGCAGGCTCTCGTCCACGTCGCAGGCCACCACTTCGGCGAGGAAGAGGTCGTGGCTGCCCAGCGGGATGACCTGCGTGACCTTGCACTCGAGGTTGACGGGGCTTTCTTCGAGGATGGGGCAGTCCGTCAGCACCGAGCCGGGGGCAGAATGGAGTTTGCAGGCTGCGAATTTGTCAAAATCCCGGCCGCTCCTGACGCCGCACCAGTCCACCGACTTCACCAGTGCCTCGGTGGGCAGGTTGATGGCAAACTGGCCGCTCTCCCTGATGAGGTGGTGACTGTATCGCTCGGGGCGGACGCTGATGGATACCATGCTGGGCTGGGTGCAGATGGTGCCGGTCCAGCCGATGGTGATGAGGTTGGGCTTGTCCAGCCCGCCGCAGGAGACCAGCACCGGCGGCTCCGGGTTCAGGAGGGTGCTGCCTTTCCAGCTCTGTTTGCTCATCCGTGATACTTCCTTTCGTAGGGAGCCCATGTGCGCTCGCTGATGATGTAGCGGGGGCGGGCCTTGGTCTCCATATAGATTTTGCCGACGTATTCGCCGATGACGCCCAGACACACCAGTTGGACGCCGCCCATGAAGCAGACGATGCAGATGGTGGAGGCCCAGCCCGCCACGGCGCTGCCCAGAACAGCCTGCACGATGGCCCAGATGACGCCGATGAAGCTGATGAGGCTGACCACGATGCCTGCGCCGGTGATGAGGCGGATGGGCTTGTTCGACAGGCTGGTGATGCCGTCGAAGGCGAGGGCCAGCATCTTGCTGAGGGGATAGTGGCTCTCGCCGGCCAGACGCTCGTGGCGCTCGTAGTAGACGGTGTCGCTGGGGTAGCCCACCAGCGGCACCATGCCCCGCAGGAAAATGTTCACCTCGCGGTAGTCGGCGAAGCTTTCCAGCACCCGGGTGCTGATGAGCCGGTAGTCGGCGTGGTTGAATACGATGTCTGCGCCCAGCGCGTTCATCACATGGTAGAAGCCCTCGGCGGTGAACCGCTTGAAGAAGGTGTCGGTGTCCCGGCGGCTGCGCACGCCGTAGACTACCTCGGCGCCGTCCAGATACTTTTTGACCATCTCGTCCATGGCGTTGATGTCGTCCTGGCCGTCGCAGTCGATGGAGATGGTGATGTCGCAGCTGCCGCTGTGGAGCGCCTCCATCAGCCCGGCCAGCACGGCGTTCTGGTGGCCGCGGTTCCGGCTCTGGGAGATGCCGATGAAGTGCTCATCCTCAGAGGCGAACTTCTGGATGAGGGACCAGGTGGCGTCGCGGGAGCCGTCGTTGACGAAGAGCACCCGGCTCTTCTCGCTGATAAGGCCCGCTGCGGCGAGGTCGTTTATCTTTTTCAGGAACAGGGGGGCTGTGATGGGCAGTACCTGTTCTTCATTGTAGCAGGGAATGACGATCCATAAAATCGGTTTGGACATGATGAAGTTCTCCTTCTATATAAGGCTCTCCCAAAGGGAGAGGCTGTTACAGCACCATGTGCCGCAGCGCGTCCGGTTCCAGCAGCTTGAAGCTGCTCTTATAGGTCTCGAGCAGGCCGTCCCGCTGCATCAGGCTCAGCTCCCGGGAGAGGGCGCTGCGGTCGCAGTTGAGGTAGTCGGCCAGCTGGATGCGGGAGTAGGGAATGGTGAAGGTGAGGCTGTGGTGAACCTCGGCCTCGCTGAGCAGGTAGGCGCACACCTTGGCCCGCAGGCTCTTGAGCAGCAGCAGGTCTACCCGGCGGGAGAGCAGGAAGTATTTGTCGCTGATGGTGCGCACAAGATTCTGCAGCACCCGCTGGCGGGCCGGGTCGGCCCCGGGCAGCAGAAGCTTCTCGTAAGGCACCAGCAGCACCTCGCAGGGGGCCGAGGCCATCACCGTTACCGGGCTGGAAAGGCTCGAGCCGCCCAGCACGTCGCCGAACACACCGCCTGGCCCCATCTGGCTGATGGGCAGACGCGCCCCGCTGGCGGCGGGATGGTAGGCCTCGATGGCGCCGGAGAGCACCACGCCCACCCGGCGGTTCGACTGTCCGGCCAGTACGAGGGTCTCGCCCCGGCTGTAGGTGCGCAATACGGCCCCCACTTCGCCCAGCAGGACCCGGAGCGCTTCGGCTTCCAGCCCGGCGAACAGAGAGGTGGATTGTAACAGCGGAAGATAATTTTCCATACCCATTCCGTGAGGTTTTCCCCGGGCCCTCACCGCCCTTCTGCGATTCCGTTGCATGTGCAACGGTATTTTTTCTCTTATTATAGTAAACTTGAGGGCGTAAAGCAAATGGTTTTGCAAATTTTTTGCGGGAAAATTTCTCCCAATGAAAGTGAGGAACGAAATCCTATGAAAAAACTGACATCTCTGCTGCTGTCGCTGGTGCTGATGGTCAGCGTGCTGGCCTGCGGCGCATCGGCCAAGACGAGCACAAAAGTGCGCATCGCCGGCCTGAAAGGCCCCACCACCATGGGCCTCGTCAACCTGCTGAGCATGGAGAAGGACGGCACTGCTTCCCTCGACTATGACCTGCAGCTCTACGGCGCTGCCGATGAGATCGTGCCGAAGCTCATCAAGGGCGAACTCGACATGGCCGCTATCCCGGCCAACCTCGCCGCGACTCTCTACCAGAAGACGAACGGCGGCATCCAGGTCATGGCCGTCAACACGCTGGGTGTTCTCTACGTCGTGGAGAAGGGCAATACCGTCCACAGCTTCGCCGACCTCAAGGGCCGCACCATCCTTTCCACCGGCAAAGGCACGACGCCCGAGTACGTCCTGCGCTATCTGCTCAAGAAGAACGGCCTCGACCCCGACAAGGACGTGAAGATCGAATACTACAGCGAGGCTTCCGAGGTCACGGCCCAGATGGCCGCTGCCAGGAAGGATGCCATCGCCGTCCTGCCTCAGCCCTACGTCACCGCTGCCCAGATGAAGGACAGCGACCTCCGCGTCGTCCTCGACCTGACCAGGGAATGGAACAGGGTCTGTGACACCCAGCTCATCACCGGCGTCACCGTGGTGCGCACCGAGTACGCAAAGCAGAACCCCGATGTCATCGCAGCTTTCCTGACCGACTACCAGAAGAGCGTCAAGGCGGCGAACGAGGACATCGACGGCACCGCCGCCCTCTGTGAGGAAGTCGGCGTGGTGGCCAAGGCTGCTATCGCCAAGAAGGCCCTGCCCAAGTGCAACATCGTTTACCGCAACGGTCAGGAGATGAAGAAAGACATCTCTGCTTACCTGCAGGTGCTCTACGATGCCTCTCCCGCCGCCGTGGGCGGCAAACTGCCGGACGATAACTTCTACTACACCGAGCCGTCCGTCCTGCGCAAGGTCATGGCGGCTATCCGCAACTCTGCAAAGTAAGCTTTGAAACAAGAAAAACTGCCGCACAGCCGTGCGGCAGTTTTTCTTACATCAGAAGGCCCGCGCCGATGCCGATGAGAGCCGGCAGCAGCCAGCCAAAGCCGAGGCTGCTCAGGGGCAGAGCGTTCATCAAGGCGGAGAGGGGGCCGAAGGGCAGGGCAGCAGGGATGCTCTGGATGGCCGTGAAGAGGATGCTCAGCCGCCAGACCGATGTCCGCTGGAACCGTCCGGGCAGGAACTCCACCACGATGAGGACGATGGCGATGGGGTAGATGGCGTTCAGCACCGGAACGGAAAGGCTCAGGATGTCCGCAAGGCCGATGTTCGCCAGCAGCATACTCACCAGCGCGAAGAAGGCCGCAATGGCGGGGTAAGGCAGCTGGGGCAGAAGCTCGTGGAAGTATTCGCCTACGCTGGCGATGAGGCCGACGCAGGTGTTGAAGCAGGCGATGACGAAGATAACGGCCAGAAGCACCTGTCCCACCCGGCCAAACAGGCTGTCGGCCAGTGCCGTCAGGACGGAGGCGCCGGTGTCGCTGCCGGGGAACGCGGCCCCCGAGATGCCGCCGATGTGGGTCAGCATGGCGTAGACCACCAGCAGCATCCCGCCCGCGATGAACCCGGCCCGGATGGTGCCGCGCCGGACGGCAGCTTCTTCCGTGATGCCTACCGCCTGGATGTTCAGCGCGATGACCGCGCCGAAATTGAGCGCTGCCAGCGCGTCCATGGTCTGATAGCCGTCCAGCACGCCCTGTGCGGCGGGGAGGGCGGCGTAAGCCTCGGCAGGCGTGCCGTAGCCGGGCGCGGCCGGGCGGAGGATGCAGCCCGTGAACAGCACCACGATGAGCACCAGCAGGGCAGGGCAGAGGATGCGGCCCAGCCGCTGGGTCAGCTTTTCGGGCTTGAGGGCTACGAAGTACGCCGCAGCAAAGAACACGAGGGAGTAGATGAACTGTCCCGGTGTGCTCCGCCCCACCAGCGGCGTCAGCATCTCAAACGAGGTGCTGGCCGTGCGGGGGATAGCGAGGCAGGGACCGATGGACAGATAGACCAGTACAGCGAACACCTGTGCGAAGCGGGGATGGACCCGCCCGGCCAGCGCAGGCAGACCGCCCGCCCGGGCCACTGCTGCCACGCCCGCGATGGGCAGGCCGATGGCGCTGACGGCAAAGCCCACAAAAGCGAGCCAGAGCGCCGTCCCGGCCTGCGCGCCGAGGAAGGGCGGGAAGATGAGGTTGCCTGCCCCGAAGAACATCGAGAACAGGGTGAACCCCACCAGAAGGAGCTTTTTGCCCCGGAGGGCCTGAGCGGAATCGTGCATGGTCATCTCTCCCATCTGTGCGCGGAGGCACGTAGAATAAGGATTACTTTATTCCAGTGTAGTGTTTTATGACCTTCATGTCAAGAGAAGAAAAGATGAAGGATTGTATTCTCATACATGATGTGATATTCTGAAAGCGAGAAAACGAACAGGAGCAAAGAAATACATGGATAAAACAAAAAAACGCCGCATTCAAATCTTAGCGGCGTCGGTGTTCTGGCTGGGAGTCTGGCAGGCGGCGGCTGTGGCCATCGGGCAGGAAGTCTTTCTTGTTTCGCCGGTGCAGGCCATCGGTACGCTGGTGGAGCTGCTGCCGCAGGCCGAGTTCTGGCAGCGCATCGGTTTCAGCGCCGGGCGCATCCTGTTGGGCTTCGGGCTGGGCGTTCTGTCCAGCGCGGTGCTGGCGGTAGCCGCCGAAAAGTGGGAGTGGGTGGACGCCCTTCTCGCCCCCGTGATGCAGCTGGTCAAGGCTACTCCGGTGGCGAGCTTCATCATTCTGGCGCTGGTGTGGGTCAGCGGCTCGTCGCTGTCCGTCCTTATCAGCTTTTTGATGGTGCTGCCCGTCCTCTACAGCGCAGTGCGCACCGGCATCGGGAGTGCTGATCGCCAGCTTCTCGAAATGGCGCAGGTGTTCCGTCTGCCTCTGGAGCGGCGTCTGCGGGCGGTCTGGCTCCCGGCGGTGCTGCCCGCGTTCCGGCAGGGATGCAGCGTGGCGCTGGGCATCTGCTGGAAGAGCGGCGTAGCAGCAGAGGTCATCGGCCTGCCGGACGGCAGCATCGGCGACGCGCTTTACCGGGCAAAAATTACCCTTTCCACCGGGGAGCTGTTTGCCTGGACCTTCGTCATCATCCTGCTGAGCGCCGTATTCGAAAAGCTGTTCCTCGCTCTGCTGGATAAAGCGGTAGCGGCAGTTCTGGGCGAAGAGGGGGCTGAAAAATGAGTGAAACCAACAACAAACTGGAAATAAAGAATCTGTCTAAACGATTCGGAGAGAAGATCCTCTTCGAAAACCTCTCGCTTACTGTGGACGACCCGGCGGTGCTCTGGGCGCCAAGCGGCTGGGGCAAGACGACCCTGCTCCGCATCCTGATGGGGCTGGAAGCGCCCACCTCCGGCAGCGTGGAGGGCGTGGGCCGGGTCGGCGCGGTCTTTCAGGAAGACAGGCTCTGCCCCCAGCTGACCGCCGAAGAGAATGTGGCGCTGGTGCTGACCGCAGAACAGTACAAGGTCAAAACACAATACAAAGAGCAGATACGAGACGACCTTATACAATTAGGACTGGATGACGAGGCCCTTGCCCTGCCTGCCCGGAAGCTCTCCGGCGGACAGAAGCGCCGCACCGCCTTGCTGCGCGCTCTCTGGGCCGAGAGCGACACGCTTCTGTTAGATGAGCCCTTCACCGGCATGGACCCCGCCGCCATGAAAAAAGCCGCAGCCATGCTCAAGGTACGCTGCGGCACAAAGCCCACCCTGCTGGCGACCCATGATAAAGAAGCCATCCGGGAGCTGGGGTGGAAAGTAATCGAACTGGGCTGAAACGAAAGGAGCCTGACCATGGAGAAAAAGACGAGCTGCCTGCTCTGCGTTCTTACCGCGCTGCTTCTCGCTGTGCTCTATCTCTGGGCCGCCCTCCGCCCGGGCGTCTGGCTGCGGGATGCCTTTTTGTATCGTCAGGCCGACGGCAGCTTTTCGGGCAAGGATGCGTATGCCGCCTACACCATGCAGGTTGCTCAGACGGAAAACGGTGCGGAGGTGGATTTCACGCTGGACGGAGAGACGCGGCACTATCGGCTCGAATCGAAAGCCGAGGGCATGAGCGACCCGGGCGTAAAAATTGAGCAGGACGGAGTGGTCATTTTTACCGGGACCGCGCTGGGCGACCCCGGCGACGCCATCCTGTGGCGGGAAGACGATGGGGGCCTTGCCGACGAGGTGAACGTCATCGTCAACGGCGAATACCAGAAATCCGACCTCTGGCCCAGTTGTAACTGGCTCTATAATGTGGCCGTCGGCGGGCGGCGGGAGAGCCGGGGCAGCGTGGCGTTCCTGCTGCCGATAGGGGCGCTGGTGGTGCTCCTTGTGCTGGATGTCCGGTTCCCGCTGCTGTTCTGGAACCTCCGTCACGGGCTGGAAGTGTACGGCGGTGAGCCCACCGAATGGTATTACGCGATGCAGAGGGTGAGCCGCATTACCAGCATTATCGGTGTTTTTGTGCTGGCGGCGATGAGCTTTGCTGTTCACTGAGGCTCACAGCAGCTCGGCAAGGATGCTGTTCTGTACGATGAGCCCGGCGGGCGTGAGGGCGAGGGTGTGGCCGTCAAAGTTGGCATAGCCGCTTTTCACGCAGTTTTTCACAAAGGCCAGCTGTGCGGTGGAAAACTCCCTGCCATAGCGTTTTTTGTATTCGTCGAGGCTCAGACCTTTGCGCAGACGCAGCTGCAAGATGAGATAATCCTCCGCACCGCAGCCGCCGTCCATGACGGGCGCGGCCTCGTCCCGCAGAAAGGCTTCGGTGTCGGCGGGGTAGTAGAACCGCTTGCCGCCCATGCAGGAGTGGGCCGCAGGGCCGATGCCCAGATAGTCGCCGCAGTCCCAGTAGATGAGGTTGTGCTTTCCCTCATAGCCCGGGCGGGCGAAGTTGGAGATCTCATATTGCCGGTAGCCATGATGTTCCAGCTGCTCGACGGCATAGAGGTAGAAGTCTGCCGCCTCATCGGAGGTGGGCAGACCCTCGGGGGGCGTCCGGCCAAAGGCAGAGTCGGGCTCAATCTTCAAGAGGTAGGCGGAAATGTGGGTCGCGCCGCCATCCTCGATCAGCTCCAGCGTCTCGTCGAACTCGGCCTGCGTATAATGGGGCAGGGCCAGCATGATGTCGCCGCTGATGTTCTCGAACCCGGCACGGCGTGCGGCGGCGAAAGCGGCCCGCGCCTGCTTTGCCGTGTGGGGGCGGCCCAGCGTCTTGAGCTGGCTGTCCCGGGCCGACTGCACCCCGAACGAGACGCGGTTGACGCCCGCGGCCCGGAAGCCGCGCAGTGTTTCTTCGGTGACGGTCTCCGGGTTGGCTTCCAGGGTGATCTCCGCCCCGGGCAGGGGCTGGGCAGCGTCTATGAGGCGGGAAACATCCTCGGGTGTGAGTAAACTGGGGGTTCCGCCGCCAAAATAAATGGTATCGGGCCGGAGGGGAGCATCCGGCGCAAACCGGTGCAGCTCCCGCAGCAGCGCGTCGGGATACTCCGGCGGTACACCCCGCTGGCCGGGGGCGGAATAGAAATCACAGTAGCGGCATTTGGAAAAACAGTAGGGGATATGCAGGTAAAGCCCAAGAGACATCAAATATCACAGCCTTTTTCATGAAACGTTCATTTCTATGCAGTATACTATAAAACAGAAACCGGAGCAAGGCGGCAGTGCCCGCCCCGGCAAAAGACTGGAGGATTCCACAATGGATTATAACAACTATGACCGCGGCTATGCGGAGCCCTCGATGAATGCATCGGACTATATGACCCGCACCTACCGCTGGATGGCCAGCGGACTGCTCATCACATTCGCCATGGCGTATATCACGGCCACCACCTCGCTGATCTATCTGGTGGATTCGCTGTATCTTGTACTCACCATTGCGGAGCTGGCGTTGGTATTTGTGCTGAGCTCCCGGGTACAGAACATGTCAGTGGACGCGGCCCGGGCCATGTTCTTCGGGTATGCGTTGCTCAACGGCATGGTACTGAGCTATTATTTTATCGCCTTCTCGGTGGGCACGCTGGTCATGGCGTTCCTGGCTACCGCCGTTTACTTTGGTCTGATGGCCGTCTACGGTACCACCACCCATAAAGACCTCACCGGCTGGGGCCCCCGCCTGATGATGGGTCTGGTAGCCCTTATCGTTAGCAGCCTGATCGGGATGGTGTTCGGCTTCGGCTTTGGCAGCTCGGTGCTCTACTGCGGCATTGGTCTGGTGCTGTTCATGCTCCTGACCGCCTATGATACCCAGAAGCTCCAGCAGATGTATGCCTACTATGCAGGCGACCCGGAGCTGGCGGAGAAAGCTTCCATCTATGGTGCTCTGACCCTGTACTTGGACTTCATCAACATCTTCCTGTATGTCGTCCGCCTGCTGGGCAACAACCGCCGCCGCAACTGATTCAAACGCAAACAAAAATATCCGTCATCGCGCCGCGATGGCGGATATTTTTATGTATAAACGTCCGCCAACCATCGCACACTACCACCAGAACAAACCGTACACAAACATGGATGGGAGTAACAAACGATGGAACAGATC
>ENA-UEPV01000669-UEPV01000669.1-human-gut-metagenome-genome-assembly--contig:-NODE-669-length-22993-cov-5.657226_pt1 | contig 22993 bp, 18 predicted proteins | sample MGYA00242942_ERZ507925 | MGnify/ENA primary metagenome ERZ507925 (study PRJEB26167, sample SAMN06115453) | human gut metagenome | host: Homo sapiens | place: China:Fujian | collected 2015-08-26... | reverse complement strand
GCAGGAAAGGAGCAGGTGCCCGATTTGGTGGGCATCGGCCTTTACTGCCGGAGACACGCCACCAACGTCAGCGGCTTTGTGCTGGGCGGGCGCTCGGTTGGCCCGTGGCTCACCGCCTTCGCCTACGGCACGTCTTATTTTTCCGCCGTGGTCTTTGTGGGCTATGCCGGACAGTTCGGCTGGAAATATGGCATCGCCGCCACCTGGGCGGGCATCGGCAACGCCCTGCTGGGCTCCCTGCTGGCCTGGGCCGTGCTGGGCCGCCGCACCCGCATCATGTCCCAGCATCTGGACAGCGCCACCATGCCCGAGTTCTTCGGCAAGCGCTTTGGCAGCAAGTCGCTGAAGATCGCCGCCTCGGTCATCATCTTCATCTTCCTGATCCCCTACACCGCCAGCCTGTACAACGGCCTGAGCCGCCTGTTCGGCATGGCCTTTAACATCGACTACTCCGTGTGCGTCATCGTCATGGCGGTGCTCACCGGCGTGTATGTCATCGCCGGGGGCTATATGGCCACCGCCATCAACGACTTTATCCAGGGCATCATCATGATCTTCGGCATCTGCGCCGTCATCGCCGCCGTGCTCCACAGCCAGGGCGGGTTCATGGCCGCGCTGGAGGGCCTGGCCCAGATCCAAGACCCGGAGGTGTCCCAGGCCCCCGGCGTGTTCGCCTCCTTCTTCGGCCCCGACCCCCTGAACCTGCTGGGCGTGGTGCTGCTCACCTCCCTGGGCACCTGGGGCCTGCCCCAGATGGTCCAGAAGTTCTATGCCATCAAGGACGAGAAGGCCATCGACACCGGCATGGTCATCTCCACCGTGTTTGCCGTGTTCGTCTCCGGCGGGTGCTATTTCCTGGGCGGCTTTGGCCGGCTGTTCTCTGACAAGGTGGACCTGGCCGCCGGCGGCTATGACTCCATCATCCCAACCATGCTCTCCGGTCTGCCCGATCTGCTCATCGCCGTGGTGGTGATCCTGGTGCTGTCCGCCTCTATGTCCACCCTGTCCTCCCTGGTGCTGGCCTCCAGCTCCACCCTGACCCTGGACTTTTTGAAGGACAACATCATCAAGGACATGAGCGAGAAGCGCCAGGTGTTCATCATGCGCTGCCTGATCGTGGTGTTCATCGCCATCTCCGTGGTCATCGCCCTGGTGCAGTACCACTCCAACGTCACCTTCATCGCCCAGCTTATGGGTGTCAGCTGGGGGGCGCTGGCGGGTGCCTTCCTGGCCCCCTTCCTGTTCGGTCTGTACTGGAAGCGGGCTTCTAAGGCCGCCTGCTGGGTCAGTTTCCTCTTCTCCACCGTGGTGATGATCGCCAACATCTTCGTGCGCTCCTCCTTCCCCGCCCTGCTCCGCTCCCCCATCAACGCGGGCGCGTTCTGCATGATCGCCGGGCTGATCCTGGTCCCCGTCATCTCTCTGCTCACCCCCGCCCCGGATAAAAAGCTGGTGGACGACGCCTTCTCCTGCTATGACGAAAAGGTGCTGGTCCGGCAGACCCAGGCCCTGGGGGACCGGCTGTAACGCTTCTCTTTTCTCTTCTCTCTTTTCAAAGGCAAAGACCTGTGGTATGCTTCAACCAGCACCCGCAGGTCTTGCGCCTTTTTCCAGCTGATCCGGGGCGGATCGCCCCATACAGAAAGGACCCTTTTCATGATCGTCGACATCCACACCCACACCTTTCCCCAGGCCATCGCCGCCGCCACCATTGAAAAGCTGGCGGCCATGAGCCACCTGACCCCCTTCACCCACGGCTCCAATGCCGAGCTGGCCGCCTCTATGGCCCAGGCGGGGGTGGACCGGTCCATCGTCCTGCCGGTGGCCACCAATCCCGCCAAGGTCAGCCACATCAACGACGCCGCCGCCAAAGTAAACGAGGACTACGCCCAGACAGGCATCTTCTCCTTCGGCGGGATGCACCCCGACGCCCCCAACTGGAAGGAGGAGCTCTCCCGGGTGGAGCGCCTGGGGCTGAAGGGCATCAAGCTCCACCCCATCTATCAGAACGTGGACCTGGACGACCCCCGGTTTCTGCGCATTCTGGACCGGTGCGGCGAGCTGGGGCTGGTGGTGCTGGTCCACGCGGGGCTGGACGTGGGCATCCCCGGCAAGGTCCACGCCTCCCCGGAGATGAGCCTGAACGCCCTGCGCCAGGTGGGGCCGGTAAAGCTGATCCTGGCCCACATGGGGGGCTGGCGGAACTGGGACCAGGTGGAGCAGCTGCTGCCCCACACCTCCGTCTGCCTGGACACCTCCTTCTCCCTGGGGGACATGAACCCGGCCCCCGACGGCTTCTATCGCCCGGAGGAGCTGCACATGATGGGCCGGGAGCAGTTCACCCGCATGGTTGGCCTGTTCGGCCCGGAGCGCATCTTCTTCGGCACCGACTGCCCCTGGGGCAGTCAGAAGGAGAGCCTGGACCGCATCCGCGCCCTGCCCCTGTCCCAGGATTCCCTGGACGCGATCTTAGGCGGCAACGCCCAGCGGCTGCTGGAGCTGGACTGATCTGCATCCACTATTCCAAATTCACATATTTTCACTCAACAGAGTGAATGAAAGTGAATTTTCACTCTGCCAGGTGAAAAAAGTGAAAATTGGGTATAAAGGATTGGAGCCTGTGGCTGTTTCAGCGACAGGCTCCGATTTTTCTTACTTATTTCCCCCGCTCATTCGGAAAGCTGACCCGGATGGTCGTGCCCTTGCCCAGGGTGCTGTCCAGGTCGATGCGGGCGTCGTGGAGGGCGGCGGCGTGCTTGACGATGGACAGCCCCAGGCCGGTGCCGCCGATCTGGCGGGAGTGGCTCTTGTCCACCCGATAGAACCGCTCGAACACCCGGTCCCGGTCCTGGTCGGGGATGCCGATGCCCGTGTCCTGTACGGTCAGGACGGTCTCGTGCTCCCCTGGCTCCACCGAGATGGTCACCGAGCCCCCGGCGCGGTTATACTTCACCGCGTTGTCGCACAGGTTGAAGACCATCTCGTCCAGCACGGCGGGGACGCCGGTGATTTGGGCCGGGCTGCCCTTTACCTCCATGGCCACCTCCGCCCGCCGGGCCACCGGCTCCAGGCGGCGGGCCGTCTGGCGGGCCAGCTCCAGCAGGTCCACCGGCTCCATCTTCAGCCCGTCGCCCCCCTCGTCCAGGCGGGACAGGTGGATGATGTCCTCCACCAGGGCGATGAGCCGCTGGCTCTCCCGGTAGATGTCGCTGGCAAAGCCGTTGACGTCCTCGGGCTTGACGATGCCGTCCTTGATGATCTCCGCCATGCCGGAGATGGCGGTGAGGGGGGTCTTCAGCTCGTGGGAGACGTTGGCGGTAAACTCCCGCCGCAGCCGTTCCCCCTGCTCCTGGGCGGTGACGTCCACCAGCACCAGCACCGCGCCCTCCACCTGGGTCTCGTGGAACACCGGGTCGGCCAGCAGCTGGACGCACCGCTCCCCCCGCTCCAGGCGGCCCTGGGCCCGCTGGCCGTCCAGGGAGCGCTCCACCACCGTGCGGAAGGCATCGCTGCGGTCCAGGGTGAGGACGCTGGCCTGCTCGGCGGGGCTGGTCGCCCCCAGCAGGCGCAGGGCCCCGGAGTTATAGGACAGGATGCGCCCCTTGGTGTTCAGTAGCACCACGCCCTCGGACATGTTCTCTGTCAGGGTGGCAAACTCCCGCTGCTGCTGGCGCATGGCATCTATCTGGCGGCGGATGGTGTCGTTCTGGCGGCGGATTTTCGTAATGAGAGGGGCCAGCTCGTCATAGCCCTGGCACTCCTCCGGCGCCTCCAGATTCAGGTCCAGAATGGGCCGGATGATGCCCCTGGCCAGGCGGGAGGCCAGCACCGCCGCCAGGATCATGGCCAGCACCAGAATGATCAGCAGGGGCTGGATCATAGAGGCCAGCAGCACGATCACCGTGGACTGGTCGCTGGCCAGGCGGATCACTGTGCCGTCGCTTAAGCGGCGGGCGGCGTAATAGGTCCGGCGGGACAGGGTGGCCGACTCTCGCTGGGCGGTGCCCTGGCTGGCCAGCATGGCCTGGTGGATCTCCTCCCGGTCTGAATGATTTTCCATCTCGGCGGGGTCGGCCTGGTTGTCATACAGCACGGTGCCGTCCCGGTCCACCCAGGTCACCCGGCTGGACACATTCAGCGTGTCTAAGTAGTCCCGGCCCGTGGTCTCCACGCCCTGGGCCACCATGGTGGCCTCGGTGGCCAGCTCCCGGGTGAGCTGGTCGCCGAAATACTGATACAGCACCCCCATGAACAGGGCCACCGACAGCAGAAACACGGCCAGGCCCACCGTCATGGCGTTTTTAAAAATTTTCGCAGCCATTGATCTGTTGCTCCATTCTGCCCAGAGCCGCGTTTTTCTCAGCCCTCGGCGATCTTATAGCCCACGCCCCGCACCGTTTCGATGCAGCCGCCGGACTCCCCCAACTTTTGGCGCAGGGTGCGGATATGGACGTCTACGGTGCGGCTGGCCCCATCGAATTCATAGCCCCAGATGGTGTTCAGCAGCTGGTCCCGGGTGAACACGGTCCCCCGGTGCTCCAGCAGCAGGCACAGAAGCTGGAACTCTTTCAGCGTCAGGGCCACGTCCCGCTCCCCGTCCCGGACGATGTGGCGGGCCGGGTCTACATACAGCCCGCCCAGGCGATACACCGGCTCCTGCTCCTCCCGCCCCCCGGCGTGGCGCAGGGCGGTGCGGATGCGGGCCATCAGCTCCATCATGCCAAAGGGCTTGGCGATGTAGTCGTCCGCCCCCTGGTCCAGCCCCAGCACCTTGTCATACTCGGTACTCTTGGCGGTGAGCAGCAGCACTGGGGTCCGGCGGGTGGCCGGGTCGGCCCGCAGCTTTTTCAGCACCTGCAGGCCGTCCTCCTCGGGCAGCATGATGTCCAGCAGCACCAGCTCCGGCTTTTCCAGGGCCAGGGCGCTCCAGAACTGAGAGGGGCGGTCAAAGCCCCGGGCCTCCATGCCCTGGCTGTTCAGCGTGTACACCACCAGCTTTTGAATGCTGGCGTCATCCTCCAGAACGTAAATCATATCCGTTCAAAACTCCTGTCAAAAAGCGCTTTCAGTCGTCCTCATACTGACCGGTGAGGGCATACTCCACCCACTGGGCGATGTTGCAGGCGTGGTCCCCGATGCGCTCGTAATACTTGGCGATCATCAGCATGTCCAGACAGGCGGCGGCGTCCTCCCCCCGGCCGATCATGGCCACCAGCTGCTCCCGCATGTTCAGGAACAGGCTGTCCACCTTGTCATCCCGGGCGATGACCTGATGGGCCAGGTCCAGATCCTGCCGGACGAAGGCGTCCACGCTGTCCGTCACCATGCTGATGGCGGTGCGGGCCATGTCCCCCATGGGGGTCTCGTCCGCCAGCTTGCCGGCCTGGACGTCCCGGGCGATCTCCGCGATGTCTGCGGCCTGGTCGCCGATGCGCTCCATGTCCGAGATCATGCGCATGGCCGCCGAGATGGTCCGCAGGTCACGGGCCACCGGCTGCTGCCGCAGCAGAAGCTGCATACATAGGCCCTCGATGTCCCGCTGCTGCTGGTCGATCTGCTGCTCCAGCTGTCCGGCCCGCTCCCCCAGCCGCCGGTCCCCGGTGAAATAGGACTTGGCCGCGTCGGAGATGGCCTCCTCGCACAGGGCGCCCATGGTGATCAGCGCCTCGCTGAGCTGCTGCAATTGTTCGTGAAAACGGTCTCTCATGGTTATCCGAACCTCCCCGTGATGTAATCCTCGGTGCGCTTGTCCCGGGGCATGGAGAATACCTGTTCCGTCTTGCCGAACTCCACCAGCTCGCCCAGCAGGAAAAACGCCGTGTTGTCAGAGATGCGGGCCGCCTGCTGCATGTTGTGGGTCACCATGACGATAGTATAATCTTTTTTCAGCTCAGCGGCAAGGTCCTCGATCTTAGACGTGGAGATGGGGTCCAGGGCGGAGGTGGACTCGTCCATCAGCAGCACGTCGGGCTTGACGGCCAGGGCACGGGCGATGCACAGCCGCTGCTGCTGGCCGCCGGACAGACCCAGGGCGGACTTTTTCAGCCGGTCCTTCACCTCGTCCCAGATGGCGGCCCCCCGCAGGGACTCCTCCACGATCTCGTCCAGCTTCACTTTGCTGCGGATGCCGTGGGTCCGGGGGCCGTAGGCCACGTTATCGTAAATGCTCATAGGGAATGGGTTGGCCTTCTGAAACACCATGCCGATCTGCTTGCGGAGCCATGTGGGGTCCACAGAGCTGCCGTAGAGGTCCTGTCCGTGGAAATCCACCTCGCCGCTGAGCTTCACACCCGGGATCAGGTCGTTCATCCGGTTCAGCGTCCGCAGAAAGGTAGATTTGCCGCAGCCGGAGGGCCCGATGAAGGCGGTGATCTCGTGTTCGGGAATGGCGATGGATACATCGTGAAGGGCATGGTTGGGGCCATACCAGAGATTCAGTTTTTTTGCTTCCAAAATCGGTTCCATAGGGTCTCCTCAATTCTTTTTCAGCTTCCGCCCCAGAAACACGGCGGAGAGGTTGATGAGCAGGGTCAACAGCATCAGAATGGTGGCGATGGAGAAGGCCACCGCCGTCTCGCCCCGTTCGTTGGCGTAGACATACAAAGCCACCGTCAGCGTGGCGGAGGAGGAATGAAGGGCCGTGAAAAAATCGTTGAGCACCAGACCAAACCCGGCGGTGTACAGCAGCGCCGCGCTTTCCCCCACGATGCGGCCGACGGCCAAAATGCAGCCGGTGACGATGCCGTCGATGGCGTTGGACAGCACCACGGTACGGACCATGCGCCACTTTCCGGCCCCCAGCCCCAATGCTCCCTCCCGGTAGGACTGGGGCACGGTTTTCAGGCTCTCCTGAGTGGTGCGAAGAATGGTAGGTAGAATCATCACCACCAGAGTCAGTCCACCCGCCAGCACGCCTGCCTGCAAATTCATTTTCTGCACGAAAAACAGCATGCCGACAAGGCCGAAGATAATGGATGGGATTCCCGTCAGGGTCTCGGCAGCGAACTCAATGAGGCTCACCAGCCGCCGGTTTTCCGCGTACTCCGTCAGATAGATGGCGGCCCCCACGCCCAAGGGCAAAACGATGACCATGGCCGCCAAAATGATATACAGAGTGTTGAGAATGTTTGGTAAAATACCAATCGTATTCTTAATATAGCTGGTCTGGCCGGACAGCAGCTCCCAAGTCAGCCCCGGGATCCCCCGGCAGAAAATGTAGCCGATCAAAAATACCAGCAGCGCGCAGGTCAGTCCGGCGCATAGCCACACCAGCGCACGCATCCCCCGGTTGTAGACCCGGCGGCGAAGGGATAAGGTTTGTCCGTTCATGTCAGCCCTCCTTCCGGTTCTTAACGCACACGTTCAGAAACACATTGGTGAGCATGATAAAGAGGAACAGCACCAGGCCGATGGAATAAAGCGCCTGCTGATACAGGCTTCCTGCACTGGCGTAGGCCATGCCGGAGATAATGCCGGTGGTGAGAAAGCGCACCGGCGTAAACAGCCCCGGCATATTGGACACGTTGCCCGCCACCAGAATGATGGCCATCGCCTCACCGATGGCCCGGCCCACGCCCAGCACCACCGCCGCCGCGATGCCGCTGCGGGCGGCGTGGACGCTGACCCGGAAATAGGTCTCCATCTTCGCCGCGCCTAAGGCGAGACTGGCCTCCTCATACTCCTTGGGCACCGCCCGAAGGGCCGTTTCTGACACGTTGATGATGGAGGGCAGGATCATAATGGCCAGCACGATCATAGCGGCCAGCAGGCAGGCGCCGGAGCTGAGATGGAACAGCGTCCGGATGGTCGGCACCAGCACGATCATGCCCACCAGACCGTACACCACCGACGGAATACCCGCTAACAGCTGTACCGCCGTGCGGATCACCGCCGCCAGCTTCGGCGGGGCCACCTTCGCCAGAAATACAGCAGTCAGCAGTCCCACAGGAACGCCGATGACGATGGCCCCGGCAGTGCCGTAAACAGAGGTCAGAATAAAGGGCAGAATTCCGTACTGTGCGCCGGTGGTGGTGTTGGTGGGGTCCCAGACCTTGCCCAGCAGGAATTGAAACAGGCCGATCTGCCGAATGGCGGGCAGGCCGGAGAGAATGAGATAAATGCTGATGAGCAGCACAAAGGCCACCGCCACGATGCCGCACAGCAAAAAAATCAAATGGATGATCTGCTCCACGGTTTTGCGGGCACGGTAGCTGCTCCGCTCCGGTGTATGCGGGGGATTTGTAATGCTTTCCACCACATTGACGGCGGTCAGAATTGCGTCAGAGTCCATGTCTGGCTCCTTTCTCGGTTTTACAGGAAGCGCCTCCACCTACGGTGATAGATGGAGGCGGGCTTGTCATGTTGTGGGAAGGAAGGGTGTGGGAGGAACCCTGTGGGGGTCCTCCCCACTTCTTTGATCGAACAGATCTTAGGCGATGTACGAGATCCGCGCCGGTTGCTCCCTTATTTCGCGACCGGCACTGCGCCAGCAGCCTTGATCAGCTGGCTGGCAGCGGAAGAGGTAGCGTAGTCGAAGAATGCCTGGGCTGCGGGAGACAGGGTCTCGCCGGTCTTGGTCACCAGCACGAAGGGCCGCTGAATGGCGTAGCTGCCGTTCAGAACAGTTTCCTCCGTGCAGGCCACGCCGCCGACCGTCACGGCCTTGACGGTGTCCTTACCCTCCACAGCGGAGAGGGATGCGTAACCGATGGCGTTGGGGTTGCCGGCAACCGCCTCGATGACGCCGCCGGTGGAGGTCAGCTCCTGATCCAGCTTGCAGGCATCCTTGGTGCCGGTGATGGACTCGAAGCCGTCCCGGGTACCGCTGCCCGCCTCACGGCCGATGCAGGAGATGATACCGGCATCGCCGCCCACCTCGCTCCAGTCGGTGATCTCACCGGTGAAGATCTTGCCGATCTGCTCCACCGGCAGATTCTCCACCTTGCTGTCGGCATTGATGATGACGGCGATGCCGTCCAGCGCCACGATGGTCTCGGTCAGACCACCGGCCTTCTCCTCGTCCTTCAGGGCGCGGGAGGCAAGGCCGATGTCGGCGCTGCCGTTGCTGGCAGCCTCAATGCCTGCGCCGGAGCCGGTAGGATCATAGGTGACGGTGACGCCGCTGTTGTCGGCCATGAATTGCTCACTCAGAGCGCCGATGACCTTTTCCATAGAGGTGGAGCCGTTGGTGGACACGCTGCCGGAGAGGGTGGTCTCAGCCGGAGTCTCCGTCTGCGCGCTGCTGTCGGTGTTCGTGTCAGCAGGCGTTTCCGTCTTGGATCCGCAGCCGGTAAGGGCCGCCAGGCTCAAGGCCAGGGTCAAAATCAATGCAAGTGTCTTTTTCATGTTTGTCTTCCTCTTTTATTTGTATTTGATATTTGGGTTTTCCCCTTTTCACAATTGTCAGTGTACCGGCTGTATGTAAAAGGCAAAAGACAAACCATGTAAAATCCATGTCAAATCATTCCGCAAATCACTTCTCTGCCGAAAAAAGCAGAGAAAAAGCGTCTTTCCGCAATGCGGAAAGACGCTTTTTGAAGCACAAACAGTCGATTCGGTTATCGCTGACCCTTGTCGTAGGGAATACCCTCCGCCTTGGGCGCGCGGGAATTCTTGGAGGTAAAGGCCAGCACGATCAGGGAGATGATGTAGGGCAGCATATTGTAAACGGAACTGGGAAGGTTCATGACCTTCAGGAAGGCAAAGCCGGTGTAGACGTTGCCCAAGGCCCGGAAAAAGCCAAACAGCAACGCTGCCAGCGCAATACGCTGAGGCTTCCACTGGCCGAAGATCATCACCGCCAGAGACAGGAAGCCGAAGCCCGCCACGCCGTACTCAAACCGCCACTCGGACACACCGGCGGTGATGAACACGATGCCGCCCAAGCCGCCCAAAAAGCCGGAGATCAGCACACCGGCCCAGCGCATTTTATAGACGTTGATACCCACGCTGTCCGCCGCCTGAGGATGCTCGCCGCAGGCCATGAGCCGCAGGCCGAACCGTGTCTTGTACAGCAGCACATAGGAGGCTACCAGCAAAAGCGCCGTAATGAGCATGAACCAGCTGAACTCAAAGGAGCCGATGCTCACGGTAAATGCCTTTTTGGCACCGGCGTACTGAATGATGGAGGACACGTCATCGGGATTGGCCGCAGTGTTGATGGCCTTGACAATGACGGTGGCCCCAGCGGTGCCCAGCAGGTTCAAAGCTGTGCCTACCAGCGTCTGATCTGCCTTGAAGTTGATACAGGCCACAGCCAGCAGGCAGGAATACACCATGCCCACCGCGGCGGAAACCAGCACCACTGCCAGGATCGTCACAAAATGAGAGCTGTTCTCTCCCAGATAGCGCATCGTCAGGGCACCGCCCAGAGCGCCCATGATCATGATGCCCTCCAGACCCAGATTGATCACGCCGGAGTGCTCGGAGAAGCAGCCGCCCAGAGCCACCAGGATCAGCACGGAGGCAAAGATCAGGGTATATTGCAGCAGCAAACTCATGCCTGATCGCCTCCTTTCCCGTTGGCCGCATCTTGTTCCGCGGCAGCCTTGGCCTTCAGAGCCGCCTTTTCCTCCCGTTTGGCAATGGAGCTGTTCATCACATGCTTCATGAACAGCACAAAGCCGCAGAGATAAATGATGATGGAAGAGATCAGATCGGAGATCTGCGCGCAGTACAGGGACTTATCCACATATGCGCCGCCAGCGGTGATGTGCTGGATGAAGAAGGACGCCAGCACCGTGCCCAGAGGATTCAGTCCCCCTAAGAAGGCGGCGGCAATGCCGTTGAAGCCCATGGCGGGAACGGAGGAGGTAGAGCACTGCCACTGCTCGTAGCCGGTGAGGTACAGCAGCGCCGCACCCATGCCGGCCAGCGCACCGGAGATCACCAGGCTCAGGATCACGTTCCGCTTTTCCGCCATGCCGCAGTATTTGGCGGCGTTGCGGTTGAAGCCGGTAGCCTTCAGCTCATAGCCGAATCTGGTCTTATCCAGTACGATCCAGATCAGAATCGCCATCACAATGGACAGGGGGATGGCCAGACCCACATACTGATTCTTGTTGAACAGCGCCCCCAATCCCAGAGAGGGCAGCACAGCAGAGGGGTTGTTGTTGGCCAGCACGATGGTGTAGGGGCTGGCGGCCTCTTTCACCGTGGTCAGCAGCATATTGGTCAGGTAGAGGACGATCCAGTTCAGCATGATGCCGGAGATGACCTCGTTGACGTTGCAATAGGACTTCAGCACACCGGAGATGGCCCCCAGCACCGCGCCGCCGGCCATAGCCACCAGCAGGCAGGGCAGCCAGCTCCAGCCCAAGCCCAGCGCCGCGTACAGGCTCAGTGCCACGCCGAAGCAGTACTGGCCCGCCGCGCCGATGTTGAACAGGCCCACCTTATAGGCAAACAGGATGGACAGTGAGCACATCAGCAGCGGTGCGGTCTTGACCAGCGTGTTGCCCAGATATTTCAACTGGGAGGATGTCTTTTTATAGGTCAGGAAGTTTTTGACCACGGTGAGGATCGCCTCGCCGGCGCCAGCGGGATTGATGACCAGCAGCACGAGATAGCCGAGGAACAGACCCAGCACGATGCACAAAAGAGAGGCCAGCAGCGATTGGAAGCCGTTGCTCTTGAAAATATTCTTTTTCATGCCTTCACCTCGTCTCTCTTGGCGCCGGCCATGTAGAGGCCCAGCTCCTCCTGGGTGGTGGTTTTCGGGTCCAGCTCGCCCACGATCTCACCCTCGTACATCACAAGGATGCGGTCGGGTACGTCCATGACCTCGTCCAGTTCCAGACTCACCAGCAGCACCGCCTTGCCCTCGTCCCGCTGGGCGACCAGCTGACGGTGGATGTACTCAATGGCGCCAACGTCCAGACCGCGGGTGGGCTGGACTGCCACCAGCAGCTCCGGATCCTTGTCGATCTCCCGGGCCACGATGGCCTTCTGCTGGTTGCCGCCGGACATGGAGCGGGCAATGGTAACAGGGCCCTGACCGGAGCGCACGTCATACTGCTCGATCAGCCGCTCCGCGTAGCCGCGGATGTTCTTCCGCCGCAGGAAACCCGCCTTGTCGGTGAATTCCGGCTCAAAGTACCGCTGGAGTACCATGTTGTCCTCCAGAGAATAGTCCAGCACCAGACCGTGTTTATGCCGGTCCTCAGGGATGTGGCTCATGCCCATGGTGCTCCGCTTGCGGATGGAGGTGTGGGTGATGTCCTGCCCGCAGAGGAAAAGCTCGCCGGACACCAGCGGTTCCAGACCGGTCAGGCCGTAGACCAATTCCGTCTGGCCGTTGCCGTCGATACCCGCAATGCAGACGATCTCGCCCCGCCGCACCTGGAAGGACACATTCTTCACAGCGTTGTTCTTATGGACCTTGGAGGCCATGGTCATATTCTTGACCTCCAGCACCACGTCTCCCGGCTCCGCAGGCTTCTTTTCCACATGGAAATTGACGTTGCGGCCCACCATCATGGCGGACAGCTCCGCCGGGGTGGTGTCTTTCGTATTGACGGTGCCGATGTACTTGCCCTTGCGGAGCACGGTGCAGCGGTCCGCCACCGCCATGATCTCCGCCAGCTTGTGAGAGATAAAGAGGATGGACTTCCCCTCCGCCGCCAGATTCTTCATGATCTGCATCAGCTCGTCGATCTCCTGAGGCGTCAGCACGGCGGTTGGCTCGTCGAAGATCAGGATCTCATTGTCCCGGTACAGCATTTTCAGGATCTCGGTGCGCTGCTGCATACCCACGGTGATGTCCTCGATCAAAGCGTCCGGGTCCACATGGAGACCGTACTTCTCGCTGAGGGCCAGCACCTTTTCCCGGGCCTCCTTTTTCTGGAGAAAGCCATGCTTCGTAGGCTCCACGCCCATGATGATGTTGTCCAGCACCGTAAAGCAGTCCACCAGCTTGAAGTGCTGGTGCACCATGCCGATCCCCAAGTCATTGGCGTCATTGGGGTCCTTGATAGAGACCTCCTTGCCGTCCTTCTTGATCGTGCCCTCCTCCGGCTGATACAGGCCGAACAGCACGCTCATCAGCGTGGACTTGCCCGCGCCGTTTTCGCCCAGCAGGGCATGGATCTCACCCTTTTTCAGCTGAAGGGTAATGTCATCATTGGCGATGATGCCTGGGAACCGCTTCGTAATGTGGAGCATTTCGATGGCGTAATTCGTTTCCAAGTCAAACCGCCCTCCTTCCGTTTTAATGGCCCGCCGCGAGGATCTTGCGGGGACGGAAACCATATTCATTTACCGGCAGCGGCATATTGCCCTCACATCCAGTATTACGTTCAGTATACTATAACTCCGCTCAAAAAGAAAGGCAAATCGACGGCCGGAATCATTTTTTTGAAGAGTGGTCTCCTCAGGGCGCTTCCATCGGGAGACTCGTCCGCTTTCCGCAAACTGTTCCCGAAAATACTGCCAGCCGCTTCAACATCCGAAATGCCCCATTCCACCAGGGTGCCAATGGTTTTCCGTACCTCTTTCTTTTGGCGGATAAAAAAGGAACGTCCTTTCGGACGTTCCTTTTCACGTATGGATTTGTGCTCTGCGCTTAGCCCTTGATAGCGCCCTGGTCCTCCACAGCGATCACGGTGGCGAAGTCAGAGGGAGTCTTGCTCACATCGTTGGAAACGGTGATCTTGCCGTCGAACATATCCTTCACCATGGCCTTGTAGTCATCCTGCGTGAAGCTGTCAGACCACTGAGTGCCCTCACCCATGGGGATCTGGACATAGTTCAGCTCGGGATCATCGCCGGACACCAGACCCAGAGTAGCGATCTTGCCCTTGTAAGCATCCCAGTTGCCGTTGACGATAACGTCAGTCAGGGTGTCATAGGTGGTGGGATACAGACCCTTCATAGCGGAGGTGACGGTCATGCCTTCCACGCCGGCGTAGCTAGCGATGACGCCAGCCTGGTCAACGTCCACGCCGATGACCTTGGCGCCAACCTTCTTGGCAGCGTCCACAGCGGAGGTGTAGATACCGCCGCCGCAGGCGAAGACGACCTCAGTGCCGCCGGCATACCAGGTATCCATCACAGCGGTGATATCGGCATCGCCGAAGAACTGACCGCCATAGACATAGTTCAGGCTCACATCAGTCAGGCCCAGATCGGCAGCAGCAGCGTCAACGCCCTGCACGAAGCCGTAGCCATAACGGACAACAGCGGGAACAGCCATGCCGCCCAGGAAGCCCAGGTTCTTGTAGCCCAGCTTCACAGCAGCGTAACCGGCCATGTAGCCGCACAGCTCTTCCTGGTACACAGCGCAGTACACGTTGCTCATGTCAACGTACTTGCTGAGGTCCCAATTCTCGGGGGTGTAATCGTAGCTCTCGCCGGCCTTGGCAACGGCGGTCTCGAGCAGGTCGCCGGCGGCGACGTCGAGCGCGATGAACTTCACGTCGGGGAACTCGGGAGCAGCTTCCACGATGGCGCCGCCGAAAGCGTAGCCGGGCATCACGATCACGTTGTAGCCCTCGTCCGCGGCCTTCTCGATCATAGCCACACGGTCGGCGGTGTTGTCGCCGACGGGCTTGAAGTAGTTGAACTCGATGTCGTTGTCCTCGGCAAACGCCTTGCAGGCCTCATAGGTGGTCTGGTTGAAGGACTGGTCGGTGATGTCACCGTAGTCGGTGATCATTGCGACCTTATAGGCGCCCTCGTTCTCAGCAGGCTGCTCGGTCTGGTCAGGTGCATCGGTCTTGGTATCGTCGGTCTTCTTATCGCCGCAGGCTACCAGGGACAGAGACATGACCAATGCCAGAGTCAAAGCAAGAAACTTCTTCATTGGAATCTACCTCTTTCATGTTTTCTCCTTTTAACGTCCGCTCCCGCTCTGAAACGCACCGTGCCGTGTTCCCCGGAGGGATCGCAGCCTATGTATGGCTTCGGAAACCGGGTGCAAGCTTTTTAAAAGGGTCGACCTCAAGGGTCTATGTCATTATAACAATTTCACCCGGGCAATGCAATAAGAAACCCGAATTGTTTTCAATTTTGCCATATCTTTCACGCATAAAAGAACACCCCGCCCGGGATCGGGCGGGGTGTTCCCTTCAGGAAGCGTTAACAGTCTATCGGTCTCAGTCCGCCATCTTCACGGCGACTTCCAGCGCAATCTTCATCATGTTGGTGAACGTGTTCTGCCGGTCCGCCGGGGGCAGCTCCTCCCCCGTCACCAGATTGTCGGAGATGGAGCAGATGGCCAGCGCCCGCTTGCCGGTGTAGGCAGCGTTGCAGTACAGGGCCGCAGCCTCCATCTCCACCGCCATGACACCCATCTTCTGGAAGCGCATATTTCGTCCGGCGGCATCGTAGAAGGTGTCGGAGGAATAGAGGTTGCCCACAGGCATCTTCACCCCCAGCTCCTTGGCGCTTTCCACTGCCGCCATCAGCAGGTCGAAGTCCGCAATGGGGGCAAAGGTGCCGCCCAGCTCATACTGCTCTAAATAGGCGGAGTTGGCACAGGCGCCCTGACCGGCCACCACGCTGCCCAGCTCCAGATCTGCCCGCAGGGCTCCGGCGCTGCCCACGCGGATGATATTCTCCACATCATACTGGGTATACAGCTCGTAAGAATAAATACCGATGGAGGGCATTCCCATGCCGGAGGCCATGACGCTCACCGGCACGCCCCTATACAGGCCGGTATAGCCCTGAACGCCCCGGACGTTGTTTACCAGCTTCAAATCCGTCAGGAAGGTCTCCGCGATGAACTTGGAGCGCAGGGGGTCTCCGGGCATCAGTACGGTTTTGGCGAAATCGCCCTTCTTGGCTTCATTATGCGGCGTTCCCATAGTATCCTCCTTTTATTTTTCCATGGCCTTTACGGCCTTCACGATGCGGCTGGTGCCCAGACGGGAAGCCCCCAGATTGATGAAATCCTCCGCATCCTGCAAATTGGCGATGCCGCCGGCAGCCTTGATCTTCACATTGGGGCCCACGTGCTTGGCGAACAGGGCCACGTCCTCACGGGTGGCGCCGCCCCCACCGAAGCCGGTGGAGGTCTTGATGTAGTCCGCGCCGGAGGCGGTGACGATCTCGCACAGCTTGATCTTCTCCTCATCGGTGAGGAAGCAGCACTCGATGATGACCTTCAGCAGCTTGCCGTGGCAGGCCTCCTTTATGGCCTTGATCTCCGAGAGCAGATCCTCCCACTTCCGGTCCTTCACCCAGCCAAGGTTGATAACCATGTCCACCTCCTCCGCACCGTTGTTCACGGCGTCGGCGGCCATGAAGCACTTGGCCGCAGTGGTGTCATAGCCGTTGGGGAAGCCGATGACGGTGCAGATAGGCAGCTTGCCCGCCACGTATTCCGCCGCCTGCTTCACATAGCTGGCGGGGATGCACACACTGGCGCAGCCGTACTTCATGCCGTCGTCGCAGATGGCCTTGATCTCGTCCCAGGTGGCCGTCTGGGCCAGAAGCGTGTGATCGCACTTGCTCAAAATGTCTTTCAGTTCCATTTCAAGTCACTCCTTATCATAAAGTTAAGTTTGTTTCTTCGATACGTTTATCATACCAGTTTTTTTGATTGCTGTCTACCGTCCATCTCCCCCCTCTTTTGCCTAACGCTCCGGCGTCTTGCAATCCGGTCCATTCGGTGCTACAATGTAGGCCACCAAATCCAAAAGGAGCCTTTTTCATGAAAAAACGACTGTTATCCGCGCTGTGCGCGGTGATGCTTCTCATCTGCGCCGTCCCCATGGCCAGAGCCCAGACCGGGGATGCTGCCCGCCGGGCCGATGCCCTGACGGTGCTGCATCTGCTCTCCGAAGATCCCAGTCGGGATCTGACGAAGCCCGCCACCCGTGCTCAGGCCGCCGTGCTGCTGGTCCGTCTGGCCGGCGGCGAGAAAAAGCCGGACACCGACGGCTGGTTTGCCGGTTTCCGGGATGTGCCGGACTGGGCCCACACCGCTGTGAACTACGCCAACCGCCGGGGCTGGATCTCCGGCGTCAGCAACGTACAGTTTGATCCCAACGGTCACCTGAACGCCGACGCCTGGTGTGCTATGCTGCTGCGGATGCTGGGCTACAGCGACAAGACCGGGGACTTTGAGATCTCCGACGCCGCAGCCTTCGCCTGGCGGATCGGACTCACCGGCCGCCAGCTAATTGGCATCCTCTCCATGGGCGATCTGGCGGAAGCCATTTATGACGCGCTGGATTTCTGTTATAAGGGAACGGAAACAACGGTGCTCTCCCGCCTGATGGACCTCGGTGTCTGCACTGCCTCCGCCGCCAACGCTCTGGGCCTGCTGAACAAGGACTATACCGCCCGCCAGCTGGCGGACCGCTACCTCTCCGCCGCCTTCCAGCTCAGCCTGTATGAGACAGAGGAGCAGGTCCACGATGAGGTCTCCTCCGCCGACGCCAGCGGCTTCTTCATCAGCGCCGACGGTCTGGCCGTCACCAACTATCACTCCATCGAAGATTCCATCAAGGCCACCGCCACCCTCCTCAACGGAGAAACCTACGAGGTAGAGCGGGTCCTCTACTACGATACCGGTATCGACATCGCCGTAATCAAGGTCTCCCGGACCAATCAGTCCCGCCGCACCACCTCCGCCTTCAACTATCTGGATCTGGTAGGCACGGCGGACATCCGCCCCGGCGATCCGGTGTACGCCATCGGCAACCCTCTGGGTCTGGGGCTGGCCATCAGCTCCGGCATCATCGGCTCCACCGCTCATGAGCTGGACCGTTATGCCCTGCCCTGCATTGTCAACTCCGCCGACATTTCCCGGGGCAGCAGCGGCGGCGCGCTGATGAACGCCCACGGTCAGGTCATCGGCGTCACCTCCGGCGCTTATACCTATGGCAACAATATGTATCTGGCTGTCCCTGTGGACCCGGTGATGGCCGCCGACCTGACGGTTTCCGGCTGGACCTTGAAGGAGGTCAAGGCCATCGAAGCCGCCAAGGACAAGGACTGAGCTTTTCCGCTTGTAAAGGAGTGATCCCATGAAACGCATCCTGACCCTGTTGATGGCCGTTTCCCTGCTGCTGTGTCTGGCAGCCTGCGGCCAACCAGCAGATCACGCCCCGGAGCAGCCGCCCCAGCAGGCAGAGCCATCCGAGCCTCCCGCCCAGACCGAACCCCCCGCCTTAGAAGGCGAGGCCCTCTCCGTCCTTCCCGCAGAGGATGCCGGTCTGACGGAGGGCGGCTATGACGCTTACCGGGAGGCGGACCCCATGGCGGAGATCGTTCTCCTGCCCACCCGCTCCGTCACGGACTTCCACTATTTCATCGTGGGTTTCCGGGAGGACAGCGAACTGCTCACGCTCACCCGCGAGGATGACCTCTACACGGCGGATGCCCTTTCCCCGGACCGTCCCCTCCTGCTGGCCATTCCCTTTGTGGAAACGCTCCCTAACCGGGGCGTCTCCTATGTGGACGCGGACGGTGCCCTCCGCCAGTACGCCATTGTGGAAAGCGGAAAGGACGGCACCATCTTCCTGATGGAAGAAGCCTTTGACTCCGCAGCCTAAACAGACAAGAACCGTATAAAAGGTCCCCGGAGCGCTGCTCCGGGGACTTTTTTATAGATGATCTTTTCGTTCCTTTTTCGGCTCCGGGCAGAGGAAATACCGGGTCATAATGATACCCAAAATGACAAGGATCACCTGGAAAACATCCACAGGCCAAATAGCTCCGTTGCCGCCTCCCCCGCCGCCGGAACCGCCCTCCGAATTCCGGTACAGCTTTATCAGCTCCCCTGTATCCAACTGGCTGCCTTCTGCATCATAGTAAGCCACGGATATGCTGCCGAAAAAGCCAGCCTTGCCCTGCTCCTCCGTCACCGGGATCACCTGAAGGATACTCTTGGCCGCCGTTCCCTCATACACCGGCGCCAGTGTGCTGATGTCCGGCAGAATCTCCTCCTCGCCGTCATAAGCAGGCGGACGGTACCCGGGAAATACTCGGAAGCTGGCAGCCTCCTTCGGCCAGTTTGCGGTGTAGATCTCCAGGTACCGCTGTCTGCCTATCTGGATCAAGCTCGTATTCACAATAGGACAGGTGTCATATTCTCTGCTCCGAAAGCGGTATCCGCCAAACAAGCCCCGCTGGAATTGATAAATGCCCTGCCGCTCAAACGTTCCATTCTGTTCCAGCCGGTACAGAACAAACATCCGATCCTTTACCGTCGCAGTTTCCAGAACATCCACCTCTCCGTGATACGGAAATCCAGAAATGGATACCAGATCCTCCCGGATGATCTCCTTCATCTCCGCCGTGTCGGTCAGGTCATAGCAGTATTCCAGCCGATACAGCCCTACCAGGCACAGCAGCGTCGCCGCCACGGACAAAACGGCCCCCAGCCGCTGCTGCCAGCGGAGCCGCTTCAAAAAATTCAGCTTCGGCGGCGGCGCTTTTTCCGCTTTCAGGTCCGCCGCCATGGCGTCCCGGGCTGCCCGGCAGTCCGGACAGGATTCCAGATGCTCGCAAATATCAGCTTCCGTCTCCGGCCCCGTCAGGTGCTCCAGATAGGACGGCAGCAGGTCTCTCACAATATGGCATGGCAGCATTACACACCGCCTCCTTCCAACAATTTCTGCTTTGCCCGGTAAAAGGTCACTCTCGCCCAAGTCTCGCTCTCCCCTAAGATCGCCCCGATCTCCGAAAAGGGCAGTTCCCCGGAGAGTCGGAGATACACCACCTCCCGGGTCTTTTCCGGCAGGGCGTGGATACGGCGGAACAGCTCCTGCCGGCTCAGATTCCCCATTGCCGCATCCTCGGCGCTGCCCTCCCCCGGCAGGTCCGTCATTTCCTCGATGGGAACGTGATTCTCCCTGGCCCGGCGGGAAAGCTCCTTTTTCATCAGGTTTCCGGCGATCCCGCAGAGATAGGTGGATAGCGCCGCCTCTCCCCGGTAATTCCCCGGATGCCGGATGGCCTCGTAGAAGGTCTGCTGGGTCACCTCCTCCGCCAGATCCGCATTCCGGGTGAGGGAGAACACATAGCGGTACACAAGCTCCGCGTTTTCCCGGTACGCCCGGTCAAAATCCGTCATGCTCTCCCCCCCCTTTCTGTTGATTTGTGCCGGAACCAGACCGGTTCGTTACAGTCATTCTAAAAAATATTTTCTCAAAAAGCAACTCCCGCTCGTCTCCTTGCGTACACCGCCGACATCCGCTTCACCGCTTCCTCAACAAAAACACCCCCGGTGCGCGGATGCACACCGGGGGTGTTTCGTATACTTTTGAATTGGATAAGACGCTTAGACCTCGCCGAAGTCAGCGCACTTTGCGATCACGCTGGCGCAGCGGGGGCACAGGCCGTTTTCGTCAGCCTGGGTGCTGTGCTTCCAGCAGCGGGGGCACTTGGTGCCGGCAGCCTCGCTGACGGAAACCGCCAGCTCGCCGCCCACAGTGACCTCCACCTGGGAGACGATCAGCAGGTCCGCCAGAGCGGCTGCGTCCATCTCCGCCAGGAAGGCGTCCTCGGCAGGCACCGTCAGGGCCACGTCGGCCTCCAGGCTCTTGCCGATCTTCTTCTCGGCACGGGCGGTCTCCAGCGCGCCGTTGACGGCGTCGCGGACCTCGATGATCTTTTCCCACTTGGCCATCTCGTCAGCGGAGAGGGCATAGTCGGCAAACACGCCGTTCATATCGTTGAACAGCACGTTCCGGGTGTCGTCGCCCTCCTTGTGGGGCATGGCCAGCCAGATCTCGTCGCCGGTGAAGCACAGGATGGGGGCCATGATCTTGGTGATGGTATCCAGGATCAGGTACAGGGCCGTCTGGGCGCTGCGGCGGGAGAGGCCATCCTTCTCCTCGCAGTACAGCCGGTCCTTGATGATATCCAGGTAGAAGTTGGACATCTCCACCACGCAGAAATCGTTGACGGCGTGGGTCACCACCAGGAACTCATAGTCGTTGTATGCCTGGGCGCACTTTTCGATCAGGGCGTTCAGACGGGTGACGGCCCAGCGATCCAGCTCCAGCATATCGGCGGGAGCCACCAGGTTGTTGGGATCAAAGCCGTCCAGGTTGCCCAGGCAGTACCGGGCGGTGTTGCGGAACTTCAGGTAGTTCTGAGAGAGCTGCTTGAAGATGGCGTCGGAGCAGCGCACGTCGGCGTGGTAATCGGCAGAAGCCGCCCACAGACGCAGGATGTCCGCGCCGTACTTGTTGAAGATGTCAGCGGGGTCCACGCCGTTGCCCAGAGACTTGTGCATGGCCTTGCCCTCGCCGTCCACGGTCCAGCCGTGGGTGACACACTCCTTGAAGGGCGCACCGTTGCCGAAGGCGCCCACGGCGGTCAGCAGAGAGGACTGGAACCAGCCGCGGTACTGGTCAAGGCCCTCCAGATACATATCGGCAGGCCAGAAGTTCTGATCCCGCTTCATGGAGGCATAGTGGGTGGAGCCGGAGTCGAACCAGCCGTCCAGCGTGTCGGTCTCCTTCTCGAAGCCGCTCTTGCCTCCGCAGTGGGGGCAGGTCATACCGGCGGGCAGGAAATCGGCGGGGTCCTTATCGAACCAGGCGTTGGAGCCTTCCTTGCCGAACATCTCGGAAATGGCGGCGATGGTCTCATCGGTCACCACGGGCTTGCCGCAGTCCTTGCAGTACACCACAGGGATGGGCAGACCCCACCGGCGCTGGCGGGAAATGCACCAGTCGGCGCGCTCCCGGATCATGCTCTTCATGCGGTCGATGCCCCAGCCGGGGACCCAGCGGACCTCGTCGCAGGCGGCGCAGGCCTCGTCCTTGAACGCGTCCACAGAGCAGAACCACTGGGGGGTGGCGCGGAAGATGATGGGGTGCTTGCAGCGCCAGCAGTGGGGATAGCTATGGACGATCTCCTCGCTGGCCAGCAGAGCGCCGGACTCCTTCATATCCTTCAGGATGACAGGGTTGGACTCCTCCACCACCATCCCGGCGTACTTGCCGGCATAGTCGGTGTGGCGGCCCTGATCGTCCACAGGCACCACCATGTCCATGCCGTAGCGCTTGCAGGTCTGGTAGTCATCCGCGCCGAAGCCGGGTGCGGTGTGGACGCAGCCGGTACCGGAATCCATGGTAACATAATCGGCCAGCACCAGACGGCTGGTCTTGGGCAGGAAGGGATGGTCCGCCAGCATATTCTCAAAGAAGGCGCCCTCGTGAGTCTCCACGATCTCGTAATCGGAGATGCCCGCCACGCCCATCACCTTGTCGGTGAGGGCCTCAGCCATGATATACATCTCGCCGTTGCCGTTGTTCTTCACCACGGCGTAGCTCTCGGAGGGATGCAGCGCGATGGCCAGGTTGCCGGGCAGGGTCCAGATGGTGGTGGTCCAGATCACGAAGTTCAGCTTGGACTTGTCCAGATGGCTCAGCTTGCCCTGATCGTCATGCATGGGGAACTTCACATACACGGTGGTACAGGGATCATCCTGATACTCGATCTCAGCCTCAGCCAGAGCGGTCTCGTCATGGTAGCACCAGTACACGGGCTTCAGGCCCTTGTAGATGTAGCCCTTCTTGTACATCTCGCCAAAGACCTTGACCTCCTCGGCCTCAAAGCTGGGGTTCATGGTCTTGTAGGGGTGTTCCCAGTCGGCCACCACGCCCAGGCGCTTGAAGCCCTCCATCTGGATGCCGATATACTTTTCGGCATAGGCGTGGCAGGCGGTACGGAAGTCAGACACGCTCATGGCCTTGCGGTTGAGCTTCTGCTCCTTGATGATGGCGCTCTCGATGGGCATACCGTGGTTATCCCAGCCGGGGATATACGGGGTGTACCGGCCCCGCATGGCGTAGGAGCGGACGATGATGTCCTTCAGGGACTTATTCAGGGCGTGGCCCATGTGGAGGCTGCCGTTGGAGAACGGAGGGCCGTCGTGAAGGGAGAAGCGGGGCTTACCCTCGTTCTTCTTCAGCAGCTCGTTGTAGAGGTCCATGTCCTCCCAGCGCTTGAGCATCTCCGGCTCCCGCTTGGGCAGGCCCGCCCGCATGGGGAAGTCGGTCTTGGGCAGATTGATGGTCTTGTTGTA
>ENA-UEPV01000637-UEPV01000637.1-human-gut-metagenome-genome-assembly--contig:-NODE-637-length-23562-cov-59.208388_pt1 | contig 23562 bp, 19 predicted proteins | sample MGYA00242942_ERZ507925 | MGnify/ENA primary metagenome ERZ507925 (study PRJEB26167, sample SAMN06115453) | human gut metagenome | host: Homo sapiens | place: China:Fujian | collected 2015-08-26... | reverse complement strand
TCAGGGAAGATTTGCCGGCATTGCGGCGGCCGATGATGGTGATGTTTGCGCGCAGGGCGCGGGGAGCTGTGTTTTCCGTCATGTCTGATGTTTCCGTAAATAGACGGCCGGAGCCGGCGTTTTTTGTTTTCTTTGGGTTAACAGATAGCAGAAAAGCGGCCGGCTGACAACGGCAAATTAAAATATTGCAACGAAAACGAAAATAATTGTTGCAAAAAATCACTTTTGCTTTTAATAAGAATATGTTTTTACGGATGAGTGGCAGAGAGGCTGAATGCGCGCGACTCGAAATCGTGTATACGGGGTGACTCGTATCGGGGGTTCAAATCCCTCCTCATCCGCCAATTACCAAAACCGGCGAGAGCCGGTTTTTTTTAATTGTCGTCAGAGCCGTTTCGTCCGTCGCCTTGCGGCTTGTCCTCAACGGACGGGATTACGGCTTGGGCATCTAAATTCGCCGCGGTCGCCTGCGCTTTCCTTGCTCATTAAGGTGTTCCCAAGAGCTTGCAGACAAAAACAACCGGAGTGTCGGTTGTTTTTGCTTAGCGCTTCTCCTCATCCGCCATTTTGATTAAAAAGACGCTCGTTTGCAGCGTCTTTTTTTGTATCCGGTGGAAACGCGGGCTTTGCCGGCGGTTGACTTTGCCAAAATGACTATGGTAAGCTCGTTTTATGTTGGAAAATGCAAAATTTCCGGCACTTACATACATTGCCGATTTTTAAAGAATCACTTTAAATATTGAAACAGATAACAATTTTCCCTAAATAAAGATTACAACATACATAGGGAGAAGTGACTTTGAAAAATAACCGTATACAATCAACTCCTGATGATTTTTTATTATCAAATAATCATTTGCGCCTTTTAGATAGAATTTTTATTTCTCATCATCAACAGTGTAATTTAAATATTCTTAAACAGCAAATTATAGACTGGATGGCCATGGTCTTGTCTGAAGAAAGAGAAAACTGGTCTGAACTTAAAGAAAATTTGGTGCAAACTCTATATTCTTTGGATAAGAAAGCTGAAGCGGTTAAACGAGCTAAAGCCAGAGATGAAAAATATGCCCCTTTTAGAGCAGAATTTAAGCAAACCCAATACAAGCAATTTTTAAAATATCAAAAATCCGGTAAAAAATTAACGGCAAATGCTTTTGTTCTGTGGTTTTTGAAATATAAAACAAAATCAATAAAAATTCCTTATTGTGAAACCAATCAGAAAAACAAACTAATTCAATTAGCTCAAGCCAATAATCGAGAGCTTAAAAAAGCTTTTGAATGCAGAAGCTGATACTTTGTATTCAGTAGAGGATTGAAAAACCTTTTTTATTTTTGTTATTCTTTTAATAGTTTTAACTTATTTGAAAGGATATAAAAATGAATTTTGGGAGACAATATAAATCGCCTTTAGGTTATTATAACAATGATAATCAAATCGACAGCTATGGTGTTGATCACAGCGGGTTCAGTACCAGAGATGAGCTTAATTATCAAATGGCGCGGCAGTAAAGAGAAAACAAACTCATCCAAGATTACAATAATCAAGGCATAAACAAAAACTATCCGCAGCATGGCACCAACTTTTGGGGGCGGCCGGCTGATGATAATTATGGCTTTGGCAATTCTGATATCGAAGGCAACGTGGAAAATGTCATAAAGCAACTTAATAACCCGACAAATGATCTATGGCAAAAAGTGAAGGATGTAGCAACGATTGCAACTGATACTATCAGATATATGCCTGAATCTTTAGGCGAATTAGCTGCTGATGCCAAAATCGCTTATGATTATTGGCAACAGATGAACAAAGCTGGTGATAATCTTGTAAAGTCTTATGGTCCTAATCAGGGGGCAGATATTGATAATTACTATCATCCTCTATTGCAATGCCAATTGGCAAAGATAAGTCCGACAAGTCGTGATTGGGGCTTAAGATTGGGGTACGCTAAAGAAATATTGGATTACCATAAAAAGAAAGGAACTATGCCGATGTCAGAAATTTCTGCGGATAGCAGGAAAGACTTGCAAAACAATCTTTACGGCAGTAATTTGGGGTATTATAATCCGAATAAAAGTTGCTGGGAGATGTTGGATGACCAAAGAACGCCAAATATGCGTAAGGCCAATATTAGATAAAATTGTCAGTTTTATTTACAGATGTGTTGGTTATATTGTTATTTTAGCGATATTAGTTTTTTTCTTGTATCCGTATTATCAAGAATACGATTACATGAAGAATTGTCAGCAGGACGGTCGTTCTAAAAGTCAGTGTGAACAGACATGGAAAGAACTGAGAGCTTTGGATTGAGAAATACATTTCAACAAGCTCGTCAATCTGAATTTATCAAGCTAAAATCTGGTATGCTCAATACCGTTGAGGTTTACTACTCCGCCAATTATCAAAACCGGCATGAGCCGGTTTTTTTTAATTGTCGTCAGAGCCGTTTCGTCCGTCGCCTTGCGGTTTGTCCTCAACAGACGGGATTACGGCTTGGGCATCTAAATTCGCCGCGGTCGCCTGCGCTTTCCTTGCTCATTAAGATGTTCCCAAGAGCTTGCAGATAAAAACAACCGGAACGTCGGTTGTTTTTGCTTAGCGCTTCTCCTCATCCGCTTTAAAAAGCTTTTGAATGCGGAAGCTGATACCTTGCTTTCTGTGGAGGATTGAAAAGTCTTTTTTGTTTTTGTTATCCTTTTGGAGGTTTAATTAATTTGAAAGGACAGAAAGAGATGAAGAATCAATCAAAATATGTTTGGAGTTATGCCGCTTACGGGGGAGAGCCGCAGTATATTCAGACGCCTTACGGAGTGGTTAAAAATGACGCGGCTTATAGAAAATATTTGGCTCAAAAAGGAGTGGGCAAGAATGTTGATTTGGGAATATCTTCCCTGGAACCGCAAGCGGCCGCTTCTCAAGACGACCATGAGACGGAAAGCGCCTGGGGTTATCCGAACAGCAGCCGCTCTTCGTTTTATGCAAAAACGGGACGTCCTTATAATTTGCGACCGGATCAATATAAGTTAGGGACTTTAAGCGGCTTGTACGAATCCGGCAATGGTAAGAAATTATGGAATAACGGTAAGTTGGATAAAACGGGAGGGTGGAGCTACGGCATATACCAAATTGCTACACAAAACGGGACAATGAATGATTATTTGAATTATTTGCAGCAACATCCTAACTATCGACATTTTTATCATCGCTTACAGCGAGCCGGCGGAAATAATACGGCAATAACCGGAGATGCTCAATTTAAAAATACTTGGGCTGATTTGTCTAAAAACTCTGATTTTTTGCAATCACAACAAGATTTTATTGTTGCTAAAAAATTAGATCCCGCACTGCGCCGCATCAGCGATATAAAAGGATTGAATTTGGAGTACAGATCCCCTGTCGTCAGAGATGTGTTGTATTCAACAGCAACCCAACATGGTGAAGGAGGTGCTGCTGATGTTTTTCATAGTGCATTGGGATTTGATGCATCAGACCTTAGTGATGAAGATATTATCAATAAGATCTATCAAGAAAGGAGTAATGTTGGCAAATATTTTAGAAAAAGTTCAATTGAAATTCAAAACAATCTGAAAAATGTACGTTTTCCCAATGAAAATGCTAAGGCTTTGAAATTACTCAAATGCTATTCGTATTAAATTGGATGATGCCGTTATTGACGCTGAAAATGAATAACATCTTCAAGCAGGGTTTCATAATAACGTCCCATGGCGGCATCATTTATTCCCCTTCCGATAACACCATTGTCTTCACGATTATATAAATTCCAATAAAAGCTTAAAATGCCGTCTTGAATCTTGTTTAACGACTGAATCATTTTATCCGCGTCTTCTTTTGCTGCGAGTTCGTTAATTTTGGAAACAATTACCGATTTAAGACATTGATGATATTTAGCATCCAGTTTTTTGAGGTCATCATTATATATATTTATTTCATCCAGATTTTTAGGATACGCTTTCTTTGAGCATTCTTTTTTGTATTTTTCGACTTCCAGTTTAATTTTTTGCGATGTGTCAACCTCGGCGGACAGGGGTTCGTCTGCCCGGACATTTTCAATGTTGATTATAAAAAATGCCAGGAACAAAAACAATTTTTTCATATTTGCGTCCTCATTGTGTTGAAACAGTTTTTTGTTGAGTTTAACAGACTAAATTTCTAGATGCAAAGAGATATTAAAAAGTATTTTATAAACTCAACACCGCCGATTGAAAAGAAGTTGCATGAGCTGTTTTTAATTGTCGTCAGCCCCGTTTCGCCCGTCGCCTTGCGGCTTGTCCTCAACGGACGGGATTATGGCCGATTTGTAAAAATTCCCGCGGACGGCCGGGGTTTTGCACAATTGATTCCGTTTTCCGGCGGTTTGTCCGGGAAAAAGGCGCGGAAAACGTTATTTGCCTTTCTTTTCTGCCGCCGTTTTCCTTTTAATGTCGATGACGACAAACTCCGATTTGGTTCCGGTTTTAAATTTTATTGCCCAGTCGGAAAGGCCGGAAGTGACGATGAAGTTTGTTTTGTTCCGTTTTTCCAGGCCGTAGGTTTTGTCGTTGGCGCCGATCCATTCGCCGACCTTGTTGAGCGGGAAAAGCTGGCCGCCGTGGGTATGGCCGGAAAGGACCAGGTCGACTTCCGCCGTCGTCTGGTTTTGATAGTCGTTCGGCTGATGGTCGAGGACGACGGAGAATTTGTCCGGATCAAGGTCTTTGGTCAGTTCCTGCATTGTCAGCCGGCGGCCGCCGCGTTCCGCTTCTGACCGGTCCTGCCGGCCGATGAGGCAAAAGCCGCCGGCAACCGTTTCACTTTCGTCTTCAAGGATTTTGACGTTGTTTTTTTTCAGTTCGTCGATCAATTCTCCGCTGCTGAAACCGCGGTAAGCCGGTCCGTAATAGCCTTTGTCGTGGTTGCCGAAAGCGAAGTAAACGCCGCGGGGCGTTTTAAGGGTTCCCAATGCACGGGCGGCGGCGACCATTTCTTCGCGGCCGGTTCCGTCGTCGACGAAATCGCCGGCGATAACGACCAGATCGGGATTTTGTTCCTGCATGGCTCTGACATGTTTGGCAAAGCCTTCGCCGTCAAAGGTCGTTCCGATGTGAGAATCGGCAAACAGGACAATCCGCAGGTCGCTGATTGCTTTTTCGCTTTCTATCGTGTAGGCGGTAACCCATACCCGGTGATTCAGATACCAGCCGGCTGCAAGCGCGGCAAGGCTGAGCGCTGTGGCGGCATAGCCGGCATAATAGCGTTTAAACGGCCGTTTGCGAAAACGGCGGACGAGGGTGAAAATAAAATCGCAGACAAGCCAGAGAAAAACGAAATGCAGCAGACAGACGACCGCGTTCATCAGGTTTATCAGCCAGGCAATGACGGCAAATATCAGTATGACCGCGGACAGCCCGATCAGCAGCCGGCGTTTGGGAGTGCTGCCGGCGGGGACGAATTTGGCTGCGCGGGTGCCGAGGTACAGCAGCCCGCCGCCGGTGAAAAGAATCAGCAGAACAAATATTATATACCACATCAGCATGTCGTTTTTTCCGTATTATTGTCGTTTTTTTGACAGTTTATCTTTTAGAGTGTACTCGAAGTCAAGGCTTTTTGTTTTGTTCCCGATCCGTTTTTTATGAAAAATTTTTGAACCGGATGAAAAAAGCCGTCGTTTACAATTATGTATTTTAATTGATTATTAAATGTTTTAACCTCATTTAGAAATAAGGGAAAGCGTTGTCCGGCACGGACGGACCGGTTTGGATAAACGCAGGTTTTGGCAACAGAGTGGAAAAGTTATGAAATTTTTTAAAAACAAGAAAAAGCTTTTGGTTTACGTTATACTGGCGGCCGCGGCGGCCGGCCTGTATTTTAAGTATTTTAAAAAGGAAGACACGATAACCTATATTACCCAGCCGGTCCGCAGACAAAACGTCGAAAAGGTGGTGAACGCCACCGGCGAAGTTAAGGCGGTTGACCTGGTAACCGTCGGCGCCCAGGTTTCCGGCAAGATCGAAAAGCTTTACGTTTCGATCGGCCAGACGGTGAAAATGGGCGACATGATCGCCGAGATCGACTCGACCACCCAGCAGAACGACGTGGATATTGCCAAGGCCAAGATGAGCAGTTATCAGGCGCAGCTGAAAGCGGCCAAAACTTCGCTGAAGATTGCCAAAAAACAATATCAGCGCATGCAGAGCCTGAAAAAGCAGAACGCGGCTTCGACCGAAGACCTGGAAAACGCCGAAGACGGTTACGAATCGGCCATGTCGAAAGTGGCGGAAATAGAGGCCTCGCTGAAAGAAACGGAAATATCTCTCAGCACTGCGGAAACCAACCTCGGCTATACCAAAATTACGGCGCCGCTCGACGGCACCATCGTTTCGGTGCCGGTCAAAGTGGGGCAGACGATCAACGCGGCGATGGATACGCCGACGATCGTGCAGATTGCCGATCTTAATCAGATGGAGATTTATATTGAAATTTCGGAAGGCGACATCGGCAACATCAAGCCGGGGGTGAAGGTTACCTATTCGGTGCTGGCGGACATGAACAAAGTATATGAAACGACGCTGAAGTCGATTGACCCGGCGCTGACGCTTTTGACCGACGACCAGTACACGGAAGTGGTGGATTCAAGCGAAGCGATTTACTTTTACGGACGGCTGGTGGTGCCGAACGCGGACGGCAAGCTCAGAATCGGCATGACGACGCAAAACGTAATCTATGTCGAAAGCGCCGAAGACGTGCTGACGGTGCCGGCGATGGCGCTTAAGGGCGACGTTGACGGCAAATATGTGGAAGTGCGGACGGCCGAAGGGGTGGAAAGGCGGCCGGTGATAACGGGCGTGTCCGACGATCTGAACGTTGAAATCAAAAAAGGCGTGAGCGAAGGCGAAGAAGTGGTGATTGCCAAAATGTCGTCGGCGGAGATTTCCGACAAGGCGGCCAACGCCAGAGGCGCCAGGAGATTTCGATGAACATAATCGAATTGAAAAAAATCAACAAGTATTTCGGCAGCGGCGGCAACCGGGTTCATGTCTTGAAAAACATTGACCTGCAAATAGAAAAGGGTGATTTTGTGGCAATCATCGGCCAGTCCGGTTCCGGCAAATCGACGATGATGAATATTATCGGCTGTCTGGACGTGCCGACTGCCGGGTCGTACAAGATCAACGGAGTGGAAGTCGGGCGGATGGACAAGGATCAGCTGGCGGAACTGCGCTGCAAGACCTTCGGTTTCATTTTTCAGCGCTACAATCTGCTGAACAGTCTGAAAGCGAGCGAAAACGCGGCTCTGCCGGCGGTTTATCTGGGGCTGAACGCGGAGGCGCGCGACCGGCGGGCGGTCGAACTGCTGAAAAAACTCGACCTCGGAAACAAACTGGCCAACCGTCCGAACGAACTTTCCGGCGGCCAGCAGCAGCGGGTGAGTATTGCCCGGGCGCTGATGAACGGCGGTGAAATCATTCTGGCCGACGAGCCGACCGGCGCGCTCGATTCCAAAAGCGGCGAAATGGTAATGGACATCATCAAAGGGCTGCACAAACAGGGGCATACGATCATTTTGGTGACGCATGACAGCCATATTGCCGCCCAAGCCAGCCGGATTATCGAGATCAAGGACGGGGAAATTGTTTCCGACGAGCGCAGGGCGGAAGATTTTTACGAGGTGACGGACACGGTAGAAGACGTTCACCGCAGCCGGCTGGATGCCCTGAAGTACAGTTTTCTCGAATCGCTCAAGATGTCGCTGCATGCCATTCTGGCAAACAAGATGCGTTCGCTCCTGACCATGCTGGGAATTATCATCGGCATTGCCTCGGTGGTGTCGGTGGTGGCGCTCGGCAACGCTTCGCAGGCCAAAATCATGGAACAGATCAACTCAATGGGCACCAACACCATCGACATTATGCCCGGCAAGGGGTTCGGCGACATGCGTTCGGGACGGGTGAAAACGCTTAAAGTGCGTGATTCCGACTATCTCGGCAAACAGGGGTTTATCGACAATTCGACGCCGAACGTTTCCGCCAGCGGCACGCTGGTTTACCGCAACTATTCGCTGACCGCGCAGCTGAGGGGCGTCGGCTCAACCTATTTTGACGTCAAGGGGCGCAAGATTGCGCAGGGGCGTATATTTACCGACGAGGAAGTGGACCGGATGGCTTCGGTGGTGGTTATTGACGACAACACCTTAAACGAGATGTTTGAAAACGATCCCAACCCGCTCGGCAAAGTTATTATCTTCAACAAGAAGCCGCTGACGGTGATCGGGGTGACGGAAAAGGACAGCAGCCCCGGGCCGTCGTCGGAAACGATGAACATCTGGGTCCCCTATACCACCGCCATGTACCGGGTCAACGGCAGCAGCGACATCAATTCGATTACGGTGAAAGTTTCCGACCATGTCAATTCGCAGGTGGCGGAAGAGGGAATCGAACATATTCTGACTTCGCTGCACGGCAAGAAGGACTTTTTCATGATCAACACCGACAGTATCAAACAGACGGTGCAGAGCGCGACCGACACAATGAAATTCCTGATTGCCAGTATTGCCGTCATATCGCTGATTGTGGGCGGCATCGGGGTAATGAACATCATGCTGGTTTCGGTGACCGAACGGACGCGGGAAATCGGCATCCGCATGGCGATCGGCGCCAAGCAGGCGGACATTCTCCAGCAGTTTCTGATCGAGGCGATTCTGATCTGCCTGGTGGGCGGATTTATGGGCGTGACGCTGTCGATGCTGATCGGTTTTCTGTTCAACACCTTTTCAGAAAACTTTGGCATGATCTTTTCCACCGCGTCGATCGTGCTGGCGCTGGTCTGTTCGACCGCGATCGGCATCATTTTCGGCTATATGCCGGCCAAAAACGCCTCCAACCTCAACCCTATTGATGCATTAGCGAGTGAATGAGATGAAACACTGTCGAACCGTAAAATTGTTTTTTGGCGTCAGTCTGGCGCTGCTTTCCGGCTGTGCGTCGGTCGGGCCGGAACCGCGTTTGCTGGCGGATGAACTGCAATATGCCGAAACCGTGAAAAACCTTTACAAGGCTGACGGAAACTGGTGGCTGCGGTATAACGATCCGGAATTGAACAACCTGATCGAAACGGCGTTGGCCAATAATCCGGATTATCTGAAAGCGGCGTTTAACGTAGAGAAGGAACTGGCCGGCCTGGGGCTGGCGACGGCCGATCTGTTTCCTACCCTTTCGGGCGAGCTTTCCGCTTCTTCACAGCGCAAGATCCATACCGGCGATGATTTTACCGACAGTTTTTCCGGCGATCTGGGGCTGAGTTACGAGGCCGACCTCTACGGCAAAATCAGAAACCGGCAGACGGCGCAGGAGTTTGCCTACAAAGCGACGGTAATGGACAGGGAAGCGGCGCGGCTGACCCTGATCAACAGCGTGATCGACCTTTATTTTAACCTTGAATATCTGCAAAACTCAATCGAGCTGACCCGGCGGAACATAAAATCTTATGAGGATATTCAGAAAATCACCGGGCAGAAGTATGCAAGCGGCAAAACCGACAATGTGGAATATCTGCAATCCAAACAAAGCCTGCTGTCGGAAAAAAACAAACTGCTTAATCTTGAAACCGGGTTTAAGGAAACGGTGAGCAGTCTGCAGAACATTCTTAACGTAACGGGCGGGGTGGACGAAATCGCGTTCGGCGACATCTTGAAACAAAAAGGCCCGGCGCCCGAGCTTGACGTGCCGCTTTCGGTACTGGCCAACCGGCCTGACCTGCTGGCGGCGCAATACCGGCTGGAAGGGGCTTTCGAGGAGCTGAAGGGGGAAAACAAAAACTGGTATCCGAACGTTTCTCTCCGCGGGGCGCTGGCTTCCGGTTCCGACAAGGCGCGGACGACGTTTGACTTTTCCTATATTCTCGGCAGCGTGTCGGTGGATCTGCCGTTCCTCGACTGGAACCGGGTTAAGAATAATATCAGGATTTCCAAGGCCGACTATCAAATCAGCCTGATTGAGTTCAAAGATACGCTGAATCAGGCCTTAAACGAAGTCGCCTATTACTATTACGCTTATCTGAAATCGTTGGAGATTTACCGCAACGTGGAAGAAAACTATCGCAATTCGGTTAAAATCACCGCTTATTACCGCAGCCGCTACAATTACGGCAAAGAAGAGTTCAAGGACTTCCTGGAAGCGGTCAATACCGAAAACTCCCTGCGCAACGATCTGATCGAGCAGAAGTACCAGATCATCAAATATGAAAACTATATCTACAAGGCGATGGCCGGCCGCTATGAAGCCGTTTCCCCGGCCGGGGAATAGCGTTTTCCGAAAAGGGCGGAAAAAAATGCGGCATTGCGAAAAAAACGCTTGACTTCGAGTTAAGTCTAAGTTTTAGACTGCCGGTAAAATAATTCTTGGTTAACGATTCAGGAGAAAAAAATGGCATATCTGGACAAGATCAATTCACCCGAAGACTTGAAAAAGCTGAATACGGCGGAAATGGAAGCGCTGGCCGGCGAAATCCGTTCGGCGGTGCTTAACCGCGACAGCAAAATCGGCGGCCACGTCGGTCCCAACCTGGGGATTGTCGAAACCGCAATTGCTCTGCATTATGTGTTTGATTCGCCGAAAGACAAAATTGTTTACGACGTTTCGCACCAAAGCTATCCGCACAAGATTCTCACCGGACGCAAGAACGGTTTTCTCAAAGTTGAGGAAATGGGAAAAATTTCCGGCTATACCAATCCCAATGAGAGCGAACACGACTTTTTTGTCGTCGGCCATACGTCGACTTCCGTCAGCCTGGCCTGCGGTCTGGCCAAAGCGCGCGACCTTCGGGGCGAAAAGCACAACGTGATCGCGGTGATCGGCGACGGTTCGCTTTCCGGCGGCGAAGCGCTGGAGGGACTGAGCAATGCGGCGGTGCTTGACAGTAACATCATTATTGTCGTCAACGACAACGAAATGTCGATTGCCGAAAACCACGGCGGTTTGTATACCAACCTGCGGCTGTTGAGGGAAACCGGCGGCAAGGCCGAGTGTAACATGTTTAAGGCGCTCGGTTTTGACTATCGCTATGTCGGGGACGGAAATTCGGTCGAAGCGCTGATCGGGGTTCTCGGCGAAGTCAAAAATACGCCGCGGCCGACGGTTGTTCATGTTCATACCTTAAAAGGCAAAGGCTATAAATTTGCCGAGGAAAACAAGGAAAAATGGCACTGGAACCTGCCGTTTGACATCAGGACCGGCGAAGTTACGGTTGAAACCGGCGGCGAAAACTACAATGACATCACTTACGATTATCTGAAGAACAAAATTGCCGAAGACAAAACGGTGGTCGCGGTTAATGCCGGCACGCCGGGCGCTTTCGGCATCAATGCGGAAAAAAGGGCGGCGCTGGGCGAAAACTTCGTCGACGTCGGCATTGCCGAAGAACATGCGGTGGCAATGTCCTCGGCCTTGGCCAAAGGCGGCTGCAAACCGGTCTATCTGGTCTGGAGTTCGTTCATACAGAGAACTTACGACCAGCTTTCGCAGGATCTGGCAATCAACAACAATCCGGCGGTGATTCTGGTTTCCGGCGCCGGCATTTCCGGCGGCGACGTCACTCACCTCGGCTGTTTTGACATTCCGCTGATCGGCAATATTCCGAATATCGTTTATCTGGCGCCGGCCGGCAAAGAGGAATATCTGGCCATGCTTGACTGGGCGGTGGAACAAACCGCGCATCCGGTGGTGATCCGCATTCCTTCCGAGGTTCGTCCGTCCGTCGGCGAGGTTGAAAAAGATTACGGCCGCCTGAACCGCTATCAGACGGTGAAACGGGGCGAAAAAGTTGCCGTTCTGGGGCTGGGCAGCTTCTTTGCCCTCGGCCAGCGGGTTGTTGAACGGTTGCGGGAACGCGGGATTGAGGCGACGCTGATCAATCCGCGCTATATTACCGGTCTGGACGGGGAACTGCTGACTTCGCTCAAGGCGGATCATCAGCTGGTGGCTACCCTGGAAGACGGCGAACTGGACGGCGGCTTCGGCGAAAAGATCGCCCGTTTCTACGGCGCCGATCCGATGAAGGTTCTTACCTTCGGGGCGAAAAAGGAATTTACCGACCGGGTGCCGCTCGACGAGCTTTACCGGCGTTATCATCTGACGCCGGAGCAGATTGCCGACGACATCATGAAAGCGCTGTAAAACGCGTTTGAGAGGAAAAGCCGCGGACCCGCCGGATTGAGGCGGGTCCGTTTTTGTAATATTTTATAATTTTTGTTGATTTGCCATTTGCCGGACGCTGTTTCATACTCGGAAGCTGATAACGTAAGGAGAAAGACTATGAAACACGGGAAAAATTTTATCCTCGGGGAATATGTGATCATTAAAAAACCGGAACTGGTCGAAGTGGGCGACAATGTGCGGATTGCCGACTTCTGCCGGATTTCTTCGGCCTGCAAAATCGGTTCCGACTGTGAAATTGCGCCCGGCACTTACATTGCCGGCGGCGACGGCAAATATACCTTTGAAATGGGCAGCTATTCCAGTCTGGCGGCCGGCGTCAAAATCTGGCTGTCGAGCAACGACTACGTCAACGAGCTGGTTACCCATTCGGTTCCCTGCGTTAAGGAGATTCAGGGCAATGTGCGACTGGGAAAATATACCGGCGTCGGCACCAATTCGGTGATTATGCCCGGCAACGACATTCCCGAGGGGGTAACGATCGGCGCTTTAAGTTTCGTGCCGTCGGGATATAAATTTGAACCGTGGACGGTTTACGCCGGGCAGCCGATCCGCCCGATCAAAAAACGCAACCGCGCCAACATCATGCGCACACTGATGAAAATCGGCTGCATAGAAGCCTGTGAGGAAGCTGCCGGGGAGGAAAGATTATGTGCGGAATAGTGGGTTACGTCGGCGGCGGCGCAGTCAGCGAAATTTTGCTGGCGGGGCTGAAAAATCTGGAATACCGGGGATATGATTCGGCCGGCATTGCCTTGAACGACAACGGCAGAATCGATGTTTTCAAGGCTTCGGGCAAGCTCGGCAATCTGTGTGCGGCGGCGGCCGGAAAAGCGGACAAGTTGCCGGCGACCGGCGGCATCGGTCATATCCGCTGGGCCACCCACGGCAAAGCGACGGTTGAAAACGCGCATCCGCATCTGTCAAACGACGGCCGGCTGGCGCTGGTGCATAACGGCATTATCGAAAATTACAAGTCGCTGCGCGAAGAGCTGGAGCAGGAAGGATATGTCTTTTCTTCCGAAACCGATACCGAAGCCGCGGTGCATCTGTTTGAACGCGAATATAAAAAATCCGGGTCGCTGGAAGCGGCGGTAACGGCCGGAGTGAGGCGGCTGAAAGGAGCGTTTGCCTTTTGTGTCATGCATCAGAACGAACCGGACAAGATCATAGCCGTGCGGCAGAACGCGCCGCTGATCGTGGGACTGGGCAAAGACGAGAACTATGTTGCCAGCGATATTCCGGCCATTGTCGGCAAAGTGCGGCGGATTATTTATCTGAACGACGGTGAAATAGCCGTAATTACCCGAAACGAGGCAAAAATATACGATTTTGACGGCCGTCCGATCGAACGTCAGCCGGAGTATATCGGTTTTAATCCGGAAGTGATCAGCAAGCGCGGGTATCCGCATTTTATGCTGAAGGAAATTAACGAACAGCCGGACATCGTCCGTCATCTGCTGCAGGATGCTTATGCCGGCGGGCGGGAAACACCGCTGCTGCCGAAAGTCAACATTGCCGCCGCGGCCAAAGCGGAGAGGATTGAAATTATCGCCTGCGGTACTTCCCTGCATGCGGCGGCGGTGGCCGGTTTTGCCTTTGAGGAATGGCTGAAAATTCCGGTTTCCGTCGTTGCCGCCAGCGAATATATTTACCGGAGCTGCCTGACCGACGAAAAAACGCTGACGATCGGCATTTCCCAGTCGGGCGAAACGGCCGATACCATCACCGCGGTCAAACGGGCGGAAGAACGCGGCGCGCATATTCTGGTTTTGACCAACCGCGAGGATTCGAGCATCGTCCGCCATGCCGGCAGTCTGCTGCCGCTGAAAGCGGGGATTGAGGTCAGCGTGGCCGCCACCAAATCCTACACCGCCCAGCTGACCTGTCTGTACCTTCTGGGGCTGGCGCTTGCCTCCGCGCGGGGAAGTCTGCTGCCGGCCGAACTCGGAAAACTGCGCGACGAACTGCGGCAGCTGCCGGCCAAAATGGAAAAGGCGCTGAGCGAGGACGGAAAAGTCAGGGCCGCGGCGGAAAGGTTGAAAGACTACCGGCAGATGATTTATATTGCCCGCGGCGTCAATCTGCCGACGGCGCAGGAAGGCGCCCTGAAACTGAAAGAGATCAGCTACGTCAATGCCAACGGCTACCCGGCGGGAGAACTGAAACACGGGCCGATTGCGCTGCTTGATGAAAATATGCCGGTGACGGCGGTGCTGGCGCCCGGCGGCAGGGTTTATGACAAAATGATTTCCAACTGTGAGGAAGCGCGGGCCAGACATGCGTTTTTGACCGGCGTGAGCTTTGACGGTGACAGGCGGGCGGAAGAGCTGTTCGATTTGCTGCTGACGGTGCCTTCGACCGCGGAAATATTTTCGCCGCTTTTGTTGAATCTGCCGCTGCAGCTTCTGGCTTATTATATTGCCGATCTGCTGGGGCGCGAAGTCGATCAGCCGCGCAACCTGGCCAAGTCGGTTACGGTTGAGTAAAGTCTTCCGTTTCCTCTTCTTCCGCATCGGGCGCCAGCTCGGCCAGCATCTGCCGGGTTTTGGCGATGCCGGTGCGGGCTTCTTCCGCGGCCTGTGCGCGTTTGGCGGTTTCAAAGATATAGAGTGCGTCATGGTAGCAGGCCAGCGCCTCTTCCAGGGCTTCGCGGTTGGCGGAGATTTTGCCTTCCAGATAATAGGTTTCGGCAATTTTCTGCTGGATCCGCGCCCAGTAAAGCGGCTGCCGGTTTTCGGTGACGATTTTCTGCTGGTTGCGGTAGGCGGCCACTGCCAGCCGGCAGATATCGGGGCTCCGCGTGCGGTGGCCGAGGTTGTGCAGAAGATAGCCGAGACTGCCTTCTATATGTCCCCAAAAGCCGGGGAACTGCGCCTGGGTGAAAATGCGTTCGCATTCCCGCAGCTGCGAAACCGAATCGCGCAGCGCCTGCAGGTCTTCGGTTCTTTTCCAGTAGTTGTAGTAAAGGCCGGAAAGTTTGTAGCAAATGTGGCCGTGGTCGTAGGGATAGGTATATTTGCCGAAGTATTTCTGCGCCTGCCGGTAGTCGGCAATGGCGGCGCGGAAATAGACATCCGAATGTTTGTCCGCATAAACCGAAGCGCAGTCGTTTAACTGTCCGAGGTGCAGGTATATGCAGCCGAGGTGCGTCGGCTCAAAAATCTGTTTTTGATATTTGAGGGCGGTTTCAAACAAATTGGCGATGATTTTGAAATCGTTTTCGTTTTTGCCGTCGGCGGCGGCCGTCATGTAAATCAGCCCCAGCTGGTTCATGATGTAGGGCATGTACTCAAGTCCGAGGGATTTGGCGGAATCGATTTTTGAAATGCGGGCAATGATTTTTTTCAGCAGATATTTTTTATAGATCCGGCATTCTTTGTCCGGCCGGTCGGCGGCGCTGACGACGGTGCCGGTCAGAAGATCAAGCAGCGGCTGCGGAAATTCGCCGCCGGTAAGCGCGTCGGCCGGCAGATACATGCTGTCGAGCAGGCAGACGAAAGAACCGTCTTCTTTTTCGTACTGGTGCGGGGTCTGAAAGTTGAGCCGCAGCCGGTTTTCTTCGCGGCAGCCCCAGATCAGGACGTCGGCGCCGGTTTTTTCCAGCAGGTTCTGTCCGCGGTCGATCAGGTCAAAAAAATTGCGGCTTTCGAAGTTGAGGAAAGAAAGGTCAAAATCCGCTTTCAGGCTGGCGACATCCAACCCTTCCGCGCCCTGCAGCAGTTCGGCCAGTTTTTCTCCGCCGCTGCTGCTGACACGGTCGTAAAAGTCGGCAACGATGACTTTGAATCTGATTTCCGCCGGAACATGCCCGACCGCCGGCCTTGCCGTTGCCGGCCGGGGCGGAGACACCAGTTGTTGCAGCAGACGGCGAAACATCAAAAATCATTGTCCTTTTTTATGTAGCTTTTAAACTCGTTGACCCGGTCCTGCAATTCTTCCAGCACCTGCGCGTTGATGTCCCGCAAGGTTTGCGGCGGCGTCGGAATGTTGCGGAAGCGGTAGTCGAGCCAGAGCGTGATCATGGTCGAAACCAGCAGCAGCGACCACGGCGTCGGCGAATAGGCCTGGAAGCAGCCGAAAAACAGCATCAGCATCTGAATGCGGACGGTGAACGAGGCCGCCTGCGCCGGATCCATGCCGTCGGCCGTTGCCTGACGAAAGCCGGTGTTGGCGGACAAGTCTTCGTAGCGGGGCAGAAAAGTCAGTTTCAGCGCCAGCGCCCAGAGGAAGTCAATGAGGAAGAAAAGGGCAAAAATTACGCAGCAGGAGGCTGCGCCTTCGCCCGCCGCCGGCGCGATCAGGGAAAACAGCAGAAAGCCGAAAGCCGCCGCGTCGCGGGAGGAAACCTTGATCCGCGACGGATGCCAGGAAAAGACCGTCAGCGCCAGAAAGGCGGCGGCAAACATCCAGCCGAAAACGCCGAGCATCAGCGGAAGGGCGTTGACGGCGCCCAATATGCCGATGCCGAGAGAAATGTTGAGCGACTGAACGGCAAGCACGCCGTCGCCGCTGTTGACGTAAGGATACAGACCGGCAAAAAACAGCCATGCCGCGGCCAAAATCAAACGGTTGGCAAGCGGCGGAAGGGAAGGAACGACATTGACGGCGTTTTCCGGCATGACGACGACGGCCAGAACAACGGCGAACGTCAGCAGCGGCGGAAGCCAGCGGCGCGGGGAATCGAAACGGCCGGAAGCGGCGATGGCAAAGGCACCGGCAAACGGTACGACGATCTGCCAGAAATTGTAAGAACCGATGAAGTCGTCGCCGTCATAAAGGAAGAAGCGGACGCCGAGCATCAGCGGCAGTAAAACCATGGCCGCCGGAAGAAAGGCGGAACTGCCCAACCCGCCGCGGTTGAACATGGCCCGGCGGGATACGATGCCGTAAACGGCGGCGGGAATGATAAAGCTCAGGAAAGCCAGCCCCAGGACGATAAAAAAGGTTATGTTCATTGCGGTGCTCCTCACGGGTTGAATGAGTCTGTTATAATATGGATCGGTTATTTCTTCAACAGTTATGTCGTCTGCTTTTGCAGCCGGGCGGCAAAAAAGCCGTCGATGCCGTCCAGCATGTCGGGCAGACAGCGGATGAAGCCTTCAGACGTAATCAGCCGTTCAAAACCCGGCTGCCGGAAGGGGTTGATTTCTTCCGCGGCAACCGGAAGAATCGCAAAATCGGGATGTTCCGCGACAAAACGGCCGATCTGCCTTTCTCCCTCGTCTTTGCTCATTGAACAGACGGCATACATCAGAATGCCGCCGGGCGCGACCGCTTTGGCCGCGGCGTTCAGCAGTTTTTGCTGAAGGCCGGCGCTGCGGCGGACGTCGGCGACGGTGCGGGTATGAACGATTTCCGGATGGCGGCGCAGCGTGCCGTCGGCCGAGCAGGGGGCGTCAAGCAGCACGATGTCGTATTGCGGGCAGTCGCTGAGATACTCAAAAGCGTCGGCGGCAATGACTTTTTGCGCTTTCATGTGCAGGCGGGCGAGGTTTTCCTCCATTGTCTTCAACCGCGCGGCGGAAACATCAAGCGCGGTAACGTCCGCTTTTCCGGCGATCAGCTGGGCGGTTTTGCCGCCGGGGGCGGCGCAGAGGTCGAGCACTTTCCTGCCTTCAACGCTGCCCAGCGCAATGACCGGCAGCGCGGCGGAAAAGTCCTGCACCCACCAGCAGCCGTCCTTAAAACCGGGCAGTTCGGCGACGCTGCCGGCGTCGTTAAGTCGGATGCTGCCGCTGCCCATCAGCCGGCCGCCGAGTTTTTCGCGCCAGTCTTCGGGATCCGCGCGGACGGTGATGTCGAGCGCCGGTTCCTCGACGGCGGCCTTCTCGATGGCGGCGGTCTGCCGTCCGGAGTAGTCGCGGCGAAGCATTTCCTTAAAGGCCGGCGGGAAGAAGGGCAGCGGCGGCCGGGCGGCTATTTGTCCGCGGTCGCGGCAGATTTTGCGCAGTATGGCGTTGACGAAGCCGCCGGCGTATTTGCCGCCTTTTTTCTTGGCCAGTTCGACATAGCTGTTGACGGTGGCGTAGTCGGGCGTGTGAAAGTAAAGGACTTCGACCGCGCCGAGGATGATTGCGGCATGCGGCGCGTCCGGCCGGGCAGGGATTTTTTTGGCGGCGTAACCGCGAATCACGCTTTTGATGAATTCCTGCTGGCGGAGCGCCGTCATCACCAGCCGTTTGACGAAAGCCGTTTCCTGCGGGGAAAGCCCTTTGAGTTCGTCGGCGCTGCCGCCGACACGGGCCGAATCGAGAGATTTCATGTAAATTTCGAAAGCCGTATTGCGAATGTCCACGTTTGTTTTCCTTTTCAGATCAATTGTCCGGTAACGGCCAGTTTAGGTAATTGCGGCGGCAAATACAAGTGCGAAAGTAATTTAACCCTATTGTATTTTTGCGAAATATATTATAGCCTTATGCGCAAAACCAAGAAATCAAACTAATTTAAGATACGGAGAAAAAAGTTGAAGGACGACTGCAGCGCCCGTCATAACGGCAAGCCTTTTGCCGAATGGCAGAAAGAATGGGAAATGGAAGAAAGATATAATTTCCGCACGATCGAAAGCAAATGGCAGAAGATCTGGGACGAAGAAAAAGCCTATAAGGTGGAAATTGACCGCAACCGGGAGAAGTTTTACGTTCTGGTCGAATTTCCCTATCCGTCCGGCGCCGGGCTGCATGTGGGGCATCCGCGTTCCTATACAGCGCTTGACGTGGTAGCGCGCAAAAAACGGATGCAGGGTTTTAACGTGCTTTATCCGATGGGCTTTGACGCCTTCGGGCTGCCGGCCGAAAACTATGCGATCAAGACCGGCGTGCATCCGGCGGTTTCGACCAAGGCCAACATCGAAAACTTTACCCGGCAGCTGAAATCTATCGGTTTCAGCTTTGACTGGGACCGCTGCATAACCACCTGTGATCCGGAATATTACAAATGGACGCAGTGGATGTTTATCAAGTTTTTTGAAAAAGGTTTGGCCTATAAGGACAAGATTGCCATCAACTGGTGTCCGTCATGCAAAGTGGGACTGGCCAACGAAGAAGTGGTCAACGGCCGCTGCGAGCGCTGCGGCACCGAAGTGGTGCGCAAGAACAAAGAACAGTGGATGATTGCGATTACCAAATATGCCGATCGACTGATTGAAGATTTGAACGAACTGGATTTCATCGACCGGGTCAAGTCGCAGCAGATCAACTGGATCGGCCGTTCGGAAGGTGCCGAGCTGGATTTCGGTCTGACCGACAAGGAAGGAAATCCGCTGGCGGACAGAAAACTGACGGTTTTCACCACCCGGCCGGACACCGCTTTCGGCGTCACTTACATGGTGCTGGCACCGGAGCACAAATATGTGGCCGAGCTGGCGGACCGGTTTGAGAACAAGGATGAAATCAGAGCCTATGTTGAAGCGACGGCGAAAAAGTCGGAGCTGCAAAGAACCATGGACGACAGCAAAACCGGGGTTGAGCTGAAAGGCGTTAAGGCAAGGAATCCCTACAACGGCGAACTGATTCCGGTCTTTATTTCCGATTATGTTCTTACCGGTTACGGCACCGGCGCGATTATGGCGGTGCCGGCGCACGACCAGCGCGACTATGATTTTGCCAAGGCGTTTAACCTGCCGATCGTACAGGTGCTGGAAGGCGGCGACATTGCCGAAAAGGCGTGGGAAGAAGACGGCGCCCATATCAATTCCGGCTTCTTAAACGGCATGAACAAGGAAGACGGCATGCGGGCGGCGATCGACCATGCGGTGAAAAACGGTTTCGGCCGCGCCAAAGTGAACTTCAAGCTGCGCGACTGGGTATTCTCCCGCCAGCGTTACTGGGGTGAACCGATCCCGATGGTTTACTGCGAACACTGCGGCTGGCAGCCGGTTCCCGAATCGGAGCTGCCGCTCAAACTGCCGCAGGTGCCGGACTATCATCCGAACGACGAAGGCGAATCGCCGCTGTCCAAGGCTTTCGACTGGGTTAACACTACTTGTCCGAAATGCGGCGGCAAAGCGCGGCGGGAAACCGACGTGATGCCGAACTGGGCGGGTTCTTCCTGGTATTTCCTGCGTTACTGTGATCCGCACAACGACAGGGAATTTGCTTCCAAAGAAGCGCTTGACTACTGGATGAACGTCGACTGGTACAACGGCGGTATGGAACATACCACGCTGCACCTGCTGTATTCCCGTTTCTGGCATAAGTTCCTCTATGATCTGGGACTGGTGCCGACAAAAGAGCCGTACAAAAAACGCACTTCGCACGGCATGATTCTGGCGGCAAACGGAGAAAAAATGTCCAAGTCGCGCGGCAACGTAATCAATCCCGACGACATCGTCAATTCTTACGGCGCGGACACTTTCCGCATGTATGAGATGTTTATCGGACCGTTTGATCAGGTGGCCATGTGGTCGGACGAAAGCCTGATGGGCGTATACCGCTTTGTCGGCAAAATTTACGGCCTGATGAAGAAAACGGCGCCGGTTGAAGCTTCCGCCGCCGATCTGCGGGCAATGCACAAGTGCATTCTCGAGGTCAGCGAGCGAATCGATCAGATGCGTTTTAACACCGCAGTTTCTTCGCTGATGACCTATGTCAATTATATGTCGGGGCTGGAGCAGATTCCGAACCAGTTATATCTGACGCTTCTGAAGCTGATTTCCCCGTTTGCGCCGCACCTGGCGGAAGAAATGTGGGCGCGGATGGGGCAGGACGGTCTGATCGTGGCCGAAAGCTGGCCCGAGGGCGATCCCAAACTGGCGGAAGAAGACACGGTGACGATGGCGGTTCAGATTTGCGGCAAAATGCGCGGCACCATTGAGGTGAAAAAAGACGCGCCGCAGGCCGAAGTCGAAGCCAAAGCGCTGGCGCTGGACAACGTTGTCCGTCAGCTGGAAGGCCGCGAAGTGAAAAAGATTATTGTCGTTCCCAACCGGATCGTCAATATTGTGGCATAATCAACGGAAGGGGAACGCCGGTTCCCCTCTTTTGCAACGAAAGGACAAGGTTTTGCTGTTTCGGAAAAAATATGTGCTGTTGCTGGTTCTGGCTTTGTGCGGCTGCGGGTTTGAACCGCTTTACGTGGAAAAAAAGCATGACAACATGTGGTATTACGGCGGCGATTTTGACACCTCGATCAGCCAGGAAATGGCGCAGATCAGCATTGAGCCGATTTCTCAGCGTTTCGGGCAGATCATGCGCAACGAACTGATCGATCTGCTGACGCCGAAGGGAACGCCGAAAAGCCCTAAATACCGTTTGTTCGTTCATCTGACCGAAAAACGCATTTCCGACCAGGCGCTGCGTTCGGACATTACCGCAACCCGCAAAATGGTTCGTTACAAAGTTGGCTATTATATGACGGAAGGCACCGAACAGGTGTTGAAAGGCGACAGCATCGCCTATGTCAGTTACGATATTCTGGCCAATCCGTATTCGACGACCATGGCGCAGAAGAAAGGCGACGAAGATGCGGCCAAAATCATTGCCAACGACATTGCCCTGCGACTCGGCGCCTATTTCCACAGCGTGATCACCAACCGGGGAAATCCGAATGATTTTTAAGTCGGTGCAGGTTGACGGCTTTGTCAAAAAAACGGACGAGAAGATCAGAGCGGTGCTGGTTTACGGCAGCAACGACGGTTTGCGACGCGATACCGTAAAACGGCTGGCGGCTGCGGTTTGTCCCGATTTGAACGATCCGTTCCGGGCAGCAGAGCTTGCCGGCGGCGATCTGGCCGCCGACATCGGTGTGCTTTACGGCGAATTTAACGGTCAGTCGCTGACCGGCGGCCGCCGGGTAATCATTGTCAACGATGCCGGCAACGACCTGACCAAAGCGATCCGCAAAATGCTGGACGAAAGTCCGAATACCGGCAATTTGCTGATTCTGTCCGGCGCCGGCAGCCTGAACAAAAAGTCTTCGCTGGTCAAACTGGCGGAAGACAGTGAGGATATGGCGGCCGTCGCCTGTTACGAAGACAAGAACGAAGACATTTGTTCGGTTTTGAAAAGCATGGGGATGACTTTTGAACCGGCGGCGGTGCGCTCAAGCAACTGTCCATCGGCTGCGCGTCCAGCGCCGGCAAGGCGTACATCCATTCCGGCGGCAAGGTCACAGACCAGCATATCCTGTGGGAGAACTGCGCCGAGCAGGACACCTTCCTTGAAGCCATGGCAGACGCCGCCTCCACCGTGGCAAAGCACTTTGCGGGCAAGATTGCCTATGTCGCCATCATGAAGAACCTTTCCGTTGACTGCGACTGCTGCGCCGTGGCCGAGGACCCCTGCATGAACGATGTGGGCATCCTCTCGAGCCTTGACCCCGTCGCGCTGGACCGCGCCTGCATCGATCTGGTCATAAACAGCAATGACCCGGGCCGCGACCACTTTATGGAGCGCGTCAACAGCCGCCACGGCACCCACACCATCGACAGCGCCGAGACCCTTGGCATCGGCACACAGGCGTATGAGCTGGTGAAGGTGTAAACTCCCATTTGCCTGAATAAGCCAAAAGCCGCAAAAAGCAACCGCCGTGCAGAGAGGCGTCTCTCTGCACGGCGGATGTTGTTATTGTCGGTTCAGTATCTTTTCCAAGTCTGTTTTCGGGTCGCCCGTGGGCGTCAGGTTGTACTGCTTAACGAGAAAGTCCAGTACATTCGGTGAGACGAACGCCGGGAGCGTGGGGCCAAGGTAGATATTGCGCAGCCCCAGATACAGCAGCGTCAGCAAAATGCAGACAGCCTTCTGCTCATACCACGACAGCACCAGCGTAAGCGGCAGGTCGTTGACGCCGCAGCCAAACGCCTCGGCCAGCGCCAGCGCAATGCGAATGGCGCTGTAGGCGTCGTTGCACTGCCCGCAATCCAGAACGCGCGGGATGCCTTCGATGCTGCCCAGATCCATATCGTTCAGCCGGTACTTGCCGCAGGCCAGCGTCAGAATCAGCGTGTCGGGCGGCGTCATCCGTGCAAAGTCCGTGTAGTAGCTGCGCGTCGGTGCTGCACCGTCGCAGCCGCCGATCAGGAAAAAGTGGCGTATCTTCCCCTCCCGGACCAGCCGGACGATCTGCTCTGCGTGGGACAGCACCGCATTGCGGGCAAAGCCGGTCATGACCGTGCTGCCGCCGTTCATCCCGGTCATCGGGTGATCCTCGGGGTAGCCGCCGCATTCCAGCGCCTTTTCAATGACCGGGGTGAAATCCTTGTCGTCCCCGATGTGGGTCAGCTCCGGGTAGGACACCACCGACGTCGTGAACACACGGTCACTGTAGCTCTGCCGCACCGGCATCAGACAGTTCGTTGTGAACAGGATGGGCGCGGGGATGTTGTGGAACTCTGACTGCTGGTTCTGCCAGCCCGTGCCG
>ENA-UEPV01000631-UEPV01000631.1-human-gut-metagenome-genome-assembly--contig:-NODE-631-length-23702-cov-6.042032_pt1 | contig 23702 bp, 21 predicted proteins | sample MGYA00242942_ERZ507925 | MGnify/ENA primary metagenome ERZ507925 (study PRJEB26167, sample SAMN06115453) | human gut metagenome | host: Homo sapiens | place: China:Fujian | collected 2015-08-26... | reverse complement strand
ACCGTCGGATATATCTGCGTGAAAACAAGAGAAATGTGCCCCGTGCAAATTATGTCCTATTTTGCTGTTTTTCTGTCATGTTGACTGATTTGTTCTAACATACCAAAAAGCGGTCCGCAGATATCTGCGGACCGCTTTTTGACGATATGGACAGGTAAACCGTTTGGATGCTGCTTTTACAGCTTTTCCAGCAGATAATCCACGAACTGGGCGCAGGAGGCGCCGCCCCGGTGGCCGGTCATGACCACCCGCCGCTCTGTCTCCGTGCAGAGGCGCATAGCGGCGGCGAGCTGATCTGCCTTGTCCGCCATGGCGATGTGCCGCAGCAGCAGCTCTGCCGCCTTCAAAATGCTGGCGGGATTGGCGTAGTCCCCCTCGCCGTCGGCGATGAGCCGGGGGGCGGTGCCGTGGACGGCCTCGAACATGGCATATTGACTGCCGGTGTTGGCGCTGCCCGCCGTGCCTACGCCGCCCTGAATCTGGGCGGCCTCGTCGGTGATGATGTCGCCGTACAGATTGGGCAGAACGAACACCTGAAACCTGCTGCGGATTTCCGGGTTCACCAGATTGGCGGTCATGATGTCGATGTACCAGTCCTCGGCGGTGATCTCCGGATAGTCCGCCGCAACCTCATGGCAGATGCGGGTGAACATTCCGTCGGTCTTTTTCATAATGTTGGCCTTGGTGACGATGGCCACATTGGTTTTGCCGTTGGCCCGGGCAAAGTCAAAGGCGGCCTTGGCGATCCGGCGGGTACCGGCGTCGGTGGTGACTTTGAAATCCATGCTCAGCATACCGGGCACCTCAACGCCCCGGCTGCCCAGAGCGTATTCGCCCTCCGTATTCTCCCGGAAGAAGGTCCAGTCGATGCCCAGCTTCGGGACGGATACAGGCCGCACGTTGGCAAACAGGTCCAGCTCCCGCCGCATGGCTACATTGGCGCTTTCCAGCGTACCGCCCTTGGGAGTCTCCGTGGGGCCTTTCAGCAGCACGTCGCAGTCCTTGATGGAGGCCAGCACCTCGTCAGGAATGGCCTTTCCCTGGGCCGTGCGGTTTTCGATGGTCAGCCCCTCGATGTCCCGCAGCTCCACCCGGCCGACGGCAAGCTCTGCTGCCAGCAGCTTTTCCAACACCCGCCGGGCCTGGGCCATGAGGATGGGACCGATGCCGTCACCGGGGATCAGGCCGATGACGATGCGCTCCATACGGGAAAAGTCCTTGGCGGGGGAGCCTTGGGCCATACGCTCCTGCCGGTTTAACTGCTCAGTCAGTAAGGCACGGAAATGCGCCGCCGCCTGCTCGATATATGCGTTCTGATCCATCAGTCATTGCCTTCTTTCGTGTAATTCAGTAGACCGCCTGCCCGGAGCATCGCTGCCTGCCGCTTGGTGAAGCTGCCGCAGACGGGAATTTCACGGTTTCCGGCGTGAAGCGTCATGGTGCCGCTGTCCAGACCGGCGTCGATGCCGGTGAGGGTCAGGGTCTCGCCCTGGGTCAAGGCATCATAGTCATCGGGGTTGGCAAAGGTCAGGGGCAGGATCCCGGCGTTGATGAGGTTGGCGGCGTGGATGCGGGCGAAGCTCTTAGCGATGACCGCCCGGACGCCTAAGTACAAAGGCACCAGCGCCGCGTGTTCTCTTGAGGAGCCCTGCCCGTAGTTGCTGCCGCCCACTAAAATGGTCTCTCCGGCTGCCTTGGCGTTTTTGGCGAACTCCTTGTCGCACACGGCGAAACAGAACTCCGACAGCTTGGGGATGTTGGAGCGGTAGGGGAGGATCTTGGAGCCGGCAGGCATGATGTGGTCGGTGGTGATGTTGTCTCCGACCTTTAGGGTCAGCTTGGCGGTGATGGCGTCCCCCACAGGCTTGCCCTGAGGGAATTCCTTGATGTTGGGACCGCGAAGCACCTCCAGCTGGGCCGCATCCTCCGGGGCGGCAGGGGCCAGCACAGCGCTGTCATCGATGAGAAAGCGGTCAGGCAGATCCACATGGAGAGCGTCCAGCCCCAAATCGCGGGGATCGGTGATCTCCCCGGTGAGGGCGGCGGCCACGGCGGTCTCTGGGGACACCAGATACACCTTGGCATCCGCCGTACCGCTGCGGCCCTCGAAGTTGCGGTTGAAGGTCCGCAGGCTCACACCACCGGAGTTGGGGGAGAAGCCCATACCGATACAGGGGCCGCAGGCACATTCCAGCAGCCGCGCACCGGAGACCAGAATATCCGACAGCGCGCCGCAGTTGGCCAGCATGGTCAGGACCTGCCGGGAGCCGGGGGACACGGACATACTGACAGAGGGGGACACGGTCCTGCCTTTCAGCATGGCGGCGGTTTTCAGCAGATCGTACAGAGAGGAATTGGTGCAGGAGCCGACGCAGACCTGATCCACCTTAACGCCCTTCAGACTGCGGACGGGCACCACCTTATCCGGCATGTGGGGGCAGGCGATCAGCGGCTCCAGCGTGTCCAGATCAATGTGGATGACCCGGTCATAGGCCGCATCGGGATCAGCGGAAAGGGGTGTGAAGTCGGCTTCCCGCCCCTGTGCCTTCAAAAAGGCACGGGTTACTTCATCAGAGGGGAAGATGGAGGTGGTAGCCCCCAGTTCCGTACCCATATTGGTGATGGTGGCCCGCTCCGGAACGGATAACCCGGCGATGCCGGGACCACCCCATTCCATCACATGCCCCACGCCGCCCTTGACGGAGAGGAGCCGCAGGACCTCCAAGCTGATGTCCTTGGCGGTGACGAAGGGACGCAGCGCACCGGTCAGCTCGACCTTGATGACCTTGGGCATGGTAATGTAGTAGGCTCCGCCGCCCATAGCCACGGCTACGTCCATGCCCCCCGCGCCGAAGGCCAGCATCCCGATGCCGCCGCCGGTGGGGGTGTGACTGTCGGAGCCGATGAGGGTCTGCCCCGGTACGCCGAAGCGTTCCAGATGCACCTGATGGCAGATGCCGTTGCCGGGGCGGGAGAACCAGATGCCGTGCTTGGCGGCAACGGATTGGATGTACCGGTGATCGTCGGCGTTTTCAAAGCCGGATTGGAGAGTGTTGTGGTCGATATAGGCCACGGACCGCTTTGTTTTGACCCGGTCAATGCCCATAGACTCAAATTCCAGATAGGCCATGGTGCCGGTGGCGTCCTGGGTCAGGGTCTGGTCAATGCGCAGGGCTACCTCAGCCCCTGGCTCCATGCTGCCGCTGACCAGATGGGCGGCGATCAGCTTTTCTGTCAATGTCTTTCCCATGGTTCAGCCCTCCTTTTGGATGATGTCTGCCAGATTGGCCCGGGCGTTTTCCACATGGCGCAGGGACGCCTCCGCGGCCCGGTCCCCATCGTGGGCGGCAAGGGCCTCGTAGATGGCGGTGTGCTCCTCTAAGGCGTGGACCGCCCGGCTGTGGTGGGTGACGGAGGCCTTGCGGTACTTGATGATCTTCTTATGGAGGGAGATCAGCGTATCCGCATAGGGACGGCTGCCGCAGCTGTTGTAAAGCAATTCATGGAACCGGGAGTCCAGGTTTTTGACCTGATCGGAATTTTCGCCCGGCTCCTTTTCGCTTTCAATGTAGAAGCGCTGCAGGTCCAGGACCTCCTTCATTTCACTCAGTACATCGTCGGTGATGCTGGCGGCGGCCCGCTTTGCGGCCAGCCCCTCCAGCTGAAGGCGGATCTCGTAGATATCCAGCATATCCTGCCGGGAGATGCCGATGACCACCAGACCGTGTCCGGAGTCCTCCAAAATGCGCTCCTGCTCCAAGCGGCGGATGGCTTCCCGGATGGGGGTGCGGCTGACGCCCAGCTCGCCGGACAGCCGCAGCTCGCTCAGAATCTCGCCCTGAGGGTATTTACCGGACAGAATATCCCGTTCCAGCTTTTCAAAAACCTGATCGGCAATGGAAATGGGCTTGTGATCTCTCATCATGGTGGGTTCCTCCTCAATGGCGGGGTTTCAGCACGCCGCCGGACAGTTCTGCGATTTTTTCTTCCAGTTCTTCATTGGAAAGGGCGGTGGTGCGGCCTCCGGCGTACTGTTCGTCCACCCAGACCTTCAGCTTTTCCACCAGTGCGTCATGCTTGCTGAGCTGGTGGTCGCTGCGGAGCCGGTAGTTCTGGTTGATCCAGTAGGCGATGCCTGCCAGCCCGGAGGTTTTGCTGATGGCTACGGCGGCAGGCCGGTCCAGCAGCTTTTCCGTATTGAAAATGTTGTAGATCTCCTCGTCCTTCAAAAGCCCGTCAGCGTGGATGCCTGCACGGGTGACGTTGAAGTTCCGGCCCACGAAGGGCGTCATGGGGGGGATGTGATAGCCGATCTCGTGCTCGAAGTAGTCGGCGATCTCGGTGATGGCAGTGGGGTCCATACCGTCCAGAGAGCCACGGAGAGAGGCGTATTCAAACACCATGGCCTCCAACGGCACATTGCCGGTGCGCTCACCGATGCCCAGCATGGAGCAGTTCACGCCGCTGGCGCCGTACAGCCAGGCGGTGGCGGCGTTGGCAACGGCCTTGTAGAAGTCGTTATGACCGTGCCATTCCAGATATTCGCTCTCCACGCCGGAATAGTGCTGCAAACCGTAGATGATGCCGGGAACGCTGCGGGGCAGGGCCACCTCCGTGTAGGGGACACCGTAGCCCATGGTGTCGCAGGCCCGGATACGGACGGGGATCTTGGCCTGGTGGGAAAGCTCCATCAGTTCATTGACGAAGGGCACCACGAAGCCGTAAAAGTCCGCACGGGTGATGTCCTCCAGATGGCATCGGGGCATGACCCCGGCGTCAAAGGCGTCCTTCACCGTGGCCAGATAGTAGTCCAACGCCTGCCGGCGGGTCATCTGCATTTTCTTAAAGATATGATAGTCGCTGCAGGACACCAGAATGCCGGTCTCCTTGATGCCAAGGTCCTTCACCATCCGGAAGTCCTCCCGGGTGGCCCGGATCCAGGTGGTGATCTCCGGGAAGCGCAGCCCCAAAGCCTGACAGCGTTCGATGGCCTCCCGGTCCCGCTTGCTGTAAATGAAAAACTCCGTCTGGCGGATCAGGCCGTAAGGCCCGCCCAGCTTGCTGAGGAGCTTGAACAGGTGCTCGATCTGCTCCGGCGTGTAGGGGTTCATGGACTGCTGGCCATCCCGGAAGGAAGTGTCCGTGATCCAGATATCGGCAGGCATGGACATGGGCACCCGCCGGTGGTTGAAGGCCACCTTGGGGACCTCGTCATAGTTATATACGTCCCGGTACAGCACCGGGTCCTTCACATCCTGAAGGGAATAACGGTAGTCATTTTCCTCCAGCAGATTGGTTTTGGCGGATAATTCAAGCATGGCGGGCTCCTTTCCAGCGATACGCTTGCTGTATACTTGTATACATATATACACCCGTGGCGAAAACTTGTCTACCCCTCCGAACGAACTTCGTGCAGGATTACAAAGGGGTCTTTTCATGGCGGTCATCGAAAAGACAGATGTCCTCGATGCGCGGAGCTTTTGCAAAACGCACTGCATTTTCGTCAGAATTTCTGTGCAGTCCGCGCAGAGCGGGGAAAATTGACCGATTTCCCCCGTATCCGGAAAAATCCCTTGCAAACCGGGGCGAATAGTGCTATGATACCCTTTGTCAACAGGGGAGCTTGCGCAAGCAGGCTGAGAGTGGGATGTATTGCCCAGACCCGTAAACCTGATTTGGATAATGCCAACGTAGGGAGATACCGTCGCTGACACGCTCATGGAGCTCGTAATGCGGATATGTCTTTCAGGCATATCCGCATTTTGTTTTCTATCCGGTCCTTTGTGCCGGACAGACAAGAGCGGTGCCCGCCGGGATTTCAAAAGATGCAGAGGTGTTCAATATGAAATGTGATCCCAAAGATCTGCTGCTGTATGCCGTCACCGACCGGCACTGGCTGAACGGACGGACGCTGGTGGACGTGGTCAAGGAGAGTCTGGATGGCGGCGTTACCATGATCCAGCTTCGGGAAAAGTCTCTGGATGAGGGCAAATTTCTGGAAGAAGCCAAGGAGCTGCAAGCCCTGTGCCGGGAGCGGCATGTTCCCTTTATCGTCAATGACAACGTGGACATTGCCAAGGCCATGGACGCTGACGGCGTTCATGTGGGGCAGGACGATATGGCGGCGCTGGATGCCCGGGCCAAGCTGGGACCGGACAAGCTCATTGGTGTCTCCGCTCACACGGTGGAGGAGGCTCTGCTGGCAGAGAAGCAGGGGGCGGATTATCTGGGCGTGGGAGCCGTGTTCCCCACCAGCTCCAAGAGCGATGTGGGGGAGATGTCCTACGAGACCCTGAAGGCTATCTGCAAGGCCGTGTCCATTCCTGTGGTGGCCATCGGCGGCATTTCCGGCGAGAACGTAGGCAAGCTGGCGGGCAGCGGCATCTGCGGCGTGGCGGTCATCAGTGCTATCTACGCTGCCAAGGACGTCAAAGCCGCCGCCGCTGATTTGAAAGCCACCGTGAAAGAAATGCTGCGGGCATGATCCGGGGGACCATTTTCGACTTAGATGGCGTCCTGCTGGACTCTATGGGTATCTGGGAAGATCTGGGCGCCCGGTATCTCCGGCGGCTGCACATCACCCCGGAGCCGGGACTGAATGAGGTCCTCTTTCCCATGAGCATGGAGCAGGGGGCTGCCTATCTGAAAGCGCATTACCCGCTTCAACAGAGCGAGGCGGAAATCTGCGGCGGCATTGCCCAAATGCTGAAGGACTACTATGTTCAGGAGGTCCCTGCCAAGCCCGGCGCGGCGGCGCTGCTGGCATTTCTGGCGGAACGGGGCATTTCCATGGCGGCGGCTACCTCCAGCCCGCGGGCGCACGTGACCGCCGCGTTGGATCGGCTGGGCCTGCTGCCCTACCTGAAAGCAGTTTTCACAACCGGCGAGATGGGCGTCAGCAAGCATGAGCCGGTGATCTACCATCTGGCGGCGGAAGCGTTGGGGACGGCCCCGGCAGAAACGCTGGTATTCGAGGATTCCCTCTACGCCCTGAAAACCGCCAAGACGGCGGGCTACCGCACTGTCGGCGTATTGGACGCCCACGGGGAAACAGATCAGGCGGGGCTGAAAGAGGCGGCGGAGGTCTATCTCACGTCCCTGACGGAGTTTCCCGGCCATTGGGAACCGCTCAACAAGTAAATTCGGAACGCTCAGGGCCTTGCCCTGTGTTCAGGCGGTACATTGGGGGCACCACCTTGTATCGCCTTATAAAACTGTGCGGTAGAAAGAGAAAGGAAGTATTCACATGAAAACAGCATTGACCATTGCTGGAAGCGATTCCAGCGGAGGCGCCGGTATCCAGGCGGATATGAAGACCATGACGGCCAACGGCGTTTACGCCATGAGCGCCGTCACGGCCCTGACCGCCCAGAACACCACCGGCGTCACAGATATTCTGGAGTCCACTCCTCATTTCCTGGGTGAGCAGCTGGACGCTATTTTTACCGATATTTTCCCCGACGCGGTGAAGATCGGCATGGTTTCCTCCGCCGACCTCATCGTGGTCATCGCGGAAAAGCTGAAGCAGTACAAGGCGAAGAACATCGTGGTGGACCCCGTGATGGTGGCCACCTCCGGGGCAAAGCTGCTGCGGGATGACGCGGTGGAGGCCCTGTGCCGGGAGCTGCTGCCGTTAGCGGCGGTCCTGACCCCCAACATCCCCGAGGCGGAGATCCTCTCCGGCATGACCATCACCGATGCCACCGGCATGGAGGCCGCCGCCAAGTACATCAGCGAGAAATACGGCTGCGCCGTACTGTGCAAGGGCGGCCATAAGGTCAACGATGCCGATGATCTCCTGTGGCGGAACGGCTTCGGCAAGTGGTTCCACGGCAAGCGGATCGACAATCCCAACACCCACGGCACCGGCTGCACCCTCTCCAGCGCCATTGCCTCCAATCTGGCCAAGGGCTATGATCTGGACGAGTCCGTGGAGCGGGCCAAGGAATACATCTCCGGCGCATTGGCGGCCATGCTGGATCTGGGCCACGGCTCCGGTCCCATGAACCACATGTTCGCTCTGAAAGGAGCGTTCACAGAATGATCACCTCTACGGTTGCGATCTTATTCGCCGTGGGCTATCTGCTGGCAACGGTCTGGCTGTGCCGGGGCATTCGGCTGGCGGCCCGGGACCTGTGCCTGGGTGGGATCGTCTGCGCCATGACGTTGGTGCTGGCCACGATCCGCATCCCCCTGCCCACCGGCTCCAACATCACCTGCGGCTCCTGGATCCCGCTGATGCTGCTGGCCCTGCTGTATGACTATCGGCTGTCCATGCTGAGCGGCTGGGTGTGCGGTATTCTGGCAATGATCCTGATCCCCGGCTGGCAGGCGGTCCACTGGGCGCAGATCTTTGTGCAGCAGTTGGTCTGCTTCTCCTGCCTGGGCTATGCCGGCGTGTTCGGCAGCGACAAGCGCTGGAAGGCCATCTGCGGCATGGCGCTGGCGGTGGCGATCCGCTGCTTCGGTCATGTGATCAGCGGTGTGATCTTCTATTCCCAGAACGCATGGGACGGCTGGGGCGCCTGGGGTTACAGTCTGGCCTTTAACCTGTCCTCCCGGCTTCCGGAGGGGATCTTGAGCATTTTGATCGTATCGGTGCTGCCGCTGACGCTTATGCGGCGGGCCATTGCCAGAAGGGAGGCAAAATGATGGGTACTGTTGATCGGCTTCTGAAAGCCACCGAGGATATCTGGGCCAGCTACCACGAAAAGCCCTTTGTGCAGGGATTGAAGTACGGCACGCTGGACCAGAAGAAATTCCGCAGCTATATCATTCAGGATTACTGGTATCTCATGGACTATACCAAGGTTTTTGCCATCGGCGTAGCCAAGAGCAAGAGCGTGGAGGTCATGAAACTCTTTGCCAAGTACATCCAGGCGATCCTGGACGGCGAGGTCAACGTTCACAACGGCTATATGGCCGATTTTGGGATCACCCAGGAGGAACTGGACCACACGCCTATCCAGCAGGATAACCGCTCTTACACCTCCTATATGCTCAGCGTTGCCTACCGGGGCGGTGAGGCGGAAATTCTGACGGCTATCTTCTCCTGCGCTTACAGCTATGAGGTCATCGCCCGCAAGATCGTGGAGGAGTGCCCCTCCGCTCCCGAGCACCCCATGTACGGGCGTTGGGTACGGGGCTACATCACTCCCCGCTACACAGGCAACAACGTGATCCTGAAGGATATGCTGGAGCGGCTGACCAAGGACTATACCGAGGAGCAGCTCCGCTATCTGGAGGAGATCTTTACGGCGTGTTCCCGCTATGAGGCATCCTTCTGGGATATGGCGGACCGCTTCGGAACGGAAGGCGGGGTGCAGGCATGAAAAAGACATCCACCTTCCAGAACGGACTGATCTGGTTTGGCGCAGGTGTTTCTCTGGCGGAGATCCTCACCGGCACCGCCTTTGCGCCTTTGGGCATGGCCAAGGGTCTGGCGGCGATCGTCATCGGTCACATCATCGGCTGCGCCATGATGCTTCTGGCGGGCCTCATCGGCGGCCGCACCGGCCGCAGCGCCATGGAGACCGTGAAAATGAGCTTTGGACAGAAGGGCGGCTTGCTGTTCGCCTTCCTGAACGTGCTTCAGCTGGTAGGCTGGACTGCCATCATGATCTATGACGGGGCCTTGGCTATCGGAGGTATTTTCAATCTTGGACATTGGGTCTGGTGTCTGGTCATCGGCGTCCTCATTATCCTGTGGATCGCTGTGGGCATCACGGATCTGGGCTGGATCAACAAGCTTACTATGGCGGCCCTGTTTCTTTTGACCTTAGTGCTGTGCAAGGTGATCTTCTTCTCCGGCAGCGCTATGGCGGCCTCCGGCGAGGCCATGACCTTCGGTGCGGCGGTGGAGCTGGCGGTGGCCATGCCTCTGAGTTGGCTGCCCCTCATCAGCGACTACACCCGGGAGGCAGAAAAGCCGGTCCAGGCCACCTGGGTCAGCGTTCTGGTGTACGGACTGGTGTCCTGCTGGATGTATGTCATCGGCATGGGCGCGGCGATCTTTACCGGGGAGTATGACATTGCCGTTATCATGGTGAAGGCCGGTCTCGGCATTGCCGCGCTGGTGATCCTGGTGTTCTCCACCGTCACCACCACCTTCCTGGATGCCTGGTCCGCCGGTATTTCTGCCGAGTCCCTCTCCAAGAAGCTGAACGGGAAAAAGACCGCCATTGCGGTGACGGTCATCGGCGCTGCGGGGGCCATTCTGTTCCCCATGGATGATATCACCGGCTTCCTGTATCTGATCGGCTCTGTGTTTGCACCCATGATCGCGGTGCAGATCGCGGATCATTTCCTCCTCAAGCGGGATCGCTTTGCCGTGGCGGCGGACGGCCGGAATCTGGTGATCTGGCTGGTGGGCTTCATCGCCTATCGCTGGCTCATGGGCGTGGACACCCCGGTGGGCTACACTCTGCCGGATATGGTCCTGACCGTTCTCCTGTGCGTCCTTGCGGAAAAGCTGTGCGCCGGCAAAAAGAACGGCTGATCGGCTGACCGAATAACGAACAACCGGCGGATACGTGTATGCGTATCCGCCGGTTTTACTGTGTGTGATTTGTAGGTTTTTCCCTTGCCCTCCGGCCGGTTCCGTGGTACACTTTCTTCCTGTACGAGCATTGACCGAAGGGAAAGGATAACCATGAATCAAAAAGAACTCAACGAGATCCGCCGGCGCTTCAAGCTGGATAAAAACAGCATTTCCAAGATTTTTGGCTGCTATGTCAACAGCAATAAGGAGATCATTTCCTGGATCGACGCCTCTATGGGCCTCATGCAGCAGGAGGAGCAGGAAATGTATCTGGGCCTTCTGAAAAAGGCCCTCTCCGGGGCCTTGGGCAAGAACTTGGTGGATATCACATTTTCCACGGCACAGGTGGCGGACAGTGACGAGCACCGCCTGCTGCAGACCATGCGGCAGACAGAGTTAAAGGACCCCGCCTCCCGGGAGGATTTCTGCCGTCGGCTGATCGGCGCACTGAACATGGGAGAGACCAACTACCTGATTCTGCTGGCTGCGGACACCTACGATGTGCCCCACAAGAGCCGGGACGATGAATTTCAGGCGGACGCGGGGGACACGGTGTATCGCTACTTTGTCTGCGCCGTCTGCCCGGTAAAGGCCCCTACTCTGGAGCTGCGGTACGATCATGACCTGAACGAATTCCATCCCGGCTCCACCGGCCATATCGCGCTGGCCCCGGAGCTTGGCTTCCTGTACCCCGCCTTTGACAGCCGCGCCGCCAACATCTATGACCTGCTGTTCTACGCCAAGAACCCGGCGGAGCTGCATCAGGAGGTCATTGACGCGCTGTTCCGGGTGGAGCCGCCCATGTCTGCGGCAGAACAGAAAAACGTTTTTGATACGGCGCTGACGGAGGCGCTGGATGAGGCTTGCAGCTATGACGTGGTGCAGTCCGTCCATGAGCAGATCCGGGCGAAAATCGAGGACCACAAGGAAAGCCACGATCCGGAGCCGCTGGAGCTGACGGTTTCCGACATGGGCTGCATACTGGCCAACAGCGGCGTGGACACCGAAAAGGTGGAAGCGTTCAAAGCAAACTGCGAAAAGCAGTACGGCGAAAACGCCGCACTGAATCCGGTGAATATCATCGAGAGCCGCAAGTTTCAGGTCACCACCCCAGAGGTGAAGATCTCCATCGCCCCGGAAAACAGCTATCTCATCGAGACCCGGATCATCGACGGCCGCAAGTATCTCCTGATCCCCGCCGATGACGGCGTGGAGGTCAACGGCATCGGCGTGAACATCGCCGCCGACCAGCCGCAGGAATAAGCGCAAAGCCTTTCCTACATGATAAAAGCCCCGCCGGATTCCTTTTGGAATCCGGCGGGGCTGTATTTATTCGGAACATATTACAGGCGGAAGGGAACTCAGCCCTCCTCCGCAATCTTGCGGCCCATGAGGACGCCCATGACGGAGGCCATCATCAAGCCGCGGGTCCAGCCGGAGCTGTCGCCCAGACAGTGAAGGCCCTGAAGGCTGGTGTTGAAATCCGTGTCCATCTTCACCCGGTTGGAGTAGAACTTCAACTCGGGGGAATACAGCAGGGTCTCGTAGGCGGCAAAGCCGGGCACCACATAATCCATGGCCTGAATGAAGTTGATGATGTTGGTCATGGCCCGGTAGGGCATGGCGGCGGTGATGTCGCCGGCCACGGCGTCCGGCAGAGTGGGGCGGATGTTGGACTGGGCCAGCTCCTTCTGCCAGGTGCGCTTGCCGTCCAGAATGTCGCCGAAGCGCTGCACCAGGATCTGGCCGTTGGCCAGCATGTTGGTCAGCTCGCCCACCTTCTGGGCGTAGGCAATGGGCTGGTTGAAGGGCACGGAGAAGTTGTGAGAGCAGAGAATGGACAGGTTGGTGTTGTCGCTCTTCTTCTCCTTGTAGGAGTGGCCGTTGACCACCGCCAGGTTGTTGTCGTAGTTTTCCTGACTGACAAAGCCGCCGGGGTTTTGGCAGAAGGTACGGACCTTGTTCTTGAAGGGCCGGGGATAGCCTACCAGCTTGGACTCGTACAGGACCCGGTTTACGGTCTCCATGACCTCATTGCGGACCTCCACACGGACACCGATATCCACAGTGCCGGGGGCATGAGCGATGTTGTGTTCCGCGCAGAGCTTTTCCAGCCAGTCGGCACCCCGGCGGCCGGTAGCGACCACGGTGTGCTTGGCGTAGATCTCCATGTCCACCTTGCCGTTGGACACGGAAACGCCCTTGCAGACGTCGTTTTCCAGAATCAGATTGCTGCACTCATAGCCGAAGTACATCTCCACGCCGTTTTCCTGGAGATACTTCTCAATGGCATAGTAAATGCCCTGGGCCTTTTCCGTGCCCATGTGGCGGATGGGGCAGTCCACCAGCTTCAAGCCCGCCTGGATAGCGTGCTTGCGGATCTCCTTCCGCTCCTCATCGTTGCCCAGGCCCTCAATGTGCTGGTCCGCGCCGAAATCCAGATAGATCTGGTCGGCATAGTCAATGGTCTCCTGGGCCAGCTCCGGGGTGATGAGGGTGGGCAGATCGCCGCCTACCTCATAGCTGAGGGACAGCTTGCCGTCGGAAAACGCGCCGGCGCCGGAGAAGCCGGTGGTGATGTGGCAGTAGGGCTTGCAGTTGACACACTTCTTCGTCTTGTCCTTGGGGCAGTGGCGGTTTTCTACCGCCTGGCCCTTTTCTACCATGATGATTTTCTGCTTGCTGCCCTTCTTGACCATTTCCAGGGCGGTGAAGATGCCGGCAGGGCCGGCGCCGATGATCACAACATCTGCGTTCATAATATCTCCTATCTCCTTATTTGGCTGACAATTCTACCTGATGGCGTACCAGCGTCATAGGCGGCACCGGACGGGGCAGCCTGAGCTTCAGCAGCATCTGGGGATTTCGGGGTTCTTCGATCACGGTTCCGGCCTCATCCCGCATTTCCGGGACCGTCATGGAAAAGGGACGCAGGTCCGGCCCTACCAGCTCCACCGTGTCACCGGTGCGGAACTTGTTCCGCAGGGAAATGACAGCGTTGCCGTCGGAGTCACATTCCGTGACCAGCGCCACCACCTGCCATTCCCGGATGTAGCGGGAATTTTCGTAGTACTGGCCGGGATAACCGTAGTAAAAGCCGGTGGCATAGGGCCGGTGGCTGACGTGCTCCACCTCATCCCGCCACACCGGGTCAATGGGGCGGCCCGCGGCGGCATCGTCCAGACAGTGCCGGTAAGCGCCGGTGACGATGGCGGCATAGTAGGCGGATTTGGCCCGACCCTCGATCTTCAAACTGGACAGGCCCACATCCAGCAGGTCATCCAGATGGTCGATCATGCACATATCACGGGAATTCAGAATATAGCTGCCCTTTTCGTCCTCTTCAATGGGGAAATATTCGCCGGGGCGTTTTTCCTCCATCAGGGCGTAATGATAGCGGCAGGGCTGAGCACAGGCACCGCGGCTGGCATCCCGGCCCGTCATATAATTGCTCAGCAGACACCGCCCGGAATAGCTGACGCACATGGCCCCGTGAACAAAGGCCTCGATCTCCAGCTCTGCCGGGGTGTTCTCCCGGATGGTCCGAATTTCTTCAAGGCTCAACTCCCGGGCTAAAATCACCCGGGAAGCGCCCAGATCATACCAGGCGTTGGCAGTGACATAGTTGGAAATGCTGGCCTGAGTGGAGATGTGGCGCTGGCAGTTGGGGGCATATTTCCCCGCCAGCGTAAAGGCACCCAGGTCCGCCACGATCACCGCATCCACACCGGCGTCATTCAGCCGTTCCAGATGCGCCGGCAGGCGGACGATCTCATCCCCCCGGGGCATGGTGTTGATGGTGCAGTGGACCCGTACATTGTGCGCATGGGCATAGGCTACCGCCGCCTTCAACTCGTCCGGGTCAAAGTTTCCGGCGAAGGCACGCATACCGAAGTCGGTGCCCGCCAGATATACGGCGTCCGCGCCGTAGAGCACGGCCATTTTCAGCCGTTCCATATCCCCTGCCGGAGCCAGCAGCTCCGGCAGCGTTCTCTGTTTATCCACCATAGGAACTGCTCCCTACAAAGGCATTGTGCTCAGACAGGGTCTTGGAGAAGTGATGCTTCCCGTCGGTGCCCAATGCGTAGTAATAATAATCCGTGTCGTTGGGGTCCATAGCCGCTTTCAGAGCCGCACTGCCGGGGTTGGCAATGGCCGTAGGCGGCAGTCCCTTATGGAGATACAGGTTGTAGGGGGTATCGACCGCCTTGTCCGCGTTGGTGATGGCACCGGTGTGATCCGGCAGACCATAGAGCAGGGAAGCGTCGATCTGCAGCAGCCCTGCGGTCTCGCCGGGCTTTTGCAGACGGTTATAGATGACGGAGGCGATATCCCGCTGATCCGTACCGTCCGTCTCCTTTTCAATGAGGGAGGCGATGATGACCACATCCTTCATGCTGTAACCCATGGATTTGGCCTTGGAGGAGGCGAACGCATCCTCGTCGATACGGTCAGCGAAGGCATCGATCAGCTTACCCAGAGCATTCTTGGCATTGTGATTCTTGTAGAACTCATAGGTGTCCGGGAACAGGTAGCCCTCCAGACGGCTGGGGTCTTCGGAATTATTGCTGATGAAGCTGTAATCGTATGTGGCGGTCTTGGCGGCCTCCAGCAGATTTTCTTCCGTATTGACGCCCTTTTCCGCCAACAGACGGATGGTCTGCCGCACGGTATAGCCCTCGGGGATGGTGACGGTGACAGTCTCCGCCGTCAGGTTGCCGGAGGAGTTGTGCATGCCCAGGATCAGCGCCCGGTAATCCATCTCCGTATTCAGTGTATAGGTGCCGATGCCGATCTTTTTATCGGCATGGGAGATCCCGGCGTAGAGCTTGAAAAACCACTTGTACTTGATGAGCCCCGCATCCTGAAGCTTATCCGCCACGGTGGACACGCTGTCCTCCGCCGTTACCTCCACCGAGGTCTCCCGCAGAGCACCCCGGTTGAAGGCACAGAAATCCGAGCCCAGCATCCAGCCCACACCCGCCAGAATGGCGGAAGCCAGCAGGACAAAGATCAGGTAACCGACCAGCACCGCCAGCGGATTCTGTCTCCGTCTGCGGGGACGGCTTTTGCTGTGGTGAGCGGGTGTCGGCTCCCGCCGCGCCCCCTGTGCCTGCCGGACCTCCTGCGCGTCCCAGCTGGCAGTATCATCTCTTCTGTATTCAGACATTGGTTCCTCCTTGCTTTCCCGGTCCCCGGCAGGGAAGGGGAATACAATTTCCGGATTTTTGTCCGGTCCAAGCCCGGTTTCCGGTGACAGCGGCATAAGATAGCCTATCAAACAGAAAGCGGGGTAGTGGTATGTGCTGCAACAACAATGACAGCTCCTGGCTCTGGATCATTCTCGTTCTGATCGTGGTACTGGTATGCTGCGGCAGCGGATATAGCTGCGGAAACGGCTGTGTCCACAACGGCTGCGATTGCTGCTGAACCGGCGGGGACGCACCGCGTCCCGCTGGGGGGACAGGCATTACAGCAGCGACTTGACAGTCTTGTACACCTCGTTGTGGATGTCCTCCACGGTTCGGGGAGCATCGCCCTTGGCGCAGTGGATTACGGTCCAGCCGCAGTCCTTCACGATTTCACGGGCGGCCTCCCGGCAGCTTTTCAGATAAGCCTCGTCCTGCTCGTGAATGTCGGCATGGGTGCCGGTGGCGGCCTCCCGGCTGCGCATCATCTTCTCCGTGATCTCCGTGGGCATATCCAGATAGAGCACCAGATCCGGCTTCGGCAGGCCCAGCTTGCCGTATTCCAGCTCAAAAAGCCAGTTCAGAAAGGCGCTCCGCTCCTCTTCCGGCAGCTTGGACGCCTGATGGACGGCGTTGGACGTGGTGTAGCGGTCCGCGATCACCAGCCCGCCGGCCTCATAGAAAGCGCCCCAGTCCTGCTTGTAGGAGGCATAGCGATCCATGGAAAACATCAGCGACGCTGCGTAGGCGTTCACATCGCCGGGGCGCCTGCCTAAATTGCCATCCAGATACGCCTGCACCATGGCGGCGGAGGGCTTGCCGTACCGGGGAAAAGTGATGTTTTTATAGGGGATGCTTTCTCGCTGTAAATGCTCGCACAGCAGCCGGGACTGGGTGGCTTTGCCGGAACCGTCGGTCCCTTCAAATACGATCAAACGTCCGTTCATTTCCGTTTTCCCTTCTCCTGCCGCACATGGACCAGAAACAGCGGCAGCTTCATCATCCGGCCGATGCGCTTCGGCTCCTTACACAGGCGGTAAAACCATTCCAGACCGTGATCGGACCAGAATTTCGGCGCACGCTCCACGGTGCCCGCGAATACGTCCAGACTTCCGCCGAGGCCGCACAGCAAATGGGCGCCGGTGGCGGGGCCGTTCCGCGCCATCCACAGCTCCTGCTTGGGGGCCCCCAGACAGACGAACACGCAGTCCGCGCCGCTTTCCCGGATGGCTTCCACCACAGGGGCGTCCTCCTTGAAGTAGCCATCATGAGTTCCGGCGATCTTCAATCCGGGGTACTGCTTTTGCAGCCGTTCCGCCGCCATGTCCGCCACGCCGGGCTTGGCGCCCAGCAGATAGAGGGATCTCCCGCGCTCGGCCATCTTTTCCATCAGCCCCGCGGCAAATTCGATGCCGGGGGTCTTTTCCTTCAGGGGCGTTCCCAGCATAGCCGCTCCCTTTACCACGCCGATGCCGTCCGGCAGCACCAGATCCGCGCCGTTGACCGCCTGCATGGCCGCCGGATTTTCCCGGCAGACCTCCACGATCTCCGGATTCGGGGTCACTACATAGTGGCACCCCGGTTCCTCCAGCAGTGCCGCTCCGCGGGACACGGCTTCCGTCATGGTCAGATTATCAAAACCAACGCCTAATACGTCGATCCGCATATTTTTCACCTCGGTTATGGATTCCATACTCATACAGACTAAAGTATAGCACATACCTTTGCGAATGTCCACGAAAAAAGCGGAGCCAACAGGCTCCGCTTCCGAAAAAACACGCAGGGCTTATGCTTTTTTTCTGTCCGGCAGCTGTGCCAGCACCACCGCTGCCAGCATCAGGGCGCAGCCGAAATATTCCCGCCCGCTGAGGCGGTCTCCCAAAATCGCCGCGCCGGAAATGGTGGCGAACACGGATTCCAGACTCAGCAGCAGAGAGATCACCGTGGGGTTGGAGCCTTTCTGAGCCAGAATTTGCAGCGTATAGCCCACGCCGCTGGAAAGGAGACCCGCATACAGAATGGCGCCCGCCGCCATGGTCAGGCCCACCCAGGTGGGATGCTCGAAAAGCAGGGAGCCGATCAGGGAAAACGCCGTGACAAAGAAGAACTGACAGCAGGACAGCTCCACGCCGTCCACCACGGTGACAAAGTGATCCACCAGAAGGATCTGTGCTGTAAACACAAAGGCGCACAGCATCACGCAGAGGTCGCCGGGGGCGATGGTAAAGCTCTCCGTGATGCACAGGCAGTACAGTCCCGTCACTGCCAGCAGCACGCTGACCCACACCGCCTTGGGTACTCGCTTCTTCAGGAAAATGCCGAAAATGGGCACCAGCACGATGTAAAGGGCGGTGATGAAGCCCGCCTTGCCGGGGGAGGTGGTGTCCAGACCCGTTTGCTGAAGGAAGGAGGCCAGGCCCAGCGTCAGGCCGCACCAGAAGCCGCCCAGCAGAAGATCCTTCCGGGAGCGGGTGACGGAGGCAGCCTGCCCCTTCCGGCGGCGGCCGGATCGCATGACGGCGCACAGCACCAGCAAAAACACAAAGGCGATCACCGACCGGGCGGCATTAAAGGCCAGCGGCGGGACATGTTCCGCGCCCACGCTCTGGGCTACAAAGGCGGTGCCCCAGATGAAAGCCGTCAGAACCGCATAGGCGGACGAACGCAGAGAACCCTGCTTCATATACTTGCTCCTCCCCACCGGATGTGGTATGATGATAAAAATTTCTCCCGCCGGTTTTGGACGGCAGGCAGCGTGGATCAACGCATCGAATCAGCCCTGCGCGAAGGTTGGCGCAGAGACAGCGAATGTAGCGATTATAGTGGAAAACTGCCGCCGCCGCAAGAGGGGCTGGCCGACTTCTCCGAAGGCCGCAAAGGAAGTTCTGGAAACGCGGCTGTTTTTGTGGATTTTTACTGCTTTTCTGCGAAATTCTGCATATTTGATAAAGGAGGCCCTATGGCGAAGCTGACCCATGATTTCTTCAACGGCGACACCGTTGCCATCGCGCAGGCACTGTTGGGAAAGTATCTGGTGCGGAACCGGAACGGCGAGCTGCTGGCGGGCCGCATTACGGAAACGGAAGCCTACGTGGGCCGGTGCGACAAGGCCTGCCACGCCTATAACTACCGCCGTACGCCCCGGACGGAAACGCTGTTCATGGCTCCGGGCCATGCCTACATCTATTTCATCTACGGGATGTACCACTGTCTGAACTTCGTCACGGAGCCGGAGGGGGAACCTTCCGCTGTGCTGCTGCGGGGACTGGAACCGACGGCGGGGGCAGAGACCATGAAGCACCTGCGGTTCGGGGATGCGCCCATGAACGCCTACCGGCGGAAAAACTTTCTCAACGGTCCCGGCAAGGTCTGTAAGGCGCTGGACCTCACCACGGCCCAGAATAAGCTGGATCTGGAGGGAGACGTTCTGTTTCTCTGCGATTCCATGGCGGATGTGGGGCTGACGGACCCGGTGACCGGACCGGAGCACATCTGCGCCGGCCCACGGATCGGCGTGGACTATGCGGAGGAGGCCAAGGACTTCCCGTGGCGATTCTGGCTGGAAAAGGAGAACTGATATGTATTTATTTGATATGGACGGCACCCTCATTGATTCCAACGATGTCTGGAAGGACGTGGACAGGGAATTTCTGGCCCGGAGGGGTCTGCCCTACACAAAAGCCTATTACGAGGGGGTGGCCCACACCATTTTCCCCTTGGCGGCTAAGTTCACCAAGGAGTTCTGTAATCTGCCCGACAGCGAGGAAGACATCATGGCGGAGTGGATGGAGCTGGCCAAGGACGCCTACGCCCATGTGACGGTGAAGCCCGGCGTCCGGGCGTTTTTAAAGCAGTGCAAGGCGGAGAACCGGCGGATGGCGCTGGTGACCTCCAGCGTGCCGGTGCACTGCCGCACCGCGATGGAAAAGCTGGATCTGATGAAGTACTTCGAATCCGTTACCTTTGCTCAGGAGTTGGGTATTGAGAAAAAGGACAAGCGCCTGTGGTTAGGGGTGGCGGAGCGGTACGGCGTGGAGCCGGAAACCTGTACCCTGTTTGACGACAGCCTTGCCGCCTGCAAGGGCGCCCGCAGCGCCAAAATGCGGGTGGTAGGGGTCTATGACAGCTTTTTCGCCGGGGACGAGAAGGAAATGCGCTCCTTCTGCGACGTGTATATCAAGAGCTTTGAGGAACTGCTCTGGAAGCCGGAGTACCGAAAGGACTGACGAATAAAAAGGAACATAGCAAACATAGTAAAAGTCAGGCGTTGGTTTTCCAACGCCTGACTTGAGGCTGTCGATAAAGAGGTAGATTCTCCGCAACGGAAAGGAAGGGTGTGCGCGGGAAACCCAAGAAGGGTGTCCTGCGCCATTGAAATCCTTAGTTTTCAGAACTTTTATAAAGTTCTGAAAACTGGCTCAGCGGGGAGAAAAGACTTTTTCGACACGCTGAAGTCAGGCGTTGGTTTTCCAACGCCTGACTTTTTATGCGGTTCAACTGCCCGAGCGCCAGTGAGACACGATCTGCCATTCGTCCGTTCCCGGCGTCAGACGCAGGGTCAGGACTGCAATATTTCCGTTTTCAACAGATTTACGCAGATAAACGTAGTTTCCGACCTGTTCGCCGGATTCCGCTATAAAATAGAACATATTGAAATCTGAGGTATATGTATAGTAAGCGTCGTATTCCTCCAGATAGCAGACGCCGGAGGTGTCCAGATTGCTCGTGGTGATGCCGCCCCAGCGGGTCAGCACCTCGTTGATGCTGGAAACCGTGTGCCGGTGGATGGGTACCGGCATATCCTCCATGCGCGCCACCCGATTGAACGGCCAGTCATCCAGCTTTTTCAACGCCTCAAATTCCGCCTCGGTCGCCTGGCCGCTGTCCGGGAAATAACGGATAAATTCCTCAAAATTCAGGTTCCTGACATTTTTATAATAGGAGGAAAAGAAGTAACTGAAGGGCTGGATGTGAAAGTCCACAATGTCACCGCTCTCATCCCGGACCGCAGGGTCCATAACGGCGTTGTAGGCGGCCAGCTCCTCTTGCGTCAGGGTGTGCCGGGGACTGTACTGCCCTGTCAGCGAGATCTCCACCACGGCCTGAAAGGTTTCCCAGCCATTGCCCCGGTCGGCCTCGTAGAATACTGGAACGAGGTACTGATATAGGCCCGAACCGAACAGCGACTGATGCTGCTCCACCGTGGCTGCCAGATGCACCTGCTCCCAGCCGTGAACGTTTCTGGCCCGGGCGCTGTCCAGAGAACAGAGCCGCAGCTCGCCGTTTTTCTGCTCCACCGTGTAGGAGACCGTAAGATCCGCGGCGCGCCCGTCCACCTCCGCCCGGTAGGTGGAGGTCATCGTAGTCCGGGTGGATGCGCCGGCGGCGGGAAGGCTCTCCGTCGGCGTGAAGCTCTCCGCCATGAGGTACATCACCTGAGGCTCGATGAAGATATGCACGTAATTGCTGATACCCAGGTCCGTCCACAAAGTCCAGACCCGCCAGCAGCCGTTCCCGTCGGCGGCGGGGTAGAAGTAGTAGCGCTCGTTTATGCCGTCCTGACGCCGTTTCCAGATCTGCTTGGTGTCGTCCACCGCCGTGAAGCCCACACTCTCCGCATCGGCGATCTGAGCCTCCAGAGAACCCTCGTCATAGCTCACCACGATCTGGGAGCCGGTATTGTATACCGAGGTCCAGGTATAGGTCCTGATCGCTTCCTCTCCCCGCTCCGGCGTGGACATGACCCAGGTATCGCCGGGGATATAGAGGTAACCGCCGTCCACATCATAGCGGTGGACGGGATAGTTGCCGGGCTTGTCATTGGGGTTGTTGTAGTTGATCTGGTCGATCCAGTCCTCCACATACAGCGGCAGATCCAGCTTTCGATCCGTCACATACCAGTCGTAAATGGCCTCCTCCATGGTGTTGTGATAGCCGAAGAAATCGCCGCCGTCATTGATGGAGTCGTCGCAGAGAATGTCGTAGCTGCCGTCGTCATACCGCAGGGCCACCATTACATGACGATCATCTAACGAGAAGTATTCCTCGTCGTCATAATACTGTCCGCCTACCAGCGCCACCGAAGCCGTGTCCACATCCAGCTTCACCAGATAGAAATATTCCCATTCCTCCAACACGCCGTCGAGGGCCAGTCCGGCCAGCTCGCCGCCCTTCGTCAGATATTCCAGCTTTCGATCCGTCACCGCGGCGATATGGGGCTGGCCGCTGGCAGTGCCGTCGGCGTTTTCCGCGTAATACCGGGCCTCCGTCTGGGACAGCATTACCTGCTGGACGTAGGCCTCCACGCTGGGCCACTGGCCGGTTTCCGTCCGGTCTGCCGGGGAATCTTCCGTTGGGGTGCCGCTCCCCTTGGGGTTGGCGGCGCAGAGGGCGATCAGTCCCACGCAGACCACGGCGCACACGGCGATGATCCACGGCTGGGGCCGTTTCCAGTTCAGCAGGTTCCGGATGCGTCCGCCGGTGTCGCCCTCGCCGAAGGCAAGGGGCATCCCCGCCACGATGCGGCGGCCGGTGGCAAGGCTCAGCAGGGAGGCGGAGTAGTCCGCCCGGATGTCCTCGCCCAGTTCCCTTACCACCGCCTCGTCGCAGCTCATCTCCATGTCCTTCCCCGCCAAAATGAACGCCGCCCACACCAGCGGGTTGAACCAGTGGACGCACAGGGCCAGAAACGACAGGAGCTTCACCACATGATCCCGGCGGCGGAGGTGATACTGCTCATGCCGCAGGATGTAGCCCCGCTCCGTTTCCGTCAGGGTGGAGGGCAGGTAGATCTTGGGCCGGAACAGGCCCATGACGAAGGGGGAGGGGATGTAGTCCGCCAGATAGATGTTGTCCTCCAATCGCACGGCTCCCACCAGACGGCGGCGGAGCCGCAGCAGGGAGACCACGCTGTAAAGGAGCAGCAGGGCCATGCCCGTCAGCCACGTCAGGGTCAGGACCGCCACCGGGCCGCTAAGGGGTGAGACCGGGGCAGCATCAGGCTGAGTCACGCTGGGGGCGGCGCTGATGATGTTCTCGCCGGGTTCCGCCGGGAACGGCTCCTGGGGCAAAGGCGTCACCGCGGGGGCCATATTGCGGACGATATCCGCCGGGACATACTCCACCACGCTGGTAACGGCACTTCGCTCCTGCGCCGGAGCGCCCAGCGCCCCCAGCAGGGACACGGCGGAGGTGACGGACACCGGACACAGCAGCCGGAACAGCACCACCGCCCACAGGGCATAGGAAAAGACCTTGGGGGCCCGCCGCAGCAGCAGGCGGACTGCCAGTACCGCCAGAATCACCACGCTGGCGGTGAGGCTCATATTACAGACGATGGGAAACAGCCGGTGCATTACAAACTCGCCCATACGCTACCTCCTGTTCTGATCGATCAGCTTTTGCAGCTCCGCAATTTCGTCCTCTGTCAGCTTTTTTCGCCGGGTAAACGCCGTGATAAACGCGGGCAGGGACCCGGAAAAGCTTTCCTCCACGAATTGCTGGCTCTGGGCGGTGTCATAGTCCGCCCGGGACAGCCGGCTGGTGACGGTGCCGCCCTCGTTTTGGAAGATGCCCCGATCGCACAGCCGCTTGAGCACCGTGTAGGTGGTGGACTTTTTCCAACCAAGGGCCTCCTCCGCCAGTCGGACCAACTCCGTGGAGCCCACCGGCTCCCTGTCCCAGATGATCTCCGCGAACCGGGTCTCCACCGGCCCCATTTTCAAATCGCTCATAGGTTCACCTCCGAGGTTTACTACATGTAGACCTTCTACCTGCAGTCTACAATGTGTAAACCAAATTGTCAAGGGGCTTTCAAGGAAAAAACGCCGGGAGAGCGGCATGAAAAAGGAAATCAGCGTGTCGAAAAAGCCTTTTCGTCCCGCTGAACAAGTTTTTAGAACTTTATAAAAGTTCTGAAAACTTAGGATTTCAATGGCGCAGGACACCCTTCTTGGGTTTCCCGCGCACACCCT
>ENA-UEPV01000613-UEPV01000613.1-human-gut-metagenome-genome-assembly--contig:-NODE-613-length-24105-cov-6.536083_pt1 | contig 24105 bp, 20 predicted proteins | sample MGYA00242942_ERZ507925 | MGnify/ENA primary metagenome ERZ507925 (study PRJEB26167, sample SAMN06115453) | human gut metagenome | host: Homo sapiens | place: China:Fujian | collected 2015-08-26... | reverse complement strand
ATACTGCTTGTTGTCCTAATTCAAAAGAAATATCAGGCATTATAATTGCCCATGCTTTCGCTGTGGCACTTAAATCTTTATCTTGTATATTTGGCATTGTTGCTACAACATAACTTAAAAGAGTAGCTGCTTCTTTTACATTCATCTTTCTTCACCCTTCCATAAGAGCCATTAAACTATCTACAGCTTTATTAACTTTAGGCTTATTTTCTTGTTTTAATTTTAACGGCGGTTTCTTGCCATATTTTGCCCAACTTCGTAAAATCCCTCTAGCATATTTCATGAAAGCCACATCTTTGAGATGACTCATGTTTATCTGGGTTTCTTGCATTGCCCTTAATGTATCATCTTTCCCATGTACTTCTACACAATCCGATAAAACCATAAGAGCATTAGGACTTAAATCAACTGCTACGTTATTTTTATAAAAGTCGATAGCCTCACGTGCGTGCGTATATAAAAAATATATATTATTCTCTATATCTCTATTACTCTTATTAGGGTTTTGTTTTAGGTTTGGTATTGAGTTTGTATTTAGGTTTTGAGTTAGGTTTGATTTTAGGTTTGTATTTTCTGTAATTATATTATCCTTTATTCGATCACTATTGTCAATTTCAAACACAGAATATTGTATCCTATGTCCGAATCGCTTTATGGGCATTTGTTTCGTTCATCTGCGCTTCGGTCTGATAGGTCAGGTTGTCCTGACCTCCATATAATTTATGAAAATATATGGAGGCCGGGCAAAAAATAAAATCATTAAGATTCGATATAAGTATAATGTCATCTTCCATCTACAAATACCTTTTTTTCTGCATAAAATCAACCAGTGCATCCACTTCTGAAATGCCTGATAAGTTTTCGTCCGTCAGCGTATCCTCCTGCAGTGCTTTTAAACTCCGAAGAATCGGCTTCACAAAACGATGGGACATACCGACAGAAACAACCAATAATAAAATCAGGAACAACAACGTACCGATGATCCAGTCCCTTCGATTGTCCGCTGTTAATTTTTCATAATTCGCCTCTGATACAAACAACCTCCGCTGAACTTAAATTAGTCCATCCATAATCATTGTCCGTGTAATTGTGACTCATGCCTACTGCATCATATAAATCCCCGACACTTACTGAATCATAGGTATCGAGAATATCAAGTAGAGTGTCTAAAACTTCTTTAGCATCTGACCGATTATCAAATATTAATTCTTTATAGTCATACGCGTATCTTGATTCCCGTCTCCGCTCTCTGTCGTCACGGTCTCTACTTGATCTCCGTGTGTCGCCATACAGAAGAATGTCAATACCATCTTTTACGATATCTGACATCAATTTCTTTACAGCTGGTATAAGCACACTTCCAAAAATATAAGACTGCATCCCACTAGCTTCTGGGGATATTATAGAATCTTTCATCTTTGCAATCTCAGATTTCTTCTTAGTTCTAACCCTACCACTGGTTACTTTGCTTACCTTTCTCTCTTCTGATAATTTAGCCTGCTGTTCAGCTTTATATCTGTGAGAGTTTGGTTTAATATCCATTTTTACTTCGCTCATTGAATATCTCCTTTAATATGTTTCTAGCAATTTGCCAGGAAGAGAAATATTTGTTCCTGCAATCCTGTTATTCTGCTTTTTAAATTGATAAGCTAAATTGTTTCTTGCTTTTGCCTCGGAAGGAGCATATGTCTCTCCTTTCCAATTACTAGCAATACAAACATTAAACGACATAATTGGTCCGTTATAGACATATCTTGGCATGTTTTTATCTCCTTTCAGCCAAAAGAAAAAAGGAAGACACTCTGTTAAGAGCATCTCCCTCTCGGTTTAATAAATATTCAATTTTCTTCTACAGCTTCATCATTGCTGTCATCGTTATCAAGAACTGTGTAATTGTCATTCACATAATCAATCGTAGCTTCCAAATCATTATGCCCAGATTTCTTTCCCAGAGCGTAACATAATATCATTCCTAAACCTGCACCAACTCCAATTCCGAGTTTCTTGCCGTTTCTCTTAATAAAATTACGTACTTTCTGTCCTTTACTCTCTGAAACTGCTGTGATTTCAGTAGCTTCTTCTGATACCTGTGTATCTTCCATTTCAATTACTTCCTTTTCTTCGTTTGACATAATATAAATCCTCCTAGAATATAATTAATTGGATATGTATTTATCCATTAAAGGTGTTGTTTTTAACGCGTTTTCTCATACTTGTAATGTGGTAATACTGCATACTCAAGTACCCAGCATAATTCACCATCATCTGTTGAACTTGGAACCTCAGTTACTGTAATTAAGCCGTCACTGTAAATATTCCAACCCATGTAATCTGATACATCGGTATGTTTTAATCCAATCTCATCATACCATTCTGACAAAGAGATACATTCTTCCATACCACCTGTAAGTCTATAATTAAGCCTGTTTATAGCGGCCTTGACATCTTCCAAATCCATTTCAAATGGGCGACCAGATATCGGTTCGATACATAAAGGCTTTCCCTTACGTACAAAAGATGGCTCAGTAGAATTAATTTTTTCATGTCAAGTTTTTGTTTAAGTTAATACTAATTGTTTTTCGTCTAGTTTCTCTCATACAACGGCCAGCTTATGTTTTTGTTCACTAACAGTCTGTTCTTTAGTGAATTTTTTTGCAGCCAGGTTAATTAGAGTTTCTTTTTTAAAGTGTAATTTAGTTTAGAAACAGCTTTCTTGAAGTCCTTGCCAATCATTGTCAGTGCACTGTCACCCTCTGCCAGAAAGTTTGTCTTTTCGTGTCCCGGAGTAGCGGAAATTAATTGATAAACGATAGCGGTGCTGTCATTAGGAATTCCAATAATAGTTACAACTGTACCACTGTCGGTAAATGCCTGGTTACCATCTTTTGTTCCTAAATAAGTGGTCGTCAGATTGTACGTGCCCAGTGAGTCTTGGCCTGCCTCCTGAAGTGTCAGTTGATAGTTGATACCTTCGGCATCGGCAGCTGGCAGAATACCTTCATAGCTATATGTTTGTAATTCACCCAGTGTGCTGTCGTTCACAGCGAAAATAGAGTCACTTTCACTTTCGGCTATTATTTCAGCACTTTTGTTTCCTTTAGAGCCACAGGAAACAATCATGGCAGCCAAAGCTGCTGCAATAAATACTTTTTTCATTGTTAAGTCAGGTTTTTAATGGTTATTTGGGTACATAACATCTGTTATGCCCGTTTTGTTTTTAATAAGTTCTCTTTTCAGAAAAAACAAGACCATGTTTAAAATGCATTAAACACGGTCTTTAATAAATAGGGCGTTGTATCTGGATAAATCGGACTACCGTAGCCGTATGCCGTTCATACTTCTTCGAATCAGTGAGTTATAGATAATTTTTCCTTTTGATACTTGTTCTTCTGTTTGTGGCAGGTCGGGCATACTTCCTGTCGTAATATAAGCTATGGTGTTCTTCAATAAATACTCTTGGGTGTCTCCCAGTGGGTAGAGAGGGGAGATGAGGTTACGTTCGCTCAATGTGAAATCGGGGGTGATGCCATTTACATAGTTGGCTTGTCCTGCCGAGTTGAGAACGTATGCCACTACCGGCCATAAAATAAAGTTGTAACGCTCATCTTGGTATGGTTCCATGGCTACATTTTTGCCAACAGTCGTTTCACCTATTACCACTACATTTTCTGTACCTATATATGGACGGAGACAATTTATGACTGCTTCTGAGGCCGATGCAGTAAATTTGCTTGTCAGTACGTAGAGCTTGCTTAAGTTCAAGTTTTCGGAAGCAAGTCCTGTATTGAGAGGGAAATCAATTTTTTGCGGGTCACTGATGTCATTATACAAAGTTGTGCAAAATACTTTCCCTAGATCTGCCGCAGGTGCCAGATAACTTCCTAAATCTGTGGCACAACTCAAATAACCACCGGGATTGTAGCGTAAGTCCAGAATAAAAGCATCGGGTGACTGTCCCTTGAACCGGGCGAATATCTGTTTCATTTGTTCCCTGTATTCTGTATCTGTTGCCTGGTTATTGGGGCCTGTACTGAATTCATTGTAGACCATATAGGCTATTTTTTTTCCGGATACTTCATATACTGTATCTATATAGAACGGATTCAATTCTACGGGGCGTGATGCCGCTACTTTGACTGTATCTGTTGCAATCCAGCTGGAATTGCCTTCCTCATCAAAAACCAAGCTTTCTCTGGCGAAAGTTGTATTGCCGCCTTCCATCAGATATCCGTAATTATTGTTGGTCAGTTCTTCTTTGCCAATGGCTGATATCCAGTTCCCTCGTTCCAATCCGGCTTCTGAGGCCGGTGAATTGGGCAGTACGAATAAAATACGGGCAAATACGTGTGATGAGATTCCGGTGGGATCGGTCATTAATTCAAAATCAAATCCGTAAGTAGAAGTACGTTGCAGGTAGGAACGTGCCGCATCGGAAGCGTCCTTTATTTCTATATACGAATACGGGTCTCCTTTTCCGTTTTGTGCCTTGGTATAAACCAATTTTTGCAGGAAGTCTTCCGGTTCGGCAAAATAGTCCGTTTCCTTTATTGCCGGAATACTGTCATACCACAAATAATGCTCTTTCATTATTTGTTCTATCCATACATTCTCTCCAATTAATGCATAGTATTCCCCACTGCGGTCTTCGCCACATGAAGCCATTATAAATAAAGTGGTTAGAAGAAAAAAAGTGCTCCGTATATGCTTCATAATCTAATTCCTTTTTCGATCTGCAAAGCTAGGGATTTTATTTTAAAGTAGGGATAAGGTTTGGAATAAATAATCCAAAAAACCTTTATATAAAAAAGAGATCCGCCGGTTAGGTCAAGCAGACTTCACGGCGGACGTTCTTAATTTTTTATTTCTTTTCAGATTTCCATTTGTCAGCATATTCATTCAGAATTCTGCGGATACTGAGTCCGATTTTGATATAATCTTTCTCGTTCAGGTTGGCAAGTGATACACGTACACTCCATTCGGGTCCGTCGAATCCACCACCATTCAATACGACCAGGCCTGTTTCATTGGCAAGGCGGAATACTACGTCCAATGGATTATAAGTTGTCTGCAGATGTTGTACGAATTCATCTCCGTAAAATTTCTTGGCCCATACCAGCATGTCTATTTCTGAATAATAACCGGCCCTTAGTGGATCGTCGGGGAGAATGAACCCTGTGTTGTCCCATAATGCTTTCAGACGGGTATGGATTAAATTAAGCATGGCATGACGATATGTATTTTCTTTGTCCAGCAATGAAAAAGAAGCAAAGAGTGACATCTGCATTTGTTGTGGCAAGGACAGTCCTGCTGTATGGTTCAAGGCTACTTGACGGCTGTCTGCTACCATACGGTCAATGAATTTCATGTTTTCTACTTGCATACTCAAGCTGCCATACCGTTTGGTTAGTTCGCTTTTTCGTTTGCGGGGCAGATTGGCAATCATTCTGTCGAATACATTTTTCTCATGTAAGGCAATTACAGCAAGGCGCCAACCGGTCGCTCCGAAATATTTGGAGAAAGAGTAGACACAAATTGTGTTCTGTGGCAAATCAGCCATCAGGCTGCGGAATCCGGGAACAAAAGTACCATATACATCATCTGTTATAATCATCAGATTGGGATTCCAGCGTGTTACTACGTCTTTCAGGGCATCTACGCATTCTTTGTTCAACTGATAACTGGGTGGATTGCTCGGATTGACAATAAACAAGGCTTTGTATTTCGTGTCTCGCAGTTTATTGATATCTTCCACTTTGTATTGCCAGGTATGAAGTCCTTCTTCATTTAGAGTACTTGCAGGAATATTGAGCACATCATAATCGTAACGTGTCAATTCGGGTATCTCGATATAGGGTGTAAAGATAGGAACCATCAATGCTATACTATCTCCTTTGTGTAGCAGGAAATTTTCTTCCAGCGAGTCGAATACATAGCACATCCCTGCTGTTCCGCCTTCGGTGGCGAATAAATCGAATTTACCTTGCGGGGGTTGCCCGTTGCACATTTCCTGATTCAGGTAATCCTGTACTAGAATTTCTGTATATTTCAAGATGCGGTCAGGCATAGGATATTGGTCGCCTACAATACTTTCGGTCCATTCGTGTACCAGTTCGTCCGGATCGGCTGCATGTTCCATCAGCATATAATTATAGGTACGTTTCAATAGATCTGTCCCCGCATTTCCTTCATGCTTTTTCAGGTACTCCTCAAAACGTTGGGCTATGCCTGTTTTTTGAGGAATACCGGCAATGCCTTCGGGCATGTCCATGACCCGGCGACACTCTTCAATGCCAAAACCGCCCAAGGCAAAGAATGCTTCACGAGCCTCCGTTGCAATCCAGTTGGGATTACCTCTGCCTGCATTCAGCATGACGTGCGCCATTTTCTTCACACTTTCATCTGCCATTTCAATCAAACGGTTTTTTAATTCGAAGGGACTGATCTTTTCCAAATTCTTGTCCATTCGGGCAACGCTGCTTTTATCACTTAAATATTCCATAATGTATGAGTTTAGTTTTTTAGTTGATTAATAATACAATGACCACTCCCCATATGATGAGTAGTGTATTTCCTACGGCGTAGGTCACGGTGTATCCTAAGGAAGGTGTTTCGCTGCCTACTGCTTCTTGTATGGCGCCCAATGCAGCAGTGGTAGTACGGGCTCCTGCCGTGCACCCCAAAGAGAGGGCGGGATGGAACTTGAATACATATCTGGCTAGAATCAGCCCTAATAATAGAGGCAAGGAGGTGGCCAACGCACCTATGATAAACAACATAGGACCTACTTCTTTTAGTCCTTGTACAAAACTGGGTCCTGCAGAAATGCCGACTACGGCGATGAACATATTCAAGCCTACATTATTCAGCACCCATAAAGAGGATTCCGGTATTTGTCCGAAGGTAGGGCGTTTGCTGCGCCACCAGCCAAATACTAATCCGGCTATCAAGGCTCCTCCACTAGTGCTCAGGCTAATAGGTACTCCGCCGATATGGATTGCAAGTGCTCCGATGATACCTCCCAGTAAAATGCCGAGTCCTACAAATATCATATCGGTGGCATTGGTGGGGCGGTCTATGTATCCTAGTTCTTTTGCAGCAGATTCCACCTCTTTTTTCAGGCCGACCAATTCCAAAGTATCTCCGCAGTCGATAGTGGTTTGTGCGAAAACAGGGATATCAATGCCTGCCCGTTTAATACGGCGTATACTGACGCCATGCATAAAGCTTTGACGGCGTATGAAGTCCAATTTTTGGTTGGAATATGGCTTTTTGTGTATCATGACAGGGAGTACTTCCACAGGGAAATCAAGCAGTTGGGGATCGACGATTTCTTCTCCAATCCAGTCTTCCTCACCAATGGCGAATTCTCTTCTTCCGCTCAGTACCACTTCGTCTCCTTTTTGTAATAATTGTCCGGGAATAATATCATTGACAATGGAAGATCCATGTCGCATTCTTTCAACAAACAATCTTTTCCCTTGTGAAATAAAATAGGATTCTAGCTGGTCAACGGTCTTGCCGTTGCCAAACCAATCGTTCTCTATGCGGTAAGCGCGAAAAACTACCGGACGGCGTGCTTGTTCAAATCCGGGCTCGTCTGCTTCGCTGGTACCCATTCGGGTTTCTAGCTCTTTGCAGGCGGCTTTCACTTTTTCTAATCCTCCCAACATTTTAGGACCTAAAGAAGAGAGGACCCAGGCAGAGCCTGCCGTACCGAAAATGTAAGTTACAGCATATGCCACGGGAATGATATTAATCATATCACTTTTTTGGGAAGAGGATATGTTGAGTCCGTTTATGGTATCTTCTGCTACTCCTATGACGGCAGAGATAGTTTGTGCTCCGGCCAGTAACCCGGCTGCTTCACCGGCATTATATCCCATTAAGATAGCTAATAACCAAGTGATAATCAAACAACCTACACACATGAGCGCGGCGAATCCTACTTGAGGTAAACCATCTTTTTTCAGTCCGCGAAAGAATTGTGGTCCCACTTTGTATCCGATAGCAAAAAGGAATAAAAGAAAAAACACGGATTTCACCGGTTCTTCTATTGTAATGTTAAGCTGTCCCACTAATACCCCTACTAGCAATACACTGGTGACGATTCCCAAACTGAATTGTTTTATTTTCATTTTTCCAATCCAGAAGCCTGCGGCGATTGTCAGAAAAATCGCCAGTTCTGAATGTTGTCTCAAAAGATGTATAATCCATTCCATATTTCACTTCTTATTATAATTGCTGTTTAAAACAGCGTGAGGGTAAAGAAGTTGAGTTAAAAAGCTCCAAATTGTACTTAGTTCTAATATTTTTTATTTTATTTGCATAGAGATGATGCTTGACTTATGAAAATGAAGTTGTTTGTAAAATATATTTCTTTATTAATTCTCTTGTTTGTTGTTGGAGGATGTAAAGAAAAAATAGCTGACATGTATGTGACTAAGGTCACCGATTTAACGGGAGAGGAAGAACAAGTTTTGAAATTGGAATATGATCGTGATGGTAAAATTATAAAGTATGGGGATACCCCGGTAAGGTATGAGGGCGACCAGATAACCATCGGACAGATGAATTGTTTGAATACCGGCAATAAGCTTTGCAATGTTACGTTTCAAATAGGAAAAGGCAAGGCGAGGGAGAGTAGGGCCCGTTGTATGTTGAAGGTAGGAGAGGAGGTTTATGAAGCTGATAAACAGACTGTCTATGATTATAAAGGAGATACTATTTTTATCAATTCTGATTATCGTGCTACTTCCGATTATCGTTTCTTGAAAAAAGTGCAAGGAAAATATGTTTTTGATCAGTTGGGACGGTTGAAGGAGGTGATGACTGTTTTTACTGAGGCAAATGATAGTGTGTCCAGTTGTCATACTTATTATAATTATGATAATAACATCAACTATCAGGCGAATCTGAATTTACAGGCTTATGTGATTGATTATGATGGGGTGGATAGTTTCTTCTATTTTTTATTGAATCTTGGGCAGTTGAGGAATAGAACAGCCTTACCTAATGATATCGGATATTGTATGAATCATGGTTTAAGCACTTATAATGTGCATGCCAATTATCGTCTGGATGATGAGAATCCGGTCAGGATAGAAGTTTTATATAATTATACCAAACTTCTATCCCGAATAGATTTATCTTATAATCCTTTAAATTAATTCATCGGGAAGTATAAACAAGTCTACTTCATTGGCGCCTTGCTTTATCAAGTCTTTCTTATCTATTTGGTAAAGGCGGACAAACTCATCATGACTGTCGCATAGTTCCTGGGCTTTGCGATAATATTCTATTGATTTTTCTGTTTCATTCAGGATATAATACACATGTCCTGCATTCATCCAGTCTTCCATAATGGGCTTGGGCTCGGATATCAGCAAGTCGTAATATTTCTTGGCTTGTTGATGGTTGCCGGTAATGAAGGAACACCATCCGATGGCGCGTCGGGCATTCTGTGGCTTTTTATCCAGATACTCCACTTTGAAGAAATAAGCCAGTGCTTCATCGTATCGTTCCAGTGCCATCAGGCATTGTCCTATTTGTAGTGCCAGATTCAGACTGTCGGGCTGTGCCTGTTCCACCTTGTTATAATATTCCAAAGCTTTTGGGTAGTTTCCCTCTTTTCTATAACATTGTGCCAAATGGCGGTTATTCCATGTATTATCAGGGATCAGCAGATCTGATTGCAGGTAATAATCTATCGCTTTTTTATAGGAACCGATTTTCTGATAAATGAAACCTGCTTTCTGCCATAATTCGGCATTTTTACGATTGTATAATTCAATTGATTTATCATAGAGAATTCCGGCTTCTGCCAAGTCGTCGTGTGTGAATAGGTAATCTGCCAGTTTGTTGATATACTCTTTGTGTAACAAGGCTTGAGACAATGCTTCTTTATTCCATAAGTCCAGAGTGTCCTCAAAAATGTCATGTATTTCATGTCTTCTTGACCATAATTTGAAGAAACGGTAGAGGTCATGAATGTATTGCCGGCTCACGAATTCAGCGCGGGCTTTTGATTGTGACATCTCTTTTAAACGTTCTTTCAGTTCTTCAGAAGCTTCATGTTGTCCGTTCAATTGTTGCTGCATGAGATTCCTTTGGCTTTCCGGCATTTGTAACATGGTAAAACAAAAAGAGTATTTGTCGGAATTGCAGAATACATCCGAATTCATCAAAATGTTGAGCAGAGAGATTTTTTGTTCGTCATTTCCGAGAGATAATTTGGCGATATCCTGATATTGGGGGTCAAAAGGATAGAACCAGTGAGAAATTTTGCGGAAAAACGGGAATTGTTTCAGCTGTGAAAAGGTACTCATATACACATCCGCCCCGGACATTTGCAGTTCACCTAATTCGCGCAATTTATCGGTAATGCCTGAACGGTCAATCCATTCTTCCCATTCCGGATTATGATCTTCGGCATCTTCATCCAGTCCTTCCAAATTAAGTTTGGGATTTTTCATCATTTCGGGAATGATTTCTTCACGCATCTTCTTGTCTATCTTTCGGGTTTCACGGGAAGATTGCAATAATTGAATCTGGATATGATGCAGGTTTTTGATGAACTCGGAATTTTCATTCAGTTCATTTATGCGCGACACGGCTTCAGGGTATTGAAGGATACGCTTTTCATAATAGTAGCATGTTAGTGCGATCCCTGCAATAGCCCGCTGATTCAGCATGGTATCCTGATGGGTATAGGCGTTCAATAGAAACATGAACTTGCGGATGTCGAATATTTGCAGCAGGCTCATGGTGACGGCGCTGACCATTATGGAAAGGTCGTTGACTTGGATCAATAGTGAGTTGAACAAAATTTGCGCTTCAGCATATTCCGATTCACTCCACCGGGTGGATACCCATATTTTTTCAAATAATTCGTCTACGGCTGTTTCGTGACGTTTTCTCATGGCATCCATTTCTTCATTTCTTTTGGCCTCGGTGGTATATATCAATGGGGCTGTAGCCATATCTTCTGTATACGCCTCCAGTTGCATTTGTAATTCGGCATAGCTGTGAGGAGGGCTTTGGACAAAAGTGCGCATTGTGTCATAATAGGCTCCGTAATTTTGTGTTGCCTGTACGGCTATATGGATACGGTCGGCCAGTTCGTATGCCGTGCGTAACATTTTATGGTATATTTCCACTTTATTGGGATCTTTCATCCCTTTTGAAGTATATTGCAGCATCAGGTCGTATGACGTTTGCAGGGCTTCTAGCTCATTCTTTAATTGCCAGTCGGAAGTATGGGTGGCATATCCTGTCATTTGGGATAATGCTTCTTTTAACCGATATTGGTCTAATAGTTTTATGATTTCTTCGCGCATATTTTAAAGTTCTATTTGTATGTCTTTTATAAACAAATGCGGGCAGACTTCGGTTCTTGGCTTATTTCAGCCAGGTTGCCCGTTTCCATATATATTCCATCGGACCGTGAGAGTGGTGATTCATCCACCAGCGGCAGAAAGAGAATTGCAAGATGAAGAAAACTATTCCTGCCAGGCAGCTGGCTGTGATACCAAACTGATTGTGCAATGCAAATCCCCAGTTGTAGTATAACATGGAACCTACTATACTTTGAGTAATATAATTGGTAAGGCTCATCTTTCCGTATGGCGTTATTTTCATTAATCCGTCGTGTAAGTTTGTCTTGTAAAAAGCGAAGACGACACCGGATACCAGAATCAGCATAAATGCAAAATTGGAAAGCGAGGTGATGATTAGTGAAAGAGGGGTCAGAATGGATTTATTTGTGATAAAGTCCGGTAGCATATTGCCCAACCCATATAAAGGGAAAAATGCGACGAGTGAGCCTGCAAGTACCTTGTTCCATACCTTCAAGTGCTCTTTCAAAAAAAGTCCCTTGCGCCCTATCAGCATACCGAGCAGGAAGAGGGCGGCTGTTTGGAATACCCGTCCGTGATCCCAGGCCCAGGCAAGGCTTGCCAACTGTCCTTCCCATAAATTGACACGGATGGTTTCCAGAAAATTACCATTGCTTTGCACTGCAAAAGTTGCATTCCAGAAGCTGCGGGTGGGGATGGCCGGAGTAACAAATTCCGGATCGAGACAGGCACGTATTACATAATAAAGCGGCAATGGCTGGATCAATAGCAGACATGCCAATGCAAATATCCATTTGTCTTTCAGCCGGCAAGTCAGTGGCAGGATGAAACCTACTAAAGAATAAAGGACCAGCACTTCCGCTGTGAAAAAACTGGCATTGATATTACCTATCAGGAAAAGAAGAATTAACCGCCAACAAAAACGTAGACGGAAATCATTGCCCCGTAGGCGTTGGTTGTCATCTTGAATAAAAAAGCTAAAACCGAAAAGTAAAGCGAATATGGCGTATGCTTTTCCGCCGAACATGAAGAATAACCCGTTCCAAATGGCTTTGTCCGAGAAGTTCAGCCACGCACTTTGTCCGGCTGTATCGGGAAATGAGTAGAAATTAAAATGTTCGATAGAGTGCAGGATGATGATTCCCATCACTGCCAGTCCGCGTAGCACATCAGCTACATCTACACGTGCGTGTCCTTTCAATTTTGTGTTTATTGCTTTTGTTTCCATGGGGTTATATATTAGCGTACAAAAATAGGAAAATCTTGAATAGTTGGCAAAAAAAGGAGGAAGTAATCAGATATTTCTTTAATTTTGTCCCCATCTTAAAAAAAGATATGGATATTTCGGAATTGCAACGTATTTATGCCGGTCATCCTAACACTAAGGGACTGGCTGCGTTATTGGAAGATTCCTCAGTGAGGACTATTTTCCTGGGAGGATTACATGCTTCTGCGGCAGCTTTATTTGTTTCCTCCTTTCTTAGAGAGAATAAACAGACATTTGTATTTGTACTGGGTGACTTGGAGGAAGCGGGTTACTTTTATCATGACCTGACACAGGTGAACGGTGATGAGCATATTTTGTTCTTTCCATCCTCGTATCGTCGGGCTGTTAAATATGGGCAGAAAGATGCAGCCAATGAGATCCTGCGTACGGAAGTGTTGAGCCGTTTACAGAAAGGCGATCCGCTATGTGTGGTGACTTATCCCGAAGCGTTGGCGGAGAAAGTGGTATCACAAGAGGTACTGATGGACAAGACGTTAAAACTTGGTGTGGGTGAGCATGTGGACACAGAGTTTATCACGGAAGTGCTGGCCGGTTACGGATTCGAGCATGTGGATTATGTTTATGAACCGGGGCAATATGCTGTACGCGGTAGTATTATTGACGTCTTCTCTTTTGCTTCCGAGTATCCTTACCGTATTGACTTTTTTGGTGACGAGGTAGACAGCATCCGTACTTTTGAAGTGGAAAACCAGCTTTCGAAAGAGAAGAAACAGAGCATTGCCATCGTGCCCGAGCTGACGAATGCCGCCGACAAGAGCGGGGTGTCTTTCTTTGAATTCATTCCTCGGGAAACAGTTCTGGCAATGAAAGACTTTCTTTGGGTACGTGAAAGAATACAGGTAGTACGGGAGGAGGCACTCTCTCCTCAGGCGCTTGCCGCATACGAGGGAGAGAAGACGGAACTGATGAATTTGGAACTGAAGCTGATAGACGGGGCGGAATTTACAGTACGGGCTTTGGATTTCAAACGGATTGAATTTGGTAACAAACCTACAGGAACTCCACAGGCAACGTTGGCTTTCGATACGACGGTCCAGCCTATTTTTCATAAGAATTTTGATTTGGTAAGCACTTCATTCACTGATTATCAGAAACGAGGTTACACCTTATATATATGTACCGATAGTGAGAAGCAGGCAAAGCGTCTGAAAGATATCTTTGAGGAGCGTGGTGATCATATCACGTTCATTCCGGTCAACAAGACTTTACATGAGGGCTTTACAGATAATGTATTGAAAAGCTGCTTTTTTACAGACCATCAGATTTTTGACCGTTTCCATAAATACAATCTTCGTAGCGACAAGGCGCGTAGCGGTAAGGTGGCGTTGACCTTAAAAGAGTTGAGCCAGTTTGAGCCGGGTGACTTTGTGGTACATATAGATCATGGTGTAGGTCGTTTTGGCGGTTTGGTACGCATTCCGAATGGAAATACCACTCAGGAAGTGATTAAACTTACTTATCAGAATGAGGATGTGGTATTTGTTTCCATTCATTCCCTGCATAAAATATCCAAGTATAAAGGGAAGGAGGGAGAAACTCCCCGCCTGAACAAATTGGGGACCGGTGCGTGGGAAAAAATGAAAGAGCGTACCAAGAGCAAAATCAAAGATATAGCCCGTGACCTGATCAGACTGTATTCGCAACGTAAACAGGAAAAAGGATTCTCGTATAGTCCCGACAGTTTTATGCAACATGAATTAGAGGCGAGCTTTATTTATGAGGATACCCCCGACCAGTTGAAGGCGACTCAGGATGCCAAAGCCGATATGGAGAGCGACCGTCCTATGGACCGTCTGGTGTGTGGTGATGTGGGTTTCGGAAAGACTGAAGTGGCTATTCGTGCTGCTTTCAAGGCTGTGGCTGATAACAAACAGGTGGCTGTGCTGGTTCCCACTACGGTGCTGGCCTATCAGCACTTTCAGACTTTCAGCGAACGGTTGAAAGATTTTCCATGTAAGGTGGATTATTTGAGCCGTGCCCGCAGTGCGAAAGATGTTTCCAGAATAGTGAAGGAACTGGCGGATGGAAAAATAAATATTTTGGTCGGTACACATAAAATCATCGGTAAAAGCGTTAAGTTCAAAGATTTAGGATTGCTGATCATTGATGAGGAACAGAAGTTCGGAGTTAGTGTGAAAGAGAAGTTGCGTCAGATGAAAGTGAATGTGGATACACTTACTATGACCGCTACCCCCATCCCCCGTACTTTGCAGTTCTCGTTAATGGGCGCCCGTGATCTTTCTGTTATTCAGACTCCGCCTCCCAACCGTTATCCCATTCAGACAGAGGTGCATACCTTTAATGAAGATATCATAACGGAAGCGATCAATTTTGAAATGAGCCGTAACGGACAGGTGTTCTTTGTCAATAACCGCATACAGAATCTGGTAGAATTGGAAGCCATGATCAAGCGGAATATACCCGATTGCCGTGTCTGCATAGGTCATGGACAGATGGAGCCCGAAAAGCTGGAGAAGATTATTTTCGACTTTGTGAACTATGATTATGATGTGCTGCTGGCAACCACCATTATCGAGAGTGGCATTGATATACCGAATGCCAATACGATTATCATCAACCAGGCGCAGAATTTTGGGTTGAGTGATTTGCACCAGATGCGTGGACGTGTGGGAAGAAGCAATAAAAAAGCATTCTGTTATTTGTTGGCGCCTCCATTGACTTCACTGACTCCCGAGGCAAAGCGCCGTCTTCAAGCCATTGAGAATTTCAGTGATTTGGGCAGCGGTATCCATATAGCCATGCAGGATTTGGATATCCGTGGAGCAGGAAATATGCTGGGGGCGGAGCAGAGTGGCTTCATTGCCGATTTGGGTTATGAAACTTATCAGAAGATACTGGCCGAAGCGGTGAAAGAGTTGAAAGAGGATGAGTTTGCCGATCTTTATGCAGAGGAGTTGCAGGCAGCGGGAGAAGAGAAAATCAGTGGCGAGAACTTTGTGGATGAATGTCAGGTGGAAAGTGATTTGGAATTGCTTTTCCCTAATGAGTATATCCCCAGCAGCAGCGAACGTATGTTGCTTTATCGTGAACTGGACGGATTGGAATTGGATAAGGACCTGCTCGCTTTCAAGGCACGGTTGGAGGACCGTTTCGGAAAGGTTCCTCCCGAAGGGCTGGAACTTCTGCGTATCGTACCTTTGCGCAGATTGGCTAAACGGTTGGGGGTGGAAAAAGTATTCTTGAAAGCCGGACGAATGACTTTGTTCTTTATCAGTAATCAGGAAAGTCCTTATTATCAAAGTGCGGCTTTTGGCAAGGTGATTGATTACATGAGCAAGAATCCGCGTTACTGCAATTTGCGTGAGCAGAACGGCAAGCGTAGTATGGTAGTCAAGAATGTGGAAACGGTAGAGACTGCGGTAGGTATTCTGCAGGAGATGGTGAGTTTGTGATAAAAGATGTCTGTATTGGCGGAAACCGGCATTGCCGTAGAGTAAGCAGGATATGTTAACGTAAAATTGAATATTAACTAAATAAACAGCTGATTTTTAATTAATTGTTTAACGGAATTGAATTTGGGGTGTTTTATATTAAAAAATAATATAAGACACTCCTTTTTCTTTTAACTTATCTATATTTTTACTATCTTACTTCCAGTTTAAAAGCGGACACTGAGATTTTTACTCACATATTGTCTAATTTAAAAAACACTTGTTATGGAAGTGAAAAAAGCACGAAGAGCCGACCTTGAAAAGGGTAAGTCCCGTTGGCTGTTCATGGGTCTCATTGTGACGCTGTCGTTTATGTTTGTTTCGTTCGAATGGACTGAACGTAATGTAACTTACGCGATCAGTGATTTAGTCAGTGACCCGGATTTCTTTGAAGAATTAGTTCCTGTAACCTATAATCAGGATAAACCTCTGCCGCCACCGCCTCCGCCGGCTGCCGTCAATCCGGAAGAGCTCAATATAGTGGATAATAACTCGACGGAAACAGAAACCGATATTGCAGCTTCAGACCCTACGGATGCTCCGGTAATTATACCGACCCCTATTGAAGTACCCGAAGAAGTAGTGGATGAAAATGTGGAATTTGTGGTGGTGGAAGAGATGCCGGTATTTCGTAACGGTAATGCTGATTTGATGAGGTATCTGAGTGAAAACATCAAATATCCTACCGTCAGTGCCGAGCAGGGAGTTCAAGGAAGGGTAGTGGTGCAGTTCGTTGTGGGTGTTCATGGAGAGATCCTGAATCCGGTAGTGGTGAAGAGTGTGGATCCGTATCTGGACAAGGAAGCAATCCGCGTGATCAGTTCCATGCCAAAATGGAAGCCCGGCAAGCAAAGAGGAAAAGCAGTGAGGGTGAAATACACTGTTCCTGTAGTCTTCAGACTGCAAAGTTAAGATTTAATTAGTATGGATGGAGGAAGCGTAATCTCGGGAGAGGACGCTTCCTCTTTTTTTGTGTAGAATAAATAGGGAATATTTATGAAAACATGTAAGAAAAAGGGGCGTGAAAGGAAATAGTTAGTAATAAAATGCTTGCTATCTTATTATATTTGTTACCTTTGTGGGTCTTATAATATGAAAAACAATGAAAATAACAATTCTACAGAGAAATATAGAATGGGCCAATCCACAGGCTAATGTAGCAAGGGCCGACGAGGCAATAAGCTGTCTGCCGGATTCTGATTTGTTTGTTTTACCCGAAATGTTTTCCACCGGTTTTTGTACGCAACCCGAAGGAATTGCGGAGAGCGCCGACAGTGAAACCCTGCACTGGATGAAGCGTAAGGCAGCCGAGCGGAATTGTGCTATTGCAGGCAGTGTAGCAGTATGTGAGAATGGAAACTATTATAATCGTTTTTACTTTGTCCATCCGGACGGAGCCGTGCAGCATTATGATAAGAAACATTTGTTCACCTTCGGGGGCGAACACAAGCGTTTCACTGCCGGCACAGAGCGTGTGGTGGTGAACTTCCGTGGGGTACGTATTCTTTTGGAAGTATGTTATGACCTCCGTTTCCCTGTTTGGTCACGCAACCTGGGGGATTACGACATGATACTTTATGTGGCAAGCTGGCCCACTCCCCGTGTGGATGCCTGGAGCGCGCTGCTTCGGGCGCGGGCTATTGAGAACCAGTGCTATGTGGCCGGAGTGAACCGCATGGGAACTGATCCTGCCTGTGAATATTCGGGTGGCAGCGCCATCATCGATCCCTACGGAAAAACGATAGCCGAATGTCCGTGGAGCAGGGAAAGTGCGGTATCGGCTGATATCGATATGGAGGCATTGCAGGCTTTCAGGAAGAAATTCCCGGTATTGGATGATGCAGACCCCTTTACATTGATATGAAACAATTAACAAAATAATAGATAATGGCTGAAAAGAAATTATTGTTGGGCGATGAGGCAATTGCCCTCGGAGCGATACATGCCGGCATATCGGGTGTATATGCCTATCCGGGTACACCGTCCACTGAAATCACAGAGTTTATCCAGAATAATCCTTTGGCAAAGGAAAGAAAATTGCACAGCACTTGGTGTACCAATGAAAAAACGGCCATGGAGGCTGCATTGGGTATGTCATACGCAGGAAAACGTGCTTTGGTATGTATGAAACATGTAGGCATGAACGTGGCTGCCGATGCGTTTGTCAATTCTGCCATAACCGGCGTGAACGGTGGTCTGGTGGTGCTGGCTGCCGATGACCCTTCCATGCACTCGTCACAGAACGAGCAGGATTCACGTTTTTATGGAAAATTTGCTATGATTCCCATGCTGGAACCGTCTTCCCAACAAGAAGCATACGATATGATGGATTACGCATATACACTCTCGGAAAAACTGAAGTTGCCGGTGCTGATGCGTGTGGTTACCCGTCTGGCACATTCGCGTGCCGGTGTGGAAGTAGCCGATATCCGTGAGGAAAATCAGTTGAATCCTGATCATGAACGTGCCCACTGGGTATTGCTGCCGGGTAATGCGCGTAAACAATATCTGGATTTAGTGAAAAAGCAGGAGAAGCTGGAAGAAGTTTCCTCCAAATCTCCTTATAATTATCTGGAAGGGTTGAATCCCGAATATGATTATGAATTCGGAGTGATAGCCTGTGGTATCGGTTATAATTATGTGAAGGAGGCGGATACGGACAGTTGCCATATTCCGGTATTGAAAGTTTCGCAGTATCCGTTGCCGGCTGAAGAAATCAGGACGATGGCAGACCGCTGCGGATATGTTCTGGTAGTGGAAGATGGTCAGCCGTTTGTGGAAGAGCAGGTAAAAGCGATACTTTCCTCGGACTATGAGGTAAAGGGACGCTTGACGGAAACTTTGCCGCGTACTGGTGAATTGACTCCGGATAATGTGGGCGAGGCGATCGGATGGGGAATCAAACGTCCGTTTGGCAAGCCTCAGGTGGTGATGCCGCGTCCGCCTGCATTGTGTCAGGGATGTGGTCATCGGGATGTGTATGATGCATTGAACAAGGTGGCTGCGGAATATCCGGATGCACGCATTTTCGGTGATATCGGTTGCTATACATTAGGTGCGTTGCCCCCGTTCCGTGCTATCGACAGTTGTGTGGATATGGGTGCTTCCATAACCATGGCCAAAGGTGCTTCCGATGCAGGGGTATTTCCGGCCATTGCGGTTATCGGTGACTCTACCTTCACTCATTCCGGTATGACCGGTCTGCTGGATGCGGTGAATGACCGTGCCAATATCACGGTGGTGATTTCGGATAACCTGACTACCGCCATGACCGGTGGACAGGATTCTGCCGGTACGAACAAATTCGAGGCGATCTGCCTGGGATTAGGGGTAGAACCCGAACATGTGCGTGTGGTGGTTCCATTACCAAAGAATATGGAAGAAATCACCCGTACCATTCGTGAGGAAATAGAATATAAAGGGGTGTCTGTCATTATTCCGCGCAGAGAGTGTATCCAGACATTGAATCGTAAACTAAGACAGAAAAAAGCAGATAAGGCATGAGAAAAGATATCATACTTTCGGGCGTAGGAGGACAGGGTATCCTGACTATCGCTACTATTATAGGAGAAGCTGCTACGGCAGAAGGCATCAATTTGAAGCAGGCTGAGGTACACGGTATGAGCCAGCGCGGAGGAGATGTACAGTCTAATCTGCGTCTATCCGACGAAACGATTTATTCGGATCTGATCGCTCAGGGTGAGGCGGATCTGATTATTTCCATGGAACCGATGGAGGCGTTGCGTTATCTGCCTTACTTGCAGGAAGAAGGTTGGGTGATTACTTCCGCTAATCCTTTCAAGAACATTCCCGACTATCCTGAAGAAGTGGATCTGATGAGAACTTTGGAAAGTCTTCCGCATGTGGTGAAGTTGGAAATAGAGGATATGGCAAAAGAAAACAGTATGCCTAAATGCGCGAATGTGATTCTGCTGGGCATGGCTGCGAAGTATATTGAAATCGTATCACCGGAACAGTTGCGCGAAAGCATAGGGCGTGTGTTTGCTGCAAAAGGTGAGAAGATTGTTGAAATGAATCAGAAGGCTTTTGATATAGGCTTGAATGCGGTAAAGAACTGGTAGTGCCATGAAGATATTTAGTGAAGAATTAGTGGAGAAGGCGGTGAAGGAACTGCACATCGCCAATCTTGCACAGGCTACTATCGGTGATGTGCTGTTGGTAGCCCAGTATCTGGAAAAGGAAACGGGGATTCCTTTTATCCGCATGGATCAGGGATCTCCCGGTCTTGCCGCCAATCAGATAGGGATTGAAGCGGAGAAAGCTGCTTTGGACAGGGGAGTCGGATCGCAATATCCGGCTGCCGCAGGAGTGCCCGAGTTGAAAAAGGAGGCTTCCCGTTTTGTAAAAGCTTTCTTGAATCTGGAAATCTCTCCGCGCGCTTGTGTACCTACCACCGGGTCGGTGGCCGGTTCATTCGGCTCGTTCATAGCCTGTACGCAGCGTATTCCGGGGAAAGACAAGGTATTGTTCATTGATCCCGGATTTCCTATTCAGAAATCCCAGCTTCGCATTATCGGCGTGGAGTGGGAAGAGTTTGATATCTATCATTATCGTGGACAGGCCTTGCGTGAGAAATTGGAAAGTTTCCTGAGTAAAGGCGATATAGCAGCGATTATCTATTCTAATCCGAATAATCCGGCATGGATTTGTCTGGAAGAGGAGGAGTTGCAGATAATCGGTGAACTGGCAACCCGGTATGATGTGATTGTCATGGAAGATCTGGCTTATTTCTGCATGGATTTCCGTCGGGATATGGGGCATCCTTTCGAACCGCCTTATCCGCCCACTGTGGCAAGATATACGGATAATTATATCCTGATGCTTTCTTCTTCCAAGATATTCAGTTATGCCGGACAGCGTATGGCATTGGCATGTATCAGCGACAAACTGTTCGACCGCCAGTTCCCTGCCTTGGCAGAACGGTATAAAGATGCAGGGGTGTTCGGTCCTACGCTGATTGCTTCCATTCTTTATATGATTACTTCGGGATGTACGGCTTCCACTCAGTATGCATACGCTGAAATGCTTCGTCTGTCTACCGAAGGTAAAATCAATTTTGTGGAAGATACCCGCGAATATGCCCGTCGTGCGGAACGCATGAAGAAAATATTTACCGACAATGGTTTCCATATCGTATATGACTATGATGCTACCCAGGTGGTGGGAGATGGTTTCTTCTTTACCATTGGTTACGGAAATATGACAGGGGGTGAATTGCTCCGGGAGTTATTGTATTATGGGGTAAGCAGCATCTCGCTTTCTACTACCGGCAGCGAGCAGGAAGGTGTCCGCGCCTGTACGTCACGGATGCGCGATGAACTTTATCCGGTGATGGAGGAACGCATGAGAGCTTTTCATGAAGATCATTGAAAATAATGTGCTAATAGGATAATGTGCCGATTGTCATATGGTGTGTTTGTGCACCAGTACATTGGCTAATTAGCACATTGAAAAATTATTTATTATGATTTGGAACAAAAATAAAGAGTGCATGAGCCGGGACGAAATGAGCGCTCTGCAGGGAAAACGCCTGAACAAGTTGGTGAACCTGGTTTATCATAATGTCCCTTTTTATCGTAACAAGATGCAGGAGATGGATTTATCTCCGGATGATATTCAGACTATTGAAGACATTGTAAAACTTCCTTTTACTACCAAACAGGATTTACGTGATAATTATCCTTATGGACTTCAGGCTGCTCCTGCTTCGGAAATTGTACGTGTACACGCTTCTTCGGGCACAACCGGGAATCCTACCATTGTGGGATATACACGTCGTGACTTGTCCGTATGGTCCGAAGTAATGTCGCGTTGTCTTTCGGCCTATGGGGTTACTCGTAATGATACTTTTTCTGTCAGTTATGGTTATGGGTTATTCACTGGTGGGCTGGGTGCACATTATGGTGTGGAGAATCTGGGGGCGACTGTTATCCCGGCTTCTACCGGAAATACGGAAAAGCATGTTCGTCTGATTCGTGACTTGGGTATAACCGGTATTGCCTGTACTCCTTCTTATGCTCTTTATTTAGCAGAAGTGGTGGAACGTATGGGGCTTACCAAGAAAGATATCGGCCTCCGTATAGGAGCCTTTGGAGCCGAGCCATGGACGGAGAGTATGCGTAAGGAAATAGAAGAGCGGCTGGGCTTGAAAGGCTACAATATTTATGGATTGAGTGAAATTATGGGCCCTGGTGTTTCTTATGAATGCCAGGAACAACATGGTTCGCATATCAATGAGGATCATTTTTATCCTGAAATCATTAACCCTGAAACGCTGGAACGTCTTCCGAATGGAGAAGTGGGAGAATTGGTGTTTACTACTCTGACCAAGGAAGGTATGCCGTTATTGCGCTATCGTACGAAGGACTTGACTTCCCTGATGGAGGGTGAATGTCCGTGTGGAAGAACCAATATTCGTATGTCGGGTATTGTAGGCCGTAGTGACGATATGCTTATTATCCGTGGCATCAATGTATTCCCGTCTCAGGTGGAAAGTGTTATTCTGGATATGCCGCAGTTTGAACCTCAGTATATGCTGGTGGTGGATAGGAAGAATAATCTTGACTCTTTGCAGGTACAAGTGGAAGTCCGCAAAGACTTCTTCTCGGATGATATGGGAAGTATGCTTGCCATGAAGAAAGCATTGAGCGACAAACTGAAAAGTGTCCTTTCCATCAGTGCCGAAGTGAAGCTGATGGAACCTAATAGCATTGCCCGTAGTGAAGGTAAGAGTAAACGTGTGATAGACAATCGGATTTTAAAATAAAAAAGTATGCGATATGACAATCAAGCAATTATCTGTTTTTCTGGAAAACAAAACCGGAAGAATAAATGACGTAACCAAGACATTGGCAAAGTATGATATCAATATGCATGCGTTCAGCATGGCGGAATCTACTGATTTCGGTATACTTCGCCTGATTGTTTCGGATGTGGAAAAAGCGGTGGAAGTACTTCGTGCCGAGAATTTTGCCGTGATGCTGACCGATGTGGTATGTATCAGTTGCCCGAATGTGGCAGGTTCTTTGGCTAAAGTTTTGGACTATCTGGCAGCAGAGAATATCTTTATTGAATATATGTATGCTTTTGCTCAGGGAGATACGGCACATGTGGTTATCCGTCCGTCTAATGTGGAGAGATGTGTGGAGATATTGAACAAATTTAATTGTAATGTTTTGACTAAGAACAGTCTGTAATGAATTTGACTTTGTGGGTATGAATGCATCACAAGTCTTTTTACCACAGGTTACTTGGGCTCACACGGGTGTTTAAGCTGAAAACTTTAAGATTGAACCTGTGCGAATCCGGGTAATCTGTGGCTGTTTTGATGGAACAGTCTATCAATAACAAAACCTGTTTGTTGGAGAATGCAGAATGTTATGAGCGTTCTTTGACAATGGGACACTCGAACCGATAAAAAATACCGAAGTATTGTACATGATTACATTGGATAATTTTGAGAACTTTGTTCCCTATAAAATATGGATGCGTGGGGAAGAGTATTATGAAACAGACGCTGTTTCCGAATTGGAAGAAATCTCACCCGGTGAATGGACTGCGACTGTAGAAGGAACAGACGATTATAATGTGGAGATATCTATGGATGGAAACGAGATAGAATCTTGGTACTGTGATTGTCCGTATGATGGAGAAATCTGCAAACATGTCGTAGCGACATTGTTGGCAATTCGCGACAATAGAAAAAAGGCGGGTAATAGTATTTTCTCGAAGATGAAAATCAAAGCGGAGGAAACCCCTGTTTTGGAGGAAATAAAAGAAGTGGGTAAGCAGCCTTGTCCGTCTTTGGTAGACATACAGCGACTGTTGTCTTTCATTGATCCGCAGGAACTCTCGAAATTTATCTGTGAGTATGCTTCAACGAATCTGGAATTTAAAACGGCACTTTCAAATCATTTCATAGCTAAGGAGCTATCTTTGTCATCAAAGGGAAAAGATTACAGAATTGAAATTCAAAAAGTTTTTAAAGGAT
>ENA-UEPV01000612-UEPV01000612.1-human-gut-metagenome-genome-assembly--contig:-NODE-612-length-24170-cov-8.482588_pt1 | contig 24170 bp, 27 predicted proteins | sample MGYA00242942_ERZ507925 | MGnify/ENA primary metagenome ERZ507925 (study PRJEB26167, sample SAMN06115453) | human gut metagenome | host: Homo sapiens | place: China:Fujian | collected 2015-08-26... | reverse complement strand
GCGGACTGCTAATTCATACGATGGGAAAGGTAGCCATCGCATTTTTATACCTTATTTTCAACTACTGATTCAAATAACTATAAGAAATGCCTATCCTCTGAGCTGCTGGAAGATAAAGAAGGGAATCTCTATGCCGATTTTATGAATCAGGGCATTGGTTACGATCCCAAACAGGATTTGCTTCTGGTTGAAGACTACGGAGCGTTCAAACGAAAAATGGAAACAGAACATGAAAAATAAAATTAGTGTTATGCTGGTCGCCCTCGTCCTTATTTCGGGGGCGGCCCGAGCCCAGTGGCCTGTAACGGACCTTGCCGGTTTAACGCAAAGTATCATCAATTCGTCGAATGAGATGGTGCAGACATCCTCTACGGCACAGACGATGGTTCAGAATTTTCAGGAGACTCAGAAGATTTATGACCAGAGTAAGAAATACTATGATACGCTGAAAAAAGTAAAAAACCTTGTTCGCAGCGCCCGGAAGGTCCAGCAGTGTATTCTTTTTGTGGGAGAAATTTCGGATATGTATGTCTCGAACTATCAGCTCATGCTTTCCGACAAGAACTTTTCCGTGAGGGAACTTGCTGCTATCGCTTCGGGATATACACGAATTCTTCAGGGAAGTGCCAACACGCTAAAGGATTTGCAGGGTATCATCAATCCCTCGGATTTGTCGATGACGGACAAAGATCGCTTGGATGTGGTTGATAAAACCTATGCCGAATTACTGCGGTTACGGAATTTAACGAGCTACTATACCCGGCAGAATCTTTCTGTGTCCTATATAAGGGCGAGGAAGTCGAATGATATGGAGCGGACATTATCCCTGTACGGCACAGATGAGGATAAGTATTGGTAATAAAAGACGATGATTATGATGATCCCTTTAGTATCTTTTGAAAGCCTGCATGAAATTCTGCGTAAGCTCTTCGATTCGATGCTTCCGTTATGTGAAAGAATGACTGTCATGGCGTCGGCAATAGCATGTATCGGTGCGTTGCTATACATATCTTATCGGGTATGGCAGTCTATTGCGCGTGCTGAGCCCATTGATGTTTTTCCGTTGTTACGACCTTTTGCCATGTGCATTTGCATCATCTTTTTCAATACATTGGTTATCGGCGGTCTCAACGGAATACTATCCCCGATTGTTAAAGCCACGCACTCTCTTCTTCAAGGCCAGACTTTCAGTATGAATCAATATCAGGCGGATAAAGACAAACTCGAAAAAGAAATCATGCTCAAGGACCCGACACAGGCTTATTTGGTCTCGGATGAAGAGTTTGACCGGCAAATTGATGAACTGGGCTGGATGCCACCGGATTTGAATGCAATGTCGCAGTTGCATCAGGATAGATATTGGTTTGGGATACGCGGTCTCATTGTCATGGCTTTTAGATGGCTTTTGGAAACGCTTTTCGAAGCGGCTTCGTTGGTTATCGATACGATCCGGACATTTTACCTTATTGTACTGGCTATTCTGGGCCCTCTGGTCTTTGCTATAGCATCGTTCGATGGCTTTCAGGCTTCATTGGCACAGTGGCTCACAAAGTATATCGGCGTATATTTATGGTTGCCGGTTGCTGATATTTTCGGTGCTATTCTGGCCCGCCTGCAAACACTATCGCTTCAAAAAGATTTGGAGTTGATGAGTACTGATCCCTGGTATTTTATCAATATGGACGGTACTGTTTATCTGGTATTTCTGCTGATCGGTATCTGTGGTTATTTTACCGTTCCTACTGTTGCATCATGGATTGTGCAGGCCGGAGGTTTCAACAGTTATAATAATCTCGTTACTCAAGGGGGTAAATGGCTCGGTGGCTTTGCTATGGGTTCTATTACTGGTGCTGGAAAGTACATCAAGGGGCAAGGTAAAAGGATTGCCGAGGAAGAGCGAAAATTCAAAATGAGACACCCTAATATAAAGTAAGCAAAATGGAATTTAAAGCACTGAAAAATATAGAGAGCAGTTTCCGGCAAATCCGTTTGTATGCAATCATTTTTCTGGGTTGCTGTATGCTCCTGACGGTTTTGGTTGTGTGGAGGTCCTACAGCTTTGCCGAAGCGCAGCGTCAGAAAATCTATGTTCTGGATCAAGGCCGGAGCTTGATGCTGGCGCTCTCACAGGATTTACAACAAAACCGGCCTGTTGAGGCACGGGAACATGTCCGACGTTTTCACCTGTTATTCTTCGATCTCTCGCCGGATAAAAGCGCTATTGAAGGCAATCTTACAAAAGCTCTTTTGCTGGCCGATAAAAGCGCAATGAGTTACTACCGCGATTTAATGGAGAAGGGCTATTTCAATCGGCTGATAGCCGGAAATATCATCCAGAAAGTCGAGGTTGACAGCATCCGCTGTGATTTCACGAATTACCCGTATCAGGTGAAAACTTATGCCCGGCAACGTATTTTACGTGAGAGCAGTGTTACTGAGCGAAGTCTCGTTACGACATGCCAGTTGGTAAACGCGACACGTTCAGATAATAATCCGCAAGGGTTCCTGATCGAGCGATTCAACATCATTGAAAACAAAGACCTCGGAACCTATGACCGCTAAAAGAATACTGCTCATGCCTCGCATCTGGATAAGAAGGAGCAAGGCGAAGGTAAAGGCGTTTTTAGACCGCCGTACACAACGAGAACGGCTGTGGATAATCGTTGGGATGTTGGTGATTTTTGCAGTTCTCGACATTTGGCAGCTTATCGATGGGCTGTCTACGGAGAGGCCGCAGAAGCAGATGGAACATATACAATCAATTAAACCGTAAATAAAATGGCAGATAATAAAACTGATGTAAAAAAGGGTTCGTCCGATAATATTCAGAAGGACCCGCAAAAGGAACAACGGAAAAAGACCGTTCTGGCCGCTTTGATTTTGCTCGTGCCGTTCCTTGGTTGTATGTATTTGATTTTCGGCGGCTGAAGTAAGGCGGAAACTCCGGGTGAGAATTCTTTCAACATGACTGTTCCTGATGGCCGGAGTCCGGGGATTGAAGCCAGCAAACAAAAGGCATTGGAACGTGTCAACTCGGAACAGCAACAGCAGGATCGTGTGTCGGCCTTCGATTCGAACTCTTTTTCGCTGCTCGACGGAGCATCCGGCACACCGCAAAAATCCAATCCGCAGAATGCGATTACTCAGTCTCAGGAAGCGAATCGGGAAGTCTCACAACTATTGAACGATTTCTACAGTACGCCGAAAACAGACCCGCAGGTCGAAGAACTGAAACGGCAGGTTGAGGAGTTGGAATCGCGCCTTGAGACGAAGCCCCAGACTCCTCCTGATCCGATGGAAATTGCAGAAAAGCAATATGCGCTTGCGGCAAAATACTTTAATAACGGGGAACAACGCGCAGAGCCGGCACGAAACAGTGCTTCCAAAACAGTTACAGTTCATCCGGTCCGCAGTTTAGGTGAAGGGGTTGTTACGACACTGGCGACTGTAGAACCCGATTCTTTGTTGTCGGAACTGGGCCGGGAACGTAATCTCGGATTCAATACTGCCGTAGGAAGCAATACCCAAGCGAATCATCGCGGTATTCGGGTGTGTGTGGATGAAGACCAGACAATCAGCAGCGGAGATCGAATTCGACTGCGATTGACGGAGCCTATACGAGTGAACGATTGTCAGATCGATGCCGGAAGCCTTCTATTCGGTACGGCGGCTATCGAAGGACAGCGATTACAGATTGTCGTGTCGAGCATCGAACAGGCTGGTAATATCATCCCCGTGGAACTTAGCGCTTTTGATTTGGACGGCGGAAAAGGGTTATATGTTCCCGATTCGAAAGAGCGAACTGCGGCAAAGGAAGCTGCGGCGTCAATCGGTTCGGGCTTAGGAACGAGTATTTCATTCACTCAGAATGCCGGTCAGCAAGTGGCAATGGATCTTGTTCGAGGAGCCATGACAGGAGGAACGCAATATATTGCTTCAAAGCTGCGGCAGGTAAAAGTTACCGTGAAAGCGGGTTATCAGATCATTCTCATTTCTAAAGAATAATTTTCCATGAAAACGTTATTAATTACCTTCCTCTTCCTTTGCAGCTTTTGGGCGGCCGGAGCGCAGGAATCATCCCGGGTGATACCGCCGGAGCAGGTGATTGAACCCTATCAGGTAGAGGTGACATTTGCCAAAACCGTACATATTCTTTTCCCCGCAGCCGTAAAATACGTTGATCTGGGATCAACGGACCTTGTTGCCGGTAAAGCGGATGGAGCAGAAAATGTCCTGCGGGTAAAATCTGCGGTGCGGGGATTTCCCGGCGAAACGAATTTCAGCGTCATCACCTCGGACGGAGTATTTTACGCCTTCAACGCCATTTATGCCGATGTACCGGGGCGCCTTTCCATTCAGATGGAAGACTGGCTGCATAAAGACCCCTATGGTGATTTCGCATCCACGCAGACGTATGTCAGGCTTCAGGAACTCGGCGATGAAAACCCGCTTACCGTAAACCGAATCATGTACACGATCCATAAAAAGGATGCACGATTGATTAAGAACATCGGCAGCAAACGATTCGGCATGCAACTGTTGTTGAGGGGAATTTACATTCACAACGACCTATTTTACATTCATGTCTCCCTGAGCAACAGTTCAAACGTAAATTTCGACATCGATCATATCCGGTTCCGTATTGCCGACAGAAAAGTCGCTAAACGCACGGCACTGCAGGAAACATTCGTCGAGCCGGTCCGGGCATATAATGCGATCGCAGCCGTGAAAGCCGGAGAGACCCTGCGTAATGTTTATGTTTTTCAGAAGTTCACCATCCCGGATGATAAAGTGCTTATCATGGATGTATTCGAAAAGAACGGCGGCCGTCACCAGTCGTTTATGATTCAGAATACGGATTTGGTGGATGCTCATACAGTCGAGGAACTTAAAATCAGGTAGCTATGCGGGCAATCATTATGTTATGCTTGGGGCTTTGGGCCGCATTGCTGCTCAATCCCGGTGAAGTGTATGCCCAACGCGGATTACCCGGACAGGTTGCTCTCGGTGTCAACGGGGGCATTGCCGATGGTTTCTCTTTTCGGGATTCTCATGGAGCATACCGGTTCTGGGGCGAGTTGGAACTGACGCGCTATAACCGGAATCACAGTTATTGGAATTTCGCGGTCTCCTGTCTTCGTAAGGATTACCGATACGAAGGCGTGCTGGGCGATCAGCTCGTGCCGATGGCACAATTTACCGCGGAGGCCGGTTATAATCACCCCTTGATTTCGGATCGCGGCCGCAACATATCCCTTTTTGCAGGATTGGCGGGTGTCGCGGGGTACGAAACAACCAACTGGGGTGATAAACATCTCAGGGACGGAGCGACGTTGCGCAGCGATGATAGTATTATATACGGCGGGCGGCTTTCGGCATCTCTTGAAGGCTATCTTTCAAACCGGGTTATTGTGCTGTTGAACCTTCGAGAATATTGTACATTCGGCTCTTCTACCGGGACATTCCATACTACCTGGGGAATCGGATTTCGGTTTATCATCAATTAAAAGATCGAGGAATGAAAAGATTAGTATGTATTTGCCTCATAGCTTTAGCATCGCTCATTTTTGTGAGTGCATGTGACGATCATATCGAGGTACAGCAGAATTACGACTTCGCATTGGGCACATGGCATCTGCCGGAGGATATAAAACCGGACGAACTCGTAGAAATACGTTTCACGCTTCGTCGGCAGGGAGATTTCAAAGGCGCTAAATACCATTTCGGGTACATTCAGATGCAAGGGGCCGGACAAGTGCTGGATGCTGCCGCAAACCGCCTTGTAAACAGAGAGAGCGTTGAATTGCCTGCGATCGTCGGTTTCAACGACAGTGATCCGTATAATTTGAGCTTCACGCTCTTTTATCAGAGTCTCAGTGACGAGAAATCCGAGGTTGTATTTTTCGTGATCGACAACTTCGGACTACAAAGGGATTTGACGGTGAGCTTTGATACCGTTAGTCGAGAATAGCAAAAGGGGCGGAAATTTTCCGCCCCTTTTGCTTCATTAAGGTTCTATGTGTGTTGCATTCTCAAAGTCGCTATCCGTAAAAATATATTGATAGGTTCTATTCCGTTTTTTATCATTGTTTTTCAAGATTTCATACGTTTCTGATCTGAATAATTTATCTTCTCCAGTGGATGAGTGTCGGGTGTTTGTAAATTGTTTCTCTCCGTTCGAAATGACAATATAATCCGCACCTGTCGGGCTTGTCCACATAAATGGATACGGGAATCCGCCTTCAGTGTCAAAACGCAGTGTATGGGCTTTTCCGGCAGGGATTACGAATGTATAATTTGCATCTTCGAGAAGATCACCATTAGCGTAATTGTATGATTTCATTGTAATATCCCGAGAACTGTCGTTCTTGTAAATATAATTCGAAGTATACGAATAATCCGAGTCAGAGCAACCGATAAATAATGCAGCGGTGAATGCGGTTATGGATATAATCAATATTTTTCTCATAATCATAATAATTTGATAATTAACAAGTCCAGTTAAGGAATGTATGGATAAACGTATCTCATAACGCCGAAATTCTTTCGTTCCGTCCAATTTCGATCTCCTTTTTTTCTTGTTCCGAGCCAGTTCCAATACCATGATGAAACTTTTCGCCATGCGCCAAGATTTTCCTGAGTTAAATAACTGATGGTGTAGACCATTTTCTTATCCTTATATTGACTGTCTTCAATCAAATAAAGAGGAACCGTACCGGGGCGCTGTGATGAAAATACCCATGCCTTTATTCCATATTGTGAAAATTCGGGATAGGTTCGCTGGTCGTATGCATATTTACCATGATGAAACCCGTTTTCATATATTGGCTTCAGAAGAGAATAGTTGGGATGGCTTGACGAAGGCCGTGATCCATAGGCCATAAAATGCTGCTTTGACGTTTTGGGTTCTAATGTCCGTGATCCATTATAATACACCGAAGGATTAGGCGTATAATTGGAAACATTATCTATCCAAAAGTCATAAGGCCAATCTGTATTCTTGTAAGCACAAAATGAATTGATAGGCATGTCTGTCGGTATTTTTATTGACTTTGTTGCCAGTTCACTATTCTGAATTTTTGCTTTTATCGTTGCGCTGCCGGATGACTTAAATACAACAGTGACACTATTTGATGTTTGGGATACGATCCAATAATATTTGGAAGGTAGTCCTTCAAATTCCCATTTGTCAACTGTTCCGGTGTAATTACTTAACCTGTATACTGTCCACTCTCCCGTGTGGGGATTTGGCGATCCGTAAATTGTACCCCGTGAAGTTACATTAATTTTTTTGATTACATCATAGTCTGTTCCGTCAATTAATTTTAGATGTGCTGTTAGGGTCCGTTCACCGAGAGTATTGAATCGCAGTTTTATCGACCGATTCTCTTTTTTGATGATTGTGTATCCTTCGCCGGAAACTGTCCAGCCGGAATTTGATATGGCGGATGGCAGCTTATCACTTTGGGGCAATGAATAAGTTACCTCAGTATCCGTATAAATCTGCGATGTGCCGATGATAAGGTTTTTGAAATCTGCCGCCCAGAACATGTAGGGATTATCAAAAATCATATCCACAATAATATCGTCAACGAGATGAAGTGCTTTAACATCTCGACGCCATCCGCGCCAAAGTCTGTTTCCCACTACTGTTCCTTCGATCTGTTTTAGGGTAAGTCCCTGATTGATCAGTCCTTCAACGACTCCGGTATAATTTTCAAAATAGTCAGGTCTTATTTTGTTCACTTGATTTGGGTATAGCCAATTCATAAATGCAAATTGGATTCCCCGAGCCCAACTTTCCTTGAGTATTCCATCCGCCAGCACAAAATCTTCAATTCGATTAGAGCCAGGCAATTCAACGACAGCCCGATGGTGTGAAGCGTGTCCGAGTTCATGGAGCGCAGTTGATGTAATTTCCCATCGGGATCTTGTATTGCCTTTAACCTTTCTGAATATCCGAATATCAGGCCATATTCCGACGGTAATTCCTGCATGGTCGCCATTTTTTCCGACATCTTTCTTATAAAAGGCGCATAGTTTTATTCGACCACGTTTAGGTCTTGTAATCCCAAACGGATTGTCGTGGAAAATAGCCCGGCAAGCACGATGTATTGCGGCGAACATTGCATCTTCGGTGTCTCCGGAGATTACCAACTCCCAACGTCCGGTCATTCGGGGACCTTTTGTTTTTGCCTGCCATGTGAGACCATCCCGAATATCCCAATATTTTTGATCCTCCCAGAATATCTTATATCGTGCAGGTTGTTTGAAGCTACCTAACGAGGTTGCCTCACCATTAGCGTTTGTAAAGCATTCCTCAAAATGAAGAAGATGATGACATCGAACCCGAACCCCAACAAGAGGAATAGTTTGACCATTGAAGTCATCAACGTACCGAACACTTGCATAGGGACGCCATTTGTAGCTTGAGCGTGTTTGAGCAGTTTGGTCGGGCAATCTCATGGATTTTATCATCACCCGATCCCACACGTCCTCAGTCAGTTTATTTGACACGCCAGCATTAATATCATTGTCATCAAAAGTTTCGACAATTACTTCATCGAGTATTTCATGGATAATGCCATCCGGAAATATATAGTCAGTCGGCACTTTAGTATAATGCCAAGGATAGCCATAAGTATTTGTAGTATCGTTTTCAAAGAATTCAACTTCTTCATCTGTCAGTTCCCGGTCAAGGGGATAGGTGAAAAGCATAAGATTCGAGGAGTCCAGTAATCTGGTATATTCCGTTGAATCTTTAGGCAAGAAACGGACGTAATAATGTGTCGGTTTTAATTTTATTGTCGGTTGTCCCATCTCTACAGATACTTTATCCATTGCCATTTGAACATTAGTCAGAGAATAGGGGTTGTCTTGGGCTGCGAGTGCCGATCTGGTCTTGCTCTCTCTTATTGGAGTGTCAGAAGGTGGTTCCTCAAATTTGGAGCAGCCGATCAGCAGGACCGCAATAGCTAAAACAAGTAGATTTTTCTTCATAGGATTGAGGTTTAGGTTGAAATAAAGATATTAATTATGAAGTGTAAGCCCACAAATAAGCCGTAATTGGAGGGCTATGAGAACTATTTCCCGAACGTTCGGGTGTAGGAAACCGACGGCATGATCGGCACTAAAACAGTCGCCTTATAGGTCCCTTGGTATGGATAGATGCAGACCGGGTTCTTGTGCCATGTCCAGTTGATGATCGAGAACTGCCAGTTACGGACGCCGTTGCGTTTCCGGCGCTCCATGTTGTAGCTTATGTCCGAACGGAAGTAATTGCGCATGCGCATCGAAGGATAGGCCGTAATGCCGACGATCGGATTGCCGTTAGTATCGGGATAGCTCTCGTTCGTCAGGCGGTACGGAAGGCCGGACCGCCAGGACATATTGAAAGTGAACGTATGTCTCCTTCCGGGCCTTTTCAGGACATCGTAGCTGAGGAACGTGTTGAAATCATGTGGTACGTCGTACTCGAAGGGATAGCTAACGCCCTCCGAACTGCGTCGGGAATTCGTATAAGTGTACGATACCGTCAGGCTCAGCCGCTCCGTCTGCCGCTGCAACATGATCTCAAGTCCCCATGCCCGGCCTGTTCCGTAGACGAAGCCGCCGCGCCCCAGCAGGAAATCGTCGCTGTCGTAGATCAGCGGCAGGTTGCGCATGCGCTTGTAATAGCCCTCCAGCGAGAGGGTCAGATTCTCCCGCAGCCGGGCCCGGCCGCCGAGCGCCACCTGCCATGCATGTTGTAATTTCCCGTCCCTAAAAGGCGTCCAGAAGTCGATCGGCATGGAATAGTAGTAGCGATTGTATTGCACCAATGCCTGCGAATTGATCGTGCCCGAAAGCCATATGGCATTGTCGTTGCCGAAATCATACGCGAGTTGCGCCCGCGGTTCTACGGCGAATCTGGTTTGCTCCGAGTTGTCATACATAGCGCCCCGGATTCCGACATCTGCCCGCCAGCCGCCCCATTGAAACCGGTTGTTCAGGAAAAGCGCCCCCGAAACAAGCTGCTCGGAAGAATAGCCGCGCTCTTTGTGCTGTCCGTTGACATAACCTTTCGAGTGCATCGGCATAAAGCGTTGGTGTGATATATTCGCACCGTATTCGAGCGACCATGCTTTTATGAGACGCTGATCGAATGTCAGACGGGCTCCGAACTCATGCGTTTTATAAGTCGTTTTGCCCCAGTTTTTAAAATCATCGTCCTCGTATTCCGACTCCTGCCGGTTTTGAAGGTAGGTATAGTAGGCCACCACCGAGGACCGTAGGTTATCATTCCATCGGGACTCCAGACGAAGCGACGCCGTGGTATTGCCCCAGCCGTATTCGTTCCGGGCATAATCCTCCTTGTTGGCCATGTGATCGTCCCCGGAATAGACTCCCAGGCTCAGGGTATGGTCGGGGTGAATATCGTAAGAGAGTTTCCCGGTCAGGTCGTAGAACCCGAAACGGACGGCATTGCCGACCAGCGCCAAGACTGCTTCAGGAAAGAAATAACGGGCAGAAACGAGGTATGAACCTTTGTTTCGAACGATGGGGCCATCGACGGTTCCGGCCAGCGAAAGCGTTCCCACGGTAAGCGACTGGCGGTGGTCCTGTCGGTCTCCGTCGCGTGTGCGGATCTGCGTCAGGGCCGAAAGACGCGACCCGTAGGCAGGCGATATGTAGCCTTTCGACACCTCGGCCGATTGGACGGTCTCGCCGCTGAAAATCGAGAGGATGCCGTAGGCATGCGCCTGGTTGTAGATCGGTACGTCATCATAAAGAATTAGGGTCTGGTCGTTACTGCCGCCACGCACCAGCAGACCCGACATGCCGTCCTTTCCGGCCGAGACTCCCGGAAGGAGCTGCAGGAATTTGAAAATATCCTTCTCGCCGGCGAACAGCGGAGCATACTTGAGCTGCTCGATGTTGACTGCGATGTTGCCCGTCTGTTTGTAGATCATCAAAGGTTTCCGGGCTGTAACAACGACCGAATCGATCGCTTCGCTGCGGGATACGCTGTCGGCGGGCGTCTGAGCAAGGGCCGTCCCCACAAGCAAGAGTGACAGGCAGCAAAAAATCCACCGTTTCATATCTCAAGGGTTTTGTAGTAGTTGTACCCGGCGAAGATGCCCAGGCCGTTGCTGATATTCGTGTAAACCGTAATTTGCTCGACGAACGGATTTTCCTCACCGCCCCATTCGGTATTGAGTTCCTGTTTGTAGCGCGATTTCATATAACGGTCGTAGGTGTCCGATGCGGTGATTACTTGGAAAATATGTTTTTCGTCTTCAGCTCCGAAGACGGAGAAGCGCAGCGGAACAACCGCCTCGCAGTTTTCATAGGGGATGCGTAAAAACTGCTCGAAATTCACGGTGCTTCCTTTGTCGTTGGCTTCGGAAGCGTCGTTGGAACCATTGATCTGGTCGACAAATGCAGAGGTCGTATAGTATTCAAAGACATCCTTCCAGCCGTTGTATCTGCGCTTGCCCCGAATCCATACCGACTTGGTGTCGTCCGGGACCGTCAACTCCGTCATATCGAAATGCCGGTACCAGCCTTTTTGACGGGCGAAGACAAGAGAACCGGCCGGAGCCTGCGGAATATCCGTTTCTGCGGACAATTCCCCGTAATTCGGAACGGTGACGACTAACCGGTAATGCCGGCCGGCAGTAGGTACAAAGTCGGTCGCAGTTATTCCTTCTCTGTCAGCCGGGCAGTTGATGACCTCTGCGTTGTTCTCATACAGCCGGATTTCGGCGTCCGCGACAGCTTTGAATTTCGTGCCGTCGGTATATGTGCCGCTCCAATTCAGCCGGACGGCAAACTCTTCCTGCGGGGTGATCAGCGCGTTGACGACAACGCGCCTTTTGAGGTCTTTACCCTCAAAATCATAATCCACTTCACAAGAGGAAAGTATGACGGTGATTAACACCGTCATACTCAAGGTTCGAATGATATTCATGCAAAATCTGTTTGGGTTTGTCAGGATGGCAACTGATGAATAATTCATGTTGTGTATAGCAGTCGAAAAAAACTCTTCATAGAAAACGAACGATTTTACATGAACTCAGCAAATATTGCGAATTCAGTAGATTACCGTGCAGACGTGAAATACAGATCGAGACGGCCTTCACCGGCTTGAAGTGTTCCGGCAGTATAAACCATCATGGAAAAGGATGCCGTTTTGCCGGCAGCGATACGGCCGACATTTTTCAGTCTGTGCGGATTCAAGGTGCCGGTCCAGAAATCTTTTGATCCGTTGATAAGTTCATAGCCGATGCTTTCAAAAAGCTCCCATGTGTTCGGATAGCTTGAACGACCGTTTCTCAAATGGTAATTTTGTTTGGTTTTATTCCATCCGAACGTCCCTTTCCGGTGTGCCGTGAATTCCACTTTTACAAAATCGTCCTTGGGCTCGAAACGTCCCTCTGCCCAGAATTTGTGTTTACCCACGGTGGACTTGAGATAATTCCGGCTCTGTTCGACAGTTCTGGTTAAGGTCTCGTGCGTAAGTTGGTATTCATGCGTATCCTTGACATCGCTGATCGTGTTGAAGTTTATTACCTGCCCGCCGATCACGACATCGCCGTTGATGTTGCAGACATAGGCGTAATCCGGATTTTCGTTGCGAATATAGGGATTGAAACTCTCCTCATCATCGGGATTTTCATTGAAAAGGAAATATGGCGCATAGCTGGCCTTGATTGCTTCGGCTTCAGCCAAAGTTTTTGCGTCCTCGATCTCCGCTGCGACACGATAGACGGCATCGCTCTGGGATTCGAAATTGTGCGCAGCATACCATGCACTCAGGGCCACTTCATCCATAGCTCCCAGTTCGTTGATTTGCTGCCCCATTTCTTCGATCGAAGAGAACGATAGCATTTGCGTCGAAACGCGCGTTTCTTTCGCCTGATCCGGCGCGGGCACAGTCTCGGCGGGCATCTCTTTTTCACAGGCACAGGCCAAAGATACGACCGAGGCCAGCATGATAAGTTTTGTAAATTTCATAATCATTATGAGTTAGTTGATTTTTGCCTACTCGTAAAGTTTTTCGGCAGTTACTTGATACATTTGTGGGTCTGAAAAATGAAGCGTTATTTTCGTCCACCGCCGAAAACAAAACCTACGGTAAGATCGAAATGCCGGTTTGCCTTTTCCTGTAACTTATAGTCGAAGGTAAAGCGCAAACGGTGGAACAGTTCAACACCGACACGCGGCATGAAACAGAATGATCCTTTTTTGTCTCCCGTGGAAAAACCGGCCCAGTTGGGATTTGAATTGTCAAAGCGGATAGGTCCGGAGGTGTCCAAAGCGGTATAGCCAAGGCCGAAGCCTGCAAAGAATGATACTTTGTTACACCTTCTGAAATTGTAGTCCGTTACAGCCAGTACGTTCCATGTTTGGAATTCCAGATTCCCGGCATTGTCTGCATCTCGATGAAAAATCGATCCTGCAATCTGTAGTCCGACATCTATTGGAAGCCGCTGTAGGTTATAGCGTCCTTCGGCAAAAAATGTAGCACCGATCCTATTGCTGTTGAAATTCAGTTTATCGGCTCCGAAATTGATTCCCACGCCGATTTCGCCTTCGAACCGTCTTACTTCACAATCGGATCTTTTTGCTGACGGGGTGCTTTGGGCATTACTTTGGAAGGCGCATAGCAATGCCAATGCAAGAATTAGTTTTTTCATATTGACGAATTTATAACTGACTACTCCGTTGCGGTTACACAAGCCCGCCATTCATTGCGATATTTTACAGCCCCATATATCTGGCCTCGGACGATGTGAACTTTTTTAGCAGCTTTAACATCCAAACTACCAAATTTGAATCCGCCTCCGGGCGAGTTGTATGCAAAACCGACTGAGAAATCTCCGGAAAACCATTCGGCATCCCACTTTACCACTTCACGTCCGGTATTCCAATCCTTTTCTTCTCCCTGTGGATAAATGACCCTTATGGTTTTGGAATCTACTTCGGTAAAGATTCCGCGCGGGTATTTTTTCGTATTCTTATTTTCCGGGGCATCGAACCACTTTTTCATATTCTTGGCGATCGCATTTACTCCTTTTGCGAATACCGAGTTAATAGTTCCAGTTGTTACATCGTAGTTAGCAATAGGTACATTGAAAAGAATGATTTTAGAATTGGCGAACGGGAATTTCTTGGTCATGGCCGTAGGAATTCTGCTGTACTCCGGTGTCACTCCACCCGGCATTTGGGGAGGCTGGAATGTCGGAGTTTTCATGTCATATTCACATTCGATAGCAGACCAGCCATAACGGAATTCCTGAGCTTTCTTTCTCCACCAAATCCGGAATCGTCTTGCCTGCATGCGGACGGTCATACCTACAGCTCGATGGATAATGTAGTTCTGCTCATACATGCGCAGTTTCATCCGATGACGCTTATCGTAATTGTTGGTTATGGTCACATTCGTCCCAAAGACACTGGAGACACCTTTAGCCAGCCAACTGCCGTTACCACCGCCTTTTTTATATGTTGCCCTTCTGATTTTGTTGGCTGGGATTTGTACACCCCCGACAAGAAAAATTCTCGTATCCGGACTCTCGTTCAAGCGGTATTCCGAATCGGAGCCACCCGATGACCCACCCGACGAACCTCCCGATGAGCCTCCCGATGAACCGCCCGATGAACCGCCAACCTCTATAAGTTTACCGTCGTCCCGAACAAAATGGAGATTTGTATCATCGATTTTATGACTTGCTATATAGTCGATTTTCACTAATTCTGCGTTCATGTCGGCGCCTTGAAGTTTGGCCGTTTGCCCTTCTTCCATTGCATTTACATCGACCTTCTTTAGCGCAAGGTCTATGTCCTGAACTTTAAATTTTTCTTTATCGGCAACATCGTACATTACCATGCCTTCATCCACGAAACGGCAAATTTTATTACCAACTTGTACTTCACGCTCACCGTTGAGAATGGCTGTCATATAGGGGTCTACGATGAGGCTGTCTTCGGGTTCATATTCAAGGGAGTCGGCAATGATTTCCGCAAGTTCCGCATCGGTAAACTCCCGAAGCCCCTGATCGATCAGATGCTCTCGCAGGGAAACGAAACCGTCTACAGGCCCGGCAACTGCCGCGCGGGTCATGGGATTATGTCGAATGTCAAGATTTTTCGTCTCTTTCATTGCTGATATGGCGAAATTCAGATCTTCTGTCGAGCTGAAACAAAGTACGCCGGGGGGCGTGCCTGCCACCGCCTTTTCAGGTTCGGACACTGCTGTGTCGTTCAGCGTTTCATCCTGAGAACAGGAGTACAGGGCAACCGACAAGACGATTAAAGTGAATACTTTTTTCAAAATGGATGTAATTTATAAGTTGATAAAGAATGATCAAATTACATATTTACCGAAGGTTACAGATCGAATACTCCGGAGTAGATTTCTCCGTGATCTCCTTCAAGTAGTATCTGGTATTCGCCTTCTTCATCCGGCAACATGACCTTACAGTTTCCAGGAGTGGTTGAACACATGTCATAGATGACGGTTCCCGTAGTAGTATTTGCGATGGTAATAGTAACTCCTCCGAGATTTTCAGAAAATACGAAGTTCAGAGATTCCGACTGTGCGTCATAAATGCAGGTAATGGGAGTCGGAACGATCATCCGGGGGCGCGTAGGGCGTGGCCGGCCAGAGGTAATCATAATTTCGAAGGTGTGCTGATGATTTTTGTCTTTTTTCCCGGTCATACAGGAGTATTCCGATTCACATAGAGAACTGGCAAAAGGAATCGCCGGAACCAGCATCAGAACAGCGAGGATTAGAGTAAAGGTTTTCATAATTAAGGGATTTAAATAAGTGAGTTAATTATTAGCAAAATTAGAGATACCTTCCGTTCAAAACGAAAAAATGCCTTGTAAAACCATTACAAGACACAAGTATAACACACTGTATTACAGATTGTTGCGGCCGATATTTGCGGCTAATTATTACGCATTCATAACACACTGATTATTAGGTGGATGCAAAATAAGCATCTACACAAATGCAAATAATGATCTGGTTGTTAGTGATTTACTATATCAAACTGATGAAAAAATCCTTTGACGGAGCGTCGGATTCGGCGATTTTTGTCTTCAGACGGGATTTTTTTACTGCCACATAGTTGATACTGTCTCCGGTGAACACACTGATTACACGCAGCGAAAAACCGGCGTACACATAGCAAAGCAGATCGCGTTCCCAATCTTTCAAAGTCGGTAATTCCTCTCGGACCTTTTGCATCACGTTATCGTAGCAGAGGTTTACGATTCGTTCGATTTCCTGTTTTCCTTTCTCATCAGAGGCATAGGAATCAAGCAAATTCTTTACCTTATTGTAAATGGCTTTTTGCTCGTCCATGCCCTGACGCTCGTAATAAGTAGAGGCGAGTTGGTCGATTACAGAGTACCGATCTTTGATTATACGCCGTAATTCAGTCGTATCCGATTGTTGCTGCGAATCGAGTTTAACCATCAAAATTTTCTTGGCATTATTTATATCTTCGATGGCCGACATATATTTTGCAACGGTTAGCTGCCGTTTGCGAAAGTTCACAAAAGCGATGAATCCTACAAAGAGTATTATAGTGATGAACAGAGCCGATGCAAGCCAGATACGCTGCCGCATGATAAGTAGCATACGATGGGCAACTCGTTGCCGTTTGTCGAGATAATCCCGATGCAAACTTGCATAAGACTCCTGCAGGGCTATTCTGAATAGCGAATCTTGGGCAGAAAGACAATATTGAAATTCAGTTGCGGCTTTCGTCAATTCGCGGGTTCTGATATGAATTCGTGCTGCTGCGCTTTTCAATCGTGCAATAGCAATAGGATCGTCATCATGCCGAATTTCGGCCATGTTCAGGTAATATTGCGCACTGTCCAGTCGATTGGCAATAAGATAAGCATTAGCCATAGAGATATATTCTTGGTCATCCCAATCTTCATGCAGTTGTTGCTTAATCTGCCATAACGCCGCAATCGCATTTTCGGGTTCACGTTGCCCAACGCATGCCATTGCGATATTGCTGAGACAGGAACGCTGCATAACTGAATCCTGTTCTTCAATAGCTATGTAGAGTGATTTTTTATAGTTTTCGAAAGCATTGTCATAGTCTTCCAAGTTGAAGTATGCTTCGCCAATATCGAAAAGTGCATACCCGCAATGATTTTTCAGACCAGCACTGAGATAGCTGTCGTATGCCTGTTGTGCGAATTTCAATTTATTGGGGTAATCATAGCGTGTGGTATATATCTCGCTGATTTGATGATATAACATACCCAGCAAGTAAGGATCGTTCAACTCCTGAGCTTTATCTTCTATTCGCAGGAGAAGTAACAGTGCCCGTGTATAATCTCCGTTATTGCATAAAATTCTGCTATGATAGTAACCTGTAAGAACTTGGGCTCGTATATTGCCTTGTGAACGGTAGTATTTACCGGCGATACGAATGAGTGAATCATTTGTCTGATCGATGTAATTCTTGTCGAGGGCCTGGGAATACAGGAGTGCATAGCGGGCACGGGTACTACGGCGTGAAATATCGTCTGTATCGATATTTTCAATGATTCGAAGGGCACTGTCCGGCAATGATTGCATCACCTGCTCGGCTCGGGACAACTGCGATTCGACGGTTTTATTTCCCGAACATCCAGTACTTATCCCAATGATCAGGATAATGATTGTCAGTATTCTGTTTGTTCCGTTTATCATAGAAGAATGCAAGGTGACGACCAAAGATAATAAAAATGGACCTCAAAGCATAATAAAAGTGCTGGAAAGTATGTGTGCCTTGTAGTATCTTTTAGATTCACACAACATAGGCACGAAATTTTCCGTTATTTTTGCACATAAACTCCGCAGGAGAGTACTACGGAAAGGACGCAACTTCCAATCATGTACATTGTCGGTATACGGCCGGCTTAAATAATTGATGAAATGACAACACAATGCCCGATAGCATTGCGTGCTGCCATTGTATTCCCTGCGCCATAACTGTATCTAATGAATATTCATTTCGATATATACGGACTTGTTACGGTAAAGACCAAATCGCTGCCCTACGTCAGCGAGGGAATTCCGGCGGGATTCCCCTCGCCGGCCACGGACTATATCGGCGACCGCATCGACCTGAACGAAGTCCTAATACTCAATCCGGGTGCGACCTACTATGCCCGCATTCGGGACTACTATATGGTCGAAGAAGAACTCGAACAGGGCGACGGCATCCTCTTCGACACGAGCCTTGCCCCGCATACCGGGGACCTCGCACTCTGCGAGGTATGCGGCGAGCGCGTGCTGAAATACATCCGCAAAAAGGGGCGCGAGCTATGGCTTCTCGGCGGCGGAACGGACGACACGCTTCCTGTCGACGGCGAAACCGAAGCGCGGGTGCTGGGCGTCGTTACGGTCGTCATCAAAGTCCGGAGGTTCAAGCGACGGCGCACACGCCTTATCGACCGCCTGCCGCAGAAGGAACAACCCGCGCTGTTCGAGCGGCGGGCGATCCGAGCTTCGTTTTTTCCGGAGAGCGATGTTTCCGCCGAGGGGCTTATCGACCTGAACGAAGAGCTGATTCCCAACCCGGTCAGCACCTTCTTCGGAAAGGTAAAGGGCCTCTCCCTGATTGACGACGACATCGAGGACAGCGATTCGGTGATTGTAGACCGGATGCTCGAACCCCAGTGGGGAGACCTTGCCGTATGCGTCACTACCGAGGGTTTCACCATGAAATACGTTGAATTGCGCGACAACGGGGAGATCTGGCTGATGCCCGGCAACAAGGATTACGCTCCAATTCAAATTACCGAAGACAATGAACGCCTGCTCTGGGGTATCGTAACCCATTCCATCCGGCAATTAAGGGTAAAGAAGGGAGGTAAGAAATGAGTCAGAAACTATTGCCCCTGAATCCCCGTCAGATGGTCGGCCTTGCCGATGGAAATTCTTTCTACTGCTCCTGCGAGGAATCCGTTCAGCCGTGGCTTTACGGAAAGCCTATCATCGTAGCCTCGAACAATGACGGCTGTGCGATAGCCATGAACCGGCTGGCGAAGAAATACGTCAAGATGGGTGACGCGATGTTTCAGATAACGGACACCATCCGGGAACACGGCATCGTCACGTTCTCTTCTAACTACGAGCTTTATGGGGATTTGAGTAACCGTATGCACAGTATATTTTCATCTTACACCCCGAATTATGAGCGGTATAGCATCGACGAAGGGTTCCTCGATTTCACGGGGATGGAAGGATTCGATTTCGAGAAGCTGGGGCGCGACATCATTCGCTCCACCCGGCGCGGAATCGGCATCCCGATCTGTCTGGGTATCGCCCCGACGAAGGTATTGGCCAAAGCCGCAAACAAGCTCGCCAAGACGGACGATGCCCGGCGGGGGCTCTACATTATCGACACGGAAGAAAAGCGCGTGGAAGCGCTGAAAAAGCTGCCTATAGGCGATGTGTGGGGCATCGGACGGCGGCATGAAAAGCGGCTGACGGCGATGGGCATCCGCACGGCCTACGATTTCTCCGTTCTGCCGCGCGAATGGGTGCGCAAGAACATGACCGTTGTGTGCGATCGCCTCTGGCGCGAGATGAACGGGACGCCCTGCATCAGTCTGGAACTGGCGCCGCCCGACAAGCAGGAGATATGCACGTCGCGGGCATTCGGGAAAATGACTTCCGATTTCAACGAGGTAAAGGCCGCCGTGGTCCGTTACCTCAGCTCCTCGGCCCGCAAGCTCCGCGACCAGCATTCCTATGCCCGGCGCATCTACGTCGGTATCGAAACAAATCCCTTCAACGAATACCAGCGGCAGACCTACCGGGGGCTGCAGATTGAGTTCCCCGTACCTACGGACAATACGTTTGAGATGATCCCGTATGCCATGACGCTGCTCAAAGCGATCTGGCCGACCTATTCTCTCGGTGAGAGACCGTTCCTGTTCAAACGGGCGACGGTAACTCTTTCGGACCTTATTCCGGCCGAAGCGATGCAGCTTAACATGTTTCATCAGGAGCCCAACATCGAGCAATTACGACGCCTGCAGGCTGCCGTGGACGAGGTGAACGGTCCGCTGAACCTCGACAGCCGGCTTGTGGTGCTGGGCGCGGAGTTGACCGGGCAGAATAACACCCGGCTGCGGCGCGAAATGCTTTCGAAATGTCCTACGACCAAATGGAGTGACCGGATAGATATTGCCATCTAAATTTGTAAAGAATCTTTGTTTATGTGTTTCTTCACCTCTCTATCAGCAAATGCGGCAGCCGTAGCTAAAAAGTACGGCAAGCAGTTGGATATTATCGAAGCAGCCCGGCAGATACTCGCCGAGCAGGAACAGGAAGAAAGGGCCAGGCAGGAAGCCGGCCCCGAACACAAGGTTAGTGTCTACGACATTCGATTGGCCGAGGATATATACGTCATTCCCGCTTACGCCGAGCCGCAATGTGTCATTGTTTCCGGGAGCGACAAACTCCAAGTAATGCAATGGGGGCTGATTCCACGAATGGCGAAGCCTGAGGATGCAGAACGTTATAACCGGGAAAACCTGTTCAAAAACGCAAGGGCCGAAACCCTTTTTGAGAAGTGGCCGTGGCGAATGCTGTGGCAGCATAACCGGTGCATCATTCCCGTAACCGGATTTTTCGAGCCGCACAGACTGCCGAACGGAAAGGCGCAGTACTACTATACCACTTTAAAGGATCAGGAAATTTTCTCGATCGCCGGGCTTTGGGACGAATGGACGAATCCCCAGACCGGAGAGAAGGTGCTGTCGTTCGTCTTGATTACGACCGATGCCAACGCCATGATGCGTAAGATCCACAACGGCGGCAGTAATCCCTTCCGGATGCCGAAGATACTCACTTCGGAGCAGGAGCGTTTGTGGCTCGATCCGACGATCGCTTCGAAGGAAGCCGTCACTGATCTGCTCACGGTATATCCCGAAGAAGAAATGACGGCATGGCCCGTGAGGCAGAAGTTCAACTATGGAGATCCTTTTGACGAAGGAATTATTGAACCGGTTGCGGAACAACAAAATCTCGGATTGTAGCTATTCAATTAGTTTATCAATCCTCTGTTGTTCGTTCTTTAAAAGTGTATTCGACCATATTGGAGGTAGGGAGAGGAAAAGGCTGACAAATTATTGTCAGCCGTAAAAGAAGTTACCGCTAAGTTCTCCCGCTTTGTTGCACTCCGTCATTATGGAGCGACCCATCTTATTATACTATCCGCCTGTACTCCCCATGCGGCTACAGGTTTAATTTCGTGTTCGGGGATTTTTTTCAGGTTACTCAACGGGATAGTGGAAAGTTTTGTCGAATCATAAAAATTATTTCCACAACTGTTTTTATCAAAAATTGCAACCGAAAGGGAATCTATATCCAATATACCTTTGTAATTTGCATCAATTAAGGGTGTTTCTTCCAAAAATGACAGGTAGATAAGCGTATCTTGCTTCAGCATGGTAAATCCGTCATTCGTATCGGTAAAATAAACTGCATAGATTCTGTCCGTATGGTTACTCAATCCAAATTCCTTAATAGCAGCCATTATTGTGGGATGCAAAACAAAAGATTCCTCACTATTTTGTGGTGTTTCATCTTCCACTCGAATAGCTTTCCTGTGTTTACATCCAGCAAAAAGTACTAACACAGTGAATAATAAAACGATTTTTTTCATAGATTATCTGCCATTAAGTGTTCCCCAAAATAGTTTCCTACCATTGTAATTGTGGTTACTCACATTTCGTATTAATGCAGGTGCCTGCACGCCTCGTACATGATATATATTACTGGAATTCGGAAAATACACGAATGAGTTCCTGTTACCCGGATAACGGTCGGAGTTATTGTAAACATTCCAAGAGTCGGACGGTTGTATTATTCTCCCACCGGGCAGCGACCCCATGCTGCTATGCTCACTAAACGGACCTGTTACCGATTTATAATTTCCGGGATGCGAATGGATAAAAGCGATCTCGTTTTCGCGTGCAAACCCCATCTGTTCGGGCGAAATTGCCAAACCATCATTATGAACGGTTCCTATCGCATATTGGTCTCCATTGCCTTCGTCATACCGGCTAAATCTCCATTCAGCATTTGAGTTATCTGCGCCAAAAAGAAAGACTGAAGCTAATTCGGTAGGATTTCCTCCTGTAAAGCTCGCCGCATAATCGCTTGCTTCTCCTGTGGCCGTAAGGCCATCAAAAATAGCTCTGTCTTGGATCGTAATGGATTGTCCAGTTCTATTACCATCCTTGTTTAGAGCATACATGGTATGTTCTTCACTTTGGCTTATCCATTTTACCCTTCCATTCAAGACAATAAACAACTAATAATCAAATGATTAGATATTAAATAGAGTAAAAAAGGACTTGTGTGCGAGCTATGAAAGAAGTGCTAAACGACATATATACAGACGGTTGCAAAGAAAAGAAGTACCGCTTGTCCGATTTCTTCAATCGGTGGTGGGACGAGTACGCACAGCACCCGGCGGAGTACATCACCCCCGAACAGTACAAGGCGGTGAACGCTATCCGTGTATGTCGCACAACCACTTTGGGGATAGATACATACGTTTGTCCCGATTGTGGGGAAGTACGGGAAATCAGCCATAGTTGCAAACACCGTTTTTGCCCGTCATGCGGCTGGCGTGACACGCTGAAATGGGCGGCACGCATGAAAGAAAAGATGCTGCGGGTGCCGCACCGCCATGTGGTGATGACCTTGCCGCATATCCTGCTGGACTTGGTGAAGCGTAACAGGAAAGAAATGCTGAATATACTGATGCGTACTTCGGCTGAAACGCTGAAAGACTGGATGATGCACAAGTTCGGCTTGAAAACCGGAGTGATTGCCGTACTGCATACCTACGGGGAAACGAAACAGCTCCATGTACACACGCACATGATTATGTCATGGGGCGGTATAGATAACGACGGTAAGATAGTCATCCCCGAACATGACTACGTGCATATCCCCTCTATCTGTAAGGTATTCCGCTACAAGTTTGAACACGCCCTGATAGGGTTGTTCGATGCGGGCAGGCTGGAGCATGATTTCCACGACCGCATGGAGTTTATGGGCTTCATCAAAAAGGTGGTGAACAAAAAGGACTGGATTGTACATTTGGAGCAGCCCATACAGATGCCGGAACAGGTGATACAATATGTGGGCAGGTATTCCAAACGGGCGTGTCTGAGCGAGTACAAGATTACGGCAATGGATTTAGAGACATTCAGAAAAGAGCTGCAAAAAATACCGGACCGGCTGAAAAGAGATGTGTGTATATACAATATAGCCTTGCGGTATGGCATGGTGCAGGAAAACAGAGAACCTATAAAGTTCTATTTTGAAAGGGTAGGTGGAACAGATGAAACAACCGAGCAAACCAACAAGAGCACAAAAAGAAATTATATCAAATAACAACCTGGTACCGGATCACTGGATGGTAATATCGGAGAGCAGGGACACATTAGAAATTGTTAGCCGTAGAAGTGGAAGAAGAAAGGTGTTGACAAAATGATTTTTAAAGTAATCGCATTTATGATTATACTTTCAATATTCAAAGAAATGGATGAAGCAAAAGAAAAGAAAGATTTGTGTGAAATTGTTTACTGGGGCATATTAATGACAATAACAATAATGGTAATGGGACGGGCTTAAATTAGAAATTTTAAAGAGGTGTATGCATGAAAAATATTAAGAATTTCAGGGCTATGGATTGTACCGGATGTCAATGCGATGGTTGCTATGAATGCCAGTCTGCAAATTGCGATATATGCTATCGCGCTGAGCACGCAAATGAAAACGATGAAGATATGTACTATATAGCTAAGAATAAAAAAAGATGTGATTTTGATTAAATAAACTGACATTTAATACATATGCAGCAGTAGACAACATTACACATGTAAATTATAATTATACAGAAATTACAAATATAATTATAAAGGAGAAAATAACATGCAAAATTTATCAGATCAGGAGAAAAAAGTATTAGAGATCATGAAGGAGTCCAAGCAGCAGTTGACACCGGAAGAAATCACGGCAGAGATAAATAAGAGATACGGGCAGGTATGGCCGATACAAGTAATAACGTTAGGCGGAGGTGTTCGTGTTCGGGGACCCGGTCTGACAGTATAAAACCCGGATAAATTGTCGGGCC
>ENA-UEPV01000609-UEPV01000609.1-human-gut-metagenome-genome-assembly--contig:-NODE-609-length-24198-cov-6.637950_pt1 | contig 24198 bp, 18 predicted proteins | sample MGYA00242942_ERZ507925 | MGnify/ENA primary metagenome ERZ507925 (study PRJEB26167, sample SAMN06115453) | human gut metagenome | host: Homo sapiens | place: China:Fujian | collected 2015-08-26... | reverse complement strand
AACAGAAAAAGTTTTTGCGCAAAATGGGGCTGTTTGATCCGCTCAGTTCGTTTGAAGTTACCGAAAAAGCCGCGCCCTGGGCATTTGTATATGCCACATCATGGGTCTGTGAACTGATGATTGCAACAAAGCTCTCTAAGGATATGGCATTGGAAAAAATGAGGTACATGTCATATATGGTAGTGTAATGATTTTCATCAGGAAGACCGCTTGGGTTGACAAAATTGCTGTTTGTGGCACCAAAACTTTTTGCAGTGCTGTTCATCAGCTTGGCAAATTCTTCTACAGAACCACTGCAGTACTCTGCCAGTGCTATTGCCGCATCATTGCCACTCTCAAGTAAGAGCCCATACAATAAGTCCTGCACTGTAATGACATCGCCCTCCTTTAGGCCGCATACCGATGATGAATGACCCGGGTTTGCAGCGTCATGGCTTACTGTGACTGTCGCATTTAAATCACAGTTTTTAAGAATTATGTATGCAGTTAAAATCTTTGTAGTGCTTGCAGGATAGAGCTTTTCAAACAGATTCTGGCTATACAGCACCTGATGAGTGTCAATATTAAAGGCTCCGGCTCCCTCTGCGGTTTTTGCAAACTGCATATTGTCCTGACCAAAATTGACATCATTTGTGACGCAAAGGTTGGACGCAAAATAATTACTTCCGTTATATCCATTTATATAATCTGTGGAATAAGTATCATATGCATTCTCAATCTTTGTACCACAGCCGGTCATAAAAACCGCTGCTATGCATGTCAGACATAGCAGTCGTTTAATTCTTTGTTTACTTGTACATCTCACGCCAGTCAAGATCTCCTCTGTCCAATGATAAAATGAGCAGCTCTGCTGTAGCCAGATTGGTGGCAAGTGGTATATTATGCTCATCACAAATACGGAAAATACTGTTTACCTCAGGCTCGTGTGGCTTAGGCTTTAATGGATCACGCAGAAAGATGACAAGATCTATGTCATTGTGCTCAATCTGTGCTCCAAGCTGCTGGATGCCTCCTAAGTGTCCTGCAAGATATTTGTGTACTGAGAGGTTTGCAACCTCCTCTATCAGACGTCCTGTGGTGCCTGTGGCGTACAAATTATTTTTGCTTAAGATACCTCTGTATGCTATGCAGAAGTTCTGCATCAGTTTTTTCTTTGAATCATGTGCAACTAATCCTATGTTCATTGCTAACCTCCCTATGAATATTTCTTCGGCTGTAATCCAACATTCAGGACAATTCCCATTCCCATGTACAGTGAAACAAGTGACGTAAGTCCATAACTGACAAATGGAAGAGTCATACCGGTATTGGGCATAAGACCTGTGGCTACGCACAAATTGATAAAGGCCTGAAAGCCTATAAGTGCTCCCATGCCACAGCATATGAGCTTTCCGCTTGTGTCCTTTGCCTTCCTTGCTATAAGTATACACTCAATTACGATAAGAAGCAAAAGAATTATTATACTGATTGTACCAATAAAGCCAAGCTCCTCTCCGGCAACAGCAAATATAAAATCTGTTTGAGGCTCTATGATGTAGTTGGTGTTCTTCATAGAGGTTACAACAGAGTTGTTAAGTCCCTTGCCAAACAACTGTCCTGAGCCTATAGCCCAGATAGAGTTCCTTTGCTGTGCTGCTGTATCAGCGTAATTTGTTGGGTCAAGCCACGACATTATACGTGTAGCAGGGTAAAAGCCTTTTTTGATGAGTGCATCGGCATGTGTATATATATAGCTTATCACTATCAAAACTATCGGTACTGAAACTCCAAGTACCGGCATTATTATTTTATAACTTAATCCGCTAATAAACAAGAGGGTAGCGAAAATTAATGCAGTAAGAATTGTCGTTGAGTTGTCCGGCTGCTTTAAGATAAGGAATAAAGGGATACCGGCAAAAATTACAGATAATACCAGAGTCCTTACTGTGTTTATACTATCCTCAAACCTGGAAAAGAAATAAGCAAAAAACAAAATAAGTATAATTTTCGCAATCTCTGACGGCTGGAATCTGATACCTGCGATCTCAAACCAGCGCTGTGCACCCTTTGCATCATCACCTGCAAATAGAACAAGTAACAACAGCACAATCATTCCGGCATAGTATATCCACACGAATTTGAGCAGAAATGTGTAATCTATAAGGGAAAGCACTATCATAATAGTCAGTCCCATTACAAAGCCTATTATCTGCTTGCTTTGTACGGAGTGCTTGGCACTGCCTATCAGCAGGATGCCTATAATCGACAAAGCTATTATGTATACTACTAATTGAAAGTGATAATTCTTTAGTCTGTACTGTTTGAGCATTTTGTTACTTCCTATCTGTTATCTCTGTAATCTTAATTCTAATACTAATGACATGATGGTCAAAAGGTATTTTGTTAAAGGTTATTAATTGATTTTTTGTCGCGCATGATAATCCGGACTTCGTAAGCTTCATCGCTTATATTCATATGTCTTTGTATCACGCTTTTTATTTCTTTTTTAATCTGCGCCATATTGTCAGAAGCAGATATTGTGCTCCTATCTTCTGCAAGTGCTATTTTAAGCCTTTTCTTGGCGTATTCTCCTGTTTTGGAAAATTTATGCATCATACAGCGGCACCTCTCATATTGTCAGAGAAATTGATTATCTGACCGGATATTCGGGCAAATACAGGACCAAGCCTGCTTTTGGCCTCACGGACAGGTATTCCTCTGTTCTGACAAATGATAACACTTTTGTCATAGGGAATAGTGCCAATAATCCTGGTAGAAAGAAGTGCTGTAATATCATTATCTGATATCATCTGATGCCTTCTTACCATATGCTTGTCATATGCATTAACAATGACTGATATATCGTCAAGATGTGCGCTGTCGAGCAGGCTTATGCATCGCCTTGCATCGTGTATGGCAGATACATGCGGTGTGGTAACTACTATCGCACGGTCTGCAGGAGAGACTGAAAACCAAAAGCCACTGTCGATACCCGCCGGAGAATCTATCAGACAATAATCAAAGCTTGATTTAAGCTCCTCTATAAGTATCTTGAAGCGTGCCTCATAGCTGCATAGCGTATCCATGGAAGGTGCTGCAGGAATTACATATAGATTGGGATACTTTTTATTGCGTATGATTGCCTGTCTGATACGGCATGAGCGGTTTAAGATGTCGAGGATATTGTAATTGACCTTGTCCTCTATTCCCATTACCAGGTCCAGATTGCGAAGTCCCATGTCTGTATCGAGCATGATGACTTTTTTATCTAACTGTGAAAGTTCAACTCCGATATTGGAAATAACCGTAGTTTTTCCAACACCGCCTTTTCCTGAAGTGAAAACTATTGCTTCACTCACAAAAATAAACCTCCTAGTCTGTTCTGGCACTTGAGCCTGATGCGTTTACACCCTCAGCCTTGACTGCGAGTAAATTGTCAAGTGACTCCAGATTATAATAATATGAAATTATATTTCTGGATGCAGCTGCAGCATTGTGTGAGCTGTATCCATATGATATACGTGTAGCTATTGTAATTTCAGGATTGCTTGATGGAGCGTATCCTACAAACAGTGCATGGTTTGGTCTTGTCTCAACCTGCTGTGCTGTTCCTGTCTTACCGGACACCTCAACGCCTGTAAAGCCGCCAAATACATCGTGCAGGTCTTCGACCACCATACGCATTCCCTGATGGATGGCATCCCACTGGCTTTGAGTGAGTGTGCCTGATATATCGGTTGATTTTGAATCATACTGTTTGACTGTTTTGCCGTCTGCATCCACAATTTTGTTCATCAGCTTATAGTCATAAAGCTTTCCGGAAGCAACTGCTGTCACATATCTTGAAAGAGAAATAGTCGTAAAGTTGTTATTACTCTGTCCGATTGCTGCCATAACAGGATACTGTGTGGCAATGGACGGCGTCTTTTCTACTATCTCAACACCTGATTTCTGGTCCAGTCCGTATATAGATGCATATTTTTGTATGTATTTCATACCGTTTTCATCGTCATATGAACCGGTGTCCTTGCTCGCAAGCCTGAAGCCTGTTGTGTAGAAGAATACGTTACATGAATCCCTTAAAGCTTCAGATACATTGTCCATACCATGCGCTCCGGGATAAATCCAGCATTTTGGCTGATTGCTGATTTCTGTAAATATTCCGGTACAATTAATCTTTGACGAAGTATCAATGACTCCCTCGGCAAGACCTGCGGTGCTTGATACCATCTTGAAGGTAGATCCCGGTGCAGTCTGCTCCTGGGTTGCATAATTCCATAGCGGATTAGACTTGTCCTCTCTGAGAGACTGGTAGTAATCAGCATCTACAGTGTTTGCAAGCTTGTTGTTGTCATAGCCCGGATAGCTGACTAAAGCCTTTAGCTGTCCTGTCTTTACATCAGTTATGACACAGGAGCCTGTACATGGGTCAAGGGCAAGCTGTGCAGGTGTTATCTCTATATTGTTTATTTTGTCCATAAGAAATGCATATGGACTGATGGAGCCATTAGCAATGTTGCTTACTGTTGCATCGTCATAATCGAGTACACCTTGGTCAAAAAGCAGAAGGCACAGCTGCTGTCCAGTGACCGCCCCGGAATTTACCATATATTTGTATATAATTTTGGCAAAGTCTTTATTGTCAGTCATGGCATCCCTGATATACGAGCAGAGTGCTGTGTAAATCTCGCTTGAATCAGCATACTTCTGGTCCACATCAAGCTTTGTGATGTCTATCCACTGCTTTGAAATGCAGTATTTGAGATAGTCACGCGGTGAGAGTGTGCCTGCCTTCCATGAGGCATATGTGGAATCAGAGGTATCTATCTGTTTGCTCAACAGCAGTCCATCATCGTTTAGCACTGACATAACACATGTAAAATAATCAAGTGTCTGCTCCGACATGGAGGCAGTGCCTGAGGTACCACTTTCAAGCTCGCTGTCAATAGTGGATAATGCATCCTGCAGCTGACCGCTGAATGAATTGTATATAGCCTGCTCAGTTGCTGATGCATCTGATGCATTGAAATGTGTCAGGTCAACTACATTGTTGTTGATCAGTGCAAAGTAAACATCATTTATAGGTATTTCACCGGATTTTATTTTGGAGTAAACAATTCCGGCTATCTCCTGCTCTAACAGCTTGTATGTGGCCTCCTGCAGCTTGATGTCAATACTTAAGTAGACATCATTTCCGGAAACAGGATTCTTCTGACTTATTACCTCGTTTATCTTACCGACATTGTTTACATAGACCTGTTTTTCACCGTTTTTGCCTCGCAGATAGCTCTCATAGTACTGCTCTAAGCCTGACTTACCTACCATATCATTTTGTGTATATGAGTCATCATCCTTTGACAGCTCATTATACTCGTCGGTAGATATCTTGCCTGTGTATCCTATGAGCGATGAAATATATTCAGGATAGTTGTACTTGCGGATGGTATCCTCTTCAATTGATATGCCGGTAAGAGTATCTGAGTGTTCATTGACATATGCTACTATCGAATCATTTACATCCTTTGCAATAGTAGTGGTTTTGTATTTAGTGAATCGGTTCTGTTTTATGGCATATCTCATCACTACAATATTATAAGTGGCCTGTGTATCATACTTGCTGCTTATATCAAAGCATTCATTCTGGTCAGAGCTTAGAAAATCAATAATATTCTGGGCGCTGGCATTTGCCTCGTCAAATCCAAGTGCCTTATTGTATTCGAGCTTATCATATTTCTTTCCGAACACATCTGACAGAAATCTCTTTTTTGAGGTTTCAGATGTGAATGTAAAGCTGTATGTACCATCATCGTTTAAAACAACCGGAAAATCATTATATATGGAGCCGCCATTGTTTTTTATCACATTGATAATTTCATTAAGCTCTTTGTTTAAAAGACGATTGTGCTCCTTCGTAGATGAATAGCTGCCGTTGTCTGAGATGACTACAGAGTATGCAAGCTGATTGTAAGCAAGCAGCTCACCATTTACATCGTATATATTGCCTCTTGATGCCTCTATGGACAGCGGCTTTTTAATCAGCATTATGAAGTTTTTCTGATAATCCGCACCTTTAATAATCTGAAGGGTAAAGACTCTTTCGGCAAGCAGGACAAACATGAGAATAATTACTGCTGCCAATACAAAAAGTCTTGAGCTGAAAAATTTCTTCAGAAAATCTTTTATATCATAAATCAAATTTCTTTGCTCTCCTTTTCTCGTATGCTTCCAGCTTCTGGTTTACCTTAAGAAATACCAGATACAAAAGTATACTGATAACCATTGTGTATACAAATTCAGGTATGATAATTGACTTCAGATAGTACAAAAAGCTAAATCTGCCACGCAGTAAAAACATGAAAAAGTATACTACCAGATTGTAAAACAAATCGCTGCCTCCTATCAGAAGCATAGGAAGCTTTATATCGTCAGGATAGAATCTTTTCTGGAATAATCCATTGATAAAACCGATATACATATATATTAAAGCATACAGTCCTATATAATTTCCGCAAAATATGTCAATAAGCAGGCCGCAAAAGAAGCCTACCCACAGTCCTTCCTTTTTGCCACGCATAAAGCCAAAGGATGATACGGCTATAATCAACAGGTTTGGTGAGATATTGGCAAAGGAAAGAGTCTTAAACAGCGTGGTCTGCAATACAAAGCATAAAGTTATTATTATAAATAAAACAATTCTACGTCTCATGCTGCTCCTTACTTATTTTCAGTTGAATTTTCAGTCTGGCTGTCACCGGCTGTTTCTGTACTTTCGGTGTCGTCAGCTGTTTTAGTGTCACCGGTCTGCTTAAGCTGTGTTATGACCATGACATTTTCGATATGCTCAAAATCTACAACCGGTGTGATAGTGCCGGATTTTGTCAGATTGTTGGAATTATTTTCGATTTTTGTCACATAGCCAATCAGTATGCCCTGCTGGTAACGGTCTGACACGTATGAGGTAACAACAGGATCGCCCTCTTTCACCTTGTTGTCGTCATCCTTTAACTCAGTAAAGGTAATTACCTTGTCATCGTTCATGGTTTTTATATTGCCACTGACGGTGAGGTTGTCCTCCGTGGTGGAAACCATGCCACTGACTTTGCTGGCATCATCTATGATACAGCGTACCTTGGCAAAATTATCGCCAGCATCGGTAACAATACCTACAAGTCCGCTTCCTGCAAGCACATTCATGCCTACGTCCACTCCATCCTTTTTTCCTTTGTCGATAGTAAAGGTAGAAAACCAGTTTCCGCTGTCCTTTGCTATGACACTGGCAGCGACCTTGGGATATGATGGATATTTGGCATCCAAATCAAGAAGCTGTCTGTAATTGTCAAGCTCATACTGTTCAAGTTTGTTGGTTGTGAGCTGTGTTGTGAGCTCTTCTACCTCGGCCTTGAGCTTTTTATTCTCAGCCTTGACATTTTTTAATGTGCGTATTTCTGTAACCTTATCTGAAATGTGGATTCCAAAGCTGTTTATACCCTTCTGCATTGGGATGAATACATATCCGGCAGCAGTCTTTAAAGGACCACCGGAGATATTTAAGGTAAGGCTTAACAGCATGGTCACAAAGCAGACTGCTGTCATAATCAACAGTGTGTATCTTGCAGGCAGCTTTTTATTGTGCTTTCTCTTTCGATTGCGAAAATTCTTACTCATGTTAACCTCGGTTATTATTTTTTGATGCTGAACGGAAGTCTCTTATATTTTGAATCAGAAACTATTTGTACGAGCCCGCGTACTGCACTCTCCTCAGGACATTCTGAGCAGATGACCTTTATACCTGTAATCTGTTCAAAGAGCTGGTCAAGTCCTGCAAGCTGTGAGCCGCCTCCTGTGATATAAATGCCTGAATGGATGATATCCTTTGCAAGCTCAGGCGGAGTCTTCTCAAGAATCATTTTTATTGATGTGCATATAGACTCAAGGTTTGATTTCATAGCCTCGTAAACGATCTTTGAACCAATTTCCATCTCAATAGGCAGGCCGCTTACCACATCACGGCCCACTACGACCATACTGTCCTCTCTTCCCGGAAGTGCAGAGCCTATAGTCTCCTTCAACAGCTTTGCAGTCTTTTGTCCGATTACAAGATTGAACTCCTTTCGCACAAAGGAGATAATTGACTCGTCAAGTCTGTTGCCACCGAAATGAAGCAGGTCACTAAGCACCAGGCCACCGAGTGAAATAACGGATGTCTCTGTTGTGTCAGCGCCCATATCTACTATCATGACACCGGTTGGCTCGTTTACATCTATTCCAAGACCTACAGCATCAGCGATAGGCTTCTCACAGAGCATGACCTTTTTAGGCTTTGATTTGCTCTTATAGAAGAGCTCGTAGAATGCTCTTTTCTCTACATCTGTGATATCTGTCGGCACAGCGATGATGAACTCGGCATTTTTGATACGTGCCTTTGTCTTGTGCTCCAAAAAATCAAAAATCATAGTCTGAAGCAGATTATAGTCAGCAATAACTCCCTCTACAACAGGAAATATGACGTTGATTGTCTCAGGCGCCTTTTCATACATGGCATATGCACGGTCTCCATATGCATATATCTGATTTTTGTCTATTACGGCTATTGTGTTTTTCTCAAGCATTGTCTTGCCTGTAGCCTTTGAGTATACCTTGAAATTGTTTGTTCCCAGATCAATTCCGTAAACGTTGTTGCTCATAATAATTCTACCTCGTCTTCTGTTTATATAAGTTTATTTTCATAGAAGCTATAATATTCGTTATCTCCGATTATGATATGGTCACAAAGCTCTATGGAAAAAATCCCTGAGCCCTCAATTAATCTGTCTGTGACAGCAATATCATTTCTGCTGGGAGTACAATCTCCGCTTGGATGATTGTGCAATAAAACAAGTTTTGATGCATTTTTGTCTAAGGCGGTCCTGATGATGGAGCCTATGTCCACTACAGATGAGCTTAGTGAACCCTTGGATATGAACTTGTCTCCTAAGAATCTGCTTTTTACATCAAAATAGGCACAGATGACGACTTCATTTGTGAGATGCCTCATCTGCTCCATATAGTAGTCAGCTATTGTCTGAGGATTATTCATTCTGATGCTTTGAACCTTTTTTGTCTTTGCTATGCGAAGCGACAGCTCTGCTATCGCTTTAAGCTGTATAGCTTTTATCTGCCCTATCCCGGGGATACTAAGAAGCTCCTCATAGGACATCTCATAGAGATTGAGCAGATTGCCATGCCTGCCGGAAAGTATGTCCTGTGCAATATCAATCACAGTCTTGTCTCTTGTGCCGGTCTTTATAATGATGGCAAGTAAATCAGCGTCTGACAGGCCTGATGCTCCAAGCGATAAAAATTTCTCATATGGTCGCTCTGAAGCCGGCAGATTTTTAATTGTTTTGTTATTATGCATTAATCCCTTTCGCTTCTCCCAGGCGATTGACAACGGATTTAAGCAAAGTTTTCAGTTAATTGTAGCACACCTAATCAAGCTTAACAAGATTTCTCTCATAAAGTTTTTGTAAAGACATCAAAATTCCAAGCTTTGCATGGTACCATGTGAGTCCTCCCTGGAAATAAACCGCATATGGCGGCTTCACAGGGCCATCGGCAGAAAGCTCAATGGATGAACCCTGCACAAATGCGCCTGCTGCCATGATGACATCACTGTCATAGCCCGGCATAGCCCATGGCTCAGGGGTAACATAGCTGTCTACAGGTGCTGCTGCCTGAATGCCCTCGCAGAAGGCTATCATGGCATCGCGGTTATTGAACTCTACAGCCTGTATGATATCGTGGCGGCTTTCAGTACCGTCAGGAACCACCTTAAAACCTAGCTTTTCATAGATTTTTGCGGCAAAGATTGCTCCCTTTAATGCTCCGCTTACGACAGTCGGTGCAAGGAAAAAGCCCTGATAAAATGACTGGATGACTCCGAGTGAAGCTCCAACCTCCTTGCCAAGTCCCGGAGATGTGAGACGGTATGCGGCATTTTCAACACATTCCTTTTTGCCGACAATATAGCCTCCGATTGGTGCAAGTCCGCCTCCCGGATTTTTGATCAGCGAGCCAACCATCATGTCCGCTCCAACCTGGATAGGCTCTGTATCCTCGACAAACTCACCGTAGCAGTTATCGACCATACAGATCACATCAGGCTTTATGCTCTTTACAAAGGCAATGAGCTCGCCTATTCTTTTTACCGAAAGTGTAGGTCTTGTAGCATAGCCCTTTGAGCGCTGGATTGTGACAAGCTTCGTTTTATCATTGATGGCTTTCTTTATTCCGTCATAGTCAAACTCACCGTCAGGCAGTAAGTCAACCTGCGCATATGTGATGCCGTACTCAGCAAGAGAGCCCTTTGAAGGGCGTATGCCTATTACCTCTTCAAGTGTATCGTAAGGCTTTCCGACAGGGCTTAAAAGTTCATCGCCCGGGCGCAGGTTTGACATGAGGGCAAGTGCAAGTGCATGTGTGCCACAGGTAATCTGAGGCCTTACAAGTGCATCTTCTGCGCCAAAACAGTCTGCGTACACTCTCTCAAGTGTATCCCTTCCGAGGTCATTGTAGCCGTAGCCGCTTGATGCCTGGAAGCACTCTGCGCTCACCTTGTTTTTCTGCATGGCGGCTATGACCTTAAGCTGATTATACTCAGCATTTGTGTCTATTTTGTCAAAACGCTCCTTAAGCTCCTTTTCTACAGAGGTTCCGAAATCCAAAACCTCCTTTGATATTCCAAGTGTCTCATACTGCCTGTAAATGGCTTCATTGGTATCTAACAAATTATAATCCTCTTTTCTGCTAAAATTTCTTGTATTTTATTTAATATTTTATTATTATCATATGAATATTCATTTTTTTCTATCCATATGGTATCTTTTTCTCTCCTAAACCAGGTTAGCTGTCTCTTTGCAAAACGCCTTGACTCAAGTTTTACCTTGTCCACAGCCTCATCAAGTGAATATTCTCCATCAAGATATGCAAGGATTTCCTTATATCCTATGCCCTTCATGGATACCATATCGCTTGTACAGCCCATTGCCTTTAGCTTTTTCACCTCATCGACAAGTCCGTTTGAAACCATGATATCAACTCTCTTATCTATCCTCTCATAGAGTCTTTGTCTTACATCATCCAGTACAAAATAGGCAAAGCTGTATGGAGACTGCTTGGCTCTTTCAGTCTCATTGTGCTTTGAAATCGGCTCATGGCAGGTGTGATAGTATTCAATGGCCCTGATGACGCGCTTTACGTTATTCTCATGGATGCTCTCGTAGGATGCAGGGTCGATATCCTTAAGCTTTTCATGCAGTGCATGGTTTCCGTGCTCGTTAGCAAAGTCGTAAAGGCTTTTTCTGTATGCCTCATCCACATCCTGCTTTGTGAAATCAATGTCATACAAAAGTGCCTGTATATAAAAGCCGGTGCCGCCGACAACTATCGGTATCTTTCCTGCTTCGTATATCTCATTAAGTGCTTTTTTTGCCATATCCTTGAAGATAAATACATTGAACTCGTCAGATGGCTCAAGCTCATCTATCAGATAGTGCTTTATGCCGTCCATCTCATCGACTGTAACCTTCGCAGAGCCTATATCCATGTATTTGTATACCTGCATGGAATCCGCGGATATTATAGCACCATTTATTTTTTTTGCAAGCTCAATCGATAGAGCTGTCTTTCCTACTGCTGTCGGTCCTGTCAGGACAATCATCGGTTTTTGTGTCATATTGCACCTCAGTCCAAATGTGTATGTTGTCATACGATACGTTTGAATTTCTTTTCTATCTCATATTTGCTCATAGAGATGATGGTTGGTCTGCCGTGTGGGCAGTTGTAAGGATTGTCGAGTGACAAAAGCTCATCTATCAGCTTATTTATCTCAGGAAGAGTAAGCTTGTCATTGCCCTTGACTGCTGCCTTGCACGACATGGATGCGACCTTTTCCGTGATGATATCAGGAGTCTGCCTGCCTGTCGCATTGGAAAAATCATCGAGCATCTCTATAAACAGATCCTTCATATCTATGTTAAACAAATTATCTGGAATTGCACTGATCATGTATTCCTTGCCGCCAAAATGCTCCACCTCATAGCCAAACTGTTCTATCTGCGGCCTGTATTTCTCAAGCATCTCACATTCCCTGGCATCAAGTGTCATGACAATCGGAGGGCTTATGCGCTGTGATGTGAAATCCTTATTGGCCAGTCTTGCCATCGTTTTTTCATACAGTACCTTTTCATGGGCTGCATGCTGGTCTATGATATAAAGCTTGTCCTCAAACTCTATCAGCCAGTAGGTCTTAAAGAGCTGGCCTATGATGGAAAACTGTTTCTTGGCGCTTTCTGTAAGAAAAACCTTGTCGTAATCCCCAAGTGTCTGCTGGGTGCCGGTGACAGCCTGTGCAGGTTCATACGCGGTGGAAGTTTCAGGCGTTAGTTCTACTGAATTGCCGGTGCCTGCAACAAGCGCAGATGCAGATGCTTTAGCAGTCTGCAGCTTTGATGTGTTATCTGTGAGTTGCTCATTAACAGCAGGCGCTTTTGCAGCAGGTTCTGTTGCTGCTGACGTCACGCTCTGTCCGTACACGCTCCTTGATTCCGCTGCCCTCACCTCATTGATACGCCTCTTCTCAAACGGCTCCGGTATTGGCTCCTTATACTCATGCACTATCTTTTTAGGCGCCGGCGTACTGTCTACAGGCACCTCGGGAATCATCTCCTTACGAGATAGAATTGCATATATTGTGTCACACAATTCGACATATATCTCGTTGTTGTTGTCGAACCGAAGCTCCATCTTGGTCGGATGCACGTTGACATCCAGCTCACTGAAAAATGTAAAGTAAAGCACTGTAAACGGATACTGATGCTGCATTAGAAAGCTCTTGTAGGCCTCCTCTATTGCACGTGACAATATATTGCTCTTTACATACCTGCCGTTTATGAAATAATTCTCATAATTTCTGTTGCCCCTTGTGATAACAGGCTTTCCTATAAAGCCCTCCACCTTAAAGTATTCGCATTCATGCTTCACCTCAAGCAGTGATGACGATATCTCGCGTCCGAATATATGGTATATGATATCCTTTCTGTTGCCGTTTCCGGAGGTGTGAAGCTTTGTCTGGTTATTGTTTATGAACTTAAACGATATATCAGGATGTGAAAGCGCAAGCTTTTCAACCATATCGCTTATGTAGCTGCCCTCTGTCTGTGCTGTCTTTAAAAACTTACGTCTTGCCGGAACATTATAAAACAAATCCTTTACTATGAAGGTAGTACCGTCCGGAGCACCGATTTCCTCGTTTGAAAGCTCCTTCGAGCCTTCAATCACATATCTGGTGCCGGTGAGCTCATCGTAGGTTTTTGTGATAAGCTCAACGCGGGCAACGGCCGAGATGCTTGACAGCGCCTCACCTCTGAAACCGAGTGACTTTACAGTAAGTAAATCCTCTGCCGAGCGGATCTTACTCGTGCTGTGACGGTAAAATGCAACCGCAACCTGGTCTCTTTCAATTCCGCAGCCATTGTCAGTGATACGGATAAATGAAATTCCGCCCTCCTTTATCTCGACAGTGATGGCTGTGGAGCCTGCATCTATGGCATTTTCCACCAGCTCTTTAACCACGGAGCACGGACGCTCAACAACCTCTCCTGCAGCTATTTTATCTATTGTTTCCTGATTTAATATGGCAATATTTGGCATTTTAATCCTTTCTACCAGCGGTTTTTAACCTTGTTCTGGAGCTGATACAGCTTGTTTAACGCATCAAGTGGTGTCATGTTGCCTATGTCTATGCTTCGAAGCTCGTCAATTATATCATCATCCTTCACTGTGTCGAAAAGCGAAATCTGTGTCATATCAACCTCGTCAAGATGCTCCTTTTTATGCTTGTGGCCATTGTCAACAGATATGTTTTTTACAGTATCTGTGATATCATTTGCAAGAAGCTGTTCTGCGATTTCCTTGGCACGCTCTATGACTGAATCAGGCAGACCTGCAAGCTTTGCAACCTGTATACCATAGCTTCTGTCAGCTCCGCCCTTTACGATTTTTCTTAAGAAAACTATATCATCGCCCTTTTCCTTTACAGCGATGCAATAGTTATTTACACTGTCAAGCTTGCCCTCAAGCTCGGTGAGCTCGTGATAATGGGTTGCAAAAAGCGTCTTTGCTCCGAGGAGCTTTGGATTACTTATGTGCTCTACAACTGCCCAGGCGATGCTTAGTCCGTCAAATGTACTCGTGCCTCGTCCAATCTCATCGAGAATGAGCAGGGATTTTGCGGTTGCATTTCTTAGTATATTTGCCACCTCGTTCATCTCAACCATAAATGTACTTTGTCCGCTTGCAAGGTCGTCAGATGCACCGACTCGCGTGAAGATACGGTCTACAATACCGATATTTGCAGTTTGTGCAGGTACAAAGCTTCCAATCTGTGCCATGAGAACGATAAGTGCTGTCTGTCTCATGTAGGTGGATTTACCGGCCATGTTTGGCCCTGTGATGATTGAGATTCTGTTTTTGTGCTGATCCAGATATGTATCGTTTTCTATAAACATGTCATTTGTAATCATTTTTTCAACTACAGGATGACGTCCGTTTTTTATGTCTATTATTCCGCTTTCATTTATCTTTGGCTTGCAGTAATTATTCTGGCTGGCAACAAGCGCAAGCGAAGCAAAAACATCAATCTGTGCTATAGCTCTGGCTGTTTTCTGAATCCTTGAAACATTGTCGGAAATCTGTTTTCTTACATCACGAAACAGCTCATACTCAAGTGATGTGAGCCTGTCTTCAGCTCCGAGAATGGTATCCTCAAGCTCCTTAAGCTCCGGTGTTATGTAGCGCTCTGCATTGGTGAGTGTCTGTTTTCTCACATAATAATCAGGAACTAAATCCTTGAAGGAGTTTGTGACCTCAAGGTAATATCCAAATACCTTGTTATACTTGATTCTTAAGTTTTTGATGCCGGTTTTTTCACGCTCACCGGCTTCAAGCTCAGCAAGCCATGTCTTTCCCTTGGTTTTTGCGTCTCGAAGACGGTCAACCTCCTCGTTGTAGCCAGCTTTTATGATATCTCCATCACGCTGTGAGATAGGCGGCTCATCCTCAATGGATGAAAGTAAAAGCTCATATATATCCTTAAGCTCGTCGAACTCTTCATTAATCTCATTGGTAAGCTCACACGGTATGTCTGAAAGCTGCTGCTTTATTGGTGGAAGCATTTTTAAAGAATCCCTGAAGGCAATAAGGTCTCGCGGATTGGCTGACTGGTAGGTGATTCTTGTGATGAGACGCTCAAGGTCATAAATAGGATTAAGGTATTCCCTGATTTCATCTCTTGTGATTTCGTTTGCATTAAGTGCTTCGATAAGCTTCTGGCGCTTTATTATCTCTGCCTTTTCGATAAGAGGCTGCTCGACATAGGTGCGAAGCAGTCTTGCTCCCATAGCCGTGCGTGTCTTGTCGAGTACCCAAAGCAGTGAGCCTCTCTTTTGCTTTTCACGAAGGGTGTCTACAAGCTCCAAATTACGTCTTGATGAGCTGTCTATTATCATATATTTGCCTATTGAGTACGGATGAAGCTCAAGTATATTGTCGAGCGAGTTCATCTGCGTCTCATAAAGGTACTTTAACAGGGCGCCGGCAGCTATGACTCCACTCTCATAATCCTCAAGCCCCAGAGCATTTATTGTCTGTACATGGAAATGTGAAAGCAGTGTCTCATTTGCAAGACCATCAGAAAAATACCATGAGTCGAGTGCTGAAACAGTAATTGATAATCTGTTTTTCATATCGTCAACATCTATTCCGCTCATGTAGAAGGCTTCATTACATATGATTTCCGATGGATTAAATCTGCTCACCTCATCTAACAGCTTTCTTTCCGCATCCACCTCTGTCGTAAAAAAATCACCTGTTGTGACATCACAGGTCGCTATGCCGTATTTGTCCTCAGTGTATACAATCGACATTATGTAATTGTTTTTTGCCTCATCTAAAGAAGCCATATCAGTGTTTGTGCCAGGTGTCACAACACGTATTACCTCTCGCTTTACGATTCCCTTTGCCTGCTTTGGATCTTCCATCTGCTCACAGATAGCTACCTTGTGACCGTTTGATACGAGTCTGTTGATATATGAGTCTGCCGCATGAAACGGTACTCCACACATAGGAGCTCTTTCTTCAAGTCCACAGTTTTTGCCTGTGAGTGTAAGCTCAAGCTCCTTTGAAACCATTATCGCATCGTCAAAAAACATCTCATAGAAGTCTCCTAAGCGATAAAATAAAATACAATCCTTATATTGTTCTTTTGTCTGCAGATAATGCTGCATCATTGGTGATACTTCTGCCACGAATATTTCCTCTCTTTACGTGTATAAATATTATTCATGTGTATAAATATTATTTAAAATCCGGCCTATATTTTTTAATAATTGCTTCTGCGACCTTTATGCCGTCGATTGCCGCAGATGTAATGCCTCCTGCATAGCCTGCGCCTTCACCGCAAGGGTATACACCCGAGATGTTGCTCTCAAAGGATTCATCTCTTTTTATGCGAAGCGGAGAAGATGTGCGTGTCTCCATACCGGACAAAATAGCATCTTTTCTGTCAAAGCCATGTATCAGATGGCCAAAATGTTCCATTCCAAGCTTGAACGACTGCTCCATGTCAGCGTTCATCAGTCCATTCAGCTTTGCAAAGACGGTGTTTCCCTTTGTACAGGAGCCAAAATCACCGTATGCTGTTGTTAATCTGTCATCACAGAAGTCACCGAAAAGCTGCTGTGGTATTAAACCATTGCCTCGCTTATAATTTTCTGTTTCAAGCTTTTCCTGAAATCTCACTCCGGCGAGGGCATCATCTGCTCCGAAATCCTTCGGCGAAACAGATACTATGATGGCACTGTTCGCATTTTTGCTGTTTCTGTCGTGATAGCTCATGCCGTTAACCACCGTGTGATTTTCGGTTGACGATGAGTTGACCACATATCCTCCCGGACACATGCAGAATGAATAGACTCCTCTGCCATTCGGAAAATTGGAGGTAACCTTGTATGGGCTTGGCGGAAGTATGATTTTCTTTTGAATACCGTACTGTGATTCATCTATCATGCGCTGCGGATGCTCCACGCGAAAGCCGACTGCAAAGCTCTTGCATTCCATATCAAAGCCTTTGTTGTAAAGCATATCAAATGTATCTCTGGCGCTGTGTCCGAGTGCCAGAACGCATACATCTGTCTTTATTTCGCTATTACTGTTACTGTCAGAATCCGTGTAAACACTTAATAGCTTTTGGGAAACTATGTCAAGATTGTTTACACAGGTGTCAAATACAAATGTAACCCCCTTGTCAACCAAAAACTCACGCATGTTGACAATTACTTCTGAAAGCACATCAGTACCAATATGTGGCTTGTTGTCATAAAGTATGGACGGATCTGCCCCAAAGCGCACAAAGGTCTCAAGCACAAGACGATTTCTGCCCGACGGATCCTTTACGGATGTATTCAGCTTGCCGTCTGAAAAGGTTCCGGCACCGCCCTCACCAAACTGTACATTGCTTTTGGGATTAAGTATGCCGCTCTCCCAGAATTTTTGTACATCGCAGGTTCTTTTCTCAACCCGGCTGCCACGCTCGATAACTATCGGGCGAAAACCTGCCTCTGCCAATATATATGCACAAAACAGGCCGGCAGGACCTGCCCCTGCAATAACAGGGCGCCTGTCAAGCGGTAAATGGCCGCATGCAGGTATCATGTACTCTTTTTCTTTATATATGAGCACAGATGAACTGGCTGCTCTTTTTACAATTGCTTCTTCGCTATTTTTTGTATCATCTAGCTCTACAGCAACTGAATATGTATAGAACAGCTCAGGCTTTTTACGCGCGTCAAGTGATTTCTTTAATATGCGGTATGTAAAGCCTGTCTTGGCATTGAGCTTAAGCATTTTTATTATTTTCTTTTTTAATGCCTCATCACTGTGTGTGACGGGGAGCTTTATCTGGTTAATTTTAATCATTTACTGCATTTCTCCTGCTATATATCCACTTGTCCATGCCCACTGCAGATTGTAGCCACCGCATATGCCGTCCACGTCAAGCAGCTCGCCGCAAAAGTAAAGCCCCGGATGGATTTTGGACTCCAATGTACGTACATCTATTTCCTTTGTACATATGCCGCCTGCACACACCTGTGCAAATTCGGCTCCTCTTGGCTTTTTTACAGAAACGGCTGTATGCTTTATTGAGCGGGTGAGACTTTTACAATCATCATCTGTCAACAGCCTCCCCTTTTTGTCAGGAGATACTCCTGATTTGTGTACCAGCTCAAGAAGAAGCTTATTGTTTAAAAGTCCGTTAAGCATCTCATTTAGCGAGCGGTTATCTGTCGTTGTAATGCTTCTGTCCTTTATGTATCCGTTAAGCTCATCATCACTAAAAGCCGGCAAAAAGTCAATTATCACCTCGACCCTTTGACCTTTATCGAGGGCTCTTGACATAAGACTTGAAATCTGAAAAACCGGGATGCCTGAGATGCCATAGTCGGCTAACTGCAGCTCCCCTGTATTTTGCTCTGTCATTTGACCGTCTATCACGGAAGCGACAGTGGCATCGCACCTGACACCTGTGATTTTTTTGAAATTTAGGCCATCACAGCTAAAGCCGCAAAGCGCGGGTAATGGCTTTTGGATATGATGTCCGAGAGCTTCTATCTGTCGAAACAGGCTTCCGTCACTTCCAAGCTTCGGGGAAGCCGTAAGGCCACACGCTATAATAAGCCTTTTGGACTTAAAGCTGCCCTTGTCTGTTTGGATGCAGTAACCGGTCCGGTCATCCGCAGGCTTAATATCAGTAATATTAATGCCTGTTTTCACATCCACATGAAGCCTCATAAGCTCCATTCGAAAGGCTGCCACAACAGATGCAGCCTGTCTTGAATTTGGATAAATATAGCCTGCATTGTCATATGCAGGTATTCCAAGTTCTTTAAAAAAACGTATTGTGTCTGCGTAATTAAATTGCGCCAACCCGTTTTTAATCAGCGCTTTACTGCCGTGGAATTTGTTTACGGACATATCAGTGTTTGTGAAATTACATCTGCCGTTTCCTGTTGCCAGTATTTTCTTTCCTATATCATCCTTGTGCTCTAAAAGTGCCACACGTGCTCCCTTTGATGCAGCAGCTGCTGCCGCCATCAGCCCGGATGCACCGGCACCTATTATAATTAAATCGTACATATTCTTTCCCCTAACTGATTTATTTTAACATTAACTTGAATAGCTTTCAAGAAAATCGTACAAATCAGTTTCGTTAAAAAAGTAGAGTCCGTTTGTAACCTTATTTTTTGCTTCATCGGGCAGTTCTTCAAAATACACGCCTGTGTCAAAGTATTTTTCACTTGCAGTGCCGTTGTATACAGACAGCATTCCGGAGTCATTTTTGATGCAGTATTTTGCATTCTTAGCCTCATTTGATGTCAGAAGGCTTTCTTTTTCATTTTTTTCTTCTTTATCATTTTCATTGCTTTGTGCAATTATCGCAGCCTTGTCTGCTGCTCTTTGCGTATTGATTTTTTCTATCATAACAAGTGCAAGAAGAATTACAACAATAGTTAAAAAACAGATACTGATTTTGCTTTTCATATTATCACCTCAAAATCAGTATCTGTAAATTTTTGTTATTTATTCAATTTTATAATAAATGACATTTTTTTGCCACTTTTATGATAAGTGTGCCCTTTGGAAAATGTCTAAGCTCATCCTCAGTCAGTCCTTTGAGTAAAAGCAGCGCCACTGCATATGAGATAACCGCAATGATTGCAGCAAGAATGAAGGCGATAATCTCAATATGACAGGCCTTGTAAAGTATAAAGTATATTATATACGAAATAACTCCCATTATGAGCGAGCTGATGGCCGGGATGATAAAGGACTTTTTTATTTCCTGCTTAAAGCCGCTGTACTTCTTTAAAGCCATGCTGTTCATAAAACACATGAGCAATGCAAAAAATGTATTGGCAAGCACAACTGCATGTATATTGAGCCTGAATATGAGCATAAGCAGTATGAGTACTATGACATGCGCTACAATGGATATCGCAGCGTTGATTACAGGAACCTTGAGCCTGTCAATTCCCTGCAGTAGTCCGTTGGACAGAGTGGAAAGCGAGTAAAATACTACCGCAACCGCACCGACATACATCATAAGTGAAGCCTCAGCATTTGTTGCACGGGTGCTTGAGAACAGTATATTAAATATCGGCAGTCCAAACACGGCAAGCCCTACTGCACATGGGAATGCGACAACCATGATAAAGCGTGTGGAAAGATTAATCTGTCCTCTCACTGCTTCCATATCGTCCCTGTGATATGCGCCTGTAAGCACCGGCACAAAGGATGCTGCCATAGCTGATGCTATGGATATAGGCACATTGATTAAAAGCTTGTACTTTCCGGTGTATACACCCCACCATACGTCTATATCATTCTGAGTGTATCCCTGAAGCAGTGCAACCTGCTTGAATATACCCTGGTCTATTATACCACTGATATTGTATATAGTGGTACTTAAAAGCACAGGAATAACCGTAATTACAAGAATCTTCATTGTGTAGCCAAATGAGCTCACCCTGACATTTCGTTCTCTTTTCATCTGCCTCTTGAACACCTTCATATAGATGGCAAAGATAAATACTACAAATAAAAGAGCCGCTACAGAGCCAAGCACTGTTCCAAGTGTACCACCGGCTGCACCATATGCTGCGGCATAGTGTTCCTTGTCACCAAGTACTGCACCAATTCTTGTACCTGTACGGTAAAGCACGTAGGCCGCCCATACACTGACTATGGCATTTACTATCTGCTCTATTATCTGTGATACGGCACTTGGCATCATAGTACCCAGTCCCTGGAAAAAGCCTCTGATGACGCCGAGCACTGCAACTACCAAAAGCCCCGGAGCCAGTACTCTTAAGGCAAAAATACTGTATGGTGTGTTAAGAAGCGTTGTTGCAAAAAAATTGCCACCGAAAAACAGTATGAGTGCAACCGTTGTTCCACTGATGGTTGCAAAAAGCAGAGCACACTTCAGTATCTGATACGTCGCAGTCCGCCTCTTTTTTGCCATCTGGGCTGAAACCATCTTTGATACGGCAAGTGGTAAGCTGTATGATGATATAATCAGCATGACATTATATATTTCAAAGGCTGTGGAATAATAGCCGATTCCGATATCGCCCAATATACGCTGCATCGGTATGCGATATATGAGTCCTATTATTCTGCTTATTATAGATGCTACGGCAAGTATAGAGCCCTGTACTAAGGCATTGCTTGCCCCGTTATTTTTTTTAGACATTTATAAATCCTCTGTTTCAATTGATAACCAGCTTAAATATTAGCGTGTTATACCTAAAGCGTCAAGTATTTTTCTCTGGTGCTCTTCCATTACGGCAGCCTCATCAGCCTCCATGTGGTCATATCCGAACAGATGAAGCATGCTGTGTGTAATCAGAAAGGCAAACTCTCTTTTTTCGCTGTGTCCGTATTCTAAGGCCTGCTCCTTTACTTTGTCGACGGATATTATAATGTCGCCCAGCATGACCTCTCCTGTATCAGGATTGAAATCATCCTCATTCTCATCTGAAAGGAAAGAAAAATCTCCGGGTGTTTCATATGAAAGCATCGGAAAAGATAATACATCTGTAGGGCTGTCTATCTGTCTGTACTCCTTATTGATGGCATGTATCCCTTCATTGTCTGTCAGTGTCAAATTAACCTCCGCCTCATACGGAAAGCTCTCATGCTCAAGTGAAGCAGAAACAACAGCTTCTGCGACCTTTTCATAATCAAAATTAAAATTGCATTCTACTTCTTTTTCGATAAAAAAACTCATTTAAGCAGCTCCTCCTTTGTAAGATAGTCTCGTATTTTTAAAAAGTGATTCATGGAAAGCCCTGATTCATCATACATTCCTGAGCTTGACAGCTCATTTAATGTCTGGATAATAAGTATCTCGTGATTCCATTCACTGTCTGCCACATCGTTTTTGATATGATCAAGCCTTACTATTAAAGCATCGACCATATGGATGAGTGCGGATTCAGGGGTCTGTGGGTGTCTTAGCTTGCCATAGTACTCATAGAGTATATTGGTCAGCTTTTCAGGAAAATGCATGGCTAATGCCTGTTCCACTCCTTCCATGACGCTTTTATGCCTCTGCCACTGCCCTATGCGGTAATAAAAGCCTCCTGCTGCACATAGCGCTGTGTCCAGTCCTGCAGCCTTTGCAGCCTTTATGGCAATCGTCGATACGAAATTGCCATGATTATATTCAGAGAAATTGTGTTTTTTAAGCTGCTTTACAGCAGGAAAATCCTCCTCTATTATTGCTATAAGCCTGTCATTTGTTTCATCAGCGCTAAGTGGCTTAAATACCCTGGCACAAATGATGCCGATAAGCGAAACAATCATGCCGCTTACAGCTCCGGCAATAATAATGGAAACAGAAAACTCCTTTGTTGACATATAATAGAATATGCCCGGTGTCACAATGCTCATACTGATTGTGATCAGATATATACATATCTGAAGCTTGTCCTCCTTTAGCATCTTTGCAAGGATAGCACCTGTGATTACAAGAAGCAGCTCACATACGAGCTCAAAGCAGTCGCCGGATACAGTGATTGAAAGCAATATACAAAAATAAGTACCGCTTATAAAAGCCAGAAACTCATTGCCAATCAGACAAAGCAATATAGGAAAAATCATCACCGGCCTGCTGTACAGTGGCATAAAACCGCTTATGATACACACTACAGAGCAAATGATAAACGCAAACGTAAACCTAAGATAATCAGTTCTTGAGTTGTTCGACAGCTGCAGTGTGTTCCGCTCGTACTCAAGCTCAAATAAAAGCAGCATATAAAATATGATATCTAAAAAACCCATGCATATCCACTCATCCGGATATACATCACCAAGCAGACACAGCACAAATGAAAGAGCTAAGATTGATATAAAAATTGATATTAGTGATACAACCCTTCTCAATTGCTCTTCCTCTGCTTTCTTGCAGTCTTTGCAGTCTGCTTATTTTCATAATCATCATATGCCTGAACGATTTTTTGTACAAGTGGATGACGAACGACATCCTTGCTTGTCAGATTGCATATGCCTATATCATCTATGTTTTTAAGCACCCTAAGTGCCACATCAAGCCCTGATTTTGCTCCCGGTGCAAGATCCTTTTGTGTCGCATCACCTGTCACGACAACCTTTGAGCCAAAGCCGATTCGTGTAAGAAACATCTTCATCTGTGCAGGAGTTGTATTCTGTGCCTCATCAAGTATGATAAATGCATTGTCAAGTGTACGGCCTCTCATGTAAGCAAGAGGAGCCACCTCAATAAGGCCCTTTTCCATGTTGCGCTGGAAGCTCTCAGCTCCCATTATCTGATAAAGAGCATCGTACAACGGTCTTAAATATGGGTCAATCTTGCTCTGCAGATCTCCCGGCAGAAAGCCAAGCTTCTCACCTGCTTCAATGGCTGGACGTGTCAGAATAATACGGCCCACCTGCTCATTTTTAAAAGCTGTTATGGCCATTGCCATGGCAAGATAGGTCTTTCCTGTTCCGGCAGGACCCATGCCAAACACAATCATCTTTTTCCTGATTGCATCGACATATTCCTTCTGTCCTATGGTTTTTGGCTTTACAGGCTTGCCGTTTATTGTGTGACAAATGATATCCTTGTCAATCTCAACAATCTCACTGCCTCTATGTTCCTCTAAAAGTGCAAGTGCATAGTTTACGTTCTGCTCTGTAATGACATTGCCTCTCTCAGCCAGCGCAATGAGCTGCTCGAACACCTCTTTTGCCCCATCAATATTTCCCTGCGCTCCGATAATCTTTAAGGAATCATCTCTTAAGACAAGCGTTACGTGCAGTGTGCGCTCTATTTTCTTGGCGAATGCATCAAATTGCCCAAAGACGTTTGGAATATATTCGCCCGGTATTTTTATAGATACTTCATTTAAACTCATTAGCTCATGTGCCTTTCAATCAAAATATTTTTCATTATAACATAAAAATAAAATTTGTCATAATTTACCTATAATTTATTCCCTCTGATATATCAATTTTCATGGTATTTTTTTCTCGTCTTTTCCTTCCCGCCGTCCGGTTTGCTTTTTTCCCCGTCTTTTCCCTTTTGCCGGTATTCCCCTT
>ENA-UEPV01000600-UEPV01000600.1-human-gut-metagenome-genome-assembly--contig:-NODE-600-length-24406-cov-5.073328_pt1 | contig 24406 bp, 22 predicted proteins | sample MGYA00242942_ERZ507925 | MGnify/ENA primary metagenome ERZ507925 (study PRJEB26167, sample SAMN06115453) | human gut metagenome | host: Homo sapiens | place: China:Fujian | collected 2015-08-26... | reverse complement strand
ATATGAGTTTACAATGCAGAAACTCTTGCCAAGTCGTTCAGCGAGCCAAGTTTGTTTGATGCCACGCTCTTCGAGCACCTCTTTTATGCGGTTCATGGGTTTATCCATTTTGTTATTATTTACGATTTTACCACAAAGTTATAAAAGATTATGCAATATAAAGAGAAAAAGAGGGAGAAAAACACTTCCCCATTGTGGAATAATGTACATTTTGCCTTATAAATTGTAAGTAAAATGGGGGTTATCTATACATAAGGCGTAAACAAGAGGGAATTAAGTTGGTAAAGTATCATTTGTCCGACGGTTACAAAATTTATTTGTAAGCCTCGGAAAAATGCTCAGAATAGATTGGTGTTTCAGAATAGATATCATTTGTCCGAAGCAATTAGAAAAATTCTAATACCCTCGGACAAATGTTCTGTAAATGTCTCTGATTCGGGAGTACACTTGTCAGGCCGAATAAAAAAGAAACCCATTTGTCCGATACTATCCGAAAAATTTGGATACCTTCGGACAAATGAGTCTCTCACATTCTAAGGTTGCTTCAACCGTTAAACATTAACATCCTTCAGCGGTGCTCCATAGTTGCAATGGTAGCCCATAAAGCCGCGTTTGATGCAGGGGAGGTTGAGTGTTTGGTAATACTTGTAGTCGTCATCCTCGGTGCAGAGGTGTTTATACCCGTAGCGGGGCATATACTCCTTGAAGAATCGTACAAGGTCTTTGAGGAGTTCGAAGCGGTTCTCTCGCAGTTCATCGCGGAACTCGCAGCGGGCAATGATGATGCTCCAGTCGGGGTAGTTGCCTACGCCCCTGCTGTACTCCCAGAAGCGGAGATAGATATCCAAACTTCCCTTGTGAATACTGATGCAGATGCCGTTCTCGTTCCACATAACACTGCACGCATTTCTGTAACCATATCTCTCGCAAAGGTAGAGATTGAAGTCACTAATCAAGTCTTTGTAATTAGCTTTGTACTCGTACATAGTCTAAAAGTTTTAATAGTTTAACAATAATTTATCACAATCTGAATCCACGCTTACGCTGTGGCTTTTTTTTCTTCTTTACATATTGCTTTGCCAGCATATCCTCTTCGGGATCGGTGGCTGGGGCTGTTGTGAGGTCGAGCAAGCCAGCAGTTAGGCTACTCTCTTCGCTTGGCTCCTGACGAACAATCTCCTGGCGAGGCTCCACGCGTTGCTGGGAAGGAGTGCTGTTGCGTCTTGGCCAAATACCAGCATCAAAGGCGTTCTCTTCGAGTCGGCAAGCGATATTGACAAAACTGAATTGGCGGTCAATCTTGGAGCCGCTGAATTTATACCCGTTGCAGATGAATTTTACACCCTCCGCTTCACCTGTTCTGCGATTCAACTTAAACTCGGTGTCAATCTTGTAGCGTCTCAATGCCCGCCTTAACTCGCTCCAGCTTACCGCTTTCGGGACTTCGTGTCTGAGTACATGGTAAATGTAATGCTTCACTTGGTCGTGCTTACGCAGTCTGTCAAACTTCACATTTTTCTTGCCCTCGGAAAAGTGCAGACGATAGCGAGCTGTCAGCATTTTGCACACCTTCTCGTTGCGGAAACGGTCGTTCTTGTCGCTTATCGTTCGCCCGTCATTATCTACTCGGTTATAGACAATGTGACAGTGCGGATGGTCGCGGTCGATGTGTCGGGCAATGATAAATTGGGTGTTCTCGATACCCATCAACTTCATATAGTCGTGGGCAATTTTGAGCATCAGTTTATCATCGGTTGCGAGCCTTGCAGCATCCTCTGCAGAGAAGTTCAGCGATATGTGGCCGACTGTGTTTTTAACCTTGTCGTTGAGTAGTGTTTGTAGCTCAAATTGTTCTGCCATTTCCGAAGGTGAGCCCTCTACTCCGACAGCCTCCAACAGGCGCGATTTTTCTTCTTTCAACACATAGTTCACGCACCCTCCGAATGATGTGCCTTTTACAATTTTACCTATCATCTTTTATCCGTTTTATCAGTTGTGAAATCTTCAATGCTGTGGCTTGACACTCGTCCCTCACTCGGAAAAATCCTTGTCGGTTTGCTTGCCTTGCCAGCTGGTTTAGGTTGGTGCTTTCGCCTATGAGTTTTCGTATGATGTCGAGGTTCTCGCGAGTGATTCGTTCACGCACTGTACCTTGTTCAATGAGTGAGCGTACAACCTCGCTTTGACTCCGTTTACTTCGTCTGCTTAGTGCTCGTAGCCAACCATATTGTTCATCCGAAAGTCGGATCGTAATTGTATTTTTCTTTTCCATTTTTAGTTGTGTTTTTGATGTTAATTCTGTGACCATCGGGAGCCGTCTCACCTGCCTTTCAGGTGAGCAAGTTGTCGGGAAATGTAATACACCGACATAAACTTGCTCAACTGAAAATAGACAGATTTCAGCCTTTTAAGTCAAAGTCTGAAACTCCCTCTTTTCTATTGAATTTCAAGGGTGTCTCTCTATACTTACGACCTCTAAATCGAGCATAGAAATGAGCGTTTCAAGGTGCGGATTTCGGGCAATCATTCTGCTTAAAACAGACTCTTTTGTCTCCGCTTGTAAGAGATAATCGGCAATGTCGTAACCCGCATTTCGCTCCTCATCGGTGGCGTTATTCTCCATAAAATCGAAGAGTGAGACCTCTATTCCTAGCCGTTGCATCATCTCCATTTTACCCCTCCAATAGTCGGTTGCTCCGAGGTCGGGGAAGAGCAAAACCTGCCGATTTTTCAGTACACTCATCGCCTCTTTGTTGAACGCTCCGTTCTTTCCGCCCGTTGCAATCCATAGGTATTGCGGCAGAAAATGGGAGGCTATCAAAGCACTCTTTTCGCTCTCTACAAGTGCCACTGTTTGGTGGCTTTCGGCTGTCAAAAGATGCTCCCCGAAGAGGCATTGCCGCAAGTGAAATTTCTCCTTTTTCAAGAGCGAGTGTGCCCAAGTAATATGGTTGTGCGGTTCCTTAATTCTTCGCCCATTTTCGGGGTTGTAGAGCATCACTTTTCCTGTGCGAATACGCCTCGAAATATCCACTTGCCAAAAGACCGTTGCACCCGTCCAATGCTTCGATGAGCCTACATTGTATCGTTGCATCAGCTCGCTTGCTGCCGACTTGCCGAGCACCGTTTTCAGGAAGTGATAAAGATGATTCTTCTCATAGTGCAGCATCGAGAGTTGCATCATCTTCGGCTCAATGAACGATGGTGGCGGTGGCTCTACTTTTACTGGCTTTACCACAGGTTGGTAGTCATCATTGAGTCGCTCCCTTGCATCGGGATTCTCTGCGAAGTACATCTTCGGTGTATAGTTGTAACCGCACTTCTGTTCGTGGTTGCAGCGTCCTACATAGTCGGGAAAGCGTATCTGCTCATCGGTGTCTATGTAGCGTGCGAAACAACTTTTTCGGTGGCAGTTGGGACATATGTGCCGCGAGCTGACACCCTTGTATGGTTCTAATATGAATCGGTATCTCATTTTCTTTTTGTTTTGTTGTTACTATCCACATTTTCGCAACTTCACAAAACCAACGGTTGCAAAATGTGGATAGTAACAAGTTATTTACTGTACTCTCCGTGATTGATTTTCTTGAATAGTGTTCCCAGATGGCGTTTCAACATCATCTTGAATGCGTGCTCCTTCATCCCATAACTCTCCGCCAAAGCGATACCCTCTGCGGTGGTAAACCTTTGCGGTAGATGGTGGTAGATGGTGCGGTGCAGTTCATTGAGTTGCTCGTTGCCTATCGAGGTCTGTACCCTTATGGCTATAGTGCGGAAATACTCCGCGAGTTCAATGGCTCTACGCACACTCTCGATGTCAATAGCCTCCTTATCACACTCTCCGCAAGTCCAGCGGGCAAGTTGGATTATCAGTGCAAAGCGGATGATGTATATCTCCAACTTGCAGTATATTCCGAGCAGAGCCTCGTTACTCTCCAAATCACACTTTCGGGCGTTGTCGTGCTGCCACGCATATAGTTCTCTCTTTGCCACCTCACGAAAGGGGAGATGATGCGACTGCAATTCACCCTGCTCATTGAACTTGCATTCTTGTTCGATGAGCCTATTGATTATGCGCTGCCACTCTTGTTCCAACTCTTCGGGAGTCTCTCTGTCGCTCCATCGGCTCTTCTGTACCGATTGCGGCATAACGAATAGTATGCGGTCAATAAATCCGTTGCTCGCCCTTTCGCCTTTACCCAACTCACCGAGAATCTTCTGCTGAATAGTCCCGACAACCGAGATATAGGGTCGCTTGATGAAGATCGAACTTTGCGAGCTCTTACGATCCGAGATTGTCGGCTTGGCATTGAATACCGACAACCAGAACTGCTCCTCCGAACCGTTGTTGTAGCGGTTGAAGTTCTTGAACCACGCCGATAACTCGTCCGACCATAAGCACAGTCCACGTGGATTCTGTGCGTGGATAAGGCTCAACCCTTCGGGCGTGATGTCCGACACAAGAAAACGGCTACGCTTGGGAGGAATGGGAAACTCATCTTTGCCTGCCTCCAATCGTTCCTTCTTGGTCATCGACATCGTGCGCTCATACTCGGCATACTGCTCCTGATACTCCTTGTTGTGGCGGTAGTCGTGTTCGATAAATGGGTGAAACGCAAAACTCAATGGGTGGCTTTTGTTTGCACCCGGACGCCCGATGAGTGCCATATATAGAATAGGACTCTCCACCCATCCACGCTTAACCTGTGCAAGATGCGAGTTGCCGATGCTCACCGCCAATGCCGAGAGCATAGCCGCTGCGATGTAGTCGATGGGATAGCCCTGTGAGGCGTGCAACTCGGTGATGATGTGCTGAATCTTGTGAGGAAAGACACTGATAGGAAACTCGCCACCTGATAGTTTTGCACCCATACGCATTGCCGCACCCATTATGCCCTCTGCTGTCAATTTACTATTCATAGCCGAGTGCATTAGAGGTTAAAACCGCCTTTTGGTCTGCGTTTCACGCCGAGGACAATCTCCGCTGCTTGCTCTTGGAGATTGAGAGCCTGTAACGGCTTTCGCCCCGACTCAATCCATTGCAGCAACTCATCTTCGTAGAAGTAGAGTTTCTTGCCGCGCTTGTAGGCAGGAATAAGCCCTTTGCGTGCGAGCGTGTAGATAGTAGGTTTCGCCTTGCGTGTGATTTTGCACGCCTCATCAATCTCGACAATGTGGTGCTTGTCGGTAGCGGTCTGTGGTTGCAATGCCGCCACAATTTTGTGGATTCGCTCCACCTGCTCTGTCAGATAACCCACCGCCTGCGGCAGCTTATCAAAAGTAATTTCATTTGCCATACGCGAACTGTTTTTAATGTTTCGTTGGCAAAGGAAATCGGTGTTATAATGGTGGAATCACCCACCAAAATATAACTGCAAAATAACTTTTGGATGGTGATTGGTGGTGAGTTAAAGTACTGATTTTCGTAGGATGTGGAATGAGTGATGATAAAATCATGTGCTAAAATGTGCTGAATGAGAAGTTTTGGGTAAATTTGCTTAAAAATTTTCGTTAGCTATGTATATGGGGAATAAATATGAGTTTAGGATAATGAGTATTAACTCTGTAAAGGTTTTGTGTTTTGAGTCAATTGATGGGGCAATTGAAAGAGACATAGAGGATGTGTTTTCTCGTTTGAAATGTATCGAGGGTGGGAATATATATGGCTTATATCAGAAAACAGAGCAAACAACAAGTATCATGAATGAGTTAGAACAGAAATATGATGATATAACTCAAAAACATATCCGTTCGTTTACTAGATTGTTCTCTGATACAAGAATGAAAGTTGGTGAATATTTTATTAAACATATGACAAGTGCGCCATTCGTTGATCAAATTCGAAGTTATAATAAAATATATTGCCTTAGACATGGATTGGATTTATATAAAGAAGATTTTAATTTTTGTCAAACATGGTTACGCCTTTACACTCTTTTTGAGACATATTCATATGGATGGAGTGAAGATGATGTTTACATTGGCGATTCAAATCAAGGAATGAGGCGTTGTCGTTTTTGCCCGAATGCAGTCGATAATAAATTTACCAAGAAAGCTCATGCAATTTCAGAGTCATTAGGAAATAAACATTTATTCTGCTATGAGGAATGTGATGATTGTAATGCTAGATTAGCACAAATTGAGGATCATTTCTTAAGACTGATGGATATTAGAAGAAGTCTATATAAAATATCAGGAAAAGGGGCATGTTGTCATTGTGTAGAAGGCAGAAATTTTGTTATACGCCCAAATAAAAATAATGAGCCTATTATTTATTTAAAGGAAGAGGACATTATCTCTCAGCAGATAGATGTGAGTAAACCCTTTTCTATAAAATTAGATCATAAATGGTATGTGACAAACGAGAATATATATAAAGCTCTTGTCAAGTATGTGATAAACTTATTGCCTAATAATCAGATTCCATATTTTTCTAATACTATAGAATGGATAAATGGCAAAATTATTAGCGATACCTTACCTCCAATGTTATTTGGAATGCATAATAGAGTTTTGCGTCATCCTATTATAGATATTTATATAAATAGTAAAGGCATATCTAGTACTCCTTATTGTACGGCAATATTTTATTCATGCGATATTGCTTATATGTATGTTATCCCATTCTGTAGTATTGATAAAGGAAATTTTAAAACACGAGAGTCAATCCGGAATCATTTTAATTTCATGCGTAGATTTAATTATTTAGTTAAGTCATGGAATTGGCAAAATACATATGAATATTGGAACTGCTTAGCATGGTGTTGGTGGGATATGGAGCCAGGTAAGTATGAAATAAAACCCGCAAGCGATCCTATCTTTGATTTGCACGAAATTAAAGGCTATAAGTCACCCAAAGAGATTGCGTTTGCTAATATCGAGCAATTATGCTTATATGTTGAAAATGTAGAACACGCAGATTTTAAATTACATATTAATCGAGTTGTTTCTGCTAATGAAATGATTGATTCTTCAAATAATTTAATCACAAATGAGATTAGGATTATTGATAGAAATAGTATGTCTTTAACTTTTGGTGTTGTATTGTGTGATTCAGACAATGTAATACCGTTTTATGAGTATCACTTTAAGGTAAATTTTAAATCTAAAGAGCCAATTAGTAATCATTTTTATATTGACTCTGATAATTCGGTAATTATAGACCATCATCTAATTGATATCATATATATATTAGGACTAACAGAAGGAGAGAAAGCCATATTACCATATCGTGAAAAGACTTGTTTTATAGGTTGTAAAATCACTAAACTATTAGAGGAAAATAGCCGTAGGTTTATAGAAAAATTCGACATATACTTACCTACGGAATAATGTTTAATTTGCTATATTCCATTATATCTCCCCATCCAACTTAATCCTGCACTCGGATTCGGTGTGCGACATCTTGCGCTCGATGGTTGAGACTTCGATGTCGCGGAGGGCGTGAGCAAAGACATTCTTGATAAATGTGGCGGTGTGAATGCGTTTCTTGCCAAACGCCTTGCCGATGTTCCAGCCGAAGTGCATCAGGTCGATGCTTTTGAGTGCAGAATCAACCGATACGGGCGATACCTCGCGAGGGGTGTCGCCCAAACTATACTCTGTGATGTAGCCACACAAGCGGTCTAACTCCGCCTCGCTCATATAAGCGACCATCGTCTGCTTGGTATAGTCGAGTACACGCTCCAACTTCGCTTGTGATGCACGCTCTTGCTCGGCAATGGCATTGGCACGCAAAACCTCATATTCCGTTGGCTGTGAGGTAGTCTCGGTAATAACAACCTCCTCGGTTGGCTCGGCCACGATAGCGGGAGCCTCGACAACAACAGCCATCTCCTCTAACTTTTGAAATGCTGGAAAGCGCATCAAGAACTTCTCCATTCTGGGTAGTAGCAACTCATTGAGCGTCATTTGCAGACTAATATATAATGCCGACAACACAACCACCGTTGCGAAGAAAGCAACAGCTGCACTGAACTCATCATACCCTTTGACAAGCACAAATTTTCGTGCTAATACACCAAAGAGCAATATCGCTCCAAACACGAACAAATAGAGTGCAATATTTTCAGTTTGTCTCTTATTCATAGTCATCTTTGTTAATCGTTCGAGAGCAAAGATATATGAATAATCAACACAAAAAATGGCTCTTTTGCCTTTTGACCGCACGTGTCATAGGTTGTCCTATCGTGTCATAGCAACTCTATTTTTACACCATATTCTACATTTGAGGAAATTTTGATTATCTTTGTTACGGCTTACGACTTTAAGCGATAAGCCAATACATATTAGTAGACATTTATTGTCGTAATCTTCCACTTCAAAACTTGGCGGTTTTACACAAAACGAAGATTAGCAATCAGATGTCCACGATAGGTGTATATATCCACTACTGACATTGGCTCAGTGTGTGCTTATATATCATCCTGCGTGGGCTTTCTGTGTTGCTTATTCGTTTTGTAGGCAGCCAAGGCCTTGAAGTGGGATAAGTTAATGCAGAAGCCTGCGCTTTTTTATGGACTTATCTGGTAACAAAGAGTTGTTGGATAGATATTTGGTTGCCTTCTTCGCATCCCGTACAGCACCGCCTGAGGCACTTGACCTCGCCAAGCGGTGGGCGCACGAAATTGCTCAAAATGATAAGATTGTAATTAGCGGCTTTCACTCTCCAATCGAGCGAGCTGTGCTTGATATTTTGCTCGCCAATGGCTGTTCTGTTGTGGTCGCATTAGGGCGTTCACTATACCGCAAAATCCCAATGCACTTGCAGGCTGCTTATGATAGCAATAGGGTGTTGTTCGTATCGTTCCGAGACTACTCACGCCCCTCATTCTCCAACTCACAAACCCGTAATTGGCTCACCGCCGACCTCGCATCGGAGGTTGTCTTTGCACCGTTCGATAACTCAAGCCAACTATCATCATTACATTATAGTATAGCGCATAGTTCGACACCTTATATTATCTTAAAATAAAATCTGCATCACTCATCGTTAAATGATGCAGATAGTAATAATGGAGTTTTCTCCCTACCTATCCAGAGTTTTCACCCTACCTTTTGGCGGTTTTCTCCCTACTTTAACGAAATCTTATTGGCGGTTTCGCGTTTCTTGGAGTTCACAAGGTCGGCGTATATCTGCGTGGTGGTAACATTCTTATGCGTTAGCATCTTCGATACGGTGTAAATATCTGTGCCTAAAGAGATTTGGATGACCGCGTACGAGTGACGAAAGCAGTGGAAGGTTATTTTCTTCTTTATCCCAGCCTCGGCAATCCACTGTTTTAGTGGGTGGTGTGTCATTGCACGGGTGAGACCTTTGAATACTAATCCTTTGCCCCATTCGCCGCATAGTTCCAATGCCTCGTGGCTGATGGGGAGTGTCGCCTCGGTCTCAGTTTTCTCGGTACAGATGCGAATGTAGTAGCCCTGATCGGGCCCCATTTCAAAGTCGCTCCATTGCAATTTGAGTATGTCGCTGATGCGTAGTCCTGTCATACAAGAAAAGAGCGATGCTTGTTTCAGTACTGGAATACGGCAGGGGGTGGTAGCGAGTTGCTTTACCTCATCAAGTGTCAGGTACTCCTTTTTAACCTCTTTCCACTCGATTTTTTCAAGGAAGTCATTGAGGTTCTCGCGCAACATCTTCTCCTTGTAGGCAATCTTCAGCAGGGCTCGGAAAGTGGAATAATATCCCGCTGCGGAATTTCGACTGATATATGAGTTGGGGTGATGTATCTGCTTGCATTTCAAGAGATAATCTCGGAACTTTTCGCATAGCTCAACGGTAATGTCTCCGAAAGTACATTTGCCACCGCAGAACTTCTCGAAGTGGTTGCAAACGCAGTCCCACTTTTCGTATCGCTCGCGTGCCTTTGCTCGGAAGTAGGCAAGGAAATCGACCTTCTGTTTGTTCTTATCGAGGAAGCCGAACTCCTCGTTGATGAGCGACTGCACACGAATACAGCGTATCGCCTCCGCCTTGTTGAGCATCTCTTGGTTGAACATTCGTTGTTGCTCGTTGCGTGGCTTGGCATAGAGGTAGATGCCGAGAAACTCTCGGCGACTCATCTTCATTGTGTAGGGGTTGCGGATTGCTGGGTAGTAATCCAGATAGAGTGAAATACGGTCGTTGCGCAGTGCCTTTTGGCGCAGGGTTACATTTGTGCAAGTTAGTGTCATAGCTATTTATACTTTAATTGTTTATACTTTTTATTGCAAATTAAATTGGTGTTCCGATGGTGGCATCAATCACCATCAAGTAACTTTACTCAATCTTCGGTGGCTCAAAGAACTTGTCGAGTTCGGAGCGCAGAATCTTGGTGTACTTGCCAACCTTGATGCGAGTGATGTTGTGATACTTCACATAGTGGTATAGCTGGTCGCGTGTGAGGCTGTATTTCTCCATCGCTTCGGGTATGGTGTAGTATTGCGGCTCTTCGGGCGTGGCAATGCCTTTGGCAATATCGAAATGCTTTTTCGAATAATAGACCATCTTGCCCTCCTTGCGTTTAGGGATTACATTCTTATATACAAAGGTGTAGATTGCCGAAAGAGTCATACCGAACTTCTCTTGCAGTTCTGCCACGCTGTACCACTCGGTAATGCTCGCATCAGGTGCTTTCTTGGCAAAGTAGGAGTCGATATGTTTCTTGCTCCAATAGGTCTTGCCACGATTGAATGTGCGAGGGATATTATGCTCCTTCGCAATTTTGTATAACCACGACTCCTGAATATTGTAATTTTCTTTAACTTCGGCAGTGGTGTAGAAGTCGGTGATAGGGACTTTCTCTTTTGGCTTGTTCTTTTCACTCACAGTGATATAGTCAAACATCTTGTCTATGTCTGATCGCCTTATGAGTGTTTTACCATCAAATCTAACAGCCTTAATTTTGCCATACCTAATATAGCGGTAGATTGAAGTTCTCCCGACACCTAAAAATGCCGACACTTCGGTTGGTGTTAAGAACTCCTTTTCTGAATGAGGTTTTACTTCCTCATCAAATTTTAGTTGAAACTCTTGTACTCTCTTTTTCCTTACTCTCTCCTTGTATGCAAGGTTTGCACATCTGTGAGAACAGTAGGCAGTAGAGGTCTTGTGTGCGGTAAAAATCACACCGCACCACTCGCATTTTTTCTGAATGTCAATGTTACTAGCCATTTTAATTCTCTTTTTAGTTCGCCAAATCTGTTTCATCGCGTACCACAGCGTACCAATGCGTACCAACTTCTCCGTCATCTGACCGATGAAATTTCGCACTTCGGTTGGCGAGGTACACAGGAGGTACAAAAACAGGCGTAAAAAGGCTTAGCAACGATTAACAACGATGCTTGCACAAACAAATATAGCACCCGTAAAGAGTGCTATATTAATCATTTATGATTGATTTAACTACTTGATAATCAACTACTTACTTGCCGATGCAGCATACATAGCTGCCTGAATGATAGATTGTTGCAATTTAATCGGTAGAAAAGTTGTTTTTGAGACCTCTGAGACTTGTTTTTGAGGCTGTTTTACACTCTTTTCTTAATGAATCAGAACCATGAGGAAGTTTTGCATCCTCAATGAAGCTCACCTATCTTCTATCCGACTACAAAGGTATAAAATTCCGTGATGTTTTCGCCAAGAATGTCAACTAAATGCAAGATATTCTCATGGATAATGTTTGCTGACCAAAAGAGTAAAAATTGGTTGAAGCCTTTTCCCTTTTCTTCCCTTTGCTTGACTTAACTTTATTGCCCGTGTATATAATAACGGTCATTAAAGTCAAGTTGCTGGTGTGAAGTCATATCTTTTTCTTTTGGCAAGCAAAATAGTTCTTTGATATGATGAGTGTATGAGTAATAATTTGCATCTATATTACGAATAATATATTGTTTGTAGATAGGTGTATATAGCACTTACAAACCAAATTATGACATTTAGTCTTTGGAGTTTCTGCTCAAAAAGAGTTATGTGCATGGTTAATTATTTAATGACGTGCATTTTCTATGTACAACACATCATTAAATAAATAAAAAGTATTACTTTTGCATATTATATGATAGGTTGATTATGACAAAGTCATCGACATAGTCGTTTTGTACCTTAAAATAGATAACAAAATATGTCAAAGAATACAATGGGAACCAAACTTCCCCGAAAATTGGAGCAAAAGATGCAGATTGTAGGCGAGCAGATTAAGCTAGCTCGTTTACGTAGGAATCTGAGTGTGGCTCAGGTTGCTGAACGTGCCACCTGTTCACCGCTTACTGTGTCCCGAATAGAAAAAGGGATTCCTACTGTTGCAATAGGGATCTATCTACGTGTTTTGTACGCATTGCAACTTGACGATGATATTCTATTGCTTGCCAAAGAAGATAAAATGGGAAAAGCTTTGCAAGATTTGAGTTTGAAAACAAGAGAACGTGCATCCAAGAAAGGATAATCTATGAAAAAGTTGTATGTATATGCCGATTTCGATTGGCTCAAAGAAATGGAACTCATTGGCGAACTAGGCTATGAGTCTCTTCGTGGTGCGGACAGCTATAGTTTTACGTTCAATAATGAATGGTTAAGGCAGCACAGCGATTTGTTTTTGAGTGACGACCTAAATAATTACCCGGGACAACAATATACACAACCGGACAAGGATATATTCGGATGTTTTTCCGATGCTTTACCGGATCGTTGGGGACGTACTTTGTTGTTGCGTCGTGAGCAAATTGCAGCTGCGGAAGAAAAACGACTAGTACGGAGATTGTCATCCTTCGATTTCTTGACTGGTATCGATGATTTCTCCCGAATGGGTGGATTCCGTTTTAAGGAAGACCTCAATGGCGAATTTATCAATGTGAGTGAATCATTGAAAATTCCACCTTTGACGGATATTCGGGAACTGATTGCGGCCAGTGCCGAGATAGAGAAATGTGAAGAAAACAATATGCTCCCTGATAGGAAATGGATTGCACAACTTGTGCAACCGGGAACGTCATTAGGAGGTGCAAGGCCTAAAGCCAATGTTGTAGATACAGATAAGGTTCTTTATGTGGCCAAGTTTCCATCGCGCAAGGATGACTATGATGTTGGGCTTTGGGAGCATTTCAGTCATTTGCTTGCCACAAAAGCAGGGATAAACGCTGCAAAAACCAAAGTGCTGGCAACTGGAGAGAAATATCATACATTGCTGTCACAACGCTTCGATAGAACCCAAGAAGGAAAACGCATTCATTTTGCATCTGCCATGACCTTATTGGGGCTGAGTGATGGTGACAATGCAACTACCGGGCATGGCTATCTGGATATAGTCGACTTTATTATTCAGAGCTGTACCGATGTGGAACGAAACCTACAGGAACTATACCGTCGTGTGGCTTTCAATATATGCATAGGCAATAGTGACGACCATTTCCGCAATCATGGTTTCCTTTTGACTGCAAAAGGTTGGACACTTTCTCCTGCATACGACATGAACCCCACTTTGAATGAGTATCAAAGTCTGCTGGTTTCATCAACCTCTAATAAAGCAGAGCTGAGTATTTTGCTGGATGCTTGCGAAGGCTACATGCTAAACCGTAAAACAGCAGAAAAGATTCTTTCGGAGGTGATTGAAGCTGTAAAAGGATGGCGCGAATTGGCAACACGATTAGGAATTTCCAAGAGAGAGATGGATGTGTTTGCCGGAGTGTTGGATGCAAGGTGGAACGATTGCGTTTGATTTACAGGAATAGAATATTGTTGGTAAACTGTTGCTGTCCATGCTTTTATAGGGCGGTGATGGATAAATTTTATTTATATGAAAAAATCAGATATATTTTGGCAGACATATTTGAGTCTCGAAAAAGAGTTCATTAATGTTTCTAATTTCATATTTATAACGGATGAAATTACAACTCATGAGAATGGTAAAGAAATTACTAAACCATGTAATTCCCAATTGGAGACGTTTTCACCCCATATAGCAGATTTACTTATACGATGCTGTGTCCAAATAGAAGCAATTTCTAAGGAACTGTATTATGACAATGGCGGGTCAAAACCACGTGGAGATAAAAGTTTGTTTTTTGATGAGGATTGCTTAAAACTTATTGATATAAAATGGGCGATACATGATAAACGAGTTTTGGTTGTTGCTCCATTCTTCAATTTGACCAAAGAAGAAAATCTAGTTCTAAGACCATTAAAGAATGCCCATAAAAGAGCTGGTACATTTTGGGAAAAAGCATATCAAGCTGTAAAACATGATAGATTTGCTTCTCTCAAAGATGGCAATATAAAAGCTCTTTTACATTCGATGGCTGCGCTTTATCTATTAAACTTATACTATAGAAATGACTCTTGGATTGTTAAATATCAAGAATTATCCAAGAGTGATTTTAGTATGGGGTCTTCAATCTTTGCAGTGAAACAACCAGAGGTTGGTCAATTATGGTATGGCAATACCCCAACCATAAGTGAAAGCCCTTATGTCGTAAGATACCAAGCAGAAGATTACAAACGAATTGAGGCAATGCAAAAAGCCGATAATGAAGCATTAAATCATTATTGGCAGCAACAGCCAGAAATCAGGGAGCCTGAGTTTTTGGCAATACTTGCATCAGAAAGGAAAAAACAAGAATTGGATCCTACTCATAGAATCTTATATCTTTGGGAGTTGGGTATTTATCGATTAAAAAAAATGTTACCCACAAATCTGCCGTTTGAGGAAAGAAAAGAAAAATTTATCAAGAGCGAGGCTTGGAATTGTTGGGTAAATCAACATAACATTCATTTAAATCCTGAAGAAATAACGGAAAATAATATTGATGAGGCGATTAAGAATGTCGGTAGGCGATGGGGCATGGATATAGAAAAGCAGTATAATACCATGAGTTGGATTCATTTAGCGATGAATGGTGCTATATGTAAAGTATATATACCATGATTCATTTTAAATTGAACGCTACATGTTAAAGTTCCTGTGTCGTGAGTTGTCGGCATTGGGTGTTAAAGAACCGCAATACCATTTCGTTGCCTTTATCATGAAAGCAATTGTTTGCGTGAAGGTTTTGGAGAAGGGACAAGAAACTAACATTCCGACCAAAAGAGATCAGCAAACGACCAGTTAGGGCATGACAATGGCATAACTGGGGCGCAATAGGGGCATAACAAGATACTTTCTCTATAGCAGAAAACCCTCATTAGTATTTCTACATTAGCGAAGCAATGCGAAGTTTCGGAGAAAGCAATGAGGGTAACACTGGAGCGCATGAAAGTAGGGAATGTTATAAAACGAGTTGTGGTAAGTTTTTTGGGACATTGGGAAATCCTTTTATCAACATCTAAGGAAACAAAATAATATGAATTATGGCAAAGAAAGCAACAAATAGGAAAGATGGCAACACGATTTGGAATTTCCAAGAGAGATGAATCTTTTGCCGGAGTGTTGGAGGGGCGATGTAAGGTGGAATAATTGTTTTGGTGTGCCAAATCACCAAGTAAAAATGCGCCAAATTGCCAAGCGACACGAGGTAGAGGGTTGATTTATATGTAGTTGAGCTATAGGGTGTGGGCGAACTTTGTATTATGCTGTGCGAACATAATGTTTGTGCAGCATAATTTTTTTGAAAGGTGAAATTCATTGATGGAACGGATAAAAACGATACATGTGTTCTTTTGCATATCTTTATGCCAACTGTAGTCATTCCTTTAAACGATGTTTTTGTTGCTTATCTACTTGGCTATATGGGAAATTAAATGTATCTTTGTTTGCAATATAACGAGTATAATTTGAATACTGATGTCGAACAATCAACAAATAATGATGAATAGGATTAAGGCAGTACTGGCTGAAAGGCAACGAACCAATAGATGGTTGGCAACTCAAATGGGCAAATCAGAGAACACAATTTCAAGATGGTGTTCCAATAAGTCGCAGCCCTCTATTGCCCAACTGCAAGAGATAGCAAAATGGTTGGATGTTGACGTCAGAACACTAATCACACCCACTAAAGAACAGTAAGAGAATATGGAACAAGCTCAATATAATCAGCTATTTTCTTTCATCTGGAATATTGCGACAGATGTACTTGTGTATGCCTTTGATAAAGGCGAATACAAGAAAATCATTATGCCAATGATGGTGTTGCGTCGTATCGATGTGCTTCTTGAACCAACAAAGGCAATCTTATTGGCTGAAAAGAAAATGCTTGATGATAATAAAATTGCCAATCAAGATCCAATATTGTTTAACACCACAGGATATCCTTTCTACAATACTTCACTTTTTACAATGAAGACCTTGAAGGGGGAGACCGATCCATTACGGCTAAAGATGAATTTTAATGATTATCTTAACGGTTTCAGTAAAGATGTTCAGGATATTCTTGATAAGTTTCATCTCCGTCAAATGGTTGATAACCTTACGGAGGCAGAACGTTTAGGGAGTATAATTGAAAAATTTACAGATGATAAGATAAATCTTAGCAATAAGCCTGTTCTTGATGATAATGGTAATGTGAAATCTCCTGCTCTTGATAATCATACAATGGGTACGATGTTCGAGGAACTACTCAGAAGATTTAATGAAGAAAACAATGTAACGGAGGCCGGTGAACATTTCACGCCTCGTGATTATGTAAAACTGCTTGCAGATTTGGCTGTTATACCAGTTGCAGACAAAATTAAAGACAATACATACACGGTGTATGATGGTGCTTGTGGAACAGGTGGTATTCTTACTATTGCACAAGATCGCATTAAAGAAGTTGCTAACGAAAGAGGCAAGAATGTTCAAGTGCTGATATATGGGCAAGAGCTTCAACCTGAAACTTTTGCGACCTGTAAAGCAGACCTGATGATTTCAGGCGATATTCAGGCATTTCAGTATGTACATGGTACAGAGATGCGTGAATACATAGCGTTCGATAGTACCATTTCACGAGATGGACATCCTGGCGAAACTTATGACTTTTGTATCTCTAATCCTCCATTTGGTACTCCTTGGAAGGAGGATCTCAAAAAGCGAGGATTAACTGAGACTGAGAAGAAAAAGTTTACTGACAGTCGCTTTACATTGATTGGGGAAGATGACATGGGAATATCATTTATCCCTGATATTGGCGATTGTCAAATGATGTTTCTTGCCAATAATCTTTCACGAATGAAAAATGCCACAGAGTTAGGTACTCGTATCGTGGAGGTTCATAACGGCTCTTCTCTCTTTACAGGCGATGCTGGTAGTGGTGCAAGTAACCTTCGTCAATATATTATTGAAAATGACCTGTTGGAAGCAATTGTGGCTATGCCAGAAAAAGACTTCTACAATACAGGTATTGGTACATTTATATGGATTGTAACAAACCGCAAGGAAGAACGCCGTCGCGGTTATGTTCAACTGATTGATGCAACTGATATTAAGTCTCCGTTGCGTAAGAATTTGGGAGAGAAAAATTGTGAAACAACCGAATCCGACCGACAGCAGATTGTAAAATTGCTTACCGACTTTGCAGAAACACCGCAAAGCAAGATTTTCCCGAACAATGAGTTTGGCTATTGGAGTGTGAAGGTATGCCGTCCTCTACGCCTTTGTTTTGAGTATAATGAGGAGCGTGAGGCTGAAATGTGCCGCAAGGAGAAGGATGCTGCTATTTGTTGCGAAGTAATGACCTTTGTCAAGCAATATGACCATTCGTCTGATTATGATTTCAATACTTTGCAAGAACTATTAAAGGTTGCAGTAAAAGGAATGAAGAGTAAACCTAAGAAAAAGCATGTTGATTTACTCCAGAAGTACTACACAACGACTTGTCTGGACGCAGAAATCGTTCTTGATTCAGATGGTCGCCAAGTTGCAGATAAAGCATTGGAAGATACTGAGATAGTTCCATTCCGTTATAAGGGCGGTATTGATGAATTTTTGCAGAATGAGATATTGCCATATACTCACGATGCTTGGATTGATGAAAAGTCTATACAAGTTGGATATGAACTCTCATTTACAAAATACTTTTATAAGCCAAAGGCGTTACGTTCCATTGAGGATATAACACGAGATATTCGTGCTGTTGAGGAACGCACCAATGGTATGTTGGATGATATTTTGGGTAAGGTATGAGACGGTACGATGAATATAAAGATACAGGTATAGGATGGTTGCCAAAGTTGCCAAGTCATTGGAAAAAACGAAAATTAAAATACTGCTTTTCTGAACGTTCAGAGAAAAACCATCCAGAAGAGCAAATGTTGTGTGCAACACAGTCTCATGGTGTGATTCCACAATCAATGTATCAGAATCGAGTTGTGGTCGTAAACAAAGGCTTTGAAGGTCTTAAGCTTGTAAAAGTGGGTGATTTTGTAATTAGTCTTCGCTCTTTTGAAGGGGGAATAGAATATGCGTATTATCAAGGTATAATAAGTGCTGCATATACTATCCTTGCACCAATAGAAGAACAATTTACAGATTATTTCAAAGTATTATTCAAAAGCTTGCCGTTTATACAGTTATTGCAGACATGTGTAACTGGAATACGAGAGGGACAAAATATTAATTATCCCTTATTAGGACGGAAATTTATACCTATTCCACCTCCTACTGAGCAAGAGAAAATCGTGAGTTATCTTGAAAGTAAAATCCTATGTGTAGATGCGTATGTTCGAGAGAGAGAGAGAGTTACAGCTGCTTAATGAACTAAAAGAGGCTGAAATTGCTAATGTCATCACACGAGGTTTGAATCCCGATGTGAGGATGAAGGATAGTGGTATTCCATGGATTGGCTTGATTCCTGAACATTGGGAGATAAAACAACTTCGTAGTTATCTGAAGATGATAACTATTAAGAATAAACCTAACGAACAACTTTTATCTGTTGTGCGTGAAAAGGGTGTAATTATTCGAGATATAGAATCAAAAGAAGAAAATCATAATTATATCCCTGACGACTTGAGTGGTTATAAATATGTTTCTGTGGGGCAATTTGTTATTAATAAAATGAAAGCATGGCAAGGCTCTTATGCAGTTTCAAAATATAATGGCATTGTTAGTCCTGCATACTATGTTTGCGAATTAAATTTTCCACATAAAGAATTTTTTAACATAGCAATTAGAAGTAAATTCTATGTTCCATTTTTTATTCAGTACTCTAAAGGTATCAGGGTCGGACAATGGGATTTGTCTCCTATTGGTCTAAAAAGTATTCCTTTTTTTGAACCTCCACACGAAGAACAGCAAGCTATTGTTGCCTATATCGAAGATAAGTGTAATAAGATCAACTCCCTTATTGGAGAACTTGAAGCAGAAATAGAATACTTGAAAGAATATAAACAGAAACTTATTGCAGATTGTGTAACAGGCCAAATAAATGTGCAATCTGAAATATAAATAGATGAAGTTATGGTAACTGATACATCAGAGAAAAATCTTGAAACTATCCTTGTGAGCTATTTGTGCGATTCGCAGGGTTATGAAAAGGGTATTTCAGAGGATTATAGCAAGGACTATGCGCTCGATACTGAACGTGTAAAGCGATTTATTCTCTCTACACAGAAAAAGAAGGCTGAGAATACGGCCTGTTTTGTGAGCGAAGTATCAGAACGCAAGTTTTTTGCCGAGTTGAATAAACAACTTGCTTCTCGTGGTATTACTGATGTGTTGAGAAAAGGATTTCGTTACATATCGGAGCTCTTCGATATGTACTATCCATTGCCGTCTGAGTTGAATCCTACAGCTCAGGAAATGTATGCAAAAAATATTTTTTGTGTAACAAGACAATTGTTCTATAGCAGGGACAATTCGAATAGTATTGATGTAATGGTTTCGTTGAATGGAATGCCAGTGATGACAATGGAACTGAAAAACCATTACACCAATCAAACCGTTGAGAACGCCATAAGACAATATCAAACTGACCGTGATGCGAGTGATCCGCTACTTGCGCCTAAAAGATGTGCCGTACACTTTGCTGTTGATGATGATAATATCCGTATGTGTACTTGGCTTTGCGGTAAAAGTTCTTGGTTTTTACCATTCGATAAAGGTGCCAATGGTGGTGCCGGTAATCCTGTTAACCCCAATGGTCTGCGCACATCATATCTTTGGGAGGATATATTAAAGAAAGAGTCTTTGTCGGATATACTTGAGAATTATGCACAAGTTGTAAAAAAGAAAGATGAGAAGACAGGCAAGGAGAAGATTTCTGTTGTGTGGCCGCGTTATCATCAATTAGAGGTTGTCCGACAATTATTATCCGAAACGCGAGCAAAAGGTGTAGGTCAGCGTTATTTGATTCAACACTCGGCAGGTTCGGGTAAGTCTAATTCAATAACTTGGTTGGCATATCAACTTGTTGGCTTGCTTGATGGTACAGAGCCTTTAATGGATAGTGTCATTGTTGTTACAGACCGAGTAAATTTGGATAAGCAAATTCGTGATAACATCGCTGCATTCAAACGTTTGTCTAATCTTGTAGCTTGGGCTGATAGTGCTGAAACATTGCGTAAGAATTTAGAGAGTGGAAAAAAGATAATTATCACAATAGTACACAAATTTCCATTCATCCTTGAAACCATTGGTTCGGAGATGAAGCATAAGCGTTTTGGCATTATCATAGACGAAGCACATAGTAGCCAAAATGGTTCAATGTCTGCGAAAATGAACATTGCCCTTAGCGGTAATGTAGGAGAGGATGGTGAAGACTTGGAAGATAAGCTGAATGCTATTATCGAGGGGCGTAAGATGGTGAAGAATGCGAACTATTACGCATTTACGGCTACGCCAAAGAATAAAACGCTTCAGATGTTCGGAACTGCGTTTGAGCAGCCTGATGGTGAAATCGGACATCGTCCATTCCACGAGTATACAATGAAGCAAGCAATTGAAGAGGGCTTCATTATGGATGTACTCAAGCACTATACAACATATAACAGCTACTATAAGATCGTCAAAGCTATAGAGTCTGACCCTGAGTTTGAAAAGAAGCAAGCCCAGAAGAAACTTAGAGCATTCGTAGAGAGCCAGCCTGAAACAATTCAGCAGAAGGCTTCTATTATAGTGGAGCATTTCCATAGCCAGATTATTGATAAGGGCAAAATGGGTGGACAAGCTCGTGCCATGGTGGTAACAAGTAGTATTCTTCGGGCAATAGAGTTTTACTATGAAATCAGTCGCTTGCTTGAAGAACGTAAGAGCCCTTATAAGGCGATTGTAGCATTCTCTGGTAGCAAGAATTATGGTGGCAAAGATGTTACAGAATCTGACGTAAATGGTTTTCCGTCAAAAGATATTGAGGGTAATATGGAGCGTGAACCGTATCGTATCTTAGTTGTTGCAGAGAAGTTCCAAACTGGATATGATCAGCCATTGCTTCATACGATGTATGTGGATAGAGTCCTAACTGATGTAAAGGCCGTTCAGACCTTGTCTCGCTTGAATCGTTGCCATCCCAAAAAACGAGATACTTTTGTACTTGATTTTGCCAACGACGCAGAAAGCATTAAAAATTCGTTCCAGCGATTCTATAAGACTACAATATTGTCAAAAGAGACTGACCCGAATAGGTTGAATGACCTCATTCAAGAGATTGAAAGCGCTAATATATATTCTGAAGAGGATATATTTATACTCAATGAAAAATATTGGACGGGGGCTTCTCGTGAGGAGATTGACCCTATAATCAACAATTCTGTAGAGCGATTCAAAGAGCTTGATGAGAATATTCAAATCAGATGCAAAAGTAGCATTAAATCCTTCTTGCGTACATATCCTTTTCTCGCAGCCGTTTTGCCTTTTAAAAGTGTGGAATGGGAAAAATTAAACACATATTTCTCATTGTTGATACACAAGTTGCCAGTGTTGAGAGGCGAGGATTTTACCGAAGGGCTCATTGAAGCAATTGATTTTGATCAATACCGAATTGTTAAAGGTGAGGAGCAAAAAATTGAACTGGAAAACTCTGATGCCGAGATTGAGCCAACTCCTGTGGGTACACTTAAGGGTAAAGCAGAACTCAATATGGCGAGATTGAGCGAGATATTGGATGAGTTTAATGGTATTAATTGGCTTGATAAGGAAAAAGCGAAGCAACAACTTGAGGAGTTGCCTGTGCGCTTGCAAGCTGATGAAGCATTTGTGAATGCCGCTCGAAATAGCGACAAAGAAACAGCTCAACAGCAATGTAATATGTCATTGATGATGATTATTGCACGAATGCTTAATGAGAATACAGAATTCTGTAGAAATTATCTCGACAACCCTGATTTTATGAATTTCATCAATCAGAGAGTATTTAATGCAGCATATGAAAACGCAAATAAATAAGATATCATGAAACTCGGAAAGATTAAACGTATTAATGACCTGCGTTCTGTTTGGCAGCATGAAACGAAGGACTTTAGTAAATGGCTTGCCCAAGAATGCAATTTGCAGCAATTAAGTGATGCGATTGGAATTGATATCGTCTTAGAAGAATGTGAGTCTTCTGTTGGAAGTTTCAATGTAGATCTATATGCTATTGAGGAGGGTACAGAAAGACGTATTATAATTGAAAATCAGCTTGAAGACACCAACCATGATCACCTTGGCAAGCTTATCACTTATGCGTCAGGGAAAGGTGCGGAAGTCATTGTGTGGATAGTAAAACGCGCGCGTGACGAACATCGTCAAGCAATAGAATGGCTGAATCAAAATACTGGTGTTAAAATAGGCTTTTTTCTCGTAGAAATTGAATTATGGCAAATTGATGATTCTGCAATTGCTCCCCAATTTAACGTAGTAGAACGTCCTAATGACTGGGCTAAACAAATGAATAATGTCGCTAGTTTAAGCGAGACCAAACAGCTGCAACTCAATTTTTGGCAACAACTATCAGAGTATATTAAATCAAATGAATCCTTTGCCAAGGAATTTTCTGCGAGAAAAGCACAGCCACAACATTGGTATGACTTGAGTGTCGGAAGTTCATCATACCATGTTAGCTTAACTGTAAATACGCAGAAAAAACGTTTAGGTGCTGAAATATACATACCTGACGACAAAGATAAATTCGCCATCTTCAAGCAGTATGCACAAGAAGTAGAAGAGTCAGTAGGCGGCAAGGTAGAATGGAGAGAAGCGGACAAAGCAACTCGCATTATTACTCTTTATTCTTATGATATAAGTAATGAAAGCCAATGGAACTTTGCATTTGAATGGTTGATGAACAAGGCTTTGATATTTAAAAGAATTGCAAAGCAGTTTGATAAATAGATGCCTAAGGATATATTAGATATTTTCTCGCAAATTAGAATCATTGTAAGCTTATGTTGATTAAAACGGATATTTCGAGTGATTTCTTAAACTTATTTACCAAAATCTTTGAAAATGAAGTATTGGAAGGTGGTAATAGGTTGAATGTTTTTATGTTGAAAATATCTAACAATCAGTTTAATTATGGTAATCTAAGCGAAGAATTAGAAAATGCATTAATAACGTATGCTTTATCTAGGCATACATGTAATGAATTAATAGAACAAAAGAAGTTTGGAAATTTAGCTTCACAAGCAAGAGAGAAATTAAGACGTGCTAAAAGTAACACAGGAGAATTAGGAGAACTTCTTTTGTATTGCTTGTTAGAGTCGCACTTACATGCTCCCAAGCTGCTTACAAAATTAGAATTGAAAACAGCTTCAAATGAGTATGTTAAGGGAGCTGATGGTGTTCATTTGTTAAAGATTGATGATGCATCATATCAAATGGTTTTTGGAGAATCGAAACTACATGGAGATTTGAAAAGCGGAATTATTTCTGCGTTTGAATCTATCAAAACAATGTTAGACAACGACCTCGACAAAATGAGATATGAAGTTCATTTGGTAAATACGAATTTGTTAAAAGAGACAGTATCGGAGGACTCGTATGAAATATTAAAGAAAATCTTAATACCAAGTGAGAATGATGAAAATCTAAATCTTGATAATTCTTTTGGAGTCTTCCTAGGTTTTGACATTTCAATGTCAGATGATGAACGTCGTGTTAATAATGCTGAATTTAGAACTAATATATCGGAAAAAGTAAAGTCTAGTATAAATAAAATAGTGCCGACAATTAATGAGCTGTTGAAGAAGAACGAGTTTATCGGCTACAACTTTTATTTTTACATTTTACCATTTTCTGACTTGGATAAGACGAGATCAGAAATCATAAACAGGTTGAAAAAAGAATTGCTATGATTCTGGCAGATAAGATTGCACAAGAGATAATGGGTAGCGAGTATTTTCAATCGCTTTTTGTGATATGTATGGAACGTTCATATTATCAAATACTGAATTTATGTAAATCAATACAATATAAAGAAAAAGAGTATAAAGATTTATTGAGATTTGCCGATTTATTATCAGCATCCTCTTTTTCTGAAGCTCGTAGCTATGCGTACCATATTATAACTTTCTTAAATAGTTCATATAAGAATGAACCAT
>ENA-UEPV01000595-UEPV01000595.1-human-gut-metagenome-genome-assembly--contig:-NODE-595-length-24550-cov-49.772034_pt1 | contig 24550 bp, 13 predicted proteins | sample MGYA00242942_ERZ507925 | MGnify/ENA primary metagenome ERZ507925 (study PRJEB26167, sample SAMN06115453) | human gut metagenome | host: Homo sapiens | place: China:Fujian | collected 2015-08-26... | reverse complement strand
TTGCGGGCTACGGTTTGTATTTCGGGGATGGAAAGCAGTAGTTCTTCGGCACGATGTCCCATCTTGTCGCTCTCTTCCAGTGAAATGCCCGGCAGGGATGATATGTTGATTGTGAACGAACCTTCGTTGAACGGCGGCAGGAACGAGCGTCCCAATGTGAAGAAGCAGGCAAGCGCCACTGCAAACAGACCGATGGTTCCGCCCAATACGCTCTTCTTATGACCCAGCACAAAAGCAAGTGCTGCACCGTACCACTCTTTCATCTTGCGTGCTACGGGCGAATCGCCGGTGGAACGCTTTTCGTCTTTTATCTTTTCTTTGCCCAGCAGGTAGGAGCACAATACAGGTGTCACCGTCAGTGCCACAACCGTAGAAGCTGCCAATGCCACGATGAAGGCAATGCCCAAAGGTACAAGCATACGGCCTTCCATGCCGCTCAGGAAAAACAGAGGAACGAAGCTTACCACGATAATGAGCGTGGAGTTCAGGATAGGCATACGCACTTCTTTGGAAGCGTTGAATACGACTTCCAGTATCGGCAGGCGTTCCGCTTCCGGCTTCATCCGGTTCTCCCGCAAACGTTTGTACACGTTCTCCACATCGACAATGGCATCGTCCACCAGCGAACCGATGGCGATTGCCATACCGCCGAGGCTCATTGTGTTGATGGTGAATCCCATATAGTGCAACGCCAGCAGCGAAGCTATCAGCGATAAAGGAAGCGTCACCAGCGAGATTACGGTAGTCCGTACGTTGGCAAGGAATAGGAACAGTACGATAACAACGAATATACCGCCTTCAAACAGTGATTTCTGTACGTTGCCGATGGAACTTTCTATAAAGCGGCTTTGCCTGAAAATATCGGTGCTGACTTTTACATCGGGCGGCAGGTTCTTCTGTAAGTCCTTGAGGGATGTTTCCAGTTTGTCGGTCAGTTCAAGCGTGCTTGTGGCGGGTTGCTTGGTCACAGTCAGCAGTACGGCGGGCTTGCCGCGTTCGGAAGCCGTACCCAGCTTCGGCAGTTTGGCTCCGATACGTACATCGGCAATGTCTTCCAGCAAAATGGGGGAAGCGGAATACGGAGCATTGGACGTTGCTGGCTGGACACTGCCGTCCTGCAATTTGACAACAGCCTTTGCCAGTTGCTCCACCCGGTCGGTGGAGATGACACCGCGCACGATGTATTCGTTTCCGTATTCATAAAGCACTCCGCCGTTGGCGTTCAGATTCATTTCACGCGTAACGTTCATCACTTCGGTAAGGGTTACGCCATAATGCCGCATCCGTTCCGGGTCGAGTTGAATCTGATACTCTTTGATGTCGCCGCCCAGTACGGCAACTTGCGCCACGCCGCCGGTAGAAAGAAGGCGCGGACGGATAGTCCAGTCGGCTATGGTGCGCAGGTCGAGCATGGAAGTCGAGTCGGCGGTAAGTCCTACAATCAGCATCTCGCCTAAGATAGACGATTGCGGACCAAGCGTAGGCTTGCCTACATTGGAGGGAAGGGATTCGCTGACAACCGCCAGTTTCTCGCTTACAATCTGGCGTGCCAGATAGACATCCGTTTCCCAGTCGAACTCAACCCATACAACGGAAAACCCGTTGGTGGAAGAAGAGCGTACCCGGCGTACTCCCGTAGCACCGTTTACAGCCGTTTCAACAGGAAAAGTAACCAACTGTTCCACTTCCTCGGCTGCCATACCGTTGGCTTCGGTCATGATAACCACGGTTGGCGCATTCAGGTCGGGAAACACATCCACTTCCGTGTGCATTGCGGTATACGTACCGCCTATTAGCAGCAGTACCGATGCCACCAGCACCAGTATGCGGTTCTGAAGAGAGAAATGTATTATCTTGTTTAACATGACTGTACTGTTTAGTGTTCGTGGCTATGTGCCGGAATTGCATTGGTAGCGCCTGCAAGTTTCACCTGATAAGCGCCTTGAGTCACCACTTTGTCGCCTGCCTTGACTCCGGAAAGGATTTGTACCCGTTCGCCGTTATCGGCTCCAAGAGTGACCAGTTGTTTCTTGTATCCTTCCTCATCCACTTGCAGGTATACGAAGAAGCTGCCTTGTTCCTCGGTCAGAGCCGTATGAGGGAGTGAAATAACGTTCTCCATAGGCGAGGAGAGCAGGAATATCTCGACAAATGAGCCGGGAATGATATCTCCTTTGTTGTCGAATTCAAAAGTGACGGGCACATAATAACCGTTATCGCCCGATGCCTTTCCGTAAGAAAGCAGGCGGCCGTTCAGGTCTTTCAGTGTATATACCTTATTATTGTAGGGAGTACAGAAGTTGGCGGAACCAATGGTGCGGAGATACGGATAGTATTTTTCCGAAACATCGGCGCGCAGGAACAGTCTGCGGTTTTGAGTGATGCTTACGAGCGGCTGTCCCACGGTTACATAATCGCCTTCCTTTACCAACAGGTTTTTCACGTATCCGCTGATGGGAGAGGTTACCGCCTGTCCTTGGGCCGAATGGTTCTTGGCAACGGCTTCATAGCTGATACGGGCATTCTCATATGTCTGTCGGGCTTGAGCAAAGTCTTTCTCCGAAACGATTTTATTGGGGAGAAGTTCTTTCATCCGTTCATACTCTTTTCGGGCTGTTTCGTAAGCGATGCGCGCTCTTTGTACGGGGTCGCCGTCCGCCATATTCTTGGACGAAAGCATCACGAGGGGAGTACCTTTGCCGACACTCATGCCCTCTATGACTTTTCCGTGAAAAGAAACGACACCTGCCACGGTAGCTACGGCAACGCTTTCGTCGCCTTGTGCGGCCATAACCTGCCCGCTGGTTTTAATCACCTGATTGAAAACGCCCGGTTCGATGGTGCTTACGGCTACTCCGGCAGCCTGCGCTTTGGCCGGGGGCAATATGATTTCGTCGCTATGTGCGGCAACGGTTTCCTCACCGTGGTGGTGTCCGTCGTCATGGTGGTGTCCGGGACCTTCGTTTTCATGGTCGTGCCCTTCGTGGTCATGTCCCGCATGGGCGTGTTCTTCCGTTTCGTGATTGTGTCCTTCACCGGACTTGCTGTTGCAGGAGCCTAACAGGAATAATCCTATGACTCCCATGAATAGAATTTTCTTCATGATAATTGTTTTTGTCCTTACTTGTTTGGAAATGCAAAATTAGGGAATGGTCAGTGCAACCGGGTTGCATACATTCCTATGCCGGCAGGATAACCGTTTCCGGCAACTATCGGTCAAGCAAGGACAGAAGGGGGCGCACGAAGCCCTGTGGCACATGTGATGAATGTGCCGTGAAGAGATTCCAGGTAGACAAACTCTTGCCTGATGCCCGTTTCCTCGGGCAGAGTCAGGAGTTTGAGAAGCGGTTCGGTAAATAATGTGTTCACCCACACGAAACACGGATGTAGGTTACTGTTGTCCGAGCTGGGTGTCTGTTGGAAGAAATGGGTGGTCATGCATCCGGTGTCGCAGCAGCAATGTTCGCTGCAAGGGCCCTGATGCTGGCAGCACCCGTCGGACGGCAGGTCGTTTTTCATGCAGATTATGCCGTCTTCGTGGTGATGATGAGGAATGACAGGTACTATCAGCATAATCATGCTGATGAAGAACAGAAAGTATGCAATGTACCTTTTCGTTTTCATCCCTCTCTCTTTGATTGGTCGCAAAGATAGAAGTTAATCACTTAACTGCCAAACCCAAGATGCTAAAAAGCCTTGAATAAATCATTTAATCCTTCGCTCATACTGGGATGCGTAAAGATGAAATCCCGCAGAATGCTGTAATGCAAATCATTCTTCATGGCAAGCGATACTAAATTAATGACTTCGGGCGCATCGATACAAAACAGGGTGCAGCCTATTATGCGTCCCGTATGTGCGTTGACAATGGCTTTCATCATACCGTCTATCTGCTGCAAGGTACGGGCACGCGGTATGGCGGCAGCCGGCAACCGGGACACTTGAAGCGAATAACCGCGTTTTACGGCTTCCTCTTCGGTCATGCCGATATGCGCCAACGGCGGATCTGTAAAAATGACATATGGAACCGGAATCCTGTCATCGGTTTTTCGCTTTTTATTGCCGAACAACCGGTTGGTGATAATGCGGAAATCATCCAGGGATAAATAGTCATACAAGGCTCCGCCTCTTACGTCTCCCATAGCCCATATATGCGGGGAGGTGGTCTGAAGATGTTCATTGACGATGACAGCTCCCCGGGTGTCGGTCCGTATGCCGGCTGCGTGCAGGTTGAGGCCGTCGGTCATCGGTCTGCGTCCGGTGGCAAGCAGCAATGCGTCTCCTTCCCAAAAATAGGGGGTATTGTCGGAATTGTCCGTATAGGTCAATGTTATGCCATCGGCAGTGTCGTATACGGACAGGGCATAGGCGTTCAAACGTATCTCGATGCCTTTCCTTTTCAGAGATTCCAGCATGGATTCCGCAATGTCCCGGTCGGCTTTGGGCATAAAGCGGCTGCCCGTTTCCAGTAACGTGACTTTGCTTCCAAACCCCGCATACATGGTGGCAAACTCCATTCCGATAGCGCCGGCTCCGAGAATGAGCAGGCGTCCGGGAAGCTTGCTCTGTTGGAGTAACGTTTCGCTGGTGAATACATGCTTGCTTGCGTCGATCCCTTTCACGGCGGGCAGGATAGGGGTAGCTCCCGTATTGATAAAAACTTCCTTTCCTTTAAGGAGAATTTCCTTTTTATCGTGCGAGACGACCTTTACCGTATCGTCGGATACAAAAGATGCCGTACCGTCATACAACGTAATATTGGGGTGCTCCTTGATACGCTCGTGATTCTTGTCCCGCAAGAATGATACGAGCTTGTTTTTCCGCCTTATGGCGAGTGCATAATATTTGGCCTGATTGCCGTAGTCGTCCCGGTAGAGCCGTTCGGCCTGTTCCGATTCGTAAATCAGCGCTTTGGTGGGTATACACCCTACATTCACACATGTTCCCCCGTACATCTGCGGAGAACGTTCGATGATTGCCACTTTCCAGTTGCGGTTGGCGAGTTCGGCAGCCAGCAGTTTTCCGCCTTTGCCGAACCCTATGATGATAGCGTCATATTGTTTCATTTCATTCGTAATTAGGAATTTGTGGCAATGAAACAATAGGAACTGTTTGTTTGTTGCGGGAAGTAAGTTAATGAAAGTTTACCGTTCCAGTTCGCGAAGCGAATCCATTTTCTTCTTCTCGAGGAATTCATAGATGCCGCTCAGGTGCTCGGTCACCCGCTTGTTGCCGAACTCGTACACTTTGCTCACCAGTCCGTCCAGGAAGTCACGGTCGTGGCTCACAAGTATCAGTGTACCGTCAAAGTCCATGAGTGCCTGTTTCAGAATATCTTTGGTCTTCATATCCAGGTGGTTGGTAGGCTCGTCCAGAATTAGCAGGTTTACGGGTTCCAGCAGCAGCTTAATCATGGCAAGGCGTGTGCGTTCGCCACCGGACAGCACTTTCACTTTCTTCATGGACTCTTCCGGTCCGCCGAACATGAAAGCTCCCAGCAGGTCGCGAATCTTGTTGCGGATTTCTCCTTTGGCTACGTCGTCGATGGTTTGGAATACGGTCAGGTTCTCATCCAGCAAGGATGCCTGGTTTTGGGCGAAATAGCCTATTTGTACATTGTGTCCGATGGTAAGCGTTCCTTCGTGTTCTATTTCTCCCATGATACATTTTACCAATGTGGACTTACCTTCGCCGTTCTTGCCTACGAAAGCCACTTTGTCGCCTCTCTCTATAGTGAGGTTGGCATTCTTGAACACGACATGGTCGCCGTATGTCTTTCCTACGTTCTCCATAATCACCGGATAATTGCCGGAGCGCGGCGAGGGCGGGAATTTCAGCCGCAATGCCGAAGTATCTTCTTCGTCCACTTCCAGAAGCACCAGCTTTTCCAGCATCTTGACGCGGCTCTGCACTTGCAGGGTTTTGGAATAGGTTCCCTTGAAGCGCTCGATGAATTCTTTGGTTTCGGCGATGAACTTCTGTTGGTCGTCGTATGCCTTTTGTTGCTGTTCGCGCCGCTCTTTGCGGAGCTCCAGGTATTTGGAGTAGTTTACTTTATAGTCGTAGATTCGTCCCATGGTCACTTCAATGGTACGGGTCGTGATGTTATCCACAAATTTGCGGTCGTGGCTGATGACGATGACGGCTTTCCCGTTGTTGATAAGAAACTCTTCCAGCCATTGGATGGACTCGATGTCGAGGTGGTTGGTAGGCTCGTCCAGCAGCAGTACGTCAGGTTTTTGCAGCAACAGTTTGGCAAGCTCGATGCGCATGCGCCAGCCACCGCTGAAATCGCTTGTCTGGCGGTTGAAGTCCTCTCTGGTGAATCCGAGGCCGAGCAATGCCTTTTCAACGTCCTCTTCGTAATTGGTGGCATCGATGGCATAAAACTTCTCGCTTAGGGCAGACACCTGTTCGATAAGCTCCATGTAACTGTCGCTTTCGTAGTCGGTACGGGTCTCCAGTTCCTTGTTCATGCGGTCTATCTCGGCTTCCATCTCATGCAGGTGGGCAAAGGCCTGTGCCGTTTCCTGAAAGACGGTACGTCCGTCTTCCGTCATCAGATGCTGGGGCAGATAGGCGATGACACAATCTTTCGGTGCGGAGATTTTGCCGCGGGTGGGCTGCCGCACTCCGGCGAGTATTTTAAGTAATGTACTTTTTCCGGCTCCGTTCTTTCCCATGAGGGCGATACGGTCTTTTTCGTTGATTACGAAGGATATGTCACTGAATAAGGTTGTGCCGCCGAATTCTACGGCGAGTCCGTCAATAGAAATCATTATGTCGTTTTTAAAAATAAGGTGCAAAGATAATGCAAATATATTATTTTTTATACCTTTGTCTCGGACAAACAATAATACAGGTTATGGAAATCGATAATCAATCGGTAGATTACCGTCCGCTCATCCTTGTTGCGGAAGACGATGATAGTAACTTTAAGTTGATAAAGGCTATTATAGGGAGAAAGTGTGAGATAATGTGGGCGAAGAACGGTGAGGAGATTGTCTCTTTGTTTCGTGAATACCGTGACAGGGCGGATGCAATACTGATGGATATTAAGATGCCTGTAATGAATGGTTTGGAAGCTACGCAAATTATACGCCGGGAAGGCGGAACATTGCCTGTTATCATGCAAACGGCCTATGCTTTCTCTACCGACCGTGAAAATGCCATAAAGAGCGGTGCTTCGGAAGTATTGGTAAAGCCCATTACATTGAGCACCTTGCGCAACTGCTTGAGCAGTTACCTTCCCCGACTGGAATGGTAGGCTTTCCGCAATGAAAAGATAACTGTATCTTAGGGTTTGTTTATATTTTGATTAAAGAGTTATATAGCTTGCTATACTCCTCATAAAGACAGAAAAACATCCTCACAAAGAATTCTCTAAAGAATGCTGAACAAAAATTAAGCAGGTTCTGAACAAAATTTCTATTCTTTTGTTAATGAAGTCTAACCAAAATTTAACGGAATGAATAGTAAACTGCGCTTTTTGTTAATATCACTGTTTATATTCTTCGTGGCAGCATTACAGGCTTCAGCAGACGGTGATATCCGTGTATCGGGCGTTGTGATGTCGGAAGGAGAACCTTTGCCGGGAGCATCGGTATTGGTGAAAGGTACTCACAACGGAACGGTAACTGACGTTGACGGGAAATATACCCTTACCGTACCGGCGGACGGTACGCTGGTCTTTAGCTTTATCGGACTGAAAACCACAGAACAGAAAGTCAATGGACGCACAGTTGTCAATGCGGAATTGCTTCCGGACAGCGAACAACTGGATGAGGTAATGGTGGTGGCTTATGCCACTGCCAAGAAGTATAGTTTTACGGGAGCGGCTTCCACGGTAAAGGGGAGCGAGATTGCCAAGATGCAGGTGTCCAATGTGTCGCGTGCGCTCGAAGGTACGGTTTCCGGACTTCAGGCAAGTGCGCCCAGCGGCCAGCCGGGTACGGATGCTGAAATACGTATTCGCGGTATCGGCTCTATCAATGCGTCGAGCGCCCCGCTTTATGTGGTGGACGGCGTCCCTTTCGACGGTAGTATCAACTCCATTAATCCGGAAGATATAGCTTCGCTGACGGTACTGAAGGATGCCGCTTCGGCTGCTCTCTACGGTTCGCGGGGAGCCAACGGTGTCATTATCATAACTACCAAGCAGGGACATACCGACTCGAAAACCACGGTCAGCATCAATGCCAGCTTCGGTGGTTCCAACCGGGCTATCCGCGATTACGACCGTGTTGGAACCAATCAGTACTTCGAACTCTATTGGGAAGCTTTGCGCAACCAATATGCTCTGAATTCGGATAAATATACTCCGCAGACCGCAGCTGCCCAAGCCTCGAAAGACCTGGTAGGCAAGCTGATGGGCGGCGGCCCTAATCCTTACGGACCCAACTATCCGCAACCTGTAGGTACGGACGGCAAACTGCTTGCCGGCGCTACTCCGCTTTGGAATGTGGACTGGCAGAAGGAAATGGAACAACAGGCATTGCGTACGGAAGTCGGATTGAATGTTTCCGGTGGCGGAAAGACCAACCAGTACTATTTCTCGGCCGGCTATCTGAACGACAAGGGTATTGCCCTTGAGTCCGGCTACCAACGCTTCAACTTGCGTTCCAACATTTCGAGCGAGATAACCCGTTGGTTGCGCGGCGGTGTGAATATGAGCTATGCCCACTCCATACAGAACTATCCGGTTTCGTCCGATGCCAAGACGAGCAATGTCATTAACGCCGGACGTCTAATGCCCGATTTTTATCCTGTGTATGAGATGAATGCCGACGGTACATACAAACTCGACTCGGAAGGAAAGCGGATTTACGACTTCGGTTCCTACCGGCCGTCGGGCGCTACAGCCAACTGGAACCTGCCTGCAACCTTACCCAATGATAAATCCGAGCGTATGCGGGATGAGTTCTCCGGACGTACTTTCCTTGAGGTCACTTTCCTTGAAGGGTTGAAATTCAAGACCAGCTTCAACTTCGACCTGATAGACTACAATACGCTGGATTATACCAATCCCAAAATTGGCCCTGCCGTCAATACGGGCGGTGGAGCAAGCCGCGAATATACCCGTACCTTCTCATGGACATGGAATAACATCGTGACCTACGATAAGACTTTCGGCGAGCACCACTTCAATATCCTTGCCGGACAAGAGGCTTACTCTTACCGTTACGATGTGTTGCAGGCGGCACGAAGCAACATGGCTGTGCCCGATATGCCGGAACTGGCTGTCGGTTCGCTTGTAACCGCAGGCACGGGCTATCGCATCGATTATTCACTGTTAGGCTATCTTATCAATGCCCAATATGACTACCGGAGCAAGTATTTCTTCTCCGCTTCCTACCGTCGCGACGGTTCCTCGCGTTTCGCACCGGGTACACGCTGGGGCAATTTCTGGTCGTTGGGAGCTTCGTGGCGCATAGACCGCGAAGCGTTCATGCAGAATACCGCCGACTGGCTTTCCGCCCTGACCTTAAAGGTCAGTTATGGCGCGCAGGGCAATGACAACCTGGGTACGTATTATGCCAGCAGCGGACTGTATTCCATTGTTTCACAGGTAGGTGAGAATGCTTTGGTGTCCGACCGTCTTGCAACGCCCGATTTGAAATGGGAGACTAACCTCAACCTCAATGTAGGTATCGACTTTTCATTGTTCGATAACCGTTTCTCCGGTTCGTTCGATTTCTTCCAGCGCCGTTCCAAAGACCTGCTGTATTCCCGTCCGTTGGCAACTTCCCTGGGTTATACTTCTATGGACGAGAATATAGGTGCTTTAAAGAATACGGGCTTTGAGATAGACCTCAAGGGAACGCTTATACACACCCGTGACTTTATGTGGCGTATGGGTGTCAACCTTACGCACTACAAGAACGTGGTGACCGACCTTCCGCTGAAAGACATGCCCGTTACCGGAGTTACCCGCCTGAAGGAAGGGCGTTCGGTCTATGACTTCTATCTGCGCGAATGGGCAGGGGTAGACCCGGACAACGGCGACCCGCTGTGGTATAAGAACGTGAAGGATGAGCAGGGCAATATCACCGGACGCACCACCACCAATGACTATGCTCAGGCTGATTATTACTATGTGGACAAATCCTCGCTCCCTAAGGTGTATGGCGGGTTCAACACCGCTTTCTCATACAAGGGTTTTGAGTTATCCGCCATCTTTGCCTACAGCATAGGCGGTTATATCGTAGACCGTGACGTTACGATGCTGTGGAGCAACGGAAGCAATCCGGGACGTGCCTGGTCTACCGAGATACTGAAACGCTGGACGCCGGAAAACCGCTACACGGACGTGCCGGCCCTGAAAACAGTGTCCAATAACTGGAACTCCAACTCCACCCGCAATCTGTTCAACAATTCGTATCTGCGGATGAAGAACATCACGCTGTCCTACAACTTCCCGCAGCCGTTGATAAAGAAAATCAGCCTGAACAGCCTGCAACTTTTTGTACAGGCGGACAACCTGCTGACTTTCTCCAAGAATCAGGGACTGGACCCGGAGCAGGGCATCACAGGACTGACCTATTACCGTTATCCTGCCATGCGTTCCATTTCGGGCGGGCTTAATGTTTCATTCTAAATCACTGTTAACAATGAATACTTTCCTTAAAAATACAGCAATCCTCGCAGTGGGATTATTATCCGTCTTGTCCTCGTGCAGCGGAGACTTTCTCGACAACAAACCTACGGACGCCGTAGATTCGGGGATCGTCCCCGTACCTTCCAATGCCGGACGTATCTTCAACGGTGCATGGTATAACTTGTTTGAGTACAGCAGTACGTATGCCAATATCGGCTATCGCGCCCTGATGTTGCAGGACGACATGATGGCGGATGATGTGGTGTCGCGTCCGATGTATGGCTTCAACTCATCCTACCAGTTTAACGATGTGGGGATGCCGGCCAACAACCGCACCGCATTTGCCTGGTATCTGATGTACAAGACTATCGACAATTGCAATACCGCCATTTCCATTACCGCGACCGGTGATGATAATACGGCCGATTTCCGCCATTCCCAGGGGCAAGCCTACGCTTTGCGGGCTTTCTGTTATCTGCATCTGGCTCAGCACTACCAGTTTACTTACCTGAAAGATCCTTCCGCACCGGCTGTTCCTCTTTATACGGAACCTACCGCCTCTACGACAGAGCCCAAAGGGAAGGCTACCCTGGAAGAGATATATACGCAGATATTCAAAGACCTGAATAAGGCAAAGGAGCTTCTTGAAGGGTATGTCCGTCCGGACGACAAATCCAAGTTCAAGCCGGATGTAAGCGTTGTCAACGGATTGCTGGCACGTGCCTGTTTGCTTACCGGACAATGGAATGAAGCCGCCGGGGCTGCACTTGAGGCGGCTGAAGGATATACTTTGATGACGGATGCCAAAACGTATATGGGCTTTAACGACATATCCAATACCGAGTGGATGTGGGGGCATCCCCAATCTGTGAGTCAGTCCGACGCCAGTTATAATTTCTATTATATTGATGTGGTGACTCCTGATGCGTATAACAGTTTTATGGCCGACCCGCATTTTAAGGACATTTTCGAAACGGGGGATATCCGTCTGGAGCTGTTCCAGTGGATGCGCGAAGGCTATTTGGGTTATCGCAAGTTCCGCATCCGTGCCGACCAGACCGGTGATATCGTCGTGATGCGTTCCGCCGAGATGTATCTGATAGCTGCGGAAGCACTGGCTCGTGAAGGACGGTTGGAGGAAGCCGTGAAGCCGTTGAACACATTGCGTAATGCCCGCGGACTTGCCGATTATGACCTGGCAGGCAAGACGCAGGAACGGCTTGTCGATGATATTCTGCTGGAACGCCGCCGCGAATTGTGGGGTGAGGGATTCGGCATTACCGATATTCTCCGTACGCAACGTTCGGTAGAACGCATGCCGTTGACGAAGGAGGAAGCGGAGAAAACGTACGATTGCTGGCAGCAGGGAGATACTTATAGGGAATATAACCCCGAAGGTCATTGGTTTACTTCCTTTCCCGACGGGACGAAGTTTGTGCCGAACAGTGTGTATTATTTGTATGCCATTCCGGAAAAGGAGACGAATGCGAATCCTAATCTATAGGAGAGGTGTGTTGGGTAGTGATTGATGTTTTTTTAGGCACGGATTACGCAGAATTACGCGGATTACACGGAAAAAGAATAAAATAAATCCGTGTAATCCGCGTAATTCTGCGTAATCCGTGCCTAAAAATAGCACCCTGAATAGTGCGTAACCGGCATATCTTCAGATTTGTTACTCCGTCTTCTTACTTTCTCTTTCCTGCATTTTGCGTTTCACGAACTCAATCTTCAGGTTGGCCTCTTCCATATTCTTCTTGATTTCCGTGATGGAAGACAGCAGTTGTGCCAGTTCATAGACAGCTGCCACCGCCTTGCGGTCGTTCGGTGTCATGACAGTGGCATAGGAACGTTCGCCAAGATAGTGTACGCGGATATTCTTGTCTTTATTCAGATTGAGGAAAGCGATTACATTACCGTCTTCGCCCAGTTTATAGTCCGCTTTCTCTATCTTCTCGCCCAAATCGGTCGTTTCATAGCTGTCTTTGGAAGCCGGGGTTTCGGCGAAACTGCCGTCGGGTGCGGTGACTTTCACTGCGAGGTGATGGATGTTATGCGGGCCGCAATAGATGGAAGTCATGCTCATCACTCCGGTTTCATCTACCTGAAAACGCAGGTAAGAGCGGTGCAGGTTCTTTTCTATTACTTGTGAGGGATGCAGGTAATTGCCGATTTTTTGATATTCGGCATCTTTCTCGAAAGTATAATTCTTCTTGATGGCATCCACCTCTTTTTGTTTTTCCTGAAGCATACTGTCGAGGTAGACCAGTGTTTTCTCCTGTTCTTTCAGTTCCACCTGCTGCATCAGTCCGATACCCTCGCGGCGTGTTTCAAAGGCCTTGGGATAGAGTATCTTGATGCTGTCAATCTGAATCTTCGCTTCGCTGTAATCTCCGCGTTCAAACGCTTCGCGGGCTGCCTGGAGTTTCTCTCCTGCTTTTTTCTCTACATTGCTGCAAGAGAAGAGCGTGCAGCAGAGGCACGCAAGGAATGCTGCTTTCTTCATAATTTTCATTCTTGATGTTAGTGGGGGCAAAAATAAAAAATAATATCCGTATCTTTGCACCCTCAAAATGATTTATTGACAAATGATTGAATTGACGACAGAAGAACTGAAGCAGCGTTTCAGTGACAGCATATTTAAGCGGATTTCCGAAACAGCGGATGAATTGGGACTGGAGTGCTACGTAGTCGGCGGCTACGTGCGCGACATATTCCTGCAGCGTCCTTCCAAAGATATCGATGTGGTAGTAGTGGGCAGCGGCATTGTAATGGCCGAGGCGCTTGCCAGGCGTTTGGGTCGCGGCGCGCATCTTTCTGTTTTCAAGAATTTCGGGACGGCGCAGTTAAAGTATCACGGCACGGAAGTGGAGTTTGTGGGTGCACGTAAGGAGTCCTACACGCACGATTCGCGCAAACCGATTGTTGAGGACGGCTCGCTGGAAGACGACCAGAACCGCCGGGATTTTACTATCAATGCCTTGGCGGTCTGCCTGAACAGTCAGCGTTACGGCGAACTGGTAGACCCTTTCGGCGGAATGGCGGATATGAAGGAGAAGACCATCCGCACGCCGCTTGACCCGGACATCACCTTCAGCGACGACCCTCTGCGCATGATGCGTTGTATCCGTTTTGCCACCCAACTGAATTTCTATATCGACGATGATACGTTCGAGTCCTTATGCCGCAACAAAGAGCGCATCTCCATCATATCCAAAGAGCGCATTGCAGACGAGCTGAACAAGATTCTGCTCTCTCCCGTCCCGTCCAAAGGATTTATAGACTTGGACCGTTCGGGCCTGTTGCAGCTCATCTTCCCGGAACTGGTTGCCTTGCAAGGCGTTGAAACCCGTAATGGCAGAGCGCATAAGGACAACTTCTACCATACGCTCGAAGTGCTCGATAATATCAGCAAAAAGACCGATAACCTCTGGCTGCGCTGGGCAGCCCTTCTGCACGATATAGCCAAACCGGCGACCAAACGCTGGGAACCTCGTGCCGGGTGGACATTCCACAACCATAACTTCATCGGCGAGAAGATGATACCCGATATCTTCCGGAGAATGAAGCTTCCCATGAATGAGAAGATGAAATACGTGCAGAAGCTGGTAGGACTGCACATGCGTCCCATAGTGATAGCGGATGATGTGGTGACCGACTCGGCCGTACGCCGCCTGCTGTTTGAGGCTGGCGATGATATAGACGACCTCATGACCTTGTGTGAGGCCGATATCACTTCCAAGAACATGGAGCGCAAGCAGCGCTTTCTGAACAACTTCCAACTGGTGCGTCAGAAACTGAAGGACTTGGAAGAGCGCGACCGTATCCGTAACTTCCAGCCTCCTGTCAGCGGTGAGGAGATTATGAAAACATTCAATCTTCCCCCCTGCCAGCAAGTGGGTGCATTGAAGAGTGCTATCAAGGATGCCATATTGGACGGCGTCATTCCCAATGAGTATGAAGCTGCCCGTGCGTTTATGCTGCAACGGGCGGAGAAAATGGGGCTGAAATAGGCTCCGGCACTCTATGGAAGAAAACAGGGAGTGTGTCAAAATTCAATTTTGAGGAGATAAACTTTTAACTTGAAATTTGCACATTCTGAAAGAATCAGAAAAGGGTCGTATCATAACTCTCAAAGTGGAGTTTGATACGACCCTTTTAAAGGTTATAATTACAATCTGTAACTTTTCAGAGGCTCATTTTAGTTTTGACAACCTCTTAGCAAAATGTATATCGCTTAACTTTCGGTTGATAAAGGAATGTCCTTACTCTTCCGCCTGGAATTTTCGGCTCACCTTCATCAGGTTGATGGAGTAGGTCACAATATTCTGTGCTTCCTGTATCATCGTCAGATACACCATGCTTACCTTAATGCTGCCGGACTGGCTTTGAATGCGCTGTAACTCTTCGCGTTTCAGGTGGGCGAGCTGGCCGTTCAGGTCGTTGGCTTTGTGTATATCTTCTTCGAAGTTATTGTAGTTGTTGTTCTCCAGCTTGTGGCGGCACACCTGCAACAGGTAAACGATGTCTTCCGTTACATCGGCAAACTCGCCTTTCTGGATGGTGTCGAGCGGTTTGAAGTTATTGTCGATATGCTCCAGACACGGTTCGCAAAGACGTCCCACACTATATACCAGTTCGCTGGCAAAGTCATTGCCCTGATAGTAGTAAAGTCCTTTTTCGAGCACCGTATTGTTGTCCAGGCGGCACATGGCAAGCGTACCGGTACGTTTCATCTGTTTAATCAGTTGTTTCTCGAACTTCACGGAACCCATTGCCCGGCGCAGTCCGCGCAGGTTTTCGTGAAGGAAAGCGGTAACGGTGCGTTCGAAGTTATCTTCCGTAAATTCCAGTATTTTGCCCAATTCCTCACGGGTGTGCTTGCGCAGCAATTCCAGAATCTCCATGTTGTCCGTGCTCTGCATCAGTTGCTTGATGGTAGCGTTTCCTTTTTCCTTCTCTTTGCGCTTCTTGTACATTACCTGGCTGCGTATCAGCATGAATACTGCCAGACCGATAAGGGCGATGATAGCGATTGTACCGCCGAAATGAATTACGAAGGTAACGAAGAAACAGATGGTAAACGCCGCTCCGGCAGTGATGAACCAGCCGCCGATAACGCTCAGTACGCCGGTGATACGGAATACGGCGGAGTCGCGTCCCCAGGCGCGGTCGGCAAGGGAGGTACCCATAGCCACCATGAAAGTAACGTAAGTGGTGGAGAGCGGGAGTTTCAATGAAGTACCCAGGGCAATGAGCAGGCCGGCAAGTACCAGATTGATGGAGGCACGTACCAAGTCGAACGCCGCACCGTCGGCAATGATGGCTTCGTCCTTTTGGAAACGGGTCTCAATCCAGCGTTTGCCGCTTTCGGGCATCACTTTGGAAAGTCCGTTGGCTATCGTCATACTGAAACGTACCAGTGTACGTGCTATGGGAGTGCTGCCGAAGCTCTCTTCACCTTCGTCCTGGCGGGAGAGGTCGACGGAAGTCTTGATTACATTGTGTGCTTTCTTGGATGTGCACAGTGCATATACCATGATGGCGCCCGCACCGATAAGGAAGTACCACGGCGTTTTGGCAGGGCCGAGCAGTGAGGTCATCAGGAAGCCGTCGGGACCTGCGGCAGTGCCGTTGGTCGTATAGTCGATGAAAGAGGAGTAACCGGCAAGGGGCACACCTATGAAGTTCACCAAGTCGTTGCCGGCAAAGGCGAGGGCGAGGGCGAAAGTACCCAGAAGCACCACTATCTTGAATACGTTTACCTTGCACCAGTGCAGCACCTGCATCAATATGGTGAAGAACACGAAGAAGCAACCGATGAGCATAGCAGTGTTCTCCTGTATCCAGTGCTTGTTTTCGGGAGTCATGAAAGAGCTGTCCTTCAAACCTTTTATCAGCATGAAGTAGATGATGGAAGTAGCTGCGATACCGCCGAAGATACCGATGCTGTACTTCATCTTTTTGGTGTAGTTGAAGGTGAAGACGATACGTGCCAGCCATTGCACCAGCATACCGAAGAAGAAGGCGATGGCTACGGATACGAATATCGCCATGATAACGGACAATGCCTTGTCTGTGTTGATAAGATCGCCCAGCCCGAGCGTATCGCTGCCATACACTTTGATGAGGGCGAGGGCAAAGGTTCCGCCCAGCAGCTCAAAGACCATGGATACGGTGGTGGATGTCGGCATTCCCATGGTGTTGAATACATCCAGCAGTACCACGTCTGTCAGCATCACTGCCAACAGGATGCACATGATTTCCGCAAAATAAAAATGCTCCGGCTGGTAGATACCGTGACGGGCAATGTCCATCATGCCGTTGGAGAGGGCAGCGCCGATGAATACACCGATACCTGCTATAAACAGTATCGTCTTGAAAGATGCTGCTTTGGCTCCGACAGCAGATTGTAGAAAGTTAACCGCATCATTACTGACACCCACGACGAGGTCGAAGACCGCAAGGACGAACAGGAAGATGACAATGCATAAGTAGATAGTTTCCATAACATGTATTTTATTTCCGGTTGCAAAGGAACGTGTTTCGTGTTGCAGGGAAATGTCATATATGTTACAGAAATGTTACAAACTTCTCTCTCAACTTTACACTTTCAGTTCTCCGCTTTTCAGGTATTCGTAGAAAGTATATTGCGCCCGTACTTTCTCCTTTTGCGGACGGGCTGATTTCCAGCGGTTACGCAGGTGGTCGTCCACAAAGCAGGCTTTGCGCTTGTCCGAGAGCTGGATGGAAAGCATGTCCGACAGTTCCCGTTTCAAATCCGGGTCCAGAATTGGGGTTACAGCCTCTATGCGGCGATACAGGTTCCGGCGCATCCAGTCCGGCGAACCGAGGAAAAGTTTCGGCTTCCCGCCGTTGCCGAAGTACCACACGCGGGCATGTTCCAGAAATGTATCCACAATACGTGTTACACGGATGTTACGGCTGTACTTCCGTCCGGGAATGAGGCAGCAGATACCCCGTACAATAAGGTCTATCCTGACTCCGGCCTGCGAGGCTTCGTACAGGCGGTCTATCATGGCGGGGTCTTGCAGGGCGTTCATTTTGAGTATAATCCTTCCTTGTTTTCCGCTTTTCGCCAGTTCTATTTCATGGTCGATGAGGCGGTTCAGTTCGGGAATCAGGTTGAAGCGTGCCACCAGCAGGCGGTGGAACACGGGATTTTCCTTGCCCTGAAAAGTGCGGAACAGGTTGTGCAGGTCGTTTACGAGTATGGGGTTACAGGTGAACAGACCGGAGTCGGCATAGAGCGTGGCGGTCTTTTCGTTGAAATTTCCGGTGCTGATGTAGGCATAGCTGGGCAGTTTGTGACCTTGTCTGTCGCGGCGCAGCACAAGGGCTACTTTGGCATGTACCTTCAGTCCGGGCAGGCTGAACAGGATATTGATACCGGCAGCTTTCATCATCTCGGCGGTGGCAAGGTTGTTCTCCTCGTCGAAACGGGCTTTCAGCTCTACGAAAACGGTTACTTTCTTGCCGTTCTGCGCGGCGGCTATCAGGGTGTTGATAACTGCGGAGTTTTCCGCAACGCGGTATTGGGTTACCATGATTTCGCGCACGGTGGGTTCGTGTACGGCTTCGTACAGGAAATGGATGAAGTGCTCGAAAGAGTGGTACGGGTAGTGCAACAGCAGGTCTTTTTTCTCCACATACCGGAAGATGGACTCTCGCTCGTCCAGGCAGGTCAGCTTCATGGGCTGAGGCTTGCGGATGGGGCGCACGGCATTGTTCGGATTGGGCAGATGCCGCAGGTCTTCCATATTGAGGTGTTTGTCGCCCGGAACCAGTTCCTGGCGGTTGATGCGGAAGGCATCTACAAGGAAGTCCAGAAAATCGTCGGGCATGGCGCGGTCGTATACAAAACGGCAGACGGCTCCTATCTTGCGTTTTTTCACTTTGCTTTTCACCTGCTCTATAATTTCGGATGTGTTGGCGGACTCGTCTATTAGTATGTCTGCATCCCGCGAAATCTTGATGCAGTAGCTGCTGTCCACATCGTAGCCGGGGAATATCGTGTCGATATTGGCTTTGATGATATCCTCGATGAACATCAGGTAGTAGTTCTTCCCGTGCTTGGGCAGTTCGATGAAGCGGGGCACTTTGCTGTAGGGCAGCTTCATCACGAAGTATTGGGGAGTTCTTCCTTTGTTTGCTTGTCCCTCTGTGCCCTTGTCTCCTTTCGGATACAGTCGTATGGCAAGGTACAGACGGTTGTCGCGCAGGAACGATATTACCTTGTCCTTGCTGACGGGTACGGGAGAGAGATACGGAAAGATTTCTTCCCGGAAGAAGCTCCGCAGGAATTCTTTATGAAAAGGCTCTACGTTGCGGCTCTGGTAGAAGATGATGTGCTGTTGCCGCAGGGCGGGCAGTATTTTCTGTTCGTAGATGCGGATACGCTCTTCCAGTTGGCGGTTCACCTCTTCGTTGATTTCGGACACCAGTTGCATGGCGGACTGCACACTCTCTTCATCGCTGTGTGCGGCGCCGGTGGCAATGGCCTTATGGTCGGCCACACGTATTTTGTAGAACTCTTCCAGGTTGGACGAGTATATGGATATAAAGTTGATGCGCTCGTACAGCGGCAGTGTATCGTCTTCCGCTTCCAGCAATACCCGGTAGTTGAATGACAGCCAACTGATGTCGCGCTTGAAATATCTGCTCTCCATAAATAAGATTAGGTTTATTTTCCAAATATAGCTACCTTTGCACATATAAACAAATGAAAAATGACAAAAGTTGGTTTACTGTCGGATACGCACGGGTATTGGGATGAGAAGTATTTGCAGTACTTCGAGCCGTGCGATGAAATATGGCATGCAGGTGACATCGGTACGTTGGAAGTGGCACAGAAGCTGGCGGCTTTCCGTCCGTTCCGTGGGGTGTACGGCAACATAGACGGGCAGGATCTGCGCCGGCTCTATCCGCAGGTGCTCCGTTTTACGGTAGACGGCGCCGAGGTGCTGATGAAACATATCGGCGGCTATCCCGGCAAATACGATCCGTCCATACAGGGAAGCATCCTGGTGCATCCGCCCAAGCTGTTCATCAGCGGTCATTCGCATATATTGAAGGTGAAGTTCGACAAGACACTGGGCATGCTTCATATAAACCCCGGCGCAGCGGGCATTTACGGCTTTCATAAAGTGCGTACCATGGTGCGTTTCGTTGTGGATAACGGCGTGTTCAAAGACCTTGAAGTCATAGAGCTTGCCGGCTGATTTTGACTTTATTATTTTGTCATGTCAGAACTTTTTCAGAACTTTGTGCCCTGAATAGCAACGAGAGCCGTGGGGCATTGTCCTCCTTCTTATTTTATTCTACATTTGAAGTCAATCCAAAAAAGAACTGAAATATGAAAGGAATTATTCTTGCAGGTGGCAGCGCCACTCGTCTCTATCCATTGTCAAAGGCTATCTCCAAGCAGATTATGCCGGTCTACGACAAACCCATGATTTACTACCCCCTTTCCACATTGATGCTGGCGGGAATACGTGAAGTGCTGATTATCTCCACTCCGCGCGACCTACCCATGTTTCGTGATTTGTTAGGAACAGGCGAGGAGCTTGGTATGTCTTTTTCTTATAAGATACAGGAAAAGCCCAACGGACTGGCACAGGCTTTCGTGCTTGGAGCGGAATTTCTGAACGGTGAGCCGGGATGCCTTATCTTGGGCGATAATATGTTCTATGGTCAGGGCTTTTCCGCCATGTTGAAGCGTGCCGCTTCTATCGAGAAGGGTGCATGTATCTTCGGTTATTATGTAAAAGACCCGCGTGCATACGGCGTGGTAGAGTTCGATGCCGACGGCAAGGCCATCTCTCTGGAAGAGAAACCGGCACAGCCCAAGAGCAATTATGCGGTTCCCGGTTTGTACTTCTACGATTCTACTGTAACGGAAAAGGCCGCCGCCTTGAAGCCTTCCGCCCGCGGTGAATATGAAATAACCGACCTCAACCGTCTTTATCTGGAAGAAGGAACGCTGAAAGTGGAACTCTTCGGACGTGGATTCGCCTGGTTGGATACGGGTAATTGCGACAGCCTGCTCGAAGCAAGCAATTTCGTTGCTACCATACAGAACCGTCAGGGATTCCGTGTGAGCTGTATTGAGGAGATAGCATGGCGCAAAGGCTGGATAGACGTAGACCAGCTCCATCGTCTCGGTGAACAGCTCGGAAAAACCGAATATGGCAAATATCTGATGGAACTTGCAGACTCGTACCGCTGACAAGAAACATGTGACTTCTCTATTTCTTAATTTTTAATTCTCAATTTTTAATTTATGAAGACTTATCTTGTAACCGGTGCTGCCGGTTTTATCGGAGCTAATTATATAAAGTATATTCTGGCAAAGCACGACGATATAAAAGTTGTAATATTGGATGCCCTGACCTATGCGGGCAATTTAGGTACTATTGCCAAGGACATCGATGATGAACGTTGCTTCTTCGTGAAAGGCGACATCTGCGACCGTATCCTTGCCGATGAACTGTTTGCCAAATATAAATTCGATTATGTGGTGAACTTCGCAGCCGAAAGCCATGTAGACCGCAGTATCGAGAATCCGCAACTGTTCCTTATGACCAACATTCTGGGTACTCAGAATCTGCTGGATGCCGCCCGTCGTGCATGGGTGACGGGCAAGGACGAGTCAGGCTATCCTACTTGGCGTAACGGAGTGCGCTATCATCAGGTATCTACGGACGAGGTTTACGGTTCGCTGGGAGCGGAAGGCTTCTTCACGGAGAAGACCCCGCTGTGTCCGCATAGCCCGTACAGCGCTTCCAAGACCAGTGCCGATATGGTGGTGATGGCCTATCATGATACCTACAAAATGCCTGTCACCATTACCCGCTGTTCCAATAACTACGGCCCGTATCACTTCCCGGAAAAACTGATTCCGCTGATTATAAAGAATATCCTTGAAGGCAAGAACCTGCCGGTGTACGGTGACGGCAGCAATGTACGCGACTGGCTGTACGTGGAAGATCACTGCAAGGCCATCGACCTTGTAGTGCGCAAAGGCGTGGAAGGTGAGGTTTATAACGTAGGCGGCCATAACGAAAAGACCAATCTGGAGATTGTGAAACTGACTATCGCTACTATCCGCCGTCTCATGGAAGAGGAGCCGAAATACCGTGCTGTCCTGAAAAAGCAAGTGAAAGATGCCGACGGACAGATTGACATCAGTTGGATAAACGAAGATCTGATAACGTTCGTGAAGGACCGCCTCGGGCATGACCAGCGTTATGCCATCGACCCCACCAAGATAACGGATGCCTTAGGCTGGTATCCCGAAACAAAATTTGAAGTGGGTATCGTTAAGACCATCGAATGGTATCTGAATAATCAGGACTGGGTGGAAGAAGTTACCAGCGGCGATTATCAGAAGTACTACGAAAGAATGTACGGAAAGAAATAACCGTTACAAAATAAAGGCAAGGCTTAGCAACAAGCCGAATAACAGCATATTACGTGAGGTTTCACCTAATATGCTGTTTAGTTTTTTACCGCTTCGTATGGCTACCATTCTGCGCCAGGTCAGCACATGCAGGCAGAGGTAGACGCAGGGAGCCCAGATAAAGGCAAGCGGCTCTATTTTGCCGGTATAAACAAACCATAGGCTGAACAAGGCGGCTGCCACGCCTAATCCCAGATAGAGGTAACGGCCGAAAGGTTCGCCGAAACGGACAATCAGCGTACGTTTGCCGCTGAGGGCGTCCTGTTCCCGGTCGCGGTAGTTGTTTACGACCAGCAAGGTGTCTATTACCAGACCGCAGATGAACGAGGCTACCCATACGTCGGCCGTAATGGAGTGGGCTTGTACGTAATAAGTTCCGCCTACGGGGATAAAGCCGAAGAAAACCAGTACGAGCAAGTCACCCCAGCCTTTGTAGGAGAGTAAGGTGGTGTATAGGAAAGCGAATATTACGCAGAGCAATCCCAGCAGTATCAGTTCCCAACCGCCGTGAGGCAATTGTCCCCAGCACTGCTGCAAGAGTGTGCAACCTATGAGGCAGGAGAATATGAGCATGCCTGCTATCCCTCGTTTCATGGCTGTGGGAGTAATCCAGCCTTGTGCGCAGGCACGTTCGGGGCCGAGGCGGTCTGCACGGTCACTGCCTTTCAGGTAATCGTAAAGGTCGTTGATGAAATTGGCGGCAATCTGCATGCCGCAAGCAAATAGCGCACATAGCAGCGCCGGTATGATGTTGAATGCTTCATCGGCAAATGCCAGAGCAGAACCTGTCAATACGGGAATAACGGCTCCCGTCAGTGTCTTGGGACGGGCGGCAAGTATCCATGCGTGGAACGAGTTGGTAGCTATTGCTTTCATGTCGTACTTTTAGAAAGTTATACTACAAAGATAGCGAAAGGATTTGTTATCTTTGCACTGCTATTCGGGTAAAATTATTCATTGCGTCAAACAATAAAGTTAAATCTATGGCTCAGGCACTGTTTTATAGAGGGTTCGGGAGACTGCTGTTTTTTTCTTTTCCGGTATTGCTGTTCTTTTCATCGTGCCGGTCTGCGAGTAATTTTACCTCGTCTCTTCCTGGTGAGTATTCTGTCCGGATATCCGGATTTCCGGCATCCGGATATAAGAATGTGAAGCGCGTCAGGCAGTATGAGTTTGCACACCGTGATGTTCCTGCTGCATTCGACGGTTGCAGGCTGGCTTTTGTCTCGGATTTGCACTACCGTAGTTTGCTGAAAGAGAAAGGGCTGAAGGACATCACCCGCCTGTTGAATGATTTGCAGGTCGATGCCCTGCTGATAGGCGGCGACCTGCATGAGGGCTGCGAGTATGTTCCGGCTGTGATTGCGGCATTGGGAGCTGTGAAAGCGCCTTTGGGCACTTATGCCGTTCTTGGAAACAATGATTATGAGACTTGTTACGATGATATTCTAAAGGAAATGGAGCGTCAGGGCATTCGCTTGCTGGAGCATAAAGCGGATACTTTGAAGCGGAATGGTGAGCGGATTGTGATAGCCGGGGTGCGCAATCCTTTCAATCTTGAACGGAACGGGCAGTCGCCCACGCTTTCCCTCTCTCCCGATGACTTCGTCATATTGCTGACGCATACTCCCGATTATGCCGAAGATGTTCCCATAACCAATGCCGACCTTGTGCTTGCAGGACATACGCACGGCGGGCAGGTAACGCTGTTCGGGCTGTATGCTCCTGTAGTTCCTTCTCGTTACGGGCAACGTTTTCTGAAAGGGATAAAGACCAATTCCGAGAGGCAACCTGTCATCATAACAAACGGTATCGGAACTTCCAGTAAGAATCTGCGGTTGTTTGCACCAAGTGAGGTGGTAGTCCTGACACTGAGAAAGTTATAAGCGTATTTATATTTGTGCCAAGCTTGTGGCACAACCGTGCCTATTAAATGGCACAACTGTGCCACCCTAAAAACACAATTATGCTGTCAGGGTGGAATAGCTGGAGAATGTCTCTTGCGTCATCATTCTGATATTACAAACAGATGATGGTGTTGCTGAAAACGTAAAATGGGTATATCCTGCGTTTTATAAGTAAGGATTTACTTCTACATCTTGAGGCTTTTCTTCTACGGTGTCGTCAACCGAAATTCCCATGTCAATTCTGTCGCTGGCGCTGGTTTTTATATTCAGTTTATACCATTTTGCCGCTTCAAGCTGAATGGTTTGCGTTGCTGTACGCACATTGCCTTTATATGTACCGGAAACGGTGCATTTCAGATTAGGATTTTTACTGTCGATGTTAAAAAATGCTGCATCGTATGTACTGTTGCATTTGCCGTTACTGTCGAAGGTGATGATCCGTGAAGGTTCCGCTTCTGTAGAAACCTCAACGGTATAACCATTGAAGACCTGTGCAAAGACTTCGTCATAGGCAATACTTACTTTGGCATTGGCCATAGTGCAGGTTACTTTGACGTTGCTTAT
>ENA-UEPV01000591-UEPV01000591.1-human-gut-metagenome-genome-assembly--contig:-NODE-591-length-24589-cov-8.026436_pt1 | contig 24589 bp, 22 predicted proteins | sample MGYA00242942_ERZ507925 | MGnify/ENA primary metagenome ERZ507925 (study PRJEB26167, sample SAMN06115453) | human gut metagenome | host: Homo sapiens | place: China:Fujian | collected 2015-08-26... | reverse complement strand
CTTAAGGTCAGGGCGGTACATGGCCACGATAGGCGCTATAAAGCCGTGGTAGTTCTTTACCGTCTTGGCTTTTCTCTATTACCCTTATATTTTCTCTCACACGGTTTTCGTGGTCCAGTGCTTTTTGCGTCAGCTCAATCCTCTTAAGCCTTGCATCATTTTCCATAGGTGTGCGCACGATATAGCCGTTTTTTTCAAGACTTTTAAGCATATTTGTCACTGTGGCTCCTGACAGATGAAACTTTGCTTCGATATCCTTTTGAAATATATTTTGGTCCTGATTATCCATTATATATCCAATCATCATACCCTGGCTTCGCGGTATACATTCTGTTTTGCTGCACCTTTTTCTGTCAAAATATCTGTCTATGCTCCTGCTGATGCGATTTATCTTGTGTCCTAAGTATTTATCCGGTGTAAACTCCTTCATAACTGAAATCCTCTCATAAATTTTTCTTGACAATAAAAAAAGTATATCTATAATATACTTAGCACACTAACTAATTAAATGCAAGTATTTTTTTAGTTAACCACATTACCATAAATGTGGGAAGTTTGTTTTAATCAAATATAAATAAGAAGAAAGGACAAAACATATGTTAAAAACATTAGGTGCCCAAATAAAGGAATACAAATGGGCTTCGATTGCGACACCTGTTTTCATGCTGCTTGAGGTGGCTGTGGATACCATCATCCCCATTCTCATGGCATCAATCATAGACAACGGTGTCAATAAGGGCGATACAAAGCATATCTATATCATGGGTGTGTGGATGATTGTCGCAGCACTGTTTGGTCTTTTGACAGGATGTCTCGGTGCAAAATATGGTGCAAAGGCCGCCATGGGCTTTGGAAAGAATCTGCGTGCTGCAATGTTTCGCAACATCCAGACCTTTTCCTTTGCAAACATCGACAGATTCTCATCTGCAAGCCTTGTCACACGTATGACAACCGATGTGACCAACATCCAGAATGCTTATATGATGATGCTTCGCATGGCTATGAGAGCTCCTGCATCCATAATATGTGCGATGGCTATGTCATTTTTCATCAGCCCGCGTCTTGCGACAATATATTTAATCGCTGTCATTGTACTTGGAGCTTTGCTGCTTTTCATCAGTAAGGCAGCCATGAAATACTTCGACAGAGCCTTCAAGCGCTACGATGACCTGAATGAAAGCGTGCAGGAAAACGTATCTGCTATCCGCGTTGTAAAGGCATACGTCCGTGAGGATTATGAGAAAAAGCGCTTTTCAAAGGCAGCACAAAATATCTACGATGTATTTGTAAAGGCTGAAAGCCTTGTGGTATACAACTCTCCGCTCATGCAGTTTACCGTGTATGCATGCATCCTTTTAATAAGCTGGCTCGGAGCTCATATGGTGGTAAGCAGTACACTCACTACAGGTGACCTGATGGCGCTTCTCACCTATTGCATGAATATTCTGATGAACCTCATGATGCTCTCGATGGTGTTTGTAATGATTTCACTCTCGCTCGCATCCGCAAGACGAATCAGTGAGGTATTAAATGAGCAGAGCACACTGCACAATCCAAAGGAGCCTCTCTACGATGTGCCTGACGGAAGCATAAGCTTTAAGCATGTAACCTTCAGATATTCAGACACCGCTGAAACTCCGGTTCTGTCAGATATAAATCTAGACATAAAATCCGGTGAGACCATCGGCATCATAGGAGGAACCGGAAGCTCGAAATCTTCCCTTGTAAACCTGATAAGCCGTCTCTACGACACAGACACCGGCTCTGTAATCGTCGGAGGCCACGATGTGCGTGAATACGACATGGACACTCTCAGAAACAAGGTAGCTGTCGTGCTCCAGCAAAACGTGCTTTTCTCGGGCACCATACTCGAAAATCTGCGCTGGGGCGACAAAAATGCTTCCACAGACGAGTGTATAAAAGCCTGCAAAATGGCATGCGCCGATGACTTTATCGAGTCCTTCCCTGACAAGTACAACACCTACATAGAGCAGGGCGGAACCAACGTATCCGGTGGTCAGAAGCAGCGTCTGTGTATCGCAAGGGCTCTGCTTAAAAAGCCAAGGATACTCATACTCGATGACAGCACCTCGGCTGTGGATACAGCAACAGATTCAAAAATCCGTGCTGCCCTCGCAAAAACAATACCGGGAACCACTAAGCTCATCATCGCACAACGTATCTCATCAGTTATGGATGCTGACCGTATCATCGTGATGAATGACGGAAAAGTGGACGGCTTTGACACTCATGAAAATCTGCTTAAAAATAATGAAATCTACCGCGATGTCTACGATTCCCAGACAAACGGCGGAGGAGACTTTGATGAAGGAGGTGCTGCCTGATGCCAGGACCAAGAGGACCACAAGGTCCAAAACCCAAAATTAAAAATCCCGGTAAGCTTTTTGCGCGCCTCATGGGATTTATTTTCAAGAAATATTTACCAGCCTGCATAATTGTTGTGATATGTATCTTTGTCAGTGTACTTGCAAATGTGCAGGGAACCATGTTTACCAAAAATTTGATTGATGACTATATAGTACCACTGCTTAAGACAGGAAGTCCCGACTACGGACCACTCCTTGCAGCAATGGGAAAGGTCGCCGTATTCTACGGCATCGGCGTCATCAGTACGTTTGCATACAGCAAAATAATGATCTACGTATCACAGGGCACCATTAAGAACCTGCGTGTTGAGCTCTTTTCCCATATGCAGGATCTGCCAATCCGGTACTTCGACTCACATGCGCACGGCGATATCATGTCGATTTATACAAACGATATCGATACACTCCGCCAGCTCATCAGCCAGAGTCTTCCGCAGATACTTAACAGTGCAATCACTGTTGTGAGCGTTTTTGTTTCAATGGTCATACTAAATATTCCTCTCACCGTGCTAACTATCGTGATGGTAATCGTAACAACAGTCGTGACAAAGAAATTTGCTGGCTTCTCAAGTCGCTATTTCCTTGCACAGCAGCGCGACCTCGGCAAGGTTAACGGCTTCATCGAGGAAATGCTCAACGGCCAAAAGGTAGTCAAGGTATTTACCCACGAGCAGGAAAATATTGAAGCCTTCGACAAAATAAACGATGAACTCTTTGAAAGCGCCTACAATGCCAACATGTACTCCAACATGCTCGGTCCTGTAAACGCACAGATTGGAAATCTAAGCTACGTGCTCTGCGCTCTTGCCGGCGGTGTTATGGCTCTTTCAGGCTTTGGCGGTCTGACCCTTGGTAAGCTTGCGAGCTTTCTGACCTTTAACAAGAGCTTTAACATGCCTATCTCGCAGGTCAGCCAGCAGTTCAACAGTATCATCATGGCGCTTGCCGGATGTGACCGTATCTTCTCACTGCTCGACGAAGCGCCTGAGACTGACGAGGGCTATGTCACACTTGTAAATGCTAAAGAAGAAAACGGAAAGCTCACTGAAACCCCTGAGCGCACCGGCTTATGGGCATGGAAGCATACTCATCAGGCTGACGGCTCTGTGGATTACAAAAAGCTCGAGGGCGATGTGGTATTTGATGATGTGGATTTCGGATATGTGCCTGAGAAAATTGTGTTGCACGATGTGGATCTTTTTGCAACACCCGGTCAGAAGATTGCCTTTGTCGGCACCACCGGAGCTGGAAAGACTACCATCACTAACCTTATCAACCGCTTCTACGATATAGCAGACGGCAAGATAAGATATGACGGCATCAATATAAATAAAATCAAAAAGGCTGATCTGCGCCACTCTCTTGGCATTGTTTTGCAGGATACCCACCTTTTCACAGCTACTGTCATGGAAAACATCCGCTACGGCAAGCTTGATGCCACAGATGATGAAGTATACGCAGCTGCCCGCCTGGCAAACGCCGATACGTTTATCCGCCAGCTTCCTGACGGCTACAATACTGTACTGACAGGTGACGGTGCAAACCTAAGCCAGGGCCAGCGCCAGCTTCTTGCCATTGCGCGTGCCGCTATCGCCGATCCGCCTGTGCTCATCCTCGATGAGGCGACAAGCTCAATTGATACACGTACCGAGCGTATTGTTCAGGACGGTATGGATAAGCTCATGCATGGCCGCACTACATTTGTTATCGCACACAGACTTTCTACTGTCAGAAACAGCGACTGCATTATGGTTTTGGAGCAGGGACGCATTATTGAAAGAGGAAGTCATGATGAGCTGATTACAAAGAAGGGAAAGTATTATCAGCTTTATACAGGAAAGACTGCGTAATTCAGTTACAGCTATTCTTCCTCTTTAATCACCTTTAGGAAACGCTTGACCTCCGCCCATGCACGCTTGGACTCCGGGAAATTGAGATATCCCATCTGGAACACATGAAACATGCCCTCATACACTGACAGGCGCACCTTAACGCCCTGGTTTCTTGCCTTTGCAGCGGCATCGACCGAGTCAGATAAAAGCATCTCTATCGAGCCAGCCTGTATGAGCATTGGAGGAAAGCCTCTGAAATCACCAAACAGCGGCGATATGTACGGATCCATTTTATCGTGGTCACCGGGATAGTCATTCACGTAGATGAGACTGTCCCTTGTGTTTCCAAACAGTGGGTCCTTTTCATAATTTGTCTCGTATGACTCTCCGCCTGCTGTAAGGTCAGTCCATGGTGACATGGCTACTATTCCTGCCGGAAGCGGCATGTCGTGGTCACGAAGATACATGGTGAGGCACATTGCAAGACCTCCGCCCGCTGAGTCTCCTGCCAGTACAATCTGCGAACCAAACCAGCCCTGTGACAAAAGCCATTTATAGCAGGCTACGGCATCCTCAAGTGCTGCCGGATAAGGATGCTCCGGTGCCACACGATAGTCGGGCGTGAGCACTGAGCAGCCCTCGCTTACCTCATTATAAAGGCCTGCAAATACATAGTATGCATTGCGCACTGCACCCATATATCCGCCACCATGCAGCTGCAGTATCACACGCTCTGTATTTGGGTTTTCCTTTGATGATAAAAGCTTCATAGTGAAACCGCCCATATCTATATCCTCTGTTACAAAGCAGTCCGGAACAAGCCATGCAGGTTCCTTCATGCGCTTCCTGAGCTCTCCGGATTTTATTTTTTTGCCGATTGCAAGGTCATTTGTGATATGTCCCATCAGATTAGCAAGGATTTTCCCTTGTATACTGACTTCTTCATCCGCCACAGCTGCATCGCTATGGACTTTTTCCTCATGGTCACTTTTCATGGCAGATAATGAGTTCTTAAATGTCTTTTCAAGCTTATTACCCAAAGCTCCTATTATTCCTGTTTCATTATCACCATTCCTGCTGCCGTTTTCAATTTCCGGATGGTAGCTTCCCATCTCCTCATCCTCAAACATATGCGAATTTCCTATTCCATGAAAGCCTATCATATATGAAATCTCCGTTTCAGCTCTGTTCTGGCTCTTTTATCACCTATAATCAATGTTCCGAGGAACAAAAACAACGATGCTCCCATCGCTCCCATTGCCAGATATGGGAACCATATGACCTTGACTGCCACAAGTATCATCGCAATCACGCTCATCAGCACAAGAAAAAGCTGCATCATCATGTAGCTCTGCCAGTTTCTTAAGTTTACTATCATAAGTATAATTGTTGCAAGAACCATCGCCAGTATGGCACTTGGGAAAACAAATGTAAGTGCCCAGCCACTGGCTCCTGTGAGCAGGTCTATGCCCTCGAGAAACAGCACCGTGAACACAAATGTGCTTACAATTTTAAAAATATATCCGTTTCTTCCGACTATTGCCAGACGCAGCGTCACATTCGCATAGATTACAACAAGAAGCACTATAAAGCTCCAGTTTATCTCGTGGTCTGTCATGTAATCAACAGTTGTCAGCACAATCTGTCCTACTATAGACAGAAACAATATGATATTTTCCAGTAATCTGTATTTTCTTGATGCGCCTTTGACATCAGGGTATCTCGTACCGTTGTCCGATGGCTGTTCAACAGGTGCCACAACCTGCTGGCAGAGCGGGCATTTATCTGTATTGTCTGCAATATACACACCGCATTTCATGCATTTAGTCATAATACTCTCCATTTGTCTCAATTGTCACTTCCACTCCATCATTTACAAGCTTCTTAAAAAAGCTTCTCTGAATCATCGTATCGGCCAGAATAGATGAAAAAGTAAACACCAGCGTGTCCTTGTAGGAGCATATGGTGCCCTTCATAGGCTGTCCCTTGGACATTGGTATAAAGGAATAAAAGCCTGTTATATACGGCTCGTATTCCGTCTCCACCTTTATATTTCCAATATTGGTGATAGTGGTGGTGTTTGCCAGTGCCGACTGCGTATAGACCGCCTTCATTGCCAGATTTTTTATAAAAAGAGGCACCGGTCTCATCAGGATATTTTTCTGATTTGACACACTGTATGAGAAAAGATCCTCCAGATGCTCCTTCGAAATCTGTGAATTGATTGAATCCGTCACTATTTTAAGCACCTCCTCAAATGTGTAGGAGCTGTTTTGCGGTCTGAACTCAGCAGATATCATGACAAAAAAGTTCTTTGTGGTCACGGAGTCAAAATAAGGACGAAGATTCACAGGAACCGCAACCCTGACAGGCATATCGTTTGGCATGCCGTGAAAACACTCCTGATACACACTCCACACAAAGCATGCTACCAGATAATCATTTATGGAAACTCCATAGCGGTGGCAGACCTGCTTCAGCTGTGATACAGGCATCATGCCATGTATCAGCCCAAACTCTCCATCAGGTACCTTTTCCAGCTTTAAAAGATACGCCTTCTGCCTGTTAAAGCCACTTGGCTTACTTGATTTGTAGTTCTTTACAAAGCTGTCCTCTCTATTTAAGGATGTGCCCTGCGTCAATGAATCGCCCTTTAGCTTTGCAATCTCCGGATGTGTGAGACGCAGATACTGATATGTGAGTTCTCTCAGAAAATTGATGCCGCCCATGCCATCTGTCAGCACATGAAAAACCTCAAGATTTATTCTGTTCTTATAGTATGTCACCCTGAAAAGATAGCTGTGATTTTTGTTAGGTCTTATAAACCTGCACGGAAATGTATTTTCCTCATGCACCTTTGGTGCCTTTTTGCCATTTTCCTCAAAATAGTTCCAGAATACTCCCATCCTGAGTCTCACATTAAACAGACCAAACTTCGGAAGCACTATATCCAGTGCCTCCTGCAGCTTTTCACTGTCAATCTCATCAGTTAAGGTGACTGAGATCCTATATACATTTGTCATGCTCTCCCCCGCTATACTAGGGAACAGATTTGCTGTGTTGTCCAGCTTGTCCCAGCGGATTGAACGCGTTTTCGACATTTTAAATTCCTCGCTTAATATAATGATATAGCGAAGCAGCACCCTAATCGAGCCTGCCGTACACCTCCATCGGCACATATGCCTTTATCTGTATCCCATCAGCCACATATTCCTCCGACACAAGCTCGCCCTGTTTTCTGATGAGCTGTATCACGCCAGCCTTATCATATGGGATAATTCTCTCAATATATACCTTGTTCTCTCTTAATATCTCCTCTAAAAGAGATTTTACCTCATCTAATCCCAGATCCTTTGCCGCTGAGATATTGAGAGTATAATCTGCCCTGAAATCATGCAGCGGTTCGTTGTCTGTGCGGGCGTCCTGCTTATTAAAAAGTGTGACAAATTTCTTGTCTTTTACACCAAGATCATCCAATGTCTGGTAGGTTATGAACATCTGCTTTTCCCGCTGCATATTTGATGCATCCACCACATGGAAAATGATGTCAGCGTACTTTGCCTCCTCAAGGGTGCTCTTGAAAGCCTCTATCAGATGATGCGGCAGCTTTCTGATAAACCCGACCGTATCAGTTAAAAGCACCTGCTGCTTGCCATCAAGCGCAAGAATACGCGTTGTAGGATCAAGCGTTGCAAAGAGCTTATCCTCCTCAAGCACATCTGCCTCTGTCAGGTGATTTAACAGCGTGGACTTACCTGCGTTAGTATATCCTACTATCGCAACAACCGGTACTTTATTTTTTTCACGCTTTGCCCTTGTGATATCTCTGTGCTTCTGCACCTCTTTCAGCTCTCTTCGAAGCTGTGCTATCCTGTCATTTATAAGACGGCGGTCCACCTCAAGCTTTTTCTCTCCGGGACCTCTTGTTCCTATTCCACCGCCAAGCCTGGACATGGACTTTCCCAGTCCCGACAAACGGCTTAATCTGTACTTGAGCTGGGCAAGCTCAACCTGTATCTTACCCTCACTTGTTGTGGCCCTTGATGCAAAAATATCAAGAATGACAAGTGTCCTGTCCATGACCTTTGTGTCAAGGTACGTCTCCAGATTCTTCTGCTGTGCCGGACTCAGCTCATCATCACACACAATGCCTGTTGCCCCTGTACTCTCCACAAGCTCAGCAATCTCCGCCACCTTGCCGGTGCCGACATACGTGCCCGGATGAATTTTTTCTCTTCTTTGGATAAGTGTGCCTACAACTGTCGCGCCGGCTGTCTTTACAAGCTCCGCAAGCTCTGAAAGTGAATCATCCGCATCATCACCGTCCTGCTCACTCACTCCGACGAGCACTACTCTCTCCTCAATATCCTCTATCTTAATAGTATCTGCCATAATCTATCTGGTCTCCAAAAACTGATATTCTCTTGCTGCATCCTCGTCATCTGGATACTCCTTCATGTATTCCTCCATCTGGCTCTTTGCAGTGGCAAAATCTCCGGAATATTCATATGCTATAATCATAGCCTTTGTTATCTGCTGCTTGTTAGGCACACTTTCAAGTTCAAGTGCGTTCTGAAAATAAGTAATCGCAGTGTCATAGTTACCATTGTCCATCTGCGCCTGTCCCATATTCATCAGCTCATAAGAATCTGCCTCACCGCTGTCCAGGTATTTCTTAAAATACTTCTGCGAGCTGTCATTGTCGCCCTGCTTCTGATATGCTTCACCCATATAGTAGTTTGCCTTGACCAGCTTCTCATCAATAGCCTTTTGCAGACTCTTTATTGCTGAATCATAATCACCGAGCATGGTGTATATACGGCCTCTCTGCATATAGTCATCAGCAGTTTTTGCCTTAAGCTTTAATGCCTTATCCAAGTATTCCTTTCCCTGGTCATTCATGCCATACTTTGACAAGGTCTCATAAACGCCAAGATAGAGCTCATAATTATCATTATTCTCACTGAGCGCCGTCTTAAAATCCTTCAAGCCCTTGTCTGAATCATTCTTGGCAAAATATATACAGCCCCTCAGATAGTATGCGTCAGAATCCTTATTATAGTCGATGATGGCCGTATATGTATCAATCGCTCCATCCACGTCACCACTCAAATACTGTGCCTTGGCCTTGTAATAGCATATGTCAAGCTCCTCTGCGCCTACTGAACCAACCGACTGATCCAGTGCCTTCTGAAAAGCATCGACCGCATCATCATAGCTGCCGTTTTCTATGCAGTTGATGCCATACTGTCTGTACGCATCCCTATCCTTTGCCTTTTCGCTTGAGCCACAGCCGGAAAGCATGCCCGCTGTGAGTGCCACGGTAAGCGTAAGTGCCATAAATTTATTCTTTATCATAATAGTTCTCCATGTGTATATTCTTCCCCTTATTATATATGTATTTGCCAAACTTGTAAATCCCGCCTTGCCACATTTAGGGATTCTGGGATAGTACATTTTGCCACAGCGTAAGGGACGTAAGCGCAGGGGACGGCATGCACACGTACTCTTGCGAGAGCGCATAGCGAAGCTGCCTAGTGTCTGTAGGATTATGCTTATAACCACAGAAATGCACCGCCATGGACGGCGGGGCAAGGCGTTATGCGCCACGGATGGCGCATAAAAGCCTGTTTCGTCAGCCTGCGAACCAGCCTAGGCATAATCCGTACAGACACTTGGCAGCGTAGCGTAGCGAACGCAAGAGTATGTGTGCACGCCGTCCCCTGCGCTTACGTCCCGTACTCTATCAAAAAAAGAACCCCTGCGGGATGCACCCGCAGGAGTTCTTAAGCCCAATTTGTATTTAAAGGAGGAAGAAAAATTCTAAGCCTCTAAATGCCAGATTTCATCATTGTACTGCTTGATTGTTCTGTCAGAAGAGAAGAAACCAGCCTTGCTGATGTTAACAAGCATCTTCTTAGCCCAAGCCTTCTTATCCTCATAATCAGCGTAAGCCTTCTCTTTTGTCTTGCAGTAATCCTCAAAGTCTGGGAATGTCATGAACCAGTCTTTGTTGAGGAGCTCGTTGTAAAGTCTCTCTAAGTTCTCCTTAGAACCAACCTTCATCATCTCATCACTTACAAGGAAGTCAACAGCCTTCTTTAAGTCTGCATCCTTGTCATAGTAATCCTTAGAGCAGTAGTCGCCTCTCTCATATCTGTCGATAACAGTCTGTGAATCCTCACCGAATACATAGATGTTCTCATCGCCGACAAGCTCAGCTATCTCTACGTTTGCTCCGTCACTTGTTCCAAGTGTAATAGCACCGTTAAGCATGAACTTCATGTTTCCTGTTCCTGATGCCTCCTTAGAAGCAAGAGAAATCTGCTCTGAAATATTTGCAGCCGGGAATAATTTCTCAGCTAATGTTACGTTGTAGTTCTCAACCATGAATACCTTAAGGTATGGACTTACCTCAGGATCATTGTTGATAATCTGCTGTAAGCAGAGGATTGCATGGATGATATCCTTTGCAATGATATATGCAGGAGCTGCCTTTGCACCGAAGAAGCATGTGATAGGTGTAGATGGCTTCTTACCTGCCTTGATCTCAAAGTACTTACGGATGATGTAAAGCACGTTGAGCTGCTGTCTCTTGTACTCGTGAAGCCTCTTAACCTGGATATCAAAGATTGAATTGTCAGGTACGTCGAGATTCTGAGTCTTCTTTAAGTAAGAAGCAAGCTCTGTCTTCTTTGCATTCTTGATGTCAACAAGCTTTGTGAGAACAGCGTCATCATTGATGAAATTGCCAAGCTTCTCTAACTCGTTTGCATCCTTCTTCCAGCCGTCACCGATAAGCTCTGTGATGTATGCTGAAAGCTCAGGGTTACAAGACATTAACCAACGACGGAATGTGATACCGTTTGTCTTGTTGTTAAACTTCTCAGGATATAACTTGTAGAAGTTGTTGAGCTCTGTATTCTTTAAAATCTCTGTGTGGAGGTATGCAACACCGTTTACAGAATATCCGAAATGAATATCCATGTGTGCCATGTGTACAAGACCGTCCTTGATGATGTATGTGCTCTCATCAGCTACCTTTGCGCGAACCTTGTTGTCAAGCTCACGAATGATTGGCATAAGCTGTGGAACTGCCTTCTCCAAGAAGCTGATTGGCCATTTCTCAAGAGCCTCTGCAAGGATTGTGTGGTTAGTGTATGCACAAACCTTTGATACAATCTCAATAGCCTCATCCATCAGAATGCCCTTCTCCTGAAGGAGACGGATAAGCTCTGGAATAACCATTGATGGATGTGTATCGTTAATCTGAACTGCTGCATAATCAGCAAGGTCATGTAAATTAGAGCCCTTTGCCTCTGCCTCTGCAAGGATAAGTCTTGCTGCGTTTGATACCATGAAATACTGCTGGTATACACGAAGGAGACGTCCCTTATCATCTGAATCATCAGGATATAAGAATAATGTAAGGTTCTTCTTGATATCATCCTTGTCGAAATCAATTGTATCTCCTACGATTGACTCATCAACTGACTCGATGTCGAATAAGTGAAGCTTTGTTGTACGGTTGTTGTATCCAACTACGTCGATATCGTAAAGTCTTGACTGTACCGTGAATCCGCCAAAGCTTACAGGATATGTGATATCTGTCTTTGTAAGCCAGCTCTCTTTTGTAATCCATGGGTTTGGAGTCTCCTTCTGGAGATTGTTCTCAAATACCTGCTTGAATAATCCGTAGTGGTAGTTGAGACCTACACCGTCTCCGTTGAGCCCGAGTGTTGCGATTGAATCTATGAAGCATGCTGCAAGACGTCCAAGTCCTCCATTTCCAAGTGAAGGCTCAAGCTCGATTTCCTCGATTTCAGCAAGTGACTTTCCGTTCTTCTCAAGAGTCTCTTTAACTTCATCGTAGATGCCTAAGTTGATAAGGTTGTTTGATAAAAGCTTTCCGATAAGGAACTCTGCTGAGATGTAGTAGAGCTTTTTCTTTCCTTTGTTTGAAACCTTTTTCTCTGCCTTGTCTTTTACAAGCTCAAGTAATGCGTAGTATACTTCCTCGTCTGTACTAACGCTGATGCCCTTCTGAAGCTTTGTTTCGATTTCCTGCATGATTGCCATTTTGATTTCCTCCCAAATCTGTTATCATGTGTACACGCCAATGTGTCAAATTAACTAATTTTCTTTTAGCGTGCTTAACTTCTTTGTGTCATTTGATGAATCAAGTATAATCCATTACACTGCACAATTCTTGCAATATACAGTCGAAAACTTGCACAATCCTATCATTTTTCGGTATTTTTAGTGGCTTTTTAAGAAATAATATGCTAAAATATCATCATGAATATATTAGAATATGAAAATTATCACGAAGACAAAACACATGTGGAGCTTACGTTCCCATACAATACCTACCTGTGCTCTATTCCTCTTGATTTTTCCGGAGTTCCGCTGCACTGGCACGACGACATGGAGCTTATCTATATAAAGAAGGGCTGCGGTCATATATCTGTGGATTTTAAGGAGTACCATGTCACAGCGCCAAGCCTTGTGCTGATTCTGCCGGGACAGCTTCATTCTATAGACCAGTATATGGATGAATCGATGGAGTACGAAAATATCATATTTTCCCTGTCGATGCTGCTTCCCGGAAAGTATGATTACACCAAGGAGGATTTTCTTACACCTCTCTTAGCCGGCAGATTCACAGTTCCGACGGTTTTTACACCGGTGTATCCATACTACGAGGATGTCGTGGCTCCAATAGATGCATGCGATGAGATTTGCAAGACGATGCCGCAGGGCTACCAGCTTTATATAAAGAGCAAGCTCTACGAATTCTTTTTTGTGCTTGATAACCGCTGCCGTAATCTGACAAAGCCACTAAAAAGCAAAAAGACTCTTGATAAGATGAAGGTTGTGCTCAAATATGTGGAAAATAATTATGCCGACAAAATCTCTATCGCTGATATCGCTGATGTAGCCGGGTTTTCCGAGTCTCATTTTATGAGATATTTTAAAGAAACCATGGGCACATCGTTTGTTGACTATTTAAAGGACTACCGCCTGACCATGGCCGCGAGACTTTTGCAAAGCTCAGACAGCTCAGTGCTTTCTATTTCAGGCGAAGTGGGGTTTGAAAGCCTGTCATATTTTAACAGAGCCTTCAAAAAGCACTATGGCATGACACCTCTGCAGTACCGCAAGGGTATTTGACACCACTCTAGGTGGTTACAATGCAATATTTCTTAAATAAACGATGGTAAATAATTATGAAAAAAAATACGTACATAAAAATGACTGCCCCATTCCGTGAAAATAACAGAGCAGCCCAAAAGCTAGAATTAATTAATAAAATATGCACTTATTTAGTTTTTATCACATACCCTGTATACGTACTGTATCTGTGCTTTACAGCCGGTCATATGCTTGCACTATCAATCATAGTTCCGCTTGTCGGCTTTATTGCAGTATCTGTTTTCAGATATATCGTAAACAGGCCACGCCCATACGAAAAGTTTGATATGCCGCCTGTCATTCCAAAGGACACACACGGCAGATCTTTTCCAAGCAGGCACGTTTTTTCTGCATTTATAATTGCATTCACTATTTTAATCTGCTCACCTGTGGCTTCGCCTTTATGGTTCACCGGCATTTTGCTTGCAGTCCTTGCAGCTATCATTGCCTGTGTCCGGGTAATATCAGGTGTGCACTTTATCAGCGATGTTGTTGGTGCTTTTGTTTTTGCAGCCATTGAAGCATATATAGTGACTGTTTTCTTTCTATAAAATAGCTGTTAGTTGTTGTTTCCACCATCAACACTCTTTTTTATGGCATTTCCGGCATCATCTACAGCATCCTTTGCGCCGTCTATTACATCCTTACCGGCATCACCTGCGCCGTCTATCACATCTTTTCCGGCATCACCTGCGCCGTCTATCACATCTTTTCCGGCATCGCCTGCTCCATCTATCACATCCTTGCCGGCATTCCCGGCGCCATCTATGATATCCTTGCCGGCATTTCCGGCATCGTCGGCGGCAGAGCCACCTCTTTGTGTATTTTCAACCATTGAGGTGTCAGCCACATTACTATTGTTTCCACAGGCTGCAAAAGCGCTTGCAGCAGCGAGTATCAGGCAAAGTGCCAATAAATATTTTATTTTTTTCATTGTATCAGTCTCCTTTTCGTTTTGGAGATAGTATGGGCAATTTTTCGTAATTTATACATCATTCGTAATTATTCTGAACCACTGAGAACAAAAAAGCTAATGCGTCATGCATGCATGTAAGCGGCAGTTTTTCTTGTTCTCAGCTTTTTAACTTGGGCTTCGTGATGAGTGCCGCGATATATGAAAAGATAAGTGCTGCCGATACTCCGACCGCACAAGCCTTAAAGCCGCCCTTAAACAGACCTATAAATCCCTCGCTGTCCACAGCCTCCTTCACACCCTTCCACAGTACATTTCCAAAGCCCAAAAGCGGTACGTTTGCACCGGCACCTGCCCACTTTGAAAATGGGCCGTATATGCCGACGGCGCCAAGCAGCGCTCCTGTGCACACAAGCATTACCATAATTCTGCCCGGCATGAGCTTTGTTTTTTCCATTAAAATCTGTACGATGGCGCAGATGATACCGCCCACGACAAATGCTTTTACATAATCCATTATATCCTTACGCCTTTCTTCTATTTTTGAACGTGCAACTATCCTCAAAAACGGCTCGTTCACCCTATTATATATGTGAAGCCATCAGCTTCAAATTACAGCTTCACATTACAGCTTCAAGCACCACTCCGTGTGCAATTCCCGGTACTGACTCGCCCTCGTTGAAGCTGACAGGCGAAAGAAGTGCTCCTGTAGGCACAAAAAGTATACGCTTCAATTCACCACTTCTAAGCTTTGGCAGATAATATGCCGACAAAACAGTTGCCGAGCACGCACAGCCCGAACCACCTGAGCCTGTGTTCTGGTTCGTTGCATCAAACATCTTCATGCCACAATCCTCGTGATTTTTGCTTATGTCCACGCCTTTTTGCCTGCACAGGTCAATCAGTATCTTCTGTCCGACGCTTCCAAGGTCTCCTGTCACTATCCTATCGTAATAAGATGCCTTTCTGCCGAAATCACTCATGTGATTTACTATCAGCTCACAGGCCGCAGGTGCCATTGCTGCGCCCATGTTCATGGCATCCTTTATGCCATAGTCCACCACAACTCCTGTCGTGATTCCCTCAATCTGCACCTTCCTTGATATACTATCTGCATTGTCACACCCAGTCCATTCATTGTCACACCCAGCCATTTCATTACCACCTGCTCCACTGCCCACAATAAATGCTGCACTTCCTGTCACTGTCCACGTCGCTGACACAGGTCTTTGATTGGCATACTGGTTAGGGAAGCGAAACTGCTTTTCGGCACTGCCAAAGTGGCTCGATGTCACTGCCACCGCATGCCTTGCATACCCTGCTGCCACAAATGCCGCGGCAAGTGAGAGCGACTCCCCGCATGTGGAGCATGCTCCGTACACTCCAAACCACGGAATACGGAAGTTTTCCACACCAAAGGTTGTGGCCATAGACTGTCCAAGCAGATCTCCTGCAAATACATAGTCCATGTCGGATGCATCCAGATGTGCTTTTCCAAGTGCCATTGTGAGTGCATCGCGCTGCATGGAGCTTTCTGCCTTTTCCCACGTATTCTGCCCAAACCTGTCATCTTTGCCTACAATATCAAACAGACCTCCAAGCGGTCCATCCGCCTCCTTTGTTCCAACAACCGAGCTGCTTTCCAATATAAAAGGAGCCTCCGTAAAACGGAGACTCCACTTTCCCAATTTTTGCTGCATACCGACTCTCCTTACTCTTAATCTCATCAAATCATAGATTTAATTAATGTCAGTATGCACAAACATATAAAATATATTCATTCAGATATAACAGCCCTATTTGCCATCATATGACACAACTGCGTCCACATCATACTTGCTAAGAAGCTTTCTGCCATTAAGACCTGCAAGCTCAATAAGGAAAAGCATCTTCACGACCTCTCCTCCAAGCTCCTCTACAAGCTCTGCTGCTGCCTGCATTGTGCCTCCTGTAGCGATAAGATCATCCACGAGAACCACCTTCTGACCGGGCTTTACTGAGTCCTTGTGCATCTCAATTGTTGCTGTGCCATACTCAAGGTCATATGTCTTTGATACAGTCTCACATGGCAGCTTGCCTGCTTTTCTCACCATAACAAACGGTTTATGAAGCGCATATGCTATCGGCATGCCAAAAACAAAGCCTCTTGATTCAGCTCCTGCTATCACATCAAAATCAAGTCCGTCAAGCTTCTTTATCATCTCGTCAATTGCAAGCTTTAATCCATCTGCATCCTGGATAACACTTGTCACATCGCGGAACATGATGCCCTTCTCCGGGAAATCCGGGATAGTTCTGATATAGTCCTTTACTGTTTTCATTGTATGTACCTTCCTTATGTGTATTTAATATGTATTTACATATATATTCGTAATGCATTTGTCCTTTTGTATGCATTACCATTTTACTCTCTTCGGACAGCATATGCAAATCATATTCACTAAAACACTTCCTAAAATCACTTAACCTTATGATATCCGTCTATGCACTCCACGACATCCACTATCTCTATCGTGCCGGCATGTGAATCAGCCACAAAGCGTATATCAAAGCTGCCGTATCTCATGCCATAGATATAATCCTTGGCCTTGTTGTATGCAGCTCTTGGATCCTGTGCCAAAATATGCTCCACAGTAATGCGGGTGTCTTCATCCATACAGCTTTTGAGTGCCTCATCGCGCCAGATAACATGCACCGTATCCCATCTGTGCTCTGCGGCAAAGCCATCTGCTGCCTCAGGATGTGAGTCTGCATATGCCAGATACGGCTTTATATCATAGATTGGTGTGCCATCAAGCATATCTACACCTGACACATGAATTATGGGCCCCCTGCCGCTTTTGTACTCAACCTTATCAAGCCTTACAGAGGATAGTCCCATGCCGTTTGGGCGAAACGGCGAACGTGTGGCAAAAACACCTCGCTTTTGTCTGCCTCCCAGCCTGGGTGGTGTGACGAGCGGTGTGAATTTCTCCACCCTGTTTTCGGAAAAGCCCCATATAATCCACAAATGCGAGAACTCCTCTATTCCGCGAAGCGCATCGGGATTTTGGTATTTTGGTTCAAATACTATCTGCCCTGCTGCCTCAGGTACGAGGCCGCTCTGCCTTGGAATGCCAAATTTCTCTCCAAATCCGGTATGCATAATCGCAACCGGCTCTATAGTCTTCTCATACATATCTCTATACCAGTATTTTATTCAGTATATCATCCTCCAGCACAAGCTTCTTTGCCGCATCGCGGTACTCCTTCTCATGCAGATATGTGTGTCTGAACGGCTTCATGGATGGCGCCATATCTATCGCATCCAAAAAATCCTGTTTTCTCATGCCAAGAGTGGCCGCATAGTCGAAAAAGCCTGTCCTTTTGAGCACTGTGCACACCCTTACATATCTGTGGTTCTGCACCACACTCATGATATAGGTTGCTATGCCGACCTGTATGCCATGAAGCTGTGGATGCTCAAGAATTTTGTCAAGCGCATGTGAAATAAGATGCTCGCTGCCGCTGGTAGGCGCACTGCTTCCCGCTATCTCGTTTGCTATGCCGCTCATGGCAAGTGAATCCACAAGCTCCTTTAGGAAAAGCTCATCCTTTATGCTCTCATAAGGTGTACGCACAAAGCTGTTGACCGCCTTTTTAGCAACCATCACGGCAAAGTCATTGACCACGCCTGCACCATGTGCTTCCTCAAAAATCCAGTCATAGAGTGCTGTAATCTTTGACACCATATCCCCGATGCCTGAATATATAAACTTCTCCGGTGCTGTGCGGATGACCTGTGTATCAACTATGATACCATGCGCAAGCTTTGCAGGAACCGACGTACGCTTGCCGTGCACCAAAAGTGATGCACTGGCGCTAGAAAAACCATCGCTTGAGCTTGAGGTCGGCACACTGATAAATGGCATATTTCTTAGAAAAGCTGCATATTTTCCTGCATCTATTACCTTTCCGCCTCCCACTGACACGACTGCCTTTGCCTTGTTTGGTATATCAAATGCAAGGGTGATGATATCGTCTATCTCAACTGTATCAAGCTCACTGTACTCAAGCACTGTGATACCGGCATCAGTAAGCGACTTCATTATAGTATCTCCAAACATATCTATGAGACCGTTTCCCATAAAAATGACTACGCTCGTCAGCTCCTCACTCTTTAAATACTCTCCGATTTTGTTTAATGTTCCATTTCCCACCTTGAGGATTGATGGAATAGATATTGCTTTTCCTGTCTGCATTTTCATTCTCCTCTTTTTATTTAATATGCCGGACTATCATTGCTTTGCATCAAAAATTGTCGCACTGTAGCCCTGTTTTTTCTTGCTGTCATACATGGCGGTGTCTGCCCTTCTGTAGAGCTGGTCAAACGTGATACAATCCATTCCGTCATAAAAGCATGCGCCCAGACTGAGCAGTATATGCTTTCCATTCATCTCTGCTATATCAATATGCTCTATGTTTGAAAAAAGCCTGTCAAAAAAAGCTTCTGCCCGCTCTTTATCAAGCATCCCCGGTATAAATACCGCAAACTCATCCCCGCCCAGGCGAAGCACGACATCATCATCACGACATGATTTGCGCAGAGTATCAGCAATTGCTATTATCACCTTGTCACCTACCGCATGTCCATAGGTATCGTTTATTGCCTTAAACTTGTCACAGTCTAAAAGGCATAACAGACCGCACTGTTTGCGGACGAGATACTCTGTTATCTTATTCTCTCCACTTCCGCGGTTGCGTATACCTGTCATCAAATCAATCTGTGCCAGATACATAAGCCTGTTTTCACGTCGCTTTTCCTCGTCAATATTCTCCACGCAGTAAAGCACATGCCACAGCCTGCCATCTGCATCATAGTCTACAGGAATAAACCTTTCACGGCACCAGCCTGATACCTTTCCGATAAACTCGTGCACTATAGTATTTTTTCCACGAAGTCTGTCCTCTACAGTACTGATATCCACAAATTCAAGTGTCTCTTTGCGCTGTGCCTTAGTACAGAACTCATTCATCACACTGTTTATATGCCCTGGGAAATCCTCATCTATCCTATACTCTCCCTCTTTCTGTGGATTCACGCCCAAAAAGTGTGTAACCTCATCCAAAGTCTTTACTATATGGTATCTGCGTGTCTGCACATTTACCAGTGCCATGGATATATAGATGCTTGAAAGCGATGAATAGCTGCTAAGCTTCGCTTCCTTATTCGACTTTGTGAAGGAATTGCGCAGCTTAAGCAATGATATGAGCAGGGTTCCTATCATATCCAGGAATGTGGTCAGTCCGAGAGTATCACTTTCCGGTGGATTATCCACACCGAAAAAGCCCTTTATCTCATCCTTGTAACGGATTGGACATACCACCAGGTTTTTTACATTTTGTGCCTTTAACAGATTGTAAGAGCCCCTGTGCTCATCCTTTATCTGCTCTATATCTGTAATAATGATATTTTTTTCATTGTCAAAGGCCTGATACCACCAGCCTATTATGTCCATATCGACATTCTGCAATTCATGTATCTCCGGCACTATTCCATCCGCACACCACTCATATGTATTTTTGGTAACATGCTTCTCATCACAATCCTCAAATATATATATGCGGTCAGAACCGATGTGTTTTCCGAAAAATCTGATAAACTCATTAATCTGCTCATCCGGTGTATCATAGTTGAGTGCAGATCTGAGTGCCTTATTTATAACAAGCTCGTATTTTATGATTGTCTTCATACCTGCTGCATCCTCGTATTGTTACTTGTATATTACCCGTATTATTCAAAACCACCACACACATTCGCAAAACTGCACGATGTCCGCGCTTAACAACATTATACCAAATTTTTTCAAAAATGCACATAAATCATGGTATTCTTACCATTATTTTTTTCTCTTTATTTTCAATCATCGTAAGCACAGGAATGTGCTTTTTTCTGAGTGCACGTATAACAGGATACGTCTCAAATGCGTTTCCTTCCACATACACTGCCTCCGGTCTGTACTTCAAAATACACTTTACCTGCTCCTTTACATATGCCTTCCACTGTGGCTTCTCCATCAGCACCTCTGCATATGCTGTCTCACTGTCAAGCTCTGTTAATTCAAGCTGCGCAACAGGCATTGCATCAACATGGCAGATATGCACACCCTTTATGCCTCGTGCCTTTGCAACATTCATAAGCTGCTCGTTAGTCTGACTGTCACATGCCTTCGCTGCAGTATCTCCTTTACTGCCATACCATACTATCACAGAGCTGTCTTTATGAAGAGAAAGCGCCTTTTCGCATGCCTTTACAGCTTCATCCTGCTCCTTTACAGTCATGATAAAGCCTCCCTTATGACAGAATATCGCACCGGGAATTCCTGTAGCATTTACAAGTTCCTCACCTTCAAGCCCCAGCCACTCTGCCGGAAAAGAACACTTGTAATTCATCGAGTATTCTCTTTTCTGCGGCTGTATACAAAAGCCACCTCTGTTTGACGGAAAAATAACAAACGCAATATCCGTCTCACTCAGAGCCTTCTGACACGGTATAAACTCAGGAAGCACCAGTATCCTGCTTGCCGGATCGTGCTTTGCAAGCACCTCCTCCACTCTCTTATCGGCTCTCTCATTGCCACGGTATCTCTCAAATTTGTTTTCCAGTATCATGCCTGCTACGCTTACCGCCTGAAAGAAAGCCTCATCGCTGCCACCCTCATAATCCCATGACGGGTTGAAATTGCCTATAAGCGTTGCAAGCTCGTTTTTCTCTCCTGTGTTGTCATTGTTGTCGAGAGGCTGGACAAATGACTCATCGAATTTCACCGCAAGCTCCTCACCTAAAATATCCGCTCCAACAGCCTCCCACAGCAGTCCAAATGCCGCATACGGCACACCGTTTTCCCTTATTCTGCTGTCCTTTTGATGATGGTCAAACTCACCACGCCCTATATCAAAAACTATTCCTGTAAAATCATCAGGCACACTGTTGCCCCTTGTTATGCTGATCTCAGGGTTTATATACAAAAGCAGGGCTGATGAGAACACATCATCTGCGTGAAATTTGCCGCCATGTGTAAAGGCACAGGCATCCTTTTGTTTTATCTGCTCTATTAATCTGCTCATTTTTAACCTCATATGTATTCTTTTACGTTGTGATACCTTATAACTCTTTAATCATAATTGTAATACTCAAAATGTCAATATAATTGATGCTAAAACATCAGTTGACAGAATGTCTTTTCTGTATTACTGTATATAATACAAATAATACTTTTATATCACTTACAAGTTTTGTCAGGTTACAGCCTGCTCATAAATATTGATGCATTTCAAACAGGCTATGACCTATAAACGGTAAGATTAAGGAGGTTCACATGATAATAGAACTCGACATGTCAAGCAGCACCCCGATATACGTACAGCTTAGAAACCAGATTGTAAAGGGAATAGGCAAAGGTGAGCTAAAGACCGGCGAAAAGCTTCCAACCGTACGCCAGCTTGCAAGCGATGCCAGTGTAAACACAATGACTGTCAATAAAGCCTATCAGATTTTGAAAAATGAGGGATTTATCCGCACAGACAGACGGCTCGGCGCTTTTGTGTCAGAATCCATCGCAGATGATACAGATTTCACTGAAAAGCTGGAATCAGAGCTTGAGCTTTTAAGTGCTGAGGCCTGTCTCACCGGAATGAGCCGTGAGGAATTTTTATCAATGTGTGATAAAATATATTCACAAATGAAACCATGTACCGCTTAGCAGAGGAGGCAGACTATGGAAATTATGATGTTTATTATCTTTATAATTACAAATCTTATTATCATACTATGTATGCAATTTGCGTACACACACGCCTATAAATATGAAAATGGCATGTATCTCAATGTACATATTCCATCATCTCACAAAGAAGATGCCGAAGTAGCCGAAATCGTCACCACCGAGGAATTCGAGAAGATCCTGAATCAGATTTATAACAACGGCTATGTGCTGGTGGATTTCAACAGCTTTGTGTCCAGCAATGTGGATCTGATCCTGGCAAATGCCACCGCACCCCTGCAGGCTGCAGCCGCCGGAACGGACACGATTCCCGTTATTGGCACCTCCGTCACCGACTATGCCACCGCCCTGGACATCGACCAGTGGACGGGCAGCACGGGCCGGAACATCTCCGGCACCTGCGACCTGGCTCCCCTGGACCAGCAGGCCGCTATGATCCAGGAGCTGTTCCCCGACGCCAAGACCGTGGGTATGCTCTATTGCTCCGGCGAGCCCAACTCCGTCTATCAGATCGAGCAGATGGAGGGCTATCTGACCCAGATGGGCTATACCTGTGAGCGCTTCTCCTTCACCGATTCCAACGACGTGGCCTCCGTCACCCAGACGGCCTGCGCCTCCTCTGACGTGATCTATGTCCCCACCGACAACACCGCCGCCTCTAACACCGAGCTCATCGCCAACGTGGTGCTGCCCGCCCAGATCCCCGTGATTGCCGGCGAGCAGGGCATCTGCTCCGGCTGCGGCGTGGCCACCCTGTCCATCGACTACTATGACATCGGCTATCAGGCCGGCGAGATGGCCTATGACGTGCTGGTCAACGGCGCCGACATCTCCACCATGGACGTGCAGTCCGCCGCCACCGCTGTGAAGATGTACAACGAGTCCGTCTGCCAGCAGCTGGGTCTGACCATGCCGGAGGACTACTCCCCCATCGCCGCCGACTGATCCGGCGGACACGTCCCAACAAAACCATAACGGAAGCAGCGCGAGGGTCAAATTGCCATCGCGCTGCTTTTCCCGTACAAAAAGACAGTATCAAAAAGGAGGACTCCCTGTGACCCTTTCTTCTCTGCTTGGCGCCCTGCCCGGCGCGATGTCCCAAGGTCTCATCTGGGGCATCATGGCCATCGGTGTGTTCATCACGTTCAAGGTGCTGGACATCGCCGACCTGACCGTGGACGGCACCCTGTGTACCGGCGGCGCGGTGTGCGTGGTGCTCATCATCGGCGGCTATCCCATGTGGCTGGCCATCCTGCTGGCCACCCTGGCGGGCATGGCTGCCGGTCTGTGTACCGGATTGTTCCACACCCTGTTCGGCATCCCCGCCATTCTGGCCGGTATTCTGACCCAGTTTGCCCTGTGGTCGGTGAATCTGCGCATCCTGGGCGGGGCCAACCAGGCCATCAGCGCCGACAAATACGACCTGCTCACCTCCCTGCGCTATCTGGGCAACAGCAACATCCCCTTCTGGAAGAACCCCCTGGTGATGATCTCCGTGTTCCTGGTGGTGGTCATCGCCCTGTTGTATTGGTTTTTCGGCACGGAGATGGGCTGCTCCCTGCGGGCCACCGGCGCCAACCAGAACATGGCCCGGGCCCAGGGCATCAACACCGACTTCTGCAAGGTGCTGGGCCTGATGGTCTCCAACGGCCTGGTGGGCCTGAGCGGCGCGCTGTTGTCCCAGTATCAGGGCTTTGCCGACATCAACATGGGCCGCGGCTCCATCGTCATCGGCCTGGCCGCCGTGGTCATCGGCGAGGTGCTCTTCGGCAAGATCTTCCGCAATTTCGCCCTGCGGCTGCTCAGCGTGGCCTTCGGCTCCATCATCTACTACGTGGTCATCCAGGTGCTGCTGTGGACCCGGCTCATCGACTCCAACGACCTGAAGCTGCTGTCCGCCATCGTGGTGGCCCTGTTCCTGGCCCTGCCCTATTGGAAGGGCAAATTCTTCTCCAAGCCTGTGAAGAGAGGAGATGCCAAGCATGCTTGCGGTAAAGAATATCTACAAGACCTTTAACGTGGGCACCGCCAACGAAAAGCACGCCCTGAACGGCGTGGAGCTGACCATGGAGGACGGGGACTTCATCACCGTCATCGGCGGCAACGGCGCGGGCAAGAGCACCCTGATGAACGCCATCGCCGGGGCCTGGCCTGTGGACGAGGGCAGCATCATCATCGACGGCGTGGACGTGACAAAGCTCAGCGAGCACAAGCGGGCCGCCTTCATCGGCCGGGTGTTCCAGGACCCCATGATGGGCACCGCCGCCACCATGGGCATTGAGGAGAATCTGGCCCTGGCCAAGCGCCGGGGCAAGGTACGCACCCTGCGCACCGGCATCACCCGGGCCGAGCGGGAGGAGTATCGCGAACTGCTGAAGACCCTGGGACTGGGGCTGGAGGACCGCATGACCTCTAAGGTCGGCCTGCTCTCCGGCGGCCAGCGCCAGGCCCTCACCCTGCTGATGGCCACCATCATCCGGCCCAAGCTCCTCCTGCTGG
>ENA-UEPV01000571-UEPV01000571.1-human-gut-metagenome-genome-assembly--contig:-NODE-571-length-25046-cov-5.887581_pt1 | contig 25046 bp, 30 predicted proteins | sample MGYA00242942_ERZ507925 | MGnify/ENA primary metagenome ERZ507925 (study PRJEB26167, sample SAMN06115453) | human gut metagenome | host: Homo sapiens | place: China:Fujian | collected 2015-08-26... | reverse complement strand
GAACATTTTTCTTTGAACTGCAAGGAGACTCATCATGGAATTTGAAAAAGTACGCGATATCATCGTGGAAACGCTGGGCTGCGATGCGGAAGCCGTAACCCTTACTGCTTCTCTGGCAGACGATCTGGGTGCCGATTCTCTGGCCGCCGTGGAGCTGGTCATGGCGCTGGAAGAAGCCGCAGGCATCTCCATTGCCGAAGAAGATGCCGCCAATCTCAAAACCGTTGGCGACATCATGACCTATCTGGCCGCTCACAAGAATTAACGTGCGTCCGCCGGAGGGTACAGACCCTCCGGCGGTCCGGTTTTGCGAGGAAAGGATATTCCATGACCAATCAAGAACTGAAGGACCTGCTGGCCCGCTTCGAGGGAAGCTCCCTGTCCAAGCTGAAGCTGTCCACCCAGGAATTTACCATAGAAATGGAGCGGGCCGTCTCCGCTCCCGCCGCGCCGGTGATCCCGGCAGCGGCTGCTGCCCCGGCGGCTCCCACAGCCGCCGAACCGGAGGGCGATGCCATCACCGCCCCCATGGTGGGCACCTTCTACGCCGCCTCCGCCCCGGAACAGCCCCCCTTTGTGCAGGTGGGCGACCGGGTACGCAAGGGCCAGCCCGTCTGCCTGCTGGAGGCCATGAAGATGATGAGCGAGATCCCCGCCCCCTGTGACTGCGAGATCACGGCGGTTCTGAAGGAAAACGGCGAGCTGGTTTCCTTCGGGGAGCCGCTGTTCCGCTATCAGCCATGCTGAAGCGGGTATTGATCGCCAACCGGGGGGAGATCGCCCTCCGGGTGCGGCGGGCCTGCCGGGAGGCAGGCATTGAGACGGTCTCGGTGTATTCGCAGGCGGACGCGGAGGCCCTCCACGTCCAGCTGGCCACCCGGTCCGTGTGCATCGGCCCTCCCCGGGCCGCTGACAGCTACTTAAATCCCACGGCGCTGCTCTCTGCCGCCATAGCCACCGGCTGCGACGGTCTGCACCCCGGCTACGGGTTCCTGTCGGAAAACCCGGAATTTGCCGACGCCTGCGCGGAAAACGGCATCACCTTCATCGGTCCCTCCGGGGACGCCATCCGGAAGGCCGGCTCCAAATCCGCCGCCCGAGACCTGATGCGCGCCGCCGGGGTCCCCGTGACCCCCGGTTCCGACGGGCCGGTATCCTCCGTGGAGGACGCTCTGGCCGTGGCGGAGACGGTGGGCTATCCCGTTTTGCTGAAGGCCAGCGCCGGAGGCGGCGGCCGGGGCATCCGCCGCTGCGACAGTTCTAAAGACCTGCCCGACGCTTACGCCGCCGCCAAAGCGGAGGCCAACGCCTGCTTCGGAAATGACGAGATGTATCTGGAAAAGCTGGTGCTGGAGCCCCGGCACATCGAGTTTCAGATCTTAGCAGACCGGCAGGGCCACGTCATCCATCTGGGAGACCGGGACTGCTCCATCCAGCGCCGGAACCAGAAGCTCATTGAGGAGGCCCCCGCCCGGTGCCTGACGCCGGAGCTGCGGGAGGAGATGGGCCGGGCCGCCGTGAAAGCGGCGCAGGCCGTCCACTACGAGGGCGCGGGCACTGTGGAATTTCTGCTGGACAGCGACGGGCAGCATTTCTACTTTATGGAGATGAACACCCGGATCCAGGTGGAGCACGGCATCACGGAGATGATCACCGGCGTGGATCTGGTGCGTCAGCAGCTGCGCATCGCCTCCGGTCTGCCCCTTGACCTGACTCAGGAGGACGTGACCCTCACCGGCCACGCCATCGAGTGCCGCATCAACGCCGAGGACCCCACGGCCAATTTCCGGCCCTGCCCCGGCAAGGTGGAATTTCTCCACTTCCCCGGCGGCCCCGGCGTCCGGGTGGACTCCGCCCTCTATAACGGCTGCACCCTCTCCCCCTATTACGATTCTCTGGCCGCCAAGGTGATGGTCCACGCCCCCACCCGGCTGGAAGCCATCCGCAGGATGCGCCGCTGTCTGGAGGAATTTACTCTGGAGGGCTTCCCCACCAACGCGGAGCTGTCCTATGAGCTGCTGTTCCACCCCACCTTTGTCCGGGGCGGCTGCACCACCGCCTTTCTGGACCGAAGCCTGCCGGAGCTGCTGGAATTCAGCCGCCGGGTAGACGATCACAAAGGATAATACATGGAAAACATTTTTGCGAAACGCCGGGCGCGGCTGCTGGCCATGAAAGCCATGCGGGAGAATTACGTCCCCGGTGAAAAGTTAGTCACCTGCCCCCATTGCGGCGGGGAGAGCCAGCGCAGGGACGTGGCGGCGGCGCTGTCCGTCTGCCCCCTGTGCGGCTACCACTTCCCCATGGGGGCCTATTACCGGCTCAGCAGCGTGCTGGACCCCGGCTCCTTCCGGGAGCTGCACGAAAAGCTGACGGCCAGCGACCCCCTCCGCTTCCCCGGCTACGGGGCCAAGCTGGACGGCGCCCGCCGCAAGACCGGCATGAACGAGGCCGTGGTCACCGCCACCGGCACCGTGGGCGGAAGCCGCTGTGTGGTGGGCGTGCTGGACAGCCGCTTTCTCATGGGCAGCATGAGCGCCGCCGTAGGGGAAAAGCTGACGCTGGCCATCGAGTACGCCGGGAAAAACAAGCTGCCCCTGATCCTTTTTGCCGCCAGCGGCGGGGCGCGGATGCAGGAGGGCATTTTGTCTCTCATGCAGATGGCGAAAACCAGCGCGGCTCTGGCCCGGTTTTCGGAAAAGGGACTGCTGTACATCTCCGTTCTCACGGACCCCACCACCGGCGGCGTCACCGCCAGCTTTGCCTCGTTGGGTGACATTATTCTGGCCGAACCCGGTGCGCTCATCGGCTTCGCCGGACCTCGCGTCATTCAGCAGACCATCGGCGAGACCCTGCCGGAGGGCTTTCAGCGGGCGGAGTTTCAGTTGGAGCACGGCTTTGTGGACGCGGTGGTCCCCCGGAAGGATCTGCGGGACACGCTGATCCGTCTGCTGAAGCTCCACGGGAAAGGAGAACGCCATGGCTGAGAAAACCGCCGCGGAGCGGGTGGCGCTGGCCCGCCATCCCCAGCGGCCCAATATCACGGACTATATCGACGGACTGTTCACCGATTTCTTTGAGCAGCGGGGAGACCGGGCCTGCCGGGAGGACCCCGCCATTTTAGGCGGCATCGCCCTGTTCCACGGGCGGCCCGTCACCGTCATCGGCACCCGGAAAGGCAAAACGCTGGAGGAAAACCTCCGGTGCAACTTCGGGATGCCGGGGCCGGAGGGCTACCGCAAGGCGCTGCGGCTCATGAAGCAGGCGGAGAAGTTCCGCCGCCCTATTTTTACCTTTATCGACACCGCCGGGGCCTATCCCGGTCTGGAGGCCGAGGAGCACGGTCAGGGCGAGGCCATCGCCCGGAATCTCTTTGAGATGAGCCGTCTGACGGTGCCGGTCATCGCCGTCGTCACCGGGGAGGGCAACAGCGGCGGCGCGCTGGCGCTGGCTGTGGCCGACCGGGTGCTGATGCTGGAAAACGCCGTGTACGCCATTTTGTCCCCGGAGGGCTTCGCCTCGATCCTGTGGAAGGACGCCCAGCGTTCCGGCGAGGCGGCGGAGCTGATGAAGCTCACCGCCCCGGAGCTGAAAAAGCTGGGGGTCATTGATGGCATCGTCCGGGAGCCGGAGGGCGGCGCGCAGACCGACCCCAGCCGGACGCTGTGGAATCTGGACCGGGCGCTGACCGCCTGTCTGGAACCCCTGCTGAAGGAAAGCGCCGTCAGCCTGACGGAACGGCGCTATCAGAAATTCCGCGCCCTTGGCCGCGGGAAGGAGGACGCATGAACGGGATCAAGCTCCGGGGCACAGGCCGCTGTGTCCCCGCCAATACCGTCACCAATGACGATCTTTCCCGGCTGGTGGATACCAATGACGAGTGGATCACCGCCCGCACCGGCATCCGCAGCCGCTACCGCTGTGAAAAAGAGACCCTGACCGATCTGTGCGTCAGCGCCGCGCGGGACGCCCTGCACATGGCCGGGATCACCCCGGCGGACATCGGCGTGTGCATCGTGGCCACCGTCTCGGCGGATACCGTGGTGCCCTCTGCCGCCTGTCTGCTGCAACGGGCGCTGGGTCTGCCGGAGGATACCCCCTGTTTCGACCTGAACGCCGCCTGCACCGGCTTTGTCTACGCCCTGCACACTATGGAGTGCCTGCTGAACGCCTCCCCCCGGAAATTCGGTCTGGTGGTGGGGGCGGAGGCCCTGAGTAAAGTGGTAGACTGGACGGACCGGGGCACCTGCATCCTCTTTGGAGACGGCGCGGCCGCCGCCGTGGTGGAGTGCCGGGAGGGCTGGCCCTCCATCTCCGCCGTACTGGGCAGCCGGGGGGACGACGTTCTCCTGCGTCTGCCGGGCCTTGGCCGGGGAGAGCCAAACGTCCTCTCCATGGAGGGGACGCAGGTGTTCAAATTCGCCGTGGAGACCGTTCCCGCCTGCATGGACGCCACGCTGAAAAAGGCGGGACTGACCCCGGCGGACATCGACTTCTTCGTGTTCCATCAGGCCAACGCCCGCATCATTGACCTGGCGGTGCGGAAATACCGCATCCCGCCGGAAAAATACTACAAAAACATCGACCGTTACGGCAACACCGCCGCTGCCAGCGTCCCGCTGGTCCTCAGCGAGCTGGTGGAGCAGGGCCGCGTGGGTCCCGGCAGCCGCCTGCTGCTGACCGCCTTTGGCGGCGGTCTTACCTGGGGCGGTGCGGTGCTGGAAATGGCCTGAGCCTCTTTTCTGTAAAGGAGCATACTATGAAAAAACTCAACGAGCTGCTGGGGACGGAGTTCCCCATTATCCAGGGCGGCATGGCCAACATCGCCACAGGCGAATTTGCCGCCGCCTGCTCTAACGCGGGGGCGCTGGGCGTCATCGCCACCGGCGGGATGCTGGAAGCGGACCTGCTGCGCAAGCAGATCCGCATCTGCAAGAGCCTGACGGACAAGCCCTTCGGCGTGAACCTGATGCTGATGAACCCCTGCGCCGACGAAATGGCCCAGATCATCATTGAGGAGGGCGTTCAGGTGGTGACCACCGGGGCGGGCAGTCCCGGCAAGTACATCCCCGCGTGGAAAGAGGCCGGGATCAAGGTGCTGCCCGTGGTGGCGGCCTCCATCCTTGCCAAGCGGCTGGTGAATCAGGGAGCCGACGCCATCATCGCCGAGGGCATGGAGTCCGGCGGCCATGTGGGCGAAATGACCACCATGGCCCTGGTGCCCCAGGTCATCGACACGGTGGACGTCCCCGTCATCGCCGCCGGCGGCATTGCCGATGGACGGCAGGCGGCCGCGGCCTTCGCTCTGGGGGCCTGCGGTATTCAGGTGGGCACCTGCCTGCTGGCAAGCCGGGAGTGCCCCATCCATGAAAATTACAAGCAGGCCCTTCTGAAGGCCAAGGACAGCGACACCACTGTCACGGGCCGCTCCATCGGCGGGCCGGTGCGGGTGCTGAAAAACAAAATGGCACGGGAATACCTCGCCCTGGAAAAGCGTGGAGCCACGCTGGAGGAGCTGGAACACGTCACCCTCGGCGGTCTCCGCCGCGCGGTGTTCGAGGGAGACATGGAGCGGGGCAGCGTCATGGCCGGTCAGGTGGCCGGTATGCTCCACGAGATCAAGCCCCTGCGGCAAATTTTCGAGGAACTGTACAACAGCAGCCGGGCCGTTTTGAAGGCCACGGAGGCAGCATGGCAGTAACGATCCGGGGAAAGACCCTCCCCCTCCCCATTTTGCAGGGGGGCATGGGCGTGGGCATCAGTCTGGACGGCCTTGCCGGGGCGGTAGCCGCCTGCGGCGGCATGGGGACCCTCTCCACCGCCGTCTGCGGCTTTCAGGAGCCGGATTTCGCCAAGCGTCCCTTTGAAGCCAACCTCCGGGCGCTGGACCAGCAGGTCCGCCATGCCAAGGTTTTGGCCCACGGCGCGGGGCTCATCGCCGTCAACGCCATGGTCGCCACCACCCAGTACGCCGACAGCGTCCGCACCGCTCTCCGGGCGGGGGCTGACGCCATCGTCTGCGGTGCGGGACTTCCCAAGGATCTCCCCGCGCTGGCCTCCGAAGTCTCCGACAGCGACGCCGCCATTGCCCCCATCGTCAGCAGCGGCCGGGCGGCGGGGCTGCTGTGCAAGCTGTGGGACCGGCACTATGGCCGCATCCCCGACTTTTTGATCTTGGAGGGGCCGGAGGCCGGGGGGCATCTGGGCTTCTCCCGGCAGGAGCTGGACCAGCCCCCTGCCCTTTCCGACCTTTTGCGGGAGGTTCTGACCGCCATCGCCCCCTTCCGGGACAAGGCAGGCCGGGACATTCCGGTTTTCGTGGCCGGCGGCGTGAAAAACGGCGCAGACATGGCCCGCTACATGAAGGAGGGCGCTGCCGGGGCGCAGTTCGCCACCCGGTTCATCGCCACGGCGGAGTGCGACGCCTCCGAGGGCTACAAGCAGCGGCTCTTAGCGGCAAAGGCCGACGACATCACCCTGGTGAAAAGCCCCGTGGGGATGCCGGGACGGGCGCTGCGCAGTCCCCTGATCCGGCGGGTGGAGGCCGGCACCCAGCCGCCTCCGGAGCGGTGCGTGAAGTGCATCGTCACCTGTGACGGCAAAAACGCCCCCTACTGCATTTCCAAGGCCCTCATCGCCGCCCGGAACGGCGATTGGGAGAACGGCCTGTTTTTCTGCGGAGCCGCCGGCGGCGAGGTGAACACCCTCTCCACCGTGCCGGAGCAGATGGCTCAGATCATGGACGAATGGAGAGCTGCACAATGAAGTTAGGATTTTTATACGCGGGACAGGGCAGCCAGCACCCCGGCATGGGCGCTGACCTGTATGAGCGCTTCCCCACCTTCCGCGCCGTGCTGGACAGCGCCGCGGAGCAGGTGGATTTCGATTTGAAGGAGGTCTCCTTCACCGATGCGAAGGGCGTTCTGAATCAGACCCGCTATACCCAGCCCTGCATGGTGGCCTTCGCCGCAGGCATGACCGCGCTGCTGGCGGAGCGGGGCATCGTCCCCGCCGCTGCCGCCGGACTGTCTCTGGGCGAGTATTCCGCCCTCCACGCCGCCGGGGTCTTTGACGCCGACACCGCCGTGGAGCTGGTGGCCTTCCGTGGCAAAGCCATGGAGGAAGCCGCAGCCGGACGGCCCTCTGCCATGGTAGCGGTGCTGGGGCTGGACCGGGCGGCCTTGCAGGAGGCCTGTGACGAGGCTTCCGCCCACGGCTGCGTGGTCATCGCCAACTACAACTGCCCCGGCCAGCTGGTCCTCGGCGGCGAGAAGGCCGCCGTGGAGACCGCGGCGGCTCTGGCAAAGGAAAAGGGCGCCCGCCGCTGTCTGCCGCTGAAGGTCAGCGGCCCCTTCCACACCCCCCTCATGGCCCCCGCCGGGGACGCGCTGGCGGAGCGGTTCCGCACCGTGGAGTTCCGGGAGCCGCAGATTCCCGTGATCTTCAACTGTCTGGGCGCGGAGCGTCCCGATGGCGCTGCCATCCCGGAGCTGCTGGTGCGGCAGGTGCAGAGCAGCGTCTACATGGAGGATTCCCTCCGCCGCATGGCCGCCATGGGGCTGGACGCGCTGGTGGAGATCGGCCCGGGCAAGGCCCTCAGCGGCTTTGTGAAGAAAACCGTCCCGGAGCTGCCGGTGTACGCCGTGGAGACCGCGGCGGAGCTGGAACAGCTGACGGAGACCCTCAAAGGAGCATCGCTATGAATTTTTCTGAAAAAACAGCCGTCGTCACCGGCGGCAGCCGGGGTCTGGGCCGGGCCATCTGTCTGGAGCTGGCCCGGGGCGGAGCCAACGTGATGCTCTGCTACGCGGGCAACGAAGCGGCGGCCAATGAGACCGTTGCCGCCTGCGAGTCCCTTGGAGCCAAGGCCGTGGCCATCCGGTGCGACGTGTCGAAAGAGGACGAAGTGAAGGCCCTGATGGACGCCGCCCTCAAAACCTTTGGCCGCATCGACATTCTGGTGAACAACGCGGGCATCACAAGGGACGGCCTGCTCATGATGATGAAGCCGGAGGATTTCGACGCCGTCATCGCCGCCAACCTCCGGGGTGCCTTCCTTTGCATGAAGGCCGTGGCCCGGCAGATGGTGAAGCAGCGCTATGGCCGCATCGTGAACCTCTCCAGCGTGGTGGGTCTCCGAGGCAACGCCGGTCAGGTGAATTACGCCGCCAGCAAGGCGGGCGTCATCGGCATGACGAAATCCCTTGCGAAAGAACTGGCGGGACGGAACATCACCGTCAACGCCGTGGCCCCCGGCTTTATCGACACGGATATGACCGCCGCCCTGACGGAGACCGCGAAAAACGCCGCCCTCGGCTCCATTCCCATGGGCCGCATGGGCACCCCGGAAAACGTGGCCAAGGCCGTGGCCTTTTTAGCCGGCGAGGACGCGGGCTACATCACCGGGCAGGTTTTGGCCGTTGACGGCGGCATGAGTATGTGAGGAGGAACGCGACATGGAACGACGCAGAGTTGTTATCACCGGTCTGGGGGCCGTGACCCCCATCGGCCTGACGGCGGGAGAAAGCTGGCAGGCCGTGAAAAACGGCGTGTGCGGCATCGGCCCCATCACCCATTACGATCCCGCCGCCCAGAAGGTAAAGCTGGCGGCAGAGGTAAAGGGCTTCGATCCGGAGGCCCTGCTGGGCCGTCAGGAATCCAAGCGCATGGGCCGCTTCACCCAGTTCGCCGTGGCGGCGGCCCGGGAGGCCCTGTCCGACGCCGGTTTCTCCGTGGAGCAGGCGGATGCGGACCGCTGCGGTGTGATCCTCTCCAGCGGCATCGGCGGACAGGCCATCACCGAGGCGGAGCACTGCCGGGGTCTGGAAAAGGGCTTTGACCGGGTGTCTCCCTTCTATGTCCCCACCGCCATCTGCAACATGGCGGCGGGTCAGGTGGCCATCGACGCGGGCTTCCGGGCCATGTGCTCCTGCCCCGTCACCGCCTGCGCCGGAGGTACCAACGCCGTGGGCGACGCTTTCCACTACATTCGGGACGGCTACGCCGAGGTCATGCTCTGCGGCGGCACCGAGGCCTCCATCACGCCCATGTCCATCGGCGGCTTCACCTCCATGAAGGCCCTGACCCAGACGGAGGACCCCGACCGGGCCTCCATTCCCTTTGACGCGGAGCGCAGCGGCTTCGTCATGGGCGAGGGCGCGGGCGTGCTGCTCCTGGCGGAATTGGAGCACGCCAAGACCCGCGGGGCGAAGATCTACGCCGAGGTGGTGGGCTACGGCGCCACCTGCGACGCTCACCACATCACCGCCCCCCTTGCGGACGGCAGCGGCGGCGCCAAGGCCATGGCCATGGCGCTGACCGACGGCGGCGTTTCTCCGGAGCAGGTGGGCTACATCAACGCCCACGGCACCTCTACCCACCTCAACGACGCCGGGGAGACTGCCGCCGTGAAAACGGTGTTCGGTGCCCACGCCTATCAGCTGGCCGTCAGCTCCACCAAATCCATGACGGGCCACATGCTGGGGGCCGCCGGCGCCGTGGAAGCCATCTTCACCGCCCTGAGCCTGCGGGACGGCTTCCTCCCCGCCACCATCCACTATCAGACCCCGGACCCGGACTGCGATCTGGATGTGGTGCCCAACGAGGGCCGTCCGGCGGACATCCGGTACGCCCTGAGCAACTCTCTGGGCTTCGGCGGACACAACGGCAGCCTGCTGCTGAAGAAATGGGAGGACTGACATGGGCTTGCAGTTAAATTCCAATGAGATCGCCGAGATCCTGCCCCACCGCTACCCCTTCGCGCTGGTGGACCGCATCACCGACGGGGAATCCGGCGTGTGGGCCAAGGGCATCAAGTGCGTCAGCGTGGGCGAGCCGTTTTTCTGCGGCCACTTCCCCCAAAAGCACGTCATGCCCGGCGTGCTGATCTTAGAGGCGCTGGCCCAGGTGGGGGCCGTGGCGATCCTGTCCCTGCCGGAGAACCGGGGGAAGATCGCCCTGTTCGGCGGCGTGAAAAACGCCCGCTTCAAGCGGCAGGTCATCCCCGGAGACGTTCTGGAGCTGGAATGTACCCTCACGAAGCGCCGGGGTCCGGTGGGCATCGGCGCCTGCACCGCCACGGTGAACGGCGAGACGGCCTGCACCGCGGAGCTGATCTTCGCCATCCAGTGACGGCCTCTCCCCTTTCGGACGCACAACGGAGAGAAACGACTTTTTCGACACGCAGAGCAGCAGCGGCAAATTGCCGCTGCTGTTGTTCATTTACGGATAGATGTCCGCCATATTCCGTCCAACGCTCCTGCAAAGCACCCGCTTTCTTCACCAAAATGCACAAAATTTAAAAATTTTGCCGCAAAGAATTGACGGCGGCAGGCGTTATCCATATAATAAAAACTCGGACTCGGCTCACACTTGAATTGGAAGCCGGGCAAAACAGAGCATATACGGCAGGCCCCCTGTTCCCTATGGGCGGCCCGCGCCGATACGGTATGAAGAATGGTGGCAAAATGACGAAACAGAGAACAACCCCGACCGCAAAACGGAATCACGGATTTACACTGATGGAGATGCTGATCGTTGTGGCGATCATCGCCGTTCTGGTGGCCGTCGCGATCCCGACCTTCAGTTCACAGCTTCACAAGGCGCGCGTCGCAACCGACTGGGCCAACGTGCGAAGCTATTATGCCCAGCTCCAATATGAGTTCATGGAGACGGGGGAGATTAACGACAAATATCTCAATGATTTTTATTTTCCCACATCCCCCCCCGGCCGTACTTCTTTTAAGTTAAGTGGGCAGGAAATCACTCTCAAAGAAGGATCTATCTCGGTGCGAGAAAATGTTGTTGAAGGCATGACCGGATACGACATTCTTTATTTATGTAATGAAAAGCACGACGAATGCCAATTGGTCCTATGAGCTGACCCCGGCAAAAAAGCAGAAAAACCGATTTGCCCCCTTCCCCCGTTGGCAAGAGAGACGAACCCGGGCGCTGTGCAAGCACAGCGCCCGGGTTTTTGTATCTTTGGCAGCAGATCGAGAGGCTCAGGTAAATGGAATGGCAAAAAAACTGCGAAGTAACGATTATCAAGCAGGCTTTTCTAAAATAACATGACTGGGTTCTACGGTTACCGAATGAGCCGAAAGATGATCACCATTGTTCGGCAAGCAGAAAATCCGCGAGGTGAACAATCCGGATGCCGTCCTCGATGCCGGTATCCATCTCGTTGAGGGTAACAACATATTTGGGGTAATGATCGCGGATCTCCATCAGGTTCCTCACTTCGCGGTCCGATGCTTCTGGGATCCGGACGCAGACCTGCACATAAATGCGCTCGTCGCGGCGCGTTGCAACAAAGTCGATCTCCTTTGTATCGTTCTTGCCGATGTAAACATCGTAGCCGCGGCGCTTCAATTCGAGGTACACGATGTTCTCCATCGCGCCGTCCAGCATTTTGCGGTTATAACCCAGCAGCGCGTATTTCAGGGAGACATCGGCAAGATAATACTTCTCCTGCGTTTTCAGGATACTCTTGCCTTGCAGGTCATAGCGTTCGCAGGGGTAGATAATAAGCGCCTGCTCCAGCCAACGCAGGTAGTTGTAGATACTCTCCACCGAGACCTTGCGGTGCTCGCTTTTCAGGAAGGTGGAGATCGAGTTTGCCGAGAAGGTCTTACCCATATTTTCGATAATATACTTCACCACACGGTCAAAAAGATCCTGCTTGTTGATGCGGTGACGCTTGACAATATCGCGGGAGACTACGGTGTGGTAAATGCCATTGACGATCTGATAAGCGCTTTGCTCATCATATTCGCTAAGTGCAATGATGGGAAAACCGCCGAAGCGGATATACTCCTCCAGCAGTTCCCTGCGGGATAAAGTGCTGTCGGCCTTGAAGTCCAGATATTCCTTGAATGACAGCGTATAGACAGGAATGGACACATAGCGGCCCGTCAGATAGGTGGAGATCTCGCTGGACATGAGCTTGGAGTTGGAGCCGGTCACATAGATGTCGGCATCCGCACTTTCCAACAGGCTGTTGACCGCCTTCTCCCAGCCGGTGATTTCCTGAATCTCGTCCAGCAGAAGATAGCAGTGTCCCTTGCCCGCCATGGCAGCGGTCAGCTCGTCATACATCTGCTTGGCGGTGATGTTCTCGGGAATATCCATCTCCGTGTACCGCTTGCAGATGATCTGGTCCTCCCCAATACCGCGCCGCAGCAGTTCCTCTCTCAGCATCTCAAAGATCGTAGACTTGCCGCAGCGACGGATGCCGGCAAGTATTTTGACGAGCGGCTTGTCGATAAACGGCTCGATTGCCGCGATATAGTCCGGTCTGTTGATCATCGTATCGCCTCCCTACAGCTAATAGTATACCCAAAATAGTTTGTATATTCAACAAGTTTTTAAGGTCTAAAACAAAAAACTTTTCAGTTTGGGCATTCTAAGTGTGCGTACACCGCTCTGCAAAATTACCTCGACCGGCGAAATTGAGCAGTGGTTCCGCAGAGCGGCCAGTATGAAGGTAGTCCAGTTCCTCAAGCTGGACGCTTGTCAGTCGGACGGGTGCGTTCTCTGGCAACAAAATTTCGTTGTTCAATGCAAAGACCAGTTGACCATTTCTCTCATTTACGCTATATTAATTTGTTGACGTTTCAATTATATCGTATCTGAAACAAAATCAAGCAGTATCCTAAAGTCCGCCTTACCCACCCCTTACGGAGTGGGCTTGCGGCGGACATATTGTCAATCGCATTCCCACTCCAAGCGCAGGGAAGTCCGTCATGCAGGAATAGCTTGCGGATCCTGTAAAGCTCTGCTACAATCATTTCACCCGAGCAAAAGAGTAAATGAGTAAAAGAGGGAAACGATCATGAAAATCGATGGAAATGAGCTGGCCATTCTGCAAAACGATCTTGATCGCCGTGGGCAAAAGCAGGAGGCATGGAAGATCAAACAGGAGTTTCTGAAGCAGGTCCGGGAGAGCGGGGATCACTGTCCCTGTCAGGAGAAGTGCCCGCACCATGGCAACTGCTTTGAATGCGTAACGCTCCATCGCGGGCATCGTGACCACCTGCCCATGTGTATGTGGGATATGCTGAATGAGCGCATTGCGGCGCTGTCACACATGACTGAGGGAACGCTGTACGAATATGAGAAAAAGCAAGCAGCCTGCACGGATTGCGAGGGCTGCCCCGGCTGCGGCGAATGAGCCAAAGCAGATCATAGCAAGCGCTCGAAGGTCTCCCCTTCGAGCGTTTTTTGGCGGAAAACGCCTTCCGCTCATAAGGAATCCGTTGTAAATCAGGAAGAAATGTGCTATCTTCTTTAGGCAAGTATCCGCGCAGGATTCCTGACAATCCCAAATAAAGGAGCTTTTTATGCACACGATCCGATCCTGGTGCCGCGCCAACGCCATGCTGGTCATCTCCCTGCTGGCGGCGGCAGCGACCGCTTTCTTCGTTCCTCCCGACAGCGCATATCTGGGGTATTATGACCTCAAGACCCTCTCCTGCCTGTTCAGCGTTCTGGCGGTGGTGGGCGCACTGCGGGATCTGGATATCTTTTCCGCCCTTTCCCAACGGATGGTGCACACCTTTTCCACCGTCCGGGGCGTATGCACGGCGCTGGTGATCATCACCATGTTCGGCTCCATGCTTCTGACCAACGACACCGCTCTGCTGACCTTTCTTCCGCTGGGCTGGTTCGTCCTCTCCGCCACCGGGCAGGAACAGCACGCCGCGCTGCTGTTCATTCTGCAAAACTGCGCCGCCAACCTCTGCGGAATGATCACCCCCTTCGGCAATCCCCAGAATCTCTACCTTTTCAGCTATTACAGCATCCCTGCCGGAACGTTCTTTTCCGTGATGCTGCCGCCCTTCATTCTGTCTGCCGTCCTCATTCTCCTGTGCTGTCTGCTGTTCCCCAAGGACCGGCTTACGGTGCCGGAGGCGCAGGTCGTTGTAGACCGCCGCCGGGCCGCGGTCTACGGCGGGCTCTTCTGTCTGGCCGTCGCTATGGTGCTGCGGCTGATCCCCTACGGTCCCGGTCTGGCCATCATCGTTCTGGCGCTCTGGTTTCTGGACCGGCATGCACTGAAGTCCGTGGACTGGGGGCTTCTGGCCACCTTTGCCGCTTTCTTCACATTTTCGGGCAACCTTGCCCGGATGGAGCCTGTCCGGATGCTGTTTGTCCGGCTCTTATCCCACGGGACCATGCTGATCTCCGCCCTCACCTGCCAGATCATCAGCAACGTCCCCGCCGCGATCCTCCTCAGCCGTTTCACGCAGGATGCCCACGGCCTTCTGGTAGGCGTCAACGTTGGCGGCGCCGGAACGCTGGTGGCCTCTCTGGCCAGCCTCATCACCTTCCGGGAATACACCCGCCGCGTCCCCGGCGGCGCAAAGCGCTTCCTCATCCTTTTTTCCGCCATCAGCTTCGCTTTTCTGGCAGTTCTTCTGGCTGCCATGTCCTTTCTGGGCTGAGCCGCCGGAGCCTGAGCGCCGAAAAACAAAACAGGCTGGCGGTTCGATATGCTCCCTCTATGAACAATGTCATGATGCCGGGGTCAAAAGTATAGGAAATTTCTGAAAATGGAATAAGCAGCCAACCTTACCACCCCCAAATCTATTGTGTTACAGCCATGAGCAAAACTCCAAAAGAGTAGTAATTGCAATGGTTTCCGGTCATGGCTGAAACCGAAAATCACTCAAATGATATAGAAAGCGGAGCCCCTTTTTGATATGTACCCAGAATTCTGGACACATGAAAAAATGAATTAGGTGCACATGGATGCCTCTCTGAATTTTGTAGGAGGCATCCATTTTGTTTTCTCTTGGATTCTTTCGTTGTTGTAGTAATTTATGTAGCCGTCAACAGCCTTGGCAAATGTTTCAAAAGCGGAATACTCTTTTTCATGCCCGTAGAACATCTCGTTTTTCATCCGTCCAAAGAAGGTCTCCATGATGCAATTGTCGTAACAGTTGCCCTTCCTTGACATGGATTGAATGATTTTGTGATCTTTAAGTGCCTGCCTGAAGTACACGTGCTGGTACTGCCACCCTTGATCAGAGTGAAAGATCAGGCCATCTACAGAGGGAAACTTCGTAAAGGCACCGGCCAACATTCTCTGGATCTGTTCCATATTGGCACTTTGAGATAAATCATAAGAAATGATTTCGTTTGTGTTCATGTCGAGTATGGGAGAGAGATAACACTTCCCCCACGAAAAACCGAACTGAGATACATCGGTAGTCCATTTTTGCATAGGAGCTGTCGTGCTGAAATCCCGGCCAAGGATATTCTCAGCAACCTTGCCGACCTCGCCCTTGTAGGAATGATACTTTTCCTTTGGGCGCTTTCCTGCCAACCCCATAGTGTGCATAAGCCGTTGTACCCGCTTATTGCAATCCGACCCAGTTCGAAGCCGTGATTCTTCGGAGAGGTCCGGCAAAAGCTTCCCGCCTATAAAGCCGAACTTCGCCGCTGAGCCGCGGCGATAACAAAGCCCCGGCGCAGAGCGCCGGGGCTTTCGATCAACAGATCAGTGGGTAAAAATTTGCAGGGTCGTCGTCAGTTCCCGTCCCGGGGAGCGGATCAGCTTCCCCTGATAAGCCAGCGCGGTGGAACCGCCGCCATCCAGATTGACCGCCTCCACGCAGCCCAACTGGAGCATCAGCTCCCGAAGCTGCTGAATGGAAGCGGAGCCGGTGGAGACGATGACCAGCTTGCCGTCCGCCAGTTTGCCAAGGGCGGTGCGGGACGTTACCGCGGAGGTAAAGCGCGCCTCCTGGAAGCCCGGCTCCAGCGTGGTGCAGATCGCGCCGTTTTCAACCAGACGGGGGCCGCCGCTGACCATGGCGGTAATCTCCTCCATGGGGAAGCCGCTGGTATCGGAATCGGTCAGTCCGGGAGTCAGGGTCACAGACGTTCCCACGGCTGGCTCACGATACCAAGAGGTAGAGGTAAAGTCATTTCCAAATACCATGACGTAGCCGTTGGCGGGGATCGCCACGGTCTCTCCCGCCGCGACAGCTCTGACATCGGTGATCACGCCGTCCGCAACGGTGGTTGCCGTGCCGTCGGTCTTGATGGGTACGCTTCCGCCAAACGCCGGGGTGTAAACCACAGACAGGTCGCTCCCCTGGGTCTTGCTGTTCATCTCATAGCAGGCCCAGGAGTTCCCGCCGCCCTTGACATAGAAAAACACAGCGGGCCGTCCCACATAGACCGCTCCGGATTCGGTAAAGCCGAAGGAGGTCAGTCCGGAAACGCCATACAGGAACGTTCCGTCTGCCATAACGTGGCCCACGGGGAATTTATCCTGCCCGGAATAGGCGGCAAAGAAATTCGCATTGATGATCACATCCGCGCCGGAAGCGGACACGATGCTGCTGAAAGGCGCGGAAGCGCCCAGCTTCTGGTTCACCATGGCGGCCCGGACGCTGACGCCGGGGGCGAAGGTGTCCACCGAGATCACATCCGCGCTGACAGAGCCGGAGGGCAGCGCGTAGGTCTTTGTCGCACGGGACACAGCGCCGGAACTGGCACTCTGCTCAGGCTTTGGCGCGTCGGTATTCCGCAGAGAAGAATGGACATAGGACTCCTGCCCGCCGCCGATCAGGCCCTGTGCCCGGCCTTCTTCCCATGTAAATACGCCTTTTTTCGCAAGGCTTTCCGCGAGGGTGGCGCTTCCGTCCGCCAAAGGCGTCGTCAGAGCGCTGACGGACAGATCCACCAGATCCCCGCGATAGAGCGCGTATTGCTTCTGGAGGATGCAGTCAGCGCTGGCGCGGGTCATCATGCCGATCTCCACGGCTTTATCCAGCGACGCGGCAAAGGTGAAATCTCCCGCGCCGTCATCGTAACCCAATGCCCGCAGTAAAAACGTGACATAGTGCTTGAAGCTCAGAGCGCCGCCGGGGTGAAAGGTCGTGGCGCTCACGCCGGTGGTGTACCCCTGCGCGAACGCGTAGCCCGTATAGGCGCTGGGCCTTCCGGCCGCCACATCGGAGAAGGGGCAGGGGCCGTCAAAGGACAGCGCGGCGTCCTCCTCGCCAAGCATACGGGTCAGCATGATAATGCCGTGTAAACGGGTGGCGGAGCCTCCCAGATCGTAGCCGCTGCCGGTGCCGAGGAACAGCCCCAGCGCGTTGAGCCGGTGGGCGTTGGTCTCGTCCACGGCGGCCCGCGCGGGGACGCTTATGCTCAGAGACAGGACCAGTGTCAAAGCCAGCGCAAGCGTGCGCATACAGTTTTTACATCGCGTCATAAATTTCGGCTGCCCCTATCCATTGAGAGCAGCCATCCCCCCTTATTGTATTGTCCATATGATACTCCCAATTCCATTTCGCGTTTCCGCATCCTCCCTCCTTTGAAAACGCGGGGGTTGGACAGCCGGGGCCGAAAGATCGAATTGGGATATATGATATGCGAAGATCACAAAAGCATGAGCGGCAAAGCCATGAAAAACGCCGGAACGAGGATCATGGCAAGGTCCTTCAGAATACGGCCCCAGTTTGCGGGAAGGCCGGAATCGATCTGCTCGATGTGGGAAAAAAGGCCAGAAACCCCAGCGCACAGACCGGCGAACGCGGCAGCGCCGAAAATCAGATCGTATGCGATCATAGCAGAAACGGAAGCGTCAAGAGACCAGGAAACCCGCTCCAACCGGCACGGACACATTCCCGCGGCCTCCCCCTCTCACCTCGTATCGCAGTCAAGCTGCCGCTCGATCCATGCCATCAGCAGTTTCACAATGCGCTCCTGCTCATTCTCCGTCAGTTCCCGTCCTACCGGGACGTGATACCACTTATGCAGGCATCCACGGCAGCAGCAGGCGCAGGCGTGCTGGGCGATAAACACCGGATGCCCGCGCATCGGCGTCTGCTTGCCGTCATTGGGGATGCTTGCCGGTGCAAGCCGCGTTCTGACGAAGTCGGCAGCGTGGCGCTGAATGGTCTCCATACCCTTGTCCGCTATGTACTGCCTGTCCTGCTCACTCAAATGGAACTTTGCGCGGAAGGCGGATCTTTGCAGGCGGGAAAGTGCTTGCTCAACTGTTGCCATGATCCCAGTCCCCACGTCCCCGCAGCACAAGGGCCAGCTTTTCCCGCAGTTCCTCGCTGAACCCATCGAGATCCGCAACGGAAATCACGCCGTCAGACAGCAGGCTCAACAGGTTCAGCTCCATATCGCTGCGGCTCATGCGCATCACCACGCCGCCCCGCCTTTTGTCCTCTCGCATACGTCTTTCCAGCTCCCAGAACTTCTCGGACGCGGAGCCGGTCTCTGAAAGCAGAGCGATATATTCGCGGTTCAACCGCTCCATATAGGCTTCCTGCCAGATTGGAAGACGGGATCTGAAAAGTCTCCAGTCCGCTTCCTTGATTTTATCCGCGGCACTCATTCCATCACCTTCCATCCCAGCTCCTGTATTTTGCGAACGAGATCACCCTTGTCCATTGTTCCGTCAGCAAAGGCCTGCTGAAGGCCCGGACCGAAGGAAATGCTTGGAACGCCGGAATTGCCGTGTATATCTGCCAGTTCATTTGGCTTCCAACCGCGCAGACACCACAAGCGGCTTCCATTGTGATACTGCACGATGAGCCGCATAAGCGTATCTTGCTGCTTTTCCGTCAGGCGGACGCCGACCTCATGCAGTTCATTTTCCAGGTTTTGAATGATTTCCGTTGTGTGCAGACGGCCAATATTTTCATTCCATCTATGCTGACGCATGATTTTTTCCGCTTCTGTACCGCTGTATTCTTCCAGCAGAGCGGAATATGTGGCAGGGACTTTTTTATAATACTCCAGATCAAACCGCTCGCTCAAATTGAGGAACGAAAACGTCCCCAGCTTCTTCCCACGATTTTCGTTGGGATACGCTTTGCGCTGTCTTGGCGCACATTCTGCTGCGGTAGATTCCAGATTTTCAATAAAATCCGCCAGTGATTTTTCCTCTGCCGATGCGGGCGGTGCCGCATAAGAGAGGAAATTGTCAGGAACACAGTACGGATGATCGCCGAGTCCTTCCATCAACACATAGAAGGATGACATCTTGCCATAACCGGTGCCAATCAGTTCCTTCGATACGATGTGCCGATCCAGATTGTTGTGAGGCTCCTCCGTGTACAGTTCTTCGATTTCGTAAACCTGATAGGGCTGTACCTCCCGGCGGACGATGGCGGAAAAAGCAACGAGATCCTGTCGGCGAATACGGGGCGCTTCGCTTTTTAACTCCTGATAAACCGACCACACATCGCGCAGGGCGATGGCTCCATACAGATTTGCGCAGGCGGCAAACAGGGAATGCAGAAAATCACGCGCTTCCGCTGATAACCCCGCCTGTGTGTACAGGCGTTTCAGTGATTTCTCGGACAATGGCTTCGGGTATGACATATACAGTACCTCCGCTTTCTATGTTCAGCGTTCATCCCGGTCGAAACATTTCTTGTGGTATATCTACCACAGCACAGAATCGGGCTAATAAAAAGAGCAAACGTTGCTGATGCGTCTTTATAGGTTTGTTTGCTCTCAAAAAAGAGCAGGGGCTTACCATCATTTTAGTATGCGGAAGTAAAAACTTCAACAACGCAATTTTTTAATGGATGAAAAAATGTGGCTGGTCTGCCAGATGGTGCCGCCCTTGAAGGTCTGGGGCGATTCCGTCAGCAGCGACCACATTTCCGTCATTTTACTGGTCCAAACGCCAAAGGCGTTGGTCAGATTTTCTACGATCCAGTTGTTGTCCAAGTCCCCCTCGCCCCCAAATTGTAATGACGTTGTATTGACATTTCTGATTTTTGGTATATACTGAGATTGAGGTGAATGCTATGAGCACGATCAATGTCACATCTGCACCTAAGACCGCAACCTTTCAAATGCGGATCAATCCAGAAGTCAAACAGCGTGTGGAGGAGATTTACGCCCGCCAGGGCCTTTCCTTTACCGATGCCGTTAATATCTTCATTCAGCAATCCCTAAACATGGAGGGCCTGCCATTTCTTGCTTCGCCTGAAAATGCGGAATATATGAAGGCGAAAGCCATGCGCCGCCTGTTGGATGAAGCGGAAAAAGGCTGGAAATCCGCTGAAAAGGATGGCTGGGTTTCTGAGGAAGATGCTTACCGCACCCTTGGGGTAACGGAATGAAGCTAAGATATACGCCGGAGTCGCTATGCGACCTCCAGGAGATCAAACGGTATATCAAAAGTGAGCTTCACAACCCCACCGCTGCCAGTCGGATCACAAAAGCCATCCTCGATGGCTGTGCCCAGCTCAAACAATTCCCTAAAATGGGTGTTTCCATTGGAGCAAAGACCGGCTATGAAACCGATCTGCGGATGCTGGTGGTGGAAAGCTATATTGCCCTCTACCGTATTGAAACGGAAACTGTTTCTGTTGGCCGTATCATCAACGCCCGGCAGGACTATATCCGCATTCTGTTGGGAGAAGTTACCCCTTGCCACTCCCCATGACTGAAGTCAGGGGATTCTTGGTTCAGCGGCCATAGCCTGCACAAGCGGGGTCTTACATGGTCTCCCCAAGCGGATAGGTTCGGGCTTGTCCCGCCCTACCGTGTGTACGAGAGAGTTGTATCAGGCAGCGGGTGTCCGTTTCCTGAGCCCTTCTTTGAGAATATTCTGTGCCGCATTGATGTCGCGGTCGTGGAGCGCCCCGCATTCCGGGCACTCCCAGAGCCGAACACTGAGGTCTTTGGCCTCCTTGTTGCGGTAACCACAGTAACCACAGTAACCGCAAGTCTGACTGGACGGGAAGAACCTGTCAATGATGACGAGTTCCTTTCCATACCAGTCGGCTTTGCAGGTAAGCTGTCGGCGGATTTCACCCCATGAGGTGTCAGCGATATGGAGCGCGAGTTTGTGGTTCCACATCATGTTCTTCCCCGACTGCGGGTTCTGGACAAAGGCTGAAAACACCCACAGCGGCCTGTATGGGAAAACTGTCCCCCGCCGTCCGGTGACGACTTGCCTTTTTCCGTCAGGATTGGTATACTAAGCTTAGATTTTTTCGTTCCGTGGGAAGGGGAAGCGTCATGCTGCATCAGGCTTTTAATGAAGTATACACCAAATTCAAGCTGCACTTTTATCAGGAGATCTTCCGCCGGTTTCAGGACCGGGAAGCCAGTCTCACCACGGTGGAGACCTTCTGCATGGAGAGCATCATGGCGCTGGGGCGGCCTACGGTGAACGAGTTCGCCACCTTCATGTGCATCTCCCCTCCCAACGCCGCCTATAAGGTAAACAGTCTGGTGAAAAAGGGCTACATCCGCAAGATCCAGTCCCCCTCGGACCGCCGGGAGTTCCATCTGGAGGTCACCCAGAAGTATATTGATTACTACAACATCTCCTCCAACTATATGTCGGAGGTCATGGACCGCATCATGGCCCGCTTCTCCCCGGAGGACTGCGGCAAGCTGGAGGAGATCCTCACCGTGGTCAGCCGGGAGCTGATGCCGGAGGTCCCCCTGCCGGACCGTGCGGAGGAGTGACCCCTCCCCTGCTTCGCCCTTATCCAGCACCGCTTCGGCGGTGCTGTTTTTTTCTGAATTCAACGTCCCTTTTCCGACAAGCCGGGCGGGTTGTCTATTGTGTTCCCCGCCGGAACGCAATATAATGGGGAAAAACAAAGAAAGGCGGACGGCGCATGAACACCCTGATCGAACTGTATGACGAACGTGCCATTGAGAATATTCTGGCACCGGATATGTTCCGCCCCCGGCGCATCGTCTACCTCTGCCCCGGTGAGATCGCCCAGGATCGCACCCGGCAGGAGACTCTGGCCGCCTTTTTCCGGCGGCGGGGCTGGGAGCCGGAGCTGATTTTTGTGGAGACCAGTCTCTTCAAGGCAGACCGCATCCTGCGGCAGCTGTTCACCATCGGGGAACGGTTCCCGGACTGCGCCATCGACGTCACCGGCGGCAGCGATGCGGCCCTGTTCGCGGCAGGGATGTTCGCGGCGAAAAAGGGCGTGCCCGCCTTTACCTATTCCCGGAAGAAAAACCGCTTTTATGACATTTCCGGCGCGGCCTTTGCCGACGAGCTGCCCTGTGGCCTGACCTATTCCATCGAGGATTTCTTCCTCATGGCCGGCGGCACGCTGCTGCCCGGTCGGGTGGACAATCAGATCCTGTCCCTATACCTTTCGGACTTCGACCCGTTTTTCGACTGCTTCCTCCAATTCCGCCGGGACTGGCCCAATATCATCTCCTACATCCAGCGGATCTCCCCCTCGGAATATGGCCAGACACCGCCCCTGTCCGTGGTGGGCGGCTACACCGTAAAGGGCGAGCGGGGCTCCCGCAACACCGCCAACGAGGACGCGCTGCAAGCGCTGGCCCGCATCGGCTTCATTCAGGATCTGGAGATCGAACCCGGCCAGCAGGTGTCCTTCCGGTTCCGGGATCTGAATACCCGGGCGTGGCTGCGGGACGTGGGCAGTGCGCTGGAATTGTATGCCTACAAGGCCTGCGTGGATTCCGCCATTTTTCATGACGTCATCAGCAGCGCCGTGGTGCGGTGGGACGAGGTCTTGGGCCACGGCAGCGTTTCCAACGAGATCGACGTCATGGCCGCCCGGGGCGTGATCCCCCTGTTTTTAAGCTGCAAGGCCTGCGACATCAAGACGGAGGCCCTGAACGAGCTGGCCATCCTCCGGGACCGCTTCGGCGGCAAGGGCGCCAAGGCGGCCATCGTCACCACGGAGGTCTGCAACGCCGCCGCCCGCCACCGGGCCGCTCAGCTGGGCATCGCCGTCATTGATCTGGAGGAACTGAAAACCGGCCAGCTGGTCCACCGGCTGAAGGTCATCATGAAGGCGGAATGACCCGCTCCGGCGGGATTTCTCCTCACAAACAGGCAACATACGATCGCATCCCGCATCAGCGCCTACGAGGAGGAGCTGCACTTCTTCCTCAAGTTTTTCGATGTGAAGTCCTTCATCATCATGGCGGTGATGATGACCGGCGGCATCTGGCTGCGGTCCAGCGGCGTGGCCCCGGACCGGTTCATCGCCTTCTTCTACACCGGACTGGGCGCCTCCCTCCTGCTGGCGGGACTGCTGTTCGGCTGCAACTTCGCCAAGGCCCTCGCCGCCAAGGGCAAGGCGTAATATCGGAAATACGGTCCGTGCAGAGCAGTTTTGAGATGATGGTCTCAAAACTGCTCTTTTTTGTGGGCGAGAAGGCTCCATAGTGGTCAAACAGTGGTCAGTACGCGCAGAAAGGCGGTTTTTGTATGCGGTTTTGGCACAGATACCCCTTGATTCATTATCCGTTATCATGGTATGATATTGTTATATAAGGACAAAAGTCCGCCTATGAGAGATATGCGTCAGTGACGCTGCTCACAGCGGAAGCCAATATCGAATACTATGGTTAGATAGGAGGCCCAGACATGAAGCACCATCACATCCTTTACCGGACGCTGAGCGCGCTCCTTTGCCTTGGACTCTGCGCCCAGCTGACCGCCTGCGGCAAGAAACCCATTCCCAAGCCCGGCTCCTCCGGGCCGTCCGCACCGTCCGTGTCGAAAAAGGTCTATGATGACAGCCTCATCACCGAGGTCTATGACGAGGAGGACTCCTTCACCGACGAATACGGCACGGAATATTCCTACATCTGTCACGTTCCGCAGCTGGAGGCCGACACGCTGGACGCCGCCGAATCGGGAGAAACGCCCAACTCTCAGTACATGGAGGTCACATGGCAGAGCTATTGGAACGACAGCCTGCTGAGCCTTTCCATCCGTGTTCTGGGCTGGACCAGCGACCTCATCGACTACGCGGTATATCACTACGATTTTGAGACCGGCCAGCGGCCGGACAACCTGGAGCTTCTGGATCGCTTCCACGTGGACGAGGGGGACTTTATCGCCGCCCTGCGCCGGGGCGCGGCCCGGCAGTTCGATTCCCATTACGCCCCCTGGGGCACGGGAGGACTCTCGCCGGAGGATGAAAACTACGGCGGCATCGCCATTGATCTGGCGGCACTCCGGGCCTGGACGGTGGCGGAGGAAAACTTCTCTCTGGATCTCGCCATGTTCTGCCCCAACGGGGACGGCACCTTCACCGCCTTCCAGCCTGTCGCCTCTATCGCGGGGGGCAACGGATGGTATTATGAGCCGGTGCTCGTGGAGCCCGGCCCCGGCGACTGGGCGGACGGCGGCCCTCAGGCCGAGGACGCTTTCGTGTCCGCCTGGCTCACCGATGACGGCGTATCGGTCTCCTTTGCCAAGAGCCAGTCGAGGGATTTCCCGGACAGCGAGACCTACCGCAGAGCCTACGGCTTTGCGTATGACACGGAGTACCCCGTAGCCGGGTGCTACGGCGACTATCAGGACATTTTCGTAGGTGCCAGCGGACAGGATTTCTGCCCCTATGTGTTCCTTCTGACCACGGAGGGCACGGTGGAGTACATCGACATCTTCGGCGGTCTCTGGCACGGATGCCTCTGCTCCGGCGGCCCGCTCTACGGTTTCCGGGACATCGTGGGCTTTGAGTCCGGTGTCTATGAGGACGGCTTCGGCGGCGGCTACGAGACCGTGTACGCCGTGGACAAAAACGGCAGGAAATACGATATGCCCGCCTGCATCACGGCGCAGGGGAACGCCATGCCCAGCTACGCCGCCGGAAAGTGGTGCGCCAATGTGTATCACAGCGTGGCCAGCGGCGCCTCCTATGAGGGCGTCTACTATCTGAGCATCCACGAAAACGGTCTCGTGGAGATCAACGACGTTATCGTGAGCATCGACGCGCCCCTTCAGATCGCCGGCTACTGCACCTATTTAGGCACCACGGAGCTGGGCATGGTCTACCAGTTCGGCCTTTACAGCGGCGACCAACTCCGGGAGGGCACCTTCGCCCTTGACCTCTACAACACGGATTACGGCGAGATGACCATTACGCCCATCTCCGGCGTCAACCTCTTTGATGCCCCCGAGGGCGGCTACACCGTCTTTACCCGGCTGTAACGCCAAGCAGACTGACATGGTATTTTTAAAAAGAGTGCCGCGATTCTTTTGAACCGCAGCACGCGTTTTGAAAGCAATTGCTTGCACTTCGGCC